>WBZX01002293.1_pt1 | contig 13146 bp, 14 predicted proteins | sample 5204211 | NCBI WGS metagenome assembly WBZX01 (sample SAMN12344362, study PRJNA552823) | activated sludge metagenome | biome: Activated sludge suspended growth; feature: Nitrification reactor; material: Wastewater; isolation source: activated sludge from nitrification reactor of wastewater...
TTGCGCTCGGTGATGCGCCGGGGGCGGGCCAGCCAGCCGTCGGTGGCCACGGCGTCCACGTCGTCTTGCATGGTGGCGGCCCAGTAGTCCAGCAGATGCTGGTAGATGGCGTAGGGGTCGATGAGGGGCTGGCCTTGGTAGTGCTGAAGCAGGCCTTCGGCCAGCTCGCCAATCACGTCCTTGGGGTGGCAGCCGGGCTGCAGCGCGGCCAGCGTGGTGGTGGCCTGCTGACGCCAGGCGGCGAAGTGGGCGGCCAGGCGGGCGGTGAGGGCCACGAAATCGCCGTGCTGGTGGATGCTGGCCTGGATGCTGGCGGGCGGCACGGCCAGTTGCAGGTAGCCGGGGCGCAGCGGCTGGAACAGGTGCTGGCGCAGCGCGGGGCAGGCGGCCCAGTAGGGCTGCAGCGCGGCGTCGGGCGCGTCCACGTCGGCCTGGGGGATGCCGCCTTGCAGGTGGGCGGCGATGTCTTGCCGGTCTTCGGCTTCGCTGCTGTTGATGTAGCGGGGCAGGTTGAGGTTGTGGTCGTTGCGGGCGATCTCGCTCAAGGGCACCAGCCGCGCGTAGCCGGGCACGGTGGCCTGGCGGGTGAAGACGTCCACGATCTGGTGGATGTCGCGGTCGCGCAGGCGGTTCTTGGGGCCGTCCTTGGCGTAGCCCTTGCTGGCGTCCACCATGAAGATGCCGGTGCCTTGCGCCGCGCGGGTGGGCGCACCCTGCTTGTCGATGACGACGATGCAGGCGGGGATGCCGGTGCCGTAGAAGAGGTTGGCGGGCAGGCCGATCAGGCCTTTGATAAGGCCGCGCTGCACCAGGTTGCGGCGGATGTCGGCCTCGGCGTTGCCACGGAACAGCACGCCGTGCGGCAGGATGCAGGCGGCCTGGCCGGTGCTCTTGAGCGAGCGCGCGATGTGCAGCAAATAGGCGTAGTCGCCCTGCTTGGCGGGCGGCACGCCGTAGCCCTCAAAGCGACCAAAGGGGTCGGCCTCGGGGCTCAGCCCCGTCGTCCATTTCTTGTCGGAGAAGGGCGGGTTGGCCACCACGTAGTCGTAGGTCTTGAGCTGGCCGGCCTTGTCGGTGAACTTGGGGTGGGCCAGCGTGTTGCCCTGCTCCACGCGCGCCGTGGGGTTGTTGTGCAGGATCATGTTCATGCGGGCCAGGCCGGCGGTGGCGCCGTCTTTCTCCTGGCCTTCGAGCGTGAGCTCGCTGCGCGCCTCAACCGCCACCTTCAGCAGCAGCGAGCCCGAACCACAGGTGGGGTCGTAGACGGTGGTGGCGCGCGTGGTTTGGGCCTGGCGGATGCCCAGCACCTGGGCCACCACGCGGCTCACCTCGGCGGGGGTGTAGAACTGGCCCTTGCTCTTGCCGCTCTCGGTGGCGAAGTGGCGCATGAGGTATTCATACGCATCGCCCAGGATGTCGTCGCCCTCGGCGCGGTTCTTCGAGAAGTCAAGCGCGGGGTTCTCGAAGATGGCGATGAGGTCGGTGAGCCGGTCCACCATCTCCTTGCCGCTGCCAAGCTTGCCGGGGTCGTTGAAGTCGGGCAGGTCGGTGAGGCGGTTGGCCTCGGCCAGCGGGGCCACGATGGTGGTGTTGATGAGGTCACCGATGTGGGCCTTGCCTTTGAGCTTGACCATGTCGGCAAAGCTGGCGCCGGGCGGGATGGAAATGGGTTGGAAGAGTTGGTTGGCGTACTTGTCGCTGACGTATTTGATGAACAGCAGCACCAGCACGTAGTCTTTGTACTGGCTGGCGTCCATGCCGCCGCGCAGGGCGTCGCAGCTGGACCAGAGGGAGGCGTAAAGCTCGGATTTCTTCAGGGCCATGGGGGGATTGTGGCGGCTGACAGAATCGGACCATGAGCACCCTCGCCAGCTTCCCCATCACCCGCAAGTGGCCAGCCCAGCACCCTGATCGTCTGCAGCTCTACTCGCTGCCCACGCCCAACGGCGTGAAGGTGTCGATCATGCTGGAGGAGGTGGGCCTGCCCTATGAAGCGCACCGCGTGAGCTTCGACGCGCAGGACCAGCTCTCGAGCGAGTTCCTCTCGCTCAACCCGAACAACAAGATCCCGGCCATCCTGGACCCGAACGGGCCGGGCGGGCAGCCGCTGGCGCTGTTCGAGTCGGGCGCCATCCTGGTCTACCTGGCCGAGAAGACCGGCCAGCTGCTGCCCACCGATGCCGCCGGCCGCTACGAGGCGCTGCAGTGGCTGATGTTCCAGATGGGTGGCGTGGGGCCGATGTTTGGCCAGCTGGGTTTCTTCCACAAGTTCGCCGGCAAGGACTATGAAGACAAACGCCCGCGTGACCGCTACGTGGCCGAGTCGCGGCAGCTGCTGGGCGTGCTGGACCAGCACCTGGCCACGCGCGAGTGGATGCTGGGCTCGGGTTACAGCATTGCCGACATCGCGATCTTCCCGTGGGTGAACAACCTGGTGGGCTTCTACGGCGCGGGCGCGCTGGTGGGCTACGCCGATTTCGCCCACGTGCAGCGTGCGCTGGCCGCCTTTGTGGCGCGGCCCGCCGTGGTGCGCGGGCTGGCCATTCCTGCGGCGGCCTGATGGAGGCCCTGCAAACCGCCCAGGCCCTGGGCTTCACACTGCCCGGCCCGGGCTACATTTTTGGCGCCATCCTGTTCGGGCTGCTGGGCTTTGCGGCCTGGCGCTATGGCAAGCGGCGCGAGCAGCCCACCACCAAGTGGCTGGGCGTGCTGCTGATGTTCTACCCCTACGCCGTGCCCAACACGCTGCTGCTGTGGGTGGTGGGCCTGGGGCTGTGCGGCGCGATCTGGTGGGACCAGCGCGGCTGACGCCCCGCAGCGCTCAGGCGTAGCCCGCTTCGCGCAACCGCAGCTGGCGTGCGGCTTCTTCCTCACGCGCGTCCTCGATCTCGCGCAGCACGGCCTGCAAGTCCACCGAGGCGGTGCTGGGTTCGAAGTGGCCGGTCAGCGCCGTGTCGGGGCCCAGCAGGCCGCGCTGGTAAAAGCTCCAGATCTCGGCGCCGTACTGGGTGGCGCGCAGCTCGGGGGCGAAGCGGCCAAAGAAATCGCGCAGGTTGTTCACGTCGCGCAGCAGCATGCGCGAGGCGTGGTTGTTGCCGGCGGCGTCCACGGCCTGGGGCAGGTCGATGATCACCGGGCCGTCCTCGGCCAGCAGGATGTTGAACTCGGAGAGGTCGCCGTGCACCACGCCGGCGCCCAGCATGCGCACCACCTCCTGGATCAGGCTGGCGTGGTGGCGGCGCGCTTCGTCGGGCGTGAAGTGCGCGTCGTTCAGGCGCGGTGCGGCGTCGCCCTCGGGGCCGGTGACCAGCTCCATCAGCAGCACGCCGTCGTGGAAGTTGAGCGGCTTGGGCACACGCACCCCCGCCGCGGCCAAGCGGTAGAGCGCGTCCACCTCGGCGCTCTGCCAGGCTTGCTCCTGCTGCTCGCGGCCGTAGCGCGAGCCCTTGGCCATGGCGCGCGCCTGGCGTGTGTTCTTGACCTTGCGGTTCTCGGTGTAGTCCACCGCCTGGCGAAAGCTGCGCTGCGTGGCCTCCTTGTAGATCTTGGCGCACAGCGTGTGCTCGCCCAGGCGCACCACGTAGACCATGGCCTCCTTGCCGCTCATGAGCTGGCGCACCACGGTGTCGATCAGGCCTTCGTCGATGAGCGCTTGCAGTCGAGGGGGTGCTTTCATCGGCGCATTCTGCGCCCCGGCCGGGGGCTCAGCGTCTTGGCGCCACAGCCCCCCAGGCGATGAGGGCCAGCGTGCCGGCCAGGCCGGCCCATTTGGCCAGCGCGCACAGCGCCATGGGCACGCTGGCCATCCAGGCCAGCCAGGCCAGGTCGTTGCCGGCCAGCGTGAGGGTGAGCCAGGTGAAGCCGTTCTCGCCCAGGTCGCCGCCCACGGCCAGCGGCAGGGCCCAGCCCAGGCGGTTGAGCCACTTGGGGGCGTGGTCGGCGGTTTGGCGCAGCGCGGCGCGGCGCGCAAAGGCCCAGGTGGCCAACCATGAGAACGCATAGGCGTAGGTGGCGATGAAGGCCAGGTCCCACAGCAGGGCCCAGCGCGGCGCGGCAAAGGCCTGCAGCATGGCCTGGCTGTCGCGCAGCGGCCCCAGCAGCTGCCACAGCGCGAAATCGAGGTTGGCTGCCGCGATGGCCCAGAGGTGCTGCCAGGTGAACAGCAGGTGCTGCCAGGCGCCGGGCTGGTCGCTGGGCAGGCCCCGCAGCAGCTGGCCCAGGGCCACGAACCACAGCGGCAGCAAGGCCACGCTGGCCCAGAAGCCGCCGGCCGGCCGGCGCACGCGGGCCCACACGCTGTCTTGTGGCCAGCGCGTGGCCAGGGTGGCCACCGAGGGGTGGGCCTCGGGGGTGATGGGCACGTCGGGCCCGGCGTCCAGCTCCACGTGGTGCGCGTCGCGCACGGCCATGCCGGTCAGGGCCCACAAGCAGGTGCCCTGCAGCTGGCTGTGCGACACCGCCTGGGCGCCGGCGGGTGCGTCGGCCGGCAATGTGGTCAAGGCAGCGGCCACGGCGGGCTCGGTGTCCAGGGCCTGGCCCTGTTGCGCAAGACGAAGCCCGCACTGCACGGCCTCGCTCACCATCCAGCACAGGGCCTCGCGCGAGAGCACCGCCTGGTCGGGCGCAAAGCCGCCGCCCACGTCGCAGTGCACGCCGCGGAACCACAGCTGCCGCACGCTGCCGGCCTGGCCGGCCTTGGTGCGGATGGGCCCGTTGGGCTCGGCGTACAAACGGGGCTTGAACTGGGCGCGCTGCTCGTCCAGCGCCAGCGCCTGGCGCACGTGCACGTAGCGCTTGCCGGCCAGGGTGGGCACAGCGGTGAAGCGCGCGTCAAAGGGCCACATGCCCACCGTGGCCACGGTGTCCCACACGCCCACGAACTGGATTTCCACCGCGCGGGCCTGCTCGGTGGCGAACAGGCGCGAGGTTTGGTCGGTGATGTTCTTCCACAGGCTGGCGTCACCGCGGTCGGCGAAGTACAGGTGCAGCAGCGTGGGCAGCATGGACGCCATGTGCGGTTGCAGCAGGCCGAACTGGTTCACCAGCCCGGCCACGCTGCGCGCGGTGAAGGCGCCGCGCGAGAAGCCGAAGACGAAGAGCTGGTCGCCCGGCTGGTAGTGGTTCATCAGGAACTGGTACGACTCGACCATGTTCTCGTACACGCCCCGGCCAAAGGCCAGGCCGGCCACGCGTTCGGACGTGCGGCGGGCGGTGTCCCACAGCGTGGCACCGGGCAACTCGCCGGCGTTGCCCACGCCGGGGTCGTAGTACACCAGCCGCTGGTCATCGGGGCAGGCGCTGAGCAGCTCGGCCAGGCGCACGACGTTGGTGTCGTCGCGGCCGCCGGTGAGGTTGTTGTTGGTGCCGTCGCAGAGCAGCACGAGTTGGCGCGGGCGCGCAGCGTCGGTCATGGCGGGTTTCCGTTCGATGCCTGTGGTGAGCCGCAGGGTACTGAACTTGGGGCTCTGCGGCCCTCCCTTGTTCAGGGGCGGCTGAGTTGTTCGATGTGCGCCATCAGCGCCTCGCTCCAGGTGCCGTGGTGGAACCAGGCGATGTTGCGGATGGCCGGGGCGTCGCTGCGCAGGTGCCCCAGGATCTGCGCGTACTGCGCGTCGGTGAGGCCGGTGTCCATGGCCGGCACGATGGCTGCGGGCCCGGCCCCATGTGCCGCCTTCTGCGCGGTGCTGGCCAGGCAGCTCTGCCACACCCACGCCACCGGGTAGCCCCAATCACGGAAGTAGCACATGGGGCTGAGCAGGTCGGTCTGCGCGCTGAACTTGGCCGCGTCCTGGCCCACCTCCACGAACTCGGGCGGCAGGATGTAGACGCCCAGGTCGCGCCCGGCCGGCAGGGCCGCACGCACCTGCGCCACATAGGCGGCCAGGCCGTCGGTGCGGAAGGCGTTCCAGCGCTCCAGCGCCGGGCCGGGTTGGCTGAAGTCCAGCGTCAGCGGGTCAACACCGGTGGCCGCCTGGTAGGCCTGGCGGGTGCCCGGCCCCACGTCCATGTTGAAGTTGTCGAAGCGTATCCAGTCCAGCATCAGGCCGTCCACCGGATAGTGCGAGAGCAGCTCGCGGACCAGCGCCAGCTCGTAGGCCTGCACCTCGGGGCTCAGCGGGTTGACGAAGTACTCGGTCTGCTTGGCGCCCGTGTAGGGCTGGGCCACGCCCTGGACCTTGGCCTGCATGGCCCAGGCGGGGTGGGCCTTGGCGGCCACCTGGTCGTGGAACTGCGGCATCCAGGCCCGCACGCGGATGCCCTTGGCATGGGCCGCGTCCAGCATGGCCTGCAGCACGTCGAACCGCTCGTAGCCCGCCGCCACTGGCGCCAAGGTGCTGGCGTAGTACACGCGGCCAGAGGGGACGGCGGCGTCTTCGTCCTGCTTCACCAGCAGGTCGATCACAGCCACGTGGTGCGCGGCGGCCTGCTCGACGAAACGGGCCACGTCTTCGGCCTGGCGGAAGTTCTCGCCCGTGCGCACGATGAGCTCGATGCCCCAGGGCGCCGCCGCCGGGGCGCTTGCACCCCCCGCGCCCCCACAAGCCAGCAACACCAGGGCCGTGCCCCACCAGGTCAACCACCGCATGGCGGCAGGGTAGCCGGCAGGGCCGCCAGGGCCTATACAGTCAAGCCCCATGCCCCTTGCTTCAACCCTGCGCCTGTGCGGCCTGGCCGCCCTGGTGTGGGTCTGGCCGGTCTGGGCCGACGACGCGCCCGCGCCGCCCGCCGTGGCCGAGCGCGAGGTGGCGGTGCAGCGCACCGAGGGCGGCTATGTCATCGATCTGGTGATGCACGCCAAGGTGCCGCTGGCGGTGGCCTGGGTGGTGCTGACCGACTTTGACCACATGGCCGAGTTCATCCCCAACCTCACCCACAGCCAGGTGCTGCAGCGGGGCGACAACGTGCTGAAGATCGGCCAGAAGGGCAAGGCGCGCTGGGGCCCGTTCAGCATGAACTTCGAGTCGGTGCGCGAGGTGGTGCTGGCGCCGCAGCGCGAGATCCGCACCCACGGGGTCTCGGGCACCCTCAAGCGCGTGGACAGCCGCCTGACGCTGGAGCCCGAAGGCGAGGGCACGCGCCTGCACTACCACTCAGAGGTAGAGCCGGGCTCGTGGGTGCCCCCCATGGTGGGCCCGGCCAAGGTGCGCGAGGAGACGGCCGCGCAGTTCAGCGCCATCCTGCAGGAGATGCAGCGCCGTCGCTGAGCCGGCGCTGCGCTCAGGGCGCCTCGGCCAGCGCCTTCAGCTCGACCAGGCCCTGGTCGAACCCGCCGCCCACCAGCTTGTCCATGTTGAAGAGCACGCCCATGAGCTTGCCCAGGTAGGGCTGCTCGCCGTGCATGGCCCAGGTGACCTGCGTGCCGTCGGCCTCGGGTGCCAGCGTGAAGACCACGGTGTTGCTGGTCTTCATGGGCTTGAGCATGTCGAGCTTCATCACCACCTCCGTGGGCACGGCGACGCTGGTGATGGCGATGCGGCCAGCGCCCACCGCGTTGTTGCCGGCAAAGTCGCACGTGGCGCCGGGGCCGCTCTCGGGGCCGCTGAAGCTCAGCTTCACGGCCGGGTCCTTCTTCATGAAGGCATTCCAGCGTTGCGCATTGAACATGTTGACGATCAGGCCGAACACCCTGTCCGCCGGGGCGTTGATGCGCAGGCTGCGGGCCACGCTGAACTGGTCTGGCCGGCTGGCGGCGTAGAGCAGCAGCGCCACGACGGCCAGCAGCGAGGCGATGAGGATGAACTGGAGCATGGCCTTCTCCCTGGGGTGCTTTGGTGGCGGTGCGGGACCGCGATGGTAGGCCCGGCAACACAAAGCCCGAAAAAAGCCCTCAAGTCCGGTTCAGTTGTGCCGATGCTCGACACATGCCCGACCCACTGCTGCCCAGCATGAGCGCCCTGAACCTGGCCGTGAGCCAGGTTCGGCAGGAGGCCGCCCGCCAGGGCGAGCCCGGCCGCAGCGCCGTGCGCGTGCCGGGCTCGGACGTGGCCGCCCGCGTGCGCGAGGCCGAGGCCCTGGTGAACCAGATGGACCGCAGCCTCACCGCCCAGCGTGTGCAGCTCTACCAGTACCAGGCCAGCCTGGCGACCCTCAAGACCGGCGACACGGTGCTGGGAAGTTTGCTCTCACTCTCGGCCTGAGTGAGGCACCCGGCCGCGGAGTACCGCAGCCGCCCTCCGAGAGGGCGCTCAGGCCGCTTGGGAGCGGCCCGGCGCTGGCCTGAGCCCCGCCAACCCACCGCCATCTTCGTCACCCCCCCCGCACGCTTCGTCATCCCCGCGCAGGCGGGGATCCACCCGCAGCACCCTCCGCAGACCCAACCGCCTGGATTCCCGCCTGCGCGGGAATGACGGCGGGGGCGTGGATGACGGAAGCATCCAGCACCTTCGCATCCAACGCCTTCGGCAAGGCCTCGGCCAGGAAATCAAACACCCGCCGCACCGGCCCATTGGTGCGGATTTCGCGGTGCACCGCCAGCCAGCAGGGCATGGGCGGGATGGGCAGCTCGGGCAGCACCGGCACCACCCCCGGCCAGTGGCGCAGCTGGTAGCGCGCGGCAAAGCCGATGCCCGCCCCGGCGGCGATGAGCCGGCCATTGGCCACCTGGTTGTCGGTGCGCAGTGCGAAGTGCTCACGTCCCACCGGCAGGCCCATGGCGGCAAAGCCACGCAGGATGGTGTCGTCCTGGTCAAAGCCGATGAGGCGGTGCTTCAGCAGGTCTTCGGGCCGCTCGGGCGTGCCGGCCTGGGCCAGGTAGCGCTCGTGGGCACAGGCGGTGATGGGCAGGTCGGCCAGCTTGCGCGCCACCAGTGACCCCTGGGTGGGCCGCACCATGCGCACGGCGATGTCGGCCTCACGTCTGAGCAAATTGGTGAGGGCGTTGGACACCACCAGCTCCACCTGGATGCCGGGCTCGGCCTGCTGCAGCGCCGCCAGCGCCGGCGGCAGCAAATAGGCCGCCGCCACCTCGCTGGTGGTCAGGCGCACCGTGCCGGTGGCCGCCTCGCGCTGGCCGGCCAGGGCCTGGCGCAGGGTGAGGGCGCCGGCCTGCATGTCGCGGGCGGCCTCGGCAATGGCCAGGGCGGCGGCGGTGGGCACCACGCCGCGGCCGGTGCGCTCGAACAGCGGCGCCTGCAATTGCGCTTCCAGCTCGGCGATGTGGCGCGACAGCGTGGGTTGGCGCGCCCCCAGTTGGCGGGCCGCACCCATCAGGCTGCCGGCGTCCAGCACGGCGAGGAAGCTCTGCACCAGGGCCCAGTCAAAGCGGTCGGTCTGCGGAATCGAAGCCATGCATAAATGTATAGCTGGCTTGCGGTCTTGGGCGATTGTGGAATGCCTTGCCGGCGCCCAGACTGCGGGCATCGCAACCCACCGGGCTCACGCCATGAACACTTCCACCCGCCCCACCGTGCTCATCCTCGGCGCCGCCGGCCGCTTCGGCGGTGCCGCCACCCAGGCCTTTGCCCAGGCCGGCTGGCGCGTGCTGGCCCAGGCCCGCAAGCCGCTCACGGCCCTGCCGCCGGGCGCCGAAGCCCTGCAGTTGCCGCTCGACGATGGGCCCGCCCTGGCCCGCGCCGCCACCGGTGCCAGCGTGGTGGTGCATGCACTGAACCCGGTCTACACCCGCTGGGGGCAAGACCTGCTGCCACTGGCCGAGGCCAGCATGGACCTGGCCCAGCACCTGGGCGCGCGCTTCATGCTGCCGGGCAATGTCTACAACTTTGGCACCGACATGCCGCGGCTGCTCACCGAAGCCACGCCGCACAGCGCCACCACGCGCAAGGGACGCTGGCGCAGCGCGCTGGAAGCGCGGCTGGCCGCCCGCGCCAGCCAGGGCCTGCGCAGCGAGGTGATTCGTGCCGGGGATTTCTTTGGCAGCGGTGAGGGCAGCTGGCTGGACCTGGCCATCGCCAAGGACATGGCCAAGGGCAAGCTGGTCTACCCCGGCCCACTGGACCGGGCCCACGCCTGGGCCTACCTGCCCGACCTGGCCCAGGCCTTCGTGGCGGTGGCCAGCCAGCCCTCGGTGCCGGGCGTGCGCACCTTGCACTTCGCCGGCCACACCCTCACCGGCGCCGAACTGCTGGCGGCCGTCGAGCGCGTGGCCAGGCCGCTGGGCCTGCTGCCGGCCGGGCCGGTGAAGCACGGCGGCATCCCCTGGGGGTTGATGCGTGCGCTGGGCTGGGCCGTGCCCATCTGGCGCGAGCTGGCGGAGATGGCCTACCTGTGGGAGCTGCCGCACGCGCTGAGCGGCGACGCACTGCAGGCCGTCGTGGGCCCGCTGCCGGCCACGCCGCTGGACGAGGCCCTGCGCCGCAGCCTGCGGGCCATGGCCGGAGCGCCGCACCAAGAGGCCGCCGTGGCGGCGTGAGCACGGCCGGGTCAACAGCCCTCACAATGGACACGTTGTGACACCTTGACCACCGTTGCCCACGCACATGCGCCGTGCCCTGCTGACCGCCCCTTTGTTGCTGTTGCTGCCCGCCGGCCCTGCTGCGGCGCAGAACGACACCGACGACGCGGCCCGACTGGCGGGCTACAAGCACGCCTCGGCCTGCGTGGCCGTGCTCAAGCACGAGGCCCTGGTGCTGACCCAGCGCTACAAGGCCGGCCACACCGAAACGCGGCCCGAGATCGTCAGGCTCACCGAGCACGGCTTTGCCTTCATCGGCACCACCTACAAGAGCGGCCTGCGCAAGCCCCTGGCCGACCAGTTGCTGGACGAGGCCGAAAAGGCCCAGAAGCAGGCCAACCCCGAGGCCTTGCGCCAGTTGCTGGGTGAATGCCAGGTGGAAGGCGCCAAGCTGCTGCGCGAGGCCAACTTCATCGAGCGCGGCCTGGTGGGCAACCGGGCGGCCGCGCGGGTGGAGAAGATGCTCGCCCCACCGCCCGACAAAGAGGGCTGAGTGGGGCACCCGGTTGCGGGGTCACGCAACCACCCTCCAAGAGGGTGCTCAGCCCGCTTCGGTGCGGCCGTGCGCTGGCCTGCGTCAGCCCTGGCCGCTGCCCGTCGAGGCCGGCAGTGCGCGTTTGCCGGCCAGACGGTAGAACAGCAGCTTGGCCAGGCCCACGGCAATCGGCACCAGCGCCCAGCCAGCCTGGTCTGGCTCGTTCTTCAGCCACACCACCACGGCCAGTGCCAGGCCCACGAACAACCAAGTGATGCCCGAGCGCAGGTACTTGTCGGCCTCGCCCCAGCCACAGCGGTGGTCGTCGGGGCTGTCGAACACCTCGCGCCCCAGCAATTCGGTGGGCAAGGGCGGCAACTCAATGCCCTTCTCCAGCGCCAGCATGCGCTCCTTGTGGTTCTGCTCCAGCAGTTGCTGGCGCTTCTTGTGGTGGGTGAGGATGTAGAGGATGGGGATGCTCAGGCCGCCGACGATGGCGGTGATGGGGATGAGCAGGGCCAGGATTTGTCGAATGCCGTCCATGGAAGACTCCGGTTCGGTGTGGCGATGCGCTTGATACCTGCCGCAGCGCCCAGCGGTTTCAATGCGGCCTGAAAAAACTTTTGAAACCGGCAGGCAGCTGAGCGAGTATCAAGATCCATGGATCTCGCCACGCCGCCCGCAACCGACGCCAAGCTGCGCGACGCCGACGTGCTGGCCTTGCTGGCCAGCGGCGACGCCCATGCCGCGTTTGAGCTGCTGGTGCCGCGCTATGAGAGCAAGGTCTACCGCTTGTGCTTCACGCTGCTGCGCGAGCCGGCCGCTGCGCAAGATGCCGCACAGGACAGCCTGCTGCGCGTGTGGCGGGCGCTGCCCCGGTTCGAGCCGGCAAAGGCAGCCTTGTCCACCTGGGTCTACGCGGTCACCCGCAACCGCTGCCTCACCCTGCTGGCTGCCGCGACTGGCCACACCCAGTCGATGAGCCTGCCCGAGGTGGAAGCCGAGGTCGACCTGCTGGCCTCGCCCGCCGCCAGCCACGCTGGTGCCGATGCCAGCGACACCGTGCGCGGCCTGGTGGACGCGTTGCCCGAGGCACTGCGCCGCTGCCTCACGCTGTTCTATTACGAAGAGCGCTCGGTGGCCGAGGTGGCCGCCATGCTGGGTGTGCCCGAAGGCACCGTGAAAACCCATTTGCACCGCGGCCGCGCGGCCCTGCTCAAGGCCCTGCAGGCCCTGGGCTTGGCCGACCCGCAGCTGTGGCTGGCCTGATGACGAGAGGAATGGCCATGAACACCCCCACGAACCCCTTGGCCCAAGCGCCCAGCGCCGGCGAGCAGGCCCTGGACCAGGCGCTGGCCCGGTCGCTCGCACCCCCACCGCTGCCCGAGGGCTTCCGATGGAAGCTGATGGCCGCCATGCAGCAGCAAACCCTGGCCGACATCGCCCAGCGCCGCGCCGCGCTGGAAGCCGAACACCGCCGCCTGCAACAGGACCTGCAGCAAGGCTATGTGCGCGTGCGGCGCGACACCTTGGTGCTGGGGGTGGCGGTGGCCTTCGCCGCAGGGGCCGTGGCCACCGTGGCCCTGCCCTGGCTGCAGGCCCGCACTGGCCTGGACGCCGCCACGCTGATGCCCACGCTGGCCCTGGCTGTGGGTGCGGCCACCACGCTGGGCGTGTGGTGGTTGAAGCTGCGCGAGTCCGCCGCCTGACCCAGGTTTGCCCCGCCCGGGCGCGCAGAACCTGCGTGGCACACTCGCCCGCGCGATGAACACCACCGAAATCTTCCTGATCGCGATGGCGATCATCTTCAGCGTGCCCTACCTGGTGTGGCGGCTGGGGCGCACCGACTACTGGGCGCCGCTGGTGGTGGTGCAGATCCTCACCGGCATCGTGCTGGGCCCGGGCGTGCTGGGCGCGGCCTTTCCCGACTATTACCGCTTTGTCTTCAACCCCGCCGTGGTGCAGAGCCTGAACGGTGTGGCCTGGTGGGCGGTGATGCTGTTCGTGTGGATCGCGGGCATCGAGCTCGATCTGCACCAGGCCTGGAAGCACCGGCGCGAGAGCGGCATCACCGCCGGGCTGGCGCTGGGCAGCCCGCTGCTGCTGGGCAGCGTGGTGGCCGCCGGCATGCTGGCCTGGCCGGGCTGGATGGGGCCCAAGGCGCAGACTTGGCAGTTTGTGCTGGGTGTGGGCATGGCCTGCGCCGTCACGGCCCTGCCCATCCTCATCCTGTTCATGGAGAAGCTGGAAATCCTGCGCC
>WBZX01002296.1_pt1 | contig 13141 bp, 10 predicted proteins | sample 5204211 | NCBI WGS metagenome assembly WBZX01 (sample SAMN12344362, study PRJNA552823) | activated sludge metagenome | biome: Activated sludge suspended growth; feature: Nitrification reactor; material: Wastewater; isolation source: activated sludge from nitrification reactor of wastewater...
CATTAGAGACGGCGATAATCTTATCCGCGCGGGCGATGGCTCGGTTCAGGAGGAAATCGAGCTTGAATCGAGTTTTTGGTGTGAAGGTTTCCGGATAGTGCCGCCAGGCGAGGTCATGCACGGTAATGGTGACCTCTGATCCAGCTGGCAAGAAAATCGGGACAGCCTGGACGGGAAAGAAAATCTTTTCCGGCCGGGTGCGGAACATTTCCCAGGCGAAGCGGGTCTGCATCCACTGGCTCGGAAATGGCAGAGCGGTCTCGGTGTAGTTATCGAAGCGGGGCGGAGTGAGTTCCGGGTTGAAGTGCTTCTTGTGATAGAGATGGAAGGCGGTCTCGGGCGCAAGCGACCCGAAGCGTTTGAGGAGCTCGAGCAGATAGATGCGCGTGCCGTCGATGCGAGCGGCATCCAGATCGGCGGCTTGAAGAGCGATCGTCATAAGGGAGAAGTCGGTATTAGGCTTGGCGGAAGATCGAGAGGATCGCGATGATTGAGAGGATAATCAGGATGCTGGCTATGAGGGGGAATTTTATTAGGGAGAGGGCGATGAGCACGATGCCCCAGCCTCCGAGGAGGATTGCGAAGAGTCGGAAAGCGATCTTCGGGAGCGGTGGTAGCTCTTTTTTGAGGGAAAGAGAGAGGAAGGTATGCAGTACGAAGGCGGCGAGGATGATACCGAAGCAGAGAGCGAGATTGATCCGGGCGGCGACGAAAGTCGGGAGGAGCATCTCTATCGAGAGGAGGCAGGCGAAACCGAAGAGCGCTATCAGGAAGAACTCGGTGAAGAGTGCCCAGGCGACGGATGGGGACGGAAGCCGTTTCCGCAGGGCCGAGATATTGAGAGAAGCAGGGAGATGCATGCGCATAGGTGGGTAGTATTATTCTCCGATACCGAAGCGGCTCAAGAGTCTTGTCTTGATCTGGCTTCCGAAGAGGCGGAAATTCTCCGGGGTCCGGTCGGTAATCAGTGAGACGGTCAGAAGATCGATATCGATAGGAGCCTCGCTGCGGAGAGCAAGCTGGAAGGCGCTACCGGAGTCAGAAGAGAGAGTGCTCTCCGGAATGTCGCAGGTGTAGCGGTCAGTACGCCACCAGACGGCGACTGGGACGCAGGAGAGGCTGACGGCCCGGGCATCGTATGAGGCTTCGATCGGATGCGTCTGTGTGATCAGGAAATCTCGATATTCAGGCGAGGTGATCGGGCGGAGGCGCTGCCCGTGCACGAGGAGGTAGACTCCGGAGTCCGTATCGCGGAAGAGTGTGCCGTCTGACTGGGCAGCACCGTAGAGAAGGATGCGCCCGCGCTCGTAGATGCCGACTTCTTCTTCATGGGCCGGGATGACATCTTCGAAGCGGTAACCCATGGAGAGGAAAATCTCCGGATCGCCGAAAGGCCGAATCTCGTGCTCGCTTGTGACGAGGAAGACACCATCAGCGAATGAGATGAGGCTGCCGACTCGGAAGCCGATCCACTCATCGGATAACGGGAGGGTTTCTGCGAGGCTCGCTGTGAGCGGTACGGCAAAGGCTTCCGGATAGCGGGAGAGATAGGCGCGGGTCGAGACGAAGCGCTTGAGTGATCCTCCGTCCTGGGCGTAGTAGATGCCTTCCTGGTCCCGATAGAGCAGCGGATGCTCGAAAGAAGCGACCGGCGTATCGTCAATCGGCAGGAAGAAGGATCGATAGGAACGGGCGATCGATGCCTTGAGGCGGGAGGCTTCTCCGGATTTCTGGCTGAGATCGAAGGAGATCCGGATACGTGAGAAGGTACCCGGACTATCGAAGTTGCCGATGAGCGTCTGATCAGCAGCGATCTTGCCGTTTAAGAGGGGTGTCTGATCGGAGAGCTGTCGTGGGTCGAGGAAGGTGTTTTTGGTCGATTGCGGCGTGCGGAAGTTGAAGGCGAATGGCAATGTAGGGAAGATGATACGGAGCGCGAAGAACAGCGCGATGGCGAGACAGAGAATATGCAGGATGACGCGGCTTACGAGGTAGAAGCGTCTCTCTTTTGGGGGGATAGGACAGAATGGTTCGGCGAAGGACATGACAGTAGTGGTTATTCTATTTCAAAGATGACTGCAGCGCTGCCGAACGGGGTGGATTCGAGGGAGAATCCGTCTGAGAGAGCATGCGGGGTCCCGTTTGAATCGGTGGTCGGAATCGGATTGAGACTGACGGAGCCGAAGCCGATAGTATGGCGAACCGAGAGCGTATAGTCACTGAGTGATTGGGCCCACTGGCTGGCTGTATCGGTAGGCACGATGAGCCAGACATGCGCATAGAGTGACCGATCAATCTTGTGGAAATCATCCGGGTTGAAGAAATACGCGGCGTTTTTGTGATGGAGAGAGGCGAGTGGTCCGGCGATCATGGCGAATCCGGATCCGGTCGTCTCGCGGTCGACGAGGATGAGGTCTCTCGGTCCGAAGAAATCAGCGATGGAAGCAGTTTCTTGGAGGAGGTTGGCATTTTCGCGGGTGAGGAGTCCCTGATGCCAGGCAGCGGTTTGAAACGCGAAGAGGCCAGCAAAAACGAGCGTGAGGATGAAACGGCGACGTGGGCTCTCCGGGAAAGCAATCGGGAAGCGTCGGTTTTCAGAGAAGAGAATGCTGATGCCGACCAGAGTCGAGAAAACGAGCGTCGGGTAGATGGTTGGGAGATAGCGCCGGAGCATCCAAGGATGATCAGGGGTGATGTTTGGGAAGAGTAGATAGGCAAATGTCGGCAGAGCGATGAGAAAAGGAATCAGGGCAGAAAATTTCCGGTACCGGAAGATGATGAGAATGCCGAGGCTGCCCAGGACTGCTATGAGGAGGAGTCCGTAGGTGATGAGTATCGGGAGGACCGGCAGCGAAGCGGTGGCGGCCGATGCGGCTGCCTCAGTACCGCCGAAGCTGGCGAGGAAATCCCGGAGGGCTTTGCCGATCATCGTATAAAACGGAAGTGCATCGGAAAAACTGGCGCCGAAAGTCAGAAGGAAGAGAAAAATCGGGGCGACGAGACTCTTGATCGGATACAGGCGCCAGATCGAGCGGGCATGACGACTCTCTGCGATGAGCAAGAGGGTAATCGGTAAGAGTAGGAATCCTTCGATGCGCGTGAAGCAAAAGATGCCGGCGGCTGAGAGCGCGGCAGCATAGTGGAGGAATTTCCCCTCAGCTCTGAAGCGGACGACGGAGAAGGCGAGAAAAATAAAGAGGAAGAGCGCGAGGTTTTCTGTCAGAGTGAATTTGACGAACCAGACCGGAAGAAAGGCGGCGCTCATGAGCAGGGTGCCGAGGAAAGCGATAAAGCGGTTCAGGAAATTGCGGAGCAGGAAATAGAAGGCGAAGAGCACGCCGTTGCCGAGCGCGAGTCCGTCAATCCGGAAGAGGGCGTAGAAGCTCGCTAGCCAGGCAGTGTAGGCAAGCGGGAACTGCGTCAGGAGCTCGCCGTGCTCGGTGTAGAAGAATCCGGGGAAATTGTAGGCGAGTCCGGGGCCGTATATCGAGAAGAAGGTGTCGGCTGCCGGCAAGGAGAAACGGAAAGCATGATGTTCGGCGAGCGCGATGGCAGCGGTGGCGATAGAGCCCTGGTCGCGGCCGGTGAAGACGGTCGGTTCGACGGGCAGCGCGCTGGTGAGTGCCAGGCCGAGCAGGATAAGCAGAAAGATCTTTTCGGGAATATCGAGCAGCGCGAGCGTCTTGATGAGGAGGAAGAGCACGAGCGTGCTCATGAGCGAGAAGCCAAAGGCGATGATCGGGACGAAGAAAAACCCGCTGACTCCGAGGGCGAGTGCGAACCAAATAAAGACCAGCACTGCGAGGCCGGTCAGAGTGAAAAAATTCTGCGCTTGATGAGTATGATACTTCTGTTCCATATAGGTCTAGTGTACCGCACAAAATCGGTCTTTTCAATTTGCCAAAGGAGGATGCTCCAATATAGAATAGAGAAAACAAAACACTGAATGAAATATCTTTCTTTTTTTCTCTGGTACTACAGAGAGGGTGCTCGGAGCGGTTTCGCAAATGTGACGGATCTTCTTCGAGCCGTGCTGCATCGTTTCAATACGCGTGAGCTCCTGCTGACTTTCTTTTCGCCTTGGAAACGGGATGTCGAATACCGCACGTGGCGTGGCTTTCATCCGATCAAGGGTCTCGTCCGATTGATTGATAATCTGCTGTCGCGCTTCATGGGCATGCTGGTCCGGCTTCCGGTGATACTGTATGGGCTCGCGTATTTTCTGACCGCGCTTTTCTTAGGCACGGCCGTATATCTCTGGTATCTCTTGGCGCCGATACCTGTATCTCTTGGCCTCTATGGATATCTGACAGAACAGAATCTGATATCGGACAGCGTCTGGATTATCGGCGGTCTCGGTATCCTTTTTGGATTTATCTGTTTCCTTGTCCGGACGCCCGAGCTCGAAGCGATCGGTAATATCGATTTCATGGCGCTGCAGCGGAAGCCTTGGTTTGAACGGGTGCTCGCGCGGCTCGAGATGGATCGGAGCGATGTGCCGGCTGATGCGCTGGCCAATGTCCGGGCTTTCATGGCGCTGCTCAAGATGAGGAATATCGATGAGGATATGCTAGCCGTCGCGCTTGATATCGAGCAGCGGGCATATGTGAAGCAGGCTCGATCGAAGCGTTTCTGGCTCTGGGAAAATCTCGAGAAGAAGACACCGATCGGCAAGGGGTGGCGTTATGGCTACACGCCGCGTCTCGACCGCTATTGTCTTGACCTTTCGCGATGGGATGCCACGGAATATCGTTCTATGGAGCTGGTCGGCCGCCAGGCTGAGTTCCGGGTAGCGACGGTTGTTTTGGAACGGCCGCAGCAGAACAATATTTTCCTCGTCGGCGAGCCGGGCATCGGCAAAAAGATGTTCATCCACTATCTCGCTCGGCTGATCCGAGAGAGCTCTTTCCCTCGCGGTGATGCGTTGAATGAGCTGCGCGTACTCGTCTTCGATATCGGGGAGGCGATTGGAGAAGTGCTCAATCGCGGAGAGAATGTCGAAGATTTCCTCCGCTCGTTGTTTCTGGAGGCGGCCTCGGCCGGCAATGTCCTCTTGGTTATCGAGGATGTCGATCTGTTCCTCGGAACCGATCCGCAGAAGATTAATGTCGCCCATCTCTTGAATGAGTTTCTTAATCTTCCGACATTCCGCTTTATCGGGACGGCCGTCGCGGCGCGCTATCATCTCTTGGCTAAGAAGGATGAGCAGATTCTCAAGTTGTTTGAGACCATTTATTTGCGTCAGCCGAATATCGCCGAGAACCGCGAGATCCTCGTGCAGTTCTTCGCCCAGTCGGAGCGCCGGCAGGTGGTACTGACGCTCAAGGCAATCGAGACTATCATTATGTCGTCACGGCGCTACAATTGGGAGATGCCGTATCCGGAGCGTGTGCTTGATCTCGCGCAGCAGGTCATGATCTATTTCCGTAATCAGCCGGGCCGTTTCCTCACGGATCGGGTCGTCAACGAGTATGTGAGCATGAAGACGGGCATGCCGATCGGCGAAGTGAGCGAGACGGAACAGAAGAAGCTGCTCAATCTTGAGACGGAGCTGCACGAGCGGGTCATCGGCCAGAATGAAGCGGTGAACCAGGTGTCTCAGGTACTTCGCAAAGCGCGGGCTGGATTCCATGATCCGAAGCGGCCGCTCGGAAGTTTCCTCTTTATGGGACCGACCGGCGTCGGCAAGACAGAGACGGTCAAGGCGCTGGCAGAATCGATTTTCGGCGATGAGGAAAAGATGATTCGGCTCGATATGAGCGAATTCCAGATGCCGAACAGCCTCGAGCGGCTGCTTGGATCGCAGGCGGATGGATTGCCGGGTATCCTGACCAAGGCCATGAAGGAGCATCCGTATTGCATCCTCCTCCTCGATGAGATCGAGAAAGCGTATCCAAAAATCCTCGATGTTTTTCTGCAGATTATCGATGAAGGCATGGTGACCGATAGTTTCGGCGAGAAGATCAATTTTCGCAATGCCATTATCATCGCGACTTCGAACGCCGGATCAACGTTGATCAAGGAGCTCTCCGAGCAGGAGATTCCACTCAATGTCTTGCGCAAGCAGGTGATCGACCAGGTCGTGCATGACGGCATCTTCCGCATCGAATTCATGAACCGTTTCGATAATCTCATATTCTTCGAACCACTCTCAGCCCCGCAGCTGACTGGTATCGCCGAGCTCAAGCTCAAGAAATTCGTCGAGCGCATTAAGCAGGATCGGAATATCGAGGTTGTCATCGCGCCGGGAGTGACGGAGCGTATCGTCTCGCGCGGATATGAACCCCAGTTCGGAGCCCGATCGGTCAATCGGTTCATTATGGACCATATCGAGGATATCGTAGTACGTAAGGTGATTTCCGGGGCGGTGCAGTCCGGGGGTACTGTCTTAATCGGTCCTGAGGATGTTTGACTTATATCATAAAAAGTGATATAATATAAAAAGAGTGCCATAGGCGTCCCGGAGTATTTTCCGGGGCGTTTTTTCTTTTGGTTTTGCTCCGAATGAGCTACACTGAAACCATAAAACGTGAGGCTCTCTATGTCAGATCAACCGAAAAAGTTGAAAGTTCTCGTTGTGGCCCCGACACCTTTTTTTGCTGACCGGGGGACGCATATCCGTATCCTCGAGGAAGCACTGGCACTCGAGGCGCTTGGACATGAGGTGACGATCGCGACGTATCATATCGGTCACGATATTCCCGAGACTCTGCATTCCAAGATTGATGTGCGCCGCATACGACGACTGCTCTTCTGGTACCACAAGCTCGAAGCCGGCCCGGATTGGCAGAAGATTATTCTGGATCTTCTCTTGATTAAGAAGACGCTTTTTCTCGCGAGGACCAAACGGCCGGATATCATCCATGGTCATTTGCATGAGGGTGTGCTCATCGGTTGGATCGTGCAGAAGCTGCTCTTCTGGCGCCGGATCAAGCTGGTCGGGGATTTCCACGGCAGTCTGGTCAAGGAAATGGTGTCGCATCAGTATCTCGGCCAGGGTCTCCTGCGCGGGGTATTCCAGCGAGTGGAAGACGCAATCGATACTCTGGGCGACGCGGCTGTAACGAGCTCTTGGGAGAATACCGAAGAAATCAGCCGTATTCGGAAGGGGCAGACGACTGAGACGCTGCTCGACGGGGTTCGCCTAGAAATGTTTGAGGGATTGTCCCCAGCTTCGGTTCTTCGGGAGCGCTATCGGATTCCTGGGGATGCCTGCGTCATCGCCTATACCGGTGCCTTCATACCGAACAAGGGAGTGCAGTTTTTTCTGGATGCCGTAGCGATCGTCGTAGAGCGGGCGCCGAACACTCACTTCATTCTTGCCGGATTTCCCGTGGATAAGATTGAACGCTATCTGTCCCGGCCGGTATTCCAGGAGCGTGTGACGGTTATTTCTCCGTTGCCATATTTCTCGTTGCCGGAGATTCTGCGTATGGCGGATATCGGAGTTGATCCGAAGGAAGCCGAAGTGCGTCAGGCGAGCGGGAAATTACTGCAGTATATGGGAGCGGGACTGCCGATTGCTTGTTTCGATACGAAGAATAATCGCGAATACCTGGCCGAGGGCGGCAGCTATGCACCGGAAGTATCGGCAGCCGGACTGGCCGAAGCCATACTCCGATTGGTAGCGAATCCAGTGCTTCGTGAACAACAGGGTCAGTTGAATCGCAACCGCGCGGAGCGGTTCTCTTGGAAAGAGCCGGCCCGATTATTGGAAAATATCTATCGTACCCTCCTATGAGACTTTGGCAGAGCAATATCGGTAAGGCGTGGCAGGTACTCAAGCGCGATGGTGTCTGGCGTGGCGGGCAGCGGATTTTTGAAGGCTTCTGCCAGCTTATCCCGCGCCAGCTCGAAGGTGATATCTTGATCATTTCGAGCGGTGTTGGTGATAGTGCCCGCTATCGCGGTGCGCACGTAGCAGAAGAGCTTCGCCGGCAGGGTTTCCGGGTCGCAGTGACCACACAGTACAATCCGCTGCTGGCACGGTATGCTGATACCTTTTCCGTCTTTATCTTTCATCGGACCCTCTATGAGGGGCGGGTTAAGGCACTGTTCGATCGAGCGAAGCGGCTTGGCAAGGCTCTCATCTTTGAGACCGATGATCTCGTGTTCGATCCGGTGTTCGTCCAGCAGATGGATTTCTATCGATCTATGAATGCGCTCGAGAAGAAACTCTACGAGTATGGAGTCGGCGGTGAGATTCTTGGAGATCCGGCGGTTGAAGTAGCGACTACGACAACGGCGTATCTGGCAGAGAAGCTTCGCGCCAAGGGTAAACGGGTTTTTATCGTGAAGAATAAGCTGTCAGAGGAGGATATCCGCTGGACGGATGCTTTTGTGGTACGCGAACAGGAACAATTGGATGAGATGGTCCGTATCGGGTACGCGAGCGGGACTGCGACGCATAATAAGGATTTCGCGACGATCACTGAAGCATTGCTCCGTCTCCTTGCTGCCTTTCCGCGTACGGTCCTGGTGATTGCCGGACCGCTCCTGCTCGATGATCGTTTTGCGCCTTTTCACGAGCGCATCGAGCGACTGCCTTTCGCTGATCGGAAGGAACATTTCAAGAATCTCGCATCGCTTCATATCAATCTTGCTCCGCTCGAGATCGGTGAGCCGTTTTGTGAAGGAAAATCAGAGTTGAAATTCTTCGAGGCTGGCATCGTCGCGGTCCCGACTGTCGCGGCGGCTACGGGGACGTTTCGTGAAGCGATCAAGGATGGAATCGACGGTTTCATCGCGACTGGAACCGAAGAATGGTATATGAAGCTGGAACGGCTGGTACAGGATCCGGCGCTTCGTTCGTCGATGGGCCAGGCAGCTCGCGCCACGGCGCTTCGGGAGTATGTGACCGCGCAGGGGGCGAACGAGGAGTATTATGAATATTTGAGGCAGCATATCGATCAGAAAACCGTATGAAGAAACGACAGACAGAGACGGGAAATCGGCTGCACGATCTCATGGCACGGTTGATGGAGCGTCGCAATCGGGAAGCGGCTGGAATCGGGATGGTGGCGGGTGTGGCGATGACGTGTTTGGTCGGCGCGAGCGTGTTTTTCGGTTGGCAATTCTGGCGATCGATTTCTTCTGAGATGATAACCGATCTAGCAGAAGTGTCGCAGCCGGTAATCACAGAAACGAGTCTGCTCAAGGTCGGATTTATCAATGATTGGGAATACGGGACTCGGAAGCGGCTTGGACACAAGCTGACGAATCAGGCTCCGCTTGAGCTTGATCAGGCGGTCAAATATCTCAATACGGTGTTTCAGCCGGATATCGTAATCGGCGGAGGTGATTATGTCGAGAGCAGCGGAGTGAAGCCGGAGCGGGCCAAGGAGCAGCTGGCGCTCGTAGATAAGGTGTTTCAGAAACTGTCGGCGCCGCGCCTGTATGCGCTCGGCAATCACGATATGCGCGTCCTGACCAAAGCGGAGGTCCGGGAGATACTCGGTATCGAGGAGAATCACGCGATCCGCGATATCGGCGATTGGCGTCTCGTCGTGCTCGATACGAATTTCAACAAGACAGACGGAAGCGATCGCAATGCCAAGGCGTATGCGACTGGGTTCGTGAGTGAGGGCGAGCTTGGTTGGTTGCGCGAGGCGCTCAAGACTGATCGGCCCGTCATCGTCTTTTCTCATCATTCCCCGGTCGCTTCGCCGAATGTGGACGGTATCTTCTCTTTGAGTATCGAGAATGCAGCTGCAATTCGAGAGACTCTGGAAGCAGCGGGTAATGTCGCCGCGGTCGTTTCGGGGCATAGCCCGTACGGCTATTATGAAGAGCGGAACGGTATCCATTATTTCGTGGTGGATACGCTGGTCAATGAGAGTGCACTCGGAACATTCGCGACAATCGAAGTGCGGTATGCTCGAGAGACCGGTGATGCGGATATTTTGTTTAAGCGGGTGGACGGCGGTCAGCGCGTGTTTGAGACGGTGGACTGGAAATTTGATGGGAGATACGTGGAGCATGATCGTTTGCCGGAAGCGATGCCGGAGGATCAGTTGCCGGTTGCGGAAGGCGAAGAAGATTGAACAGCAGGAGAAATAATCCAATTGAGAAAGTAGAACTATGAAGATTCTGATTACGGGCGGAGCAGGGTTTATCGGGAGTGCGTGTGCGAAGGCCTTGATGGAGCGGGGCGATACGCCGATTCTGGTCGACAATTTTAATGACTATTACGATCCACAGCTGAAGAAGGATCGGATCTCGAAGTTCCTCAAGGGATACAAAGGGAAATTTGCTCTGCGCACCGGCGATATCCGGGATCGGAAATTCATGGAACGCGTCTTCAAGAAGGATCAGCCGGAGAAAGTCATCCATCTGGCGGCCATGGCCGGGGTGCGTAATTCGCTTCGTGACCCGCTGCTCTACGCGGATGTCAACGTGATGGGGACGACGAATTTGCTTGATCTCTCGGTGAAATACGGTATCAAAAATTTCGTCTACGCTTCCTCGTCATCCGTCTACGGGACCAATACACCGCCGTTTTCGGAGACGGACAATGTCGATACGCCGATCTCTCCGTATGCCGCGACCAAGAAGGCGACTGAGCTCATCGCGCATACCTTTAGCCATATCCATGGGCTGCCGACGACAGGCCTCCGCTTTTTCACGGTCTATGGCCCGTGGGGGCGGCCGGATATGGCGCTCTTTCATTTTACGAAGAGCATTTTTGAAAATCAGGAGATCGAAGTCTATAATTTCGGCAAGATGTCACGCAATTTCACCTATGTCGACGATATCGTCTCAGGGACGATTACCGTGCTCGATGCCGATCTGCCGTGCGATGTGATGAATATCGGAGGCGATCGGGAGGAGACGCTGCTTGCGTTCATCGGGACCATTGAGAAGCACGCGGGGCGGGAGGCGAAGAAGAAGCTCATGCCGATGCAGCCGGGCGATGTGCCGAATACTGTGGCGAATATCAAGAAGCTCCGCAAGCTCGGTTGGAAGCCGACGACGCGCATCGATACGGGCATCAAAAATTTCGTCGAGTGGTATCGGGAATACTATAAAATCTGAGTCATGAAAAAGATCGAACGAGGAGATGCTGAGGAGTTTCAGAACGGCGAGACTTGCCTGGTATCGGAATACCCGCTTGGAGAAGAGACTCTAGATGCTTCCGTTGCGAAGATTAGTGGTCGCTATCCGGATGAGGGCTGGGTGCTGAACCGGGTATCGAAAGAGATCGCTTTCGTCGTGAGTGGCCAGGGGAAACTGGTGCATGAGAACGGCGAGGAGACACTTGGCAAGGGCGATGTCGTGCTCTTGGAACCGGGGGAGAAATTCTATTGGGATGGTACGATGGAGATCTTCATTTCTTGCGCTCCAGCCTGGAAATACGCGCAGTACGAGCATATTATCGATTGAAGTATGAAAATAGCCTTGGTACATGATTATCTGGTGCAGTACGGAGGAGCGGAGCGGGTGCTCGAGGCGTTCACAGAGCTCTATCCCTACGCGCCGATCTATACGCTCATCTATGATCCTGAAGCGATGCATGGCGTCTTCGCCGGCAAGCGGATCTATACTTCGTTTCTCCAACGATCCCGCTTCGTGCGCAAGCATCACCGGTTGTTTCCGGCGCTCATGCCGCTTGCGATTGAGGAGTTTGATTTCTCGAAATACGATGTCGTGCTTTCGGATTCGTCGAGCTATGCCAAGGGCATCATTACGCGGCCCGAGACGTTGCATATCTCCTATATGCACACGCCGATGCGCTACGCGTGGGATGATTGCCAGAAGTATACGGAAGATTTCGGCTTTCCGCGCCTGGTGAAGAAACTGGTGCCGTTCTTCATGAACCCGATCCGTCTCTGGGACCGAGTGAGCGCTGACCGCATCGACCGCATCGTCGCCAATTCGAATTTCGTGGCGGCCCGGATCCGGAAATACTATCGGAAGGAATCCATCGTCATCCATCCACCGGTCGATATCGATCGATTCGCTGTCGCGCCGGTGCAGAAAGACTATTATCTCATGGTCGGCCGCCTGATCGCCTACAAGCGTCATGATATCGCGATCGAGGCCTTCAATCGTCTCAAGCTGCCGCTTAAGATCATCGGCCGCGGGCCGGAACTCGAGCGCCTCAAGAAGCTGGCCGGACCGACGATCGAATTCCTCGGCCGAGTCGACGAGGCGCAGCTGCCGCAGTATTATGCCGAGTGTCGTGGTTTCATTTTCCCGCAAGAAGAGGATTTCGGCATCGTGGCCATCGAAGCGCTGGCTTCAGGGCGCCCGCTCATCGCCTATCGGGGCGGCGATATCCCGGAACACATGGAAGAAGGGAAGATGGGAGTCTTTTTCGATGAGCAGACCAGCGAGTCGGTTATCGGGGCGGTGGAGCGATTTGAACAGATGAGCTTCGACCCGGAGTATATCCGTTCGCAGGTGCTCCGCTTTGACAAAGCGCTATTTAAGGCTAAGATGAAGGACTACATCGAAAGCGAGGTAGCGAAACATCTGGAGCGGCAGGGCCGCTAAAACACCAATACACAAGACCATCCGGAGACAGGCGAGAGCAGGTTTGTGTTTTTTCGTTACCCGTTATTGTCCGACAGAAAGCGTATGGAATTCAGAGAAATAGTGAAATTGTACTGGGAAGAAAGAAGACTGTTCATGCTGGTTGTCGCAGTCTCGATTTTCGTGGCGCTGGTTTGGCAGGTCAATCAGCCGGTCAGTTATCGGGCCTCGCTTCTCTTGAATATCGGGCGGCAGGGAGCGCAGGCGACGACGAGCGAATACACCTATGATAATTTCTACCGCTTGCAGGCGGATGAGCGCTTCGCGGATACGGTCGTCCGCTGGCTTCAATCCCCTCGCGTGGTATCGGATATCCTGAAGGAGGCCGGTATCCGCCCGCAGGCTGCTTCGGAAGATGATCTGCGCGGCATGATCGGAGCGAAGCGTCTTTCCTCGCAGGTGATCGAGACAGCATTCACGGAAACTCGGAAGGAAGTGCTCGAGAAGGAATCCGATGCGATCGTGAAGGTGCTCAATCTCTATGCTGCCGGACTCAATCAGGGAAGCGCGAGCGAGGGCTGGTTCATCGTGGTCGGTAGCAACCCGGTCATTCTCGATGCGCGGACAGCGCCGGGAACAGCTATCGCTTTTGGTGCAATCGCTGGGG
>WBZX01002297.1_pt1 | contig 13136 bp, 9 predicted proteins | sample 5204211 | NCBI WGS metagenome assembly WBZX01 (sample SAMN12344362, study PRJNA552823) | activated sludge metagenome | biome: Activated sludge suspended growth; feature: Nitrification reactor; material: Wastewater; isolation source: activated sludge from nitrification reactor of wastewater treatment...
GTTCCGGTTGCCGACTCCCTGCGTTGGTCTCTTTCACACACACACACACATGTTTCCCGGGGTTTGAAATAGTCCTTCAGAATGATATTTTGTGCCGATGGGTTAGTCCGGATTGGCTCAACCGGTCAGGACAACATCTTCAATTCAACAACGCATTGTGATTTGGCAATGAAATTGTAGAACAATGTTAACTTGAAAGGTCGTTGATGCGATACTGTATCTCGTTGTGAAAGGGTTCTTCATGACTGCGATTCCCGTCCCGCGAACCCGCAGGTTACGTGGTTACGCGATCGACCCTAGTCTCAGCACTGCACTGCTGACGATGCAAGTAAATGAACTCACCTATGAAGTCCCCTGGGAGGATCTCGAGCCCCGTGAGGACTACGATAAGGGGCACAGTTATCCAGTCGGGGAATACATCGCGATTGTCGACCACGACCCCGCGTCGAGAGTTTTTTACGAGCCTGTCAACCTGGACCACCCGCACTTGCTGGCTCAGAACGGATTGGCTCCGTCGGTCAGTAACCCGCAGTTCCACCAGCAATTCCTCTACGCTGTCATCATGACTACGATTAAGAACTTCGAGAAAGCCCTGGGCCGGAAAGTCCTCTGGGGTGAAGATCTTCGTATTGATGAACCACCCGGCCCTGACGGCAAGCGACCCCTGGTTGGATTTCATTTTGTGCAGCGACTCCGGGTCTATCCCCATGCCCTGCGTCAGGCCAATGCATTCTACGACCCAAACCGCAAGGCGCTGCTCTTCGGCTATTTCGAGTCCCGGCCCATCCATTCGGGAATTCAGTTGCCCGGCTCAACCGTCTTTACTTGCCTGTCGCACGACATCATTGCCCACGAAACCACCCACGCGATACTCGACGGTATCCACCGTCGCTATATCGACGCCACCGACCCGGATACGCGTGCGTTTCATGAAGCTTTCGCCGATATCGTGGCACTGTTCCAGCACTTTTCCTTCCCGGATGTTCTTCGGCACCAGGTAGCCCAGACCCGTGGAGACCTGAAACGCCAGAACATCCTCGGTCAGTTGGCTCAACAGTTCGGACAAGCGATCGGCGGGTACGGCAGTTTGAGGGATGCCATCGGAACGATCGGCGACGCCGGGAACTGGGTGCCCCACAAGCCCGACCCGAGTGAGTACCTGACCAAATTCGAAGTGCACGACAGGGGTGCGATTCTGGTCGCTGCGATCTTTGAGGCATTCTTGAACATCTACGAGGCCAAATCAAAGAAGATTTTGCGGATCGCGACGGGAGGCACGGGTCAGCTAAATGATGGGGAACTTCCCCATGATCTAGTCGATGAACTGTCCCAGATCGCCGCGGGATGCGCGAAGGATGTCCTGCGAATCTGCATCCGGGCCTTGGACTACTGCCCACCGATGGACCTGACATTCGGCGATTATCTGCGTGCGATCATCACCGCGGACTTCGATATGGTGGCGGATGATGGGTTTGGCTATCGCGTGGCGTTCGTGGAAGCTTTTCAGAAGCGGGGGATCAGCCCCTATGGGGCTCGCAGTATGGCTGTGGAGGACTTGCTGTACCCCTTAATGCCACTTGAGAACACCAAGGATATTGCACGACTTGGTGACTTCCTACGTAAACTACGTGATCAAGTCGGCTACCTCGCAAACCGCAAGATGGCGTACGAACATACCAAGAAACTCATCCGGGGCGAGAGCGGTCTCCATCACCAACTCTTGACTCTGCTTATCGAGCAAGATGGCCGCCTGGCGGCATTAACTGGCTTAATGTTTCCGCCCACGAAGGCAAAGGCAGAAGCACTCGGATTGGAGTGGGGTTATCTTTCATCAGGGGCAGCATCGTACGCGGTGGGCAACGTCTGGCTGGCCAATCGCACCACACCGGATGACACAATTGTCAACCATGTTATCATCACGTTGTCACAGAAACGTGGCGTTCGTTTTACGGGCGAAGGTGACAGCCTTACTGTTGACGAGGAGGGCTTCTTCGTGCCCGACAATACCGATCCCAATAAATGGGGTGTCAACTCGATCAGTTTCCGCGGTGGGTGCACACTGATTTTTGATCTGGACACGCTTCGCCTTCGGTATGTCATTCGCAAGGATATCGACGATCGAGCACGGATGATTCGGCAGTATCGCCACGAAAAAGGCTCGATTGGTTCCGAAAATGAGACGTATTTTTCGAGCCGAATGATGAACGCACTTGCAGGGCCATTTGCGTTTACCCACTCGCACACCAATCCATAAAGGTATCGGCCATGACTAAGCACTCCGTTGATGCAGTTCAGGTACGCATGTACCGTCACGGGTTCGGTGACTGTTTCCTATTGCAATTTCTGCATGGCAAGGAGCGCGTTTTCTCGATGGTGATCGACTGCGGTATCAAGCACAACACGAAGTCCGATATCGTGCCTATCTCCAAAGTGATGAAAGATCTCAAGAACACATTGGCCCAAAAAACAGGTAATCCGCGGATCGACGTTTTGGTTGTTACACACGAACATTGGGACCACGTCGCATTCTTCCATCCCGAAGACGAAGAATGCGATTGGTCCAAATTTGAAATCGGGCAGGTCTGGCTGGCGTGGACGGAAAACCCGAAGGATAAGGAAGCCGTACAGATCAATTCCCGGCTCCGGCAAGGGGCTGCAGCACTTCATTTGGCAGCAGAAAGGCTGGCATCGATACAGGATGAGGAAGCCTCCCGGTTCCATGGTCTCAGGCTTGGTGGCTACATGGCCGGTGTACGTAAGGAGTTCACCGAAAGCATCGCAAATGTCCTTGGGTTCTACGGCGTTAGCCTCGCCAAGTCTCCTGCCAAACCGGCCAAAGGAAATTCGGAAAGCAAAAGTGGCATCAAGTATAAACCGAACGGCAAAATCAGTGTCGAGACCGAAGAGGCGATGAACAATGTCGTCGAGTTTGGGAAAAAAGGCGGTGTACTTTACTTAAACCCAGGCACAACCGTCGACGGTACTCATGTCCCAGCAGGCGTGAACATCCACGTCCTTGGCCCTCCACGGAATAGCCTGATCAAACAGATGAATCCGTCCAAGGGGGACAAGAAAGAAACCTACCTCGGTATTGATCACACTGGATTGGCTGGGTTCATTGACGGCATAATGCAGTTCGGTGATCCAGAGCAGCCTCAAACAGAAGCGCCGAAATCGCCTTTTGGTACAGGAGTAGGATGCCCCGAGAACAACCTCGACCAGTACAAGGAATTCTTCGACAATTACTACTTCAAGAAGGGCGAAGAGCATCGCCGTATCGATAACGCTTGGCTGGACGCAACTGGACAGTTTGCGCTCCAACTCGACGGAGCCATCAACAACACGAGCTTGGTGCTCGCAATTGAACTGGCAGAATCTGGGAAGGTACTTCTATTCCCCGGCGATGCGCAGGTTGGCAGTTGGTTGAGCTGGCATGACTGCACTTGGAAGTCCCAGCGTGAAGACAAGAGCGTGACGCTAACCGCAGCTGATCTGCTCCAAAACACTGTGCTATACAAAGTTAGCCACCACGGTAGTCATAATGCGACAGTCAAGGACAAGGGGCTTGAGATGATGACGCATCCGGACTTGGTAGCGATGATTCCGGAAAAGGAAAAGAGCTACAATGGCATCCTGTACGAACCCCTTGTGGACCGGCTGAATGAATTGTGCAAAGGTCGGGTGTTGATTTCGGCAGATAGCAATTATGATCCGAAAGAGCTGAAGGCTAAGCGGCCTGCAGTCCTGTCGGCAAAGGAATGGTCCGTTTTCAAATCGAATCTCGATATCCAACCGGAATACATCGAGTACACGGTGAAGTAATGAGGGATTGTTGGTGGTTATCTCAACAATAATGGCTGTGTGCCAACCAAAAAAGTAGGAGACAGGTTGCTCTTCGATGGCGTGGCATGGTTGCAACTCCTCAGGTGAGTGGAGTATCACACAAACCGGCCTTGGTGTCGGTCGAGTCAAGGCGGTGAGAAAATTCACAACTCTGGAGGAATTGCCTCACTCCCGCCTACTACTCAGTGAGCTGACTTTGTACTCAGGATTCGAGGATGAAAGTTTAACTAAGCGGTCGGTCTCGCGTTAAATCCACTTGGCTGAAAAAAACCGTCGGTACGAGCTTATAGAATGAAGTACAAATCGACAACGCTTCGTCAGCCCGATCAACTTTGACTTCTTGAGAGGCCCAGAAATTTTCTCGAGTACCATGAACCAATATTCAAAGTAACATCACCTCCATCATGATGAAGCTATTGGACCAAGTCTGCCGCCCACTTTCGCTAACTCCGAGAGTCGTGAGTGCATGAAAAGTAAAGGCATGGCGAGTTACCCTGCAGATTTTTTTTCAGTACTTTAGATGTCTTTAGGCTCCATGGTCTTCGCAGCAGGTGGTGCAATTCCGCTGACTTAAGGCGGAGCTATTCTACGCGTCGCAGCCAATTGTTGAGTAATCGCTACTACTCATCGCCGGCGTGGTCAGCAAGACCATATCACGGTCGGTCCTATTGTTCAGTTGGCAGGAGTCGCTCCCATCCGAGTTCAAAGTAAACTGGCGTCAAGCGAGCTACGACACCTTGCAAGTTGCATATTTCACGTCGGAATGGGCTGCAATTCCCAGGATGCACCTGACCTTTACCCCGCAGCAGCTTCGCGTTAAGCGGTTGCATGTTAACCCGCATAGCATTAAGCTTTATATCTGTGCACTCCGCAGGGCGATATATTATCCAAATCAGGACGTAAATAAATAATAAAGACTAATTAGAACTGGCCTTCTTAAGTAAATCCTTAAGTTTTTTCTGATAATCGGGTGATTTGTCATCTAATTTCTCAATCTCTTTAATCAATTGAGCTTTGTCTAATGGCTTATTAGTAATGCTAGCCAATGATTTATTTATTGCTTTTAGTTCGATAGCTGTTTTGTCTAATTTTGCAATAATTTCTTTTAATCCCAGGCTAGAGTTGCCATCAGCACCTCCAGTTGGTTTATCTACATCGACTTCACCAGCCGGTAGTCCAGCCCGTCCTGGAACCTGACTATTTGATACTCCGATATTTTTTGGTTGTGTTAATCCCTGATTACTGTCACCAGTGATTAAAACAATTCTTGTTTTAGAGGGACTTGAGAGCTGGTTAGAAAACGAAATGCCGTCGAATGTACTATTAAACCGGCGAGTAGTACTGGACGAATAGAAAGTTGACTCGGGAGTAAACGTTGGGCGGTCAAATGTGTCAAAAGATCCAAACTCATTTGCATAAAACCCAGGCACACCATAGAAGAATACACGTCCACGACGATACCTTGGATCATTCCTAGCGTTGTAGAACTGAGCGTGCAAGTCCGAAGCGAATGTAAGGGTAGTAAGCGAAATCAGAATCCAACCGATGCGTTTCATGGTGTAGCCTCAAATGGTGAACAAAGTCCTCTTTCAAATCAGTCTACACAGTAAATCTGTGTCATTCAACTTTCAAAATGACATATTTGGGCGATTTGGGCAACGTCGTTGGAATAACCGTTTCATCTTACATCAGCTATCTTTCAAGCATTAAGCAGCATTTGTCGATGTAGATGTAGGTCTATCGTGCATACTTTTCGCCTTTGGACTGAACCCACGAAAGGGGACGCAGTTATGTTAAACAAAATCACCATTTATCAATTAACAGCAATCCTATCGTTGCAGTGTATCTCGAGTGGAATGCTTCATGGACAACAGGTTCAACAAGCAGGTCATCGTGACAGTGGAGCACCTTGCCCAAGTCCTTGTGCAACAGCCCCTAAAGTAGTCGTACATGTCCCTGAACCAATTGTCGAATTCATTGATGAAAAGTGTGATCCATGCGTGAAGTGTCCCCCCAAGAGACGAGTTCGTGAGTTTGCAGCTTCTTCAATACAGCTTTTACCGTTGCAAGCTGCACCTCAACAAGTTGTGGTTCAACAGTCCATTGCACCTCAGCCACAGAATCATTTGATGAATTTTTCAGTATCAGTACCTGACAACTCGCAAGACATTGCCAGTTTTATTCGTGCTCGAGACAGTTTGGCGTTATCTGCTCTCAGGTCGCAAATCCAAAGAGACTTGCACAGTGCAGTTGCTGAACATGCAGAAGATACATTGATGAGCGCAGTGGATATGCATGGGGCACATGCTTCCATGCTTGCAAATATGGCACAGAAGCAATCCAGTATCCTGAAGTCACGTGAACAGGCAAGAGCAGAAGCTGCTAGCGCCAGATTAAAAGCACTGGGAAATCTTCAAGCTCAGCCAGCAGGGGCACCCTTAGCCAATACTTCGAATGGAAATTTGCAATCTCTTACCCAAAAGTTGACTGAGATTAATACGGAACTTACCGCTTTGGGCGGCCATCTCAAAACGATGGCAGAGAAAACACAGAAGATAGATGCCTTCTTGGAACGAAAGTTCCCGAACGAATACAACAAACCATAACTAAAGAGCACTTACAGCAACAACGGCTGGCCTTTTGGCCAGCTTTTTTCTTGTCAATCCCAAAATTTACGTAGACGACTGTGCCGATAGTGTCAAGTTTAACGATTAATACGACGATAATATCTGCACGGCTACTTCCAGGAAGAATCTTCCTATTACATAACAGGATGAATGCCATGCGTCCCTGGCTTTTATTGATTGCCCTTACAGCTTTTACGGGCTGTAAATCGACAGATTGTTGTTCAGTTGCTTTTGATCCTTGCGCTACTCCCGTTCAACCTTGTCCGTCAACTACTCCTGCAACTCCTCAGGTTGAAGTTCAGCAGCAAAAAGAGATACACGTTCAAGCTAAACCGCAAAAGGTGTTAGTGAAACGGCAGGCACCAGAGGCGGATTTGCAATCCGAACAAGCTCAATTGCTTCGAGCTGCGAAACAAGCCCAGAGCCGGGTCATGTTAGTTCCGACCACTACGCTTACACCTTATGTAGTGGCCCAGGCTAATCAGGTCGGAACCATGCTCCTTCAAGGGTCACAGGCTGATGCACTAATCGCTCAATCAGGACAACGAGTAGTACGACGAAATGCCCGTACACAGGCGGCACTATCTGAAGATGAAAGTGATGAAATCCAAGTCGATTTACGTGGATTGCAGAACAAACAACAATCGGATGAGACCCTCAAGGTTCTTAATTCGATTCATGGGGTCATTCAAGAACAAACGACCGCCATCACTACCATGAAAGATATCATCAAAGAGCAGCAGACTAGATTGCAGGTAATTGAGCAAAACCCACTATTCAAGAAACCAGCGGGGACGACTGTACCTTCAACACTTCCGCAACCAACTGGTCAGCCACCAGCAGCTCCCTCCGCAATTCCACCGACATCTCCAGGTAGCAGTCGAACTGGGTCAAACCTATCATTACAATCACCACAACTTCCTCTACTCCCTCAACCAGAGAGTATTCTGATGCCTTCGCCTGTAGTCGCACCGGGCAAATAAGTCTTCAGTTTCACATTCCAACGGGCGGGGAGAAGGGACATGATTCGCAGTATACTACTTCTGACATTGAGTTGCATGGCAGCAATGAGCTGTGCAGGCATCTCGTCTGCACAGCAGGAATCATTCATCTATTCAGGGTCCAACGCGATTAACGTATCCTCAGAAGAATCCATGACCCTAGGTGGCGTTGGCTTGCATTCCATCGGCAATCCAGGTGTGCCCCTTGAAACACCTCGACAGTTTGATGTATCTTTTGGGTTTCTCTACTTGCGACCGATTTTTGCCAACAGTGGTCTACGCATTCTGGACAATAGTCCTGCCAGCCTTTTGCTTGGGGCGCAGAACGATCTCAATGCAGAATTTACATTCATTCCTCGGCTGGCTGCGGTTTATCAGCTTGAGCAATCTGAATGGGGAGTTGGTGCATCCGCAGAGTACTTCAATATCATCGGCTCGTTGCGACGCGAAATCAGCAGTAATGATCCTGAAAAAAGTGGTGTGCTAAATGCAACGAATCGTTTCCGTTTGCTTTCGGTAAACCTGGGAGAACTTATTAAAACCGTTGCTTTGGAAGACTATGCCGACGAGGAACGAAAAACGATCTTCAATCATCCCTTACTGACGCCGATGAGATTGACATTTACTTTTGGGCCCCGCATCGTGTTCCTCGATCAGTATTACGCAGCTTCGCTGAATACCGCGCAACCATCAAATGTCACAGCCTCTCAAGAGTTCTCTGGCATTGGTATCAATGGCTCGATATGGGCTGATCGGCCTATTGGTGACTCGTTGGAATGGAGTGTTTACAGTGGAGTACGAGGATCTATCCTCCTTGGGCAAAACAACCGCAGTAGTGATTTATCAGGACAGAAACCGAATTCTCAACCAGAACCACCAACAATCCCATATACTCTGAAGCTAACAGAAAACAAATCGATGTTGATGCCTATAGGTGAGTTGGAGATGGGCATCTCCTATGTGTCGGAAGATAAGAAGATTGACATTATCGGCAACGAGAAGAGGTCTCGATCCTATTTCGTCAGAGTAGGTGTTAACGGCCAAATCTGGGGCGGAGCTGGTTACATCAATTCCCAGGACCAAGGCAACTTCCGTGACCGTGCATTATACTTGGTTGGATTCACCGTGTTGGCTGGTATGCAGTATTAACATGGGGCTTCAATTAGGTGCTCTCCTTAAGGCACCTTTCGATTCAACGTGAATGAAAGTATCGACTTTCTTGACATCTGCTTCCTTTATCAACAGTTTTGGAAGTAATCGTCGCTCAATAGTCACGCGTCCGCGATGACTGGGTGTCAATCACCCAAAGTCATTTGGAGAAGGCAAAATTCGTTCGAAGCTCAAATTTGAAATACTTCGAAATTCTAGAAAATGTGATTGTAAACATCTATGGCAATGAGTAGACGGGAATAAATTCAGTTAAATCCATCTAATTCCCACCATGGAATATTGCCTAGTCTCTCTATTTTACTAACTTGCTCCCATAGAGTTCTCTTTCCAGAAGCCCCTTGAACAGAGGTTCCACATGAATGAGTTAGAAAGAATGCGCGAAACACTAAGTAAAATCGCCCAATTAGCTCAAAATGGAGTTGAGGGTAGTTCACCGGTTGAAGACAGTATTTCTCCAGACACACCGGGGTGTTCAATCAAGGCATTGCCTTCGCGGTTGTTGCGTAAAGCGGCAAGCATGGCGATACAGATCAATCCACAAAATGCACCCATGATGGCACCAACAGGAGATCACGGACTTGGAGTGGAGGATCCGCTTCGGATTGCGATCATGACGAATAAATATTGGGGCAACACGCCACGCAGGCTTGCAGTGAAGTTTATGGATAGTGCCTCCGGAGCGCAACGGGCCAAGATACTTTCTCATTTGAATGCATGGTCGACTAGTGGTTGTATCTCATTTGTTGAAACTAGCGGGACGGGAGACGTACGAATTACCTTTGGTTCGACAGGATACTGGTCCTATTTGGGTACTGATATCTTGTCAATTCCTTCCAATCGTCCCACCATGAATCTCCAAGATTTTGATCGAGAGACTAGGGACTCCGAATTCTATCGTGTTGTTCGGCATGAGGCAGGCCATACATGAGGGTTCGTTCACGAGCACATGCGTAAAGAGGTGGTGGCTCGCATCGACCGACAAAAAGCTTACAAATATTTTAGGCAAACGCAAGGCTGGGATGCTGCGATGGTAGACGCTCAAGTACTTAAACCTTTGGACGATAATAACCTCTATCGCACACGACCCGATGAGACTTCAATCATGTGTTACCAGCTTCCTGCATCAATTACGCGAGATAGTCGACCTATTACTGGGGGAAATGATATTAATAGGACTGACTACGCGTTTAATGCACTGATCTACCCCAAACAGAGCGGACAGGTTTTAAACCCAGGCACTACCTCCGAAAATGTTGAAGCCTCCTTAGCAACTACTCTTGCATCCGCACCTAAAGCAGTGGATGACTGGCCTGAATCTGAAGATGTTTCGTAGATTCCAAATTACGTTTCGAGCATGACGCGGGCTGAAACGATACAGAGGGTAAGACCGCGTCTTATCAACATCAGCAGATTTAGATACCGTCGGATACTGCCAGTTCGGGTGGACATTTGTTCTTGATTTCGCCCTCAGGGGCGGAAATGTAAGCAGCGTCCCCCGAATTTGGGAGTCCATCTCTCGTCTACTTTTGACAGCCGAAATACTTACGGTCATGGGATCTCCGTACAACTTCTAGTCTAGGTTCGCAAACATATTCAGTTGTTCTGTGAGTATCACAAGCAAACTTTGGCGTGAAATCAGTACTATTCTGCACATCATGATTGAGGAATGAATTTTATAGAGTACTGGAGAATACGATTCGTCCCTGTTTCACCCAAGGCAGTTGTTCATCATGCATTTTCAACCATTGGCAAATGGACTCGACGTGTCAAAGTTACATGAGGATCACCAGCTAATACCAAAACCCATTTTCCGAAAACTCCGTGTCTTTGCTGTTGACCCCGGACTTACTGAAAGATTTGAAATAGCAGTAGTCAATGAGATGACACTTTATCTCCCGTGGGAAGAACTTAAACCTGGTCCAGTAGGTGAATATGTTGCCATAGTAGATGAGGACGACCAAGGTAATCTGCTATACGACCCGCTCGACCTAGATAGTCCTAACCTATTGGCCGAGGACGGTCTTGCTCCGTCCGATGGCGATCCTCATTTCCATCAGCAGATGGTCTATGCTGTTGCCATGCGAACAATTCGCACATTCGAGCGAGCCTTGGGCCGATTGACTCACTGGCCCCAAAAAAAATCTCAAAACGGAGAAGTTGAGTATGTTCGGCGGCTAAGATTATATCCTCACTGCTTTCAGGATTCCAATGCTTACTTTGATCCTGATTGGGGATGGTTCCGTTTCGGATACTTTGTCAGTGCACCTGACACTCCGAATCCTGGCAGCTATGTTTTCACTTGCCTCTCCCAGGACATTATCGCTCATGAGCTAACCCACGGACTTATGATCGGAATGGGGTTTGAAACCCGGCAGGGTCCGTCAAATCCCGACAATTACGGCTTCCATGAAGCGTTTCCTGATTTGGTGGCACTGTTCCTGCACTTTGAACGTTCTTCCGTCTTGCGTGCTCAGATCGCATCAATTCGGGGACGGCTTGAAGACCAGAGTACGCTAGGCGCCGTTGCTTTACAGTTTGGTCAGGCGATTGCCTCAAGTAGGGCGCGAGGGAAGGCAGATGGACTTCGAAACGCTTTGGGTAGTACCGATGTAAAAGGCGTCTGGCGGGCTCATGTACCCAATCCGAAGTTGTATCAAGTCGCTATTGAACCGCACGAAAGGGGTGATATCCTTGTCGGTGCCGTATTAGAGGGATTTCGCAAGATATACGAATCTCGCACAGCAGATTTACGTAGACTCGGAAGCAATGGGACAGGAGAACTCCCGAATGGTAGCTTGCATCCAGATCTTGTTAACCGGTTGACAGATGAAGCGGCCCAGACGGCCGATCAAATTCTGAAAATGTGCATTCAAGCCTTGGATTTCATGCCGCCGATCGGTGCTACCTTTAGTGATTTTCTGAGAGCCTTGGTTACATCGCATTTTGAAGTGTACCCTAACGATACTTTTCATCATCGAGTTGCGATTGCGGAAGCATTTCGATCCTATGGGCTTTGCTCCGACATAGGCACGGTGTCCATCGACACATTGCTCTGGCCTGGTCCTCCGACGGCAGAAGAGGCTTCGATTCTGTGTGAGTTCTTTCAGAAATTGAACCGCATTCATACCTACTGGCATTTGCCACGTGACCGAGAAGAACTCTGGAAGCTTTTGGAAACGAAGAAAGTCGAGCTTCAGAACGAGTTACTAAATCAGGGAAGAGCAAGGCGGCTTGGAACGATCGATTTGACGAAGTCGTTCAGTGTGCAATCTCTACAGCCTCGCGGGCAGGTTGGCGAGAACGGACATCTTGTATCACAATGGGTTATCAAATTGGTGCAAGAAACCACTAGGACAATTTCGTCTAGCGGAAGGCGAAAAGCAAAAAAACGCATTCGCGAGCGAAGTGGAACAACCATTGTGATTGATGCAGACACTGGGTTGATCCGTTATCAAATTGACAAGCGACCGACTGATCCATCATTGAACAAGAGAACCAAGAATAATCGGATTAAGCCAGTAATGCAATTACCAGCAAAGAAAGCGGTTCGTCTGCCGAATGAACGACGGCTTCGGGTCTTTGCTTTTGATCCCATCATGGGCGTTACACTAGATACGGCAGGAATTAATGAGGTTACTTTACGCATACCGTGGGAACGCAACCTGGCAGGGAAAGACGTGTTGGAACCCGGTCCCGTGGGCGAATACATCGAAATCGTCGATCGCGACCCGGCGAGTGGAGCTTACTATGCACCAGTCAATTTAAATCATCCCAGCATCTTGGCTCAAAACGGTCTCACGCCGTCGGAATCGAATCCGCAATTTCACCAGCAAATGGTTTACGCAGTTTCGATGCGGACGATTCGGACCTTTGAGAGGGCTCTGGGACGACTGGCCCTTTGGTCGCCACGCTTAATAAAAGCTGAAAATAGCGATCAAGTCATTGGTGAGCAATACGTCCCTCGCTTACGTATTTATCCGCATGCACTGCGTGAGACGAATGCCTATTATAGTCCGGAAAAGAAAGCGCTCTTGTTCGGATACTTCCCAGCCGCCAGCTTGGAAACGGTGAAGGAAGCTGGCGTGTTGACTGTATTCACCTGTCTTTCGCACGATATCATTGCTCACGAAACTACCCATGCCCTTCTCGATGGAATGCACCGACGATTCAGTGAGCCAAGCAATCGGGACGTGTTAGCGTTTCACGAAGCATTCGCCGACATCGTGGCATTGTTCCTGCATTTTTCTTTGCCCGAAGTCCTATACCAACAAGTTTCGTCAACCCGAGGCGATTTGGAAAGTCAAAACCGACTCGGCGAGCTAGCCCAGCAGTTCGGGCAGGCCACGGGTAAGCGTGGCGCCCTCCGCAGCGCCTTGGGTGCAATTGATCCGAAGACCGGTCAGTGGACGCGATCCAAGCCTGATCCTGATGCATACCAAAAAAAAAGAGAGCCACACGATCGAGGAGCCATCTTGGTCGCCGCTGTGTTTGACGC
>WBZX01002302.1_pt1 | contig 13109 bp, 5 predicted proteins | sample 5204211 | NCBI WGS metagenome assembly WBZX01 (sample SAMN12344362, study PRJNA552823) | activated sludge metagenome | biome: Activated sludge suspended growth; feature: Nitrification reactor; material: Wastewater; isolation source: activated sludge from nitrification reactor of wastewater treatment...
ACCGTCGAGTCGAACGGCGAGGCCGTAGTTGCGCCCCGCCGTGACGAAGGCCGCCTCGTCGACGAGGATCTCCGTGGGGAGGATCGGCTCGGGGAAGTTGCAGCGGCCGTCGCCCGCGCCGCCGGCCAGCGTGTCGCCCCAGCCGAACAGCTTGCCTCCCTCGACGAGCGCGAACGCGTCGCCCCACCCGGCGGCGATCTGCTTCACGCCGGAGAGCGAGGGGATCGCTGTCGGCGTCGGGCGCTCGGCGTCCTCCAGGCTCGTCGCCTGGCCGAGCTGACCCACGTTGTTCGAGCCCCACCCCCACACGGTGCCATCCTCCGCGAGGGCCAGGGAAAACCCGCCATCCATCGAGCCGAGCCCCGAGGGGCCCTGCGCGGCCACGACAGCGCTCATCGCCGGAATGCCGGGCACCTCGATGGGCAGGGCGCGCTCGTCCTTGGTGCCGTCGCCGAGCTGGCCGGCGCCGTTGCTCCCCCAGGCCATGACCTTTCCGTCGCTGCGCACGGCGAGCGCGTGCGAGGCCCCGGCCGAGACGGCGATCACCGTCACTCCGGCCGGCAAGTCGAGCTTCACCTGCACCGGGCTCGCGCGCGTCTCGGTGGTGCCGTCGCCGAGCTGGCGATGGATGTTCTCGCCCCAGGCCCACACGGTGCCGTCTTCGAGGGCCGCCACGCGGAACGCCTCGCTGGAGGCCACGGCGACCACCTTGCCCGTCAAAGGCACCTGGAGGGGGACGCTGGAGGGCACCTCGGAGTGGGCGGTGGGGCTCAGCGCGTCACCCCAGCTCCAGAGGGCCCCGTCCTCGTCGAGGGCCATGTTGTCGCCCCCGGCGGCGACGAGGACCGTCTTCGACTTGGTGGTGAAGTCGATCCGACAGGCAGGGATCAACTGGTCACTTCCGTCGACGAGCCCTGTCAGGACGAGCTCGTGGGGGGTGGAGAACGCGAGATCGTCCTTCGGTGTGAACGTGACGGTCGTCGGGTTGCCCGCTTCGCATTTCACCGCGCCGAGCTCGGCGCTGTTCCCGCCGCCGTCCGTGAGGGTGAAGCCGGTGGTGGTGATCTTCGAACAATCGATCTCCTCGCTCATCGTCACGACGAACGTGGGCCGCCGGAGAGCGCGAGTCTGGCCGTCGGCGGGGGAGACCCTGGCTATCGGTCCGGCCCCGGCCGCGCACCTCGGGAGATCGGCGGGAGGCGAGGTATCGGCGGGATCGCACCCCGCTGCCACGCTGAACGCGGCGGACGCGCAGAGCAAGAATAGGGCGCCACGAGCCATAGACACCAACCTTCGCCTGCGAGCGTCGCGCGCCCGCAGCCACGAGGTCGAGCAAGCGCCGTTCCGGAGCCGTTCGCGCCGGATTCGGGGCGAGGGTCCACGCGAGAGCGCACACGGTGCGTTCAAGCGCGGCGCGTGCGGCCGACAGGGACTCTGGGTCTCAGGCGAGCTGGCCGGCGCGGGCGCGCTCGAGCCAGATCTTCACTTCGCGCTCGATGATCTCCATCGCGCGGCCGCGGAAGGGGCGGAGGAGGAAGGGGACGTCGAGCTCCAGCGTGATCTCGCGGGGGGCCACTTCCATCGCGCCTTCGAGCTTGAGGCCCTTCGCGCTGAAGGAGAGCTCGGCCTTGCTGTCGGAGGCCCAGCGGAAGCGCGGATCGTACTTCGCGTAGCGGTGCTGGTACTCGGCGAAGGCGCGCTCGGTCACCTTCTTCGCCGTGGCGACGTCGAGGTCGTGCGCGATGACGTGCTTCATGGCGGTCCCCTTTTTAGCAGGTGCGGGCCGCTGTCCAGTGGTTTTGCACCGTGGGGCAGCACGCCCCACGCGGCGCCGCCGGAGGACCCGTAGAATGCGCGCCGTGACTGGAAAGACCGACCCGCTGGCGCGATTTCAGGCGCCCGTGCGCGCGTGGTTCGAGAGCTCGTTCGCCGGCGCGACGGCGGCGCAGCGCAAGGGGTGGCCCTCGATCCTCGACGGGCGCTCGACGTTGCTGCTCGCGCCGACGGGCTCCGGCAAGACGCTCGCGGCGTTCCTCGTGGCGATCGATCGGCTGATGTTCTCGCCGGAACCGCACAAGAAAGAGCGGTGCCGCGTGCTCTACATCTCGCCGCTCAAGGCGCTCGGCGCGGACGTGGAGCGGAACCTGCGCGCGCCGATCGCGGGGATCGACGAGGCCGCGACGCGCGCGGGGGTGGTGCATCGCGTGCCCTCGGTGGCGGTGCGATCCGGGGACACGCCCGCCTCGGAGCGCGCGCGGATCGGTCGGGCGCCGCCGGACATCCTGATCACGACGCCGGAGAGCCTGTACCTGCTGCTGACGTCGTCGGCGCGGGAGATCGTGGCTTCGGTCGAGACGGTGATCGTGGACGAGATCCACTCGATGGTCGCGACGAAGCGCGGGGCGCACCTGTCCTTGTCGCTGGAGCGCCTCGAAGCGGTGCGCACCGACAGGAGCCGGCCGCTGCAACGCATCGGGCTCTCGGCGACGCAGCGGCCGCTGGACGAGGTGGCGCGGCTGCTGGGAGGCGGCGTCGTGGGGGCCACGGGGACCTTCCAGTCGCGGCCTGTCGAGATCGTCGACGCGGGATCGAAGAAGGCGTGGGAGCTGCGCGTCGAGGTGCCCGTGGAGGACATGTCGAAGCTCGGCGGCGCGCAGAGGCCGCCGCGGAACAAGGGGAAAAAGAAGGCGAGCGAGAGAGAGAAAGAGAGGGCGCAGGCGGAGGTGGGGGGCAATGGCGAGCCGCCGCGGAGCATCTGGCCGAGCATCCACCCGCGGCTCGTCGAGCTGATCCGCGCGCATAAATCGACGATGATCTTCGCGAACAGCCGGCGCCTTTCCGAGCGGCTCGCGGCGGCGCTCAACGAGGTGGCGGGCGAGGAGATCGCGCTCGCGCACCACGGATCGCTCGCGAAGGAGAAGCGGCGGGAGATCGAGGAGCGGCTGAAAGCGGGGCTCTTGCCGGCGATCATCGCGACGTCGTCGCTGGAGCTGGGGCTCGACATCGGCGCTGTGGATCTCGTGGTGCAGATCGAGGCGCCGCCCTCGGTGGCGTCGGGGCTGCAACGGATCGGGCGCGCGGGGCACTCGGTGGGGGCCGTGTCGCGCGGCGTGATCTTCCCGAAATACAGGGGCGATCTGCTCGCCTGCGCGGCGGCGACGGCGAAGATGGTGGCGGGCGAGGTGGAGGCGACGCTGTACCTGCGCAACCCGCTCGACGTCCTCGCGCAGCACGTGGTGGCGGCCGTGTCGATGGACGTGATCGAGGCGGAGGACCTCTTCGCGATGGTGCGCGGATCGGCTTGTTTTGCCGAGCTCCCGCGATCTTCGTACGAGGGCGTCCTCGACATGCTGTCGGGGCGGTACCCGTCCGACGAGTTCGCGGAGCTGCGGCCGCGCATCACGTGGGACCGCACGTCGGGCAAGCTGCGCGCGCGCGACGGGGCGAAGCGGATCGCCGTCGTGAACGGCGGGACGATCCCCGATCGCGGGCTCTACGGCGTGTATCTCGCGTCGTCGGAGGAGGGGCGCGGGAGCCGGCGCGTCGGCGAGCTCGACGAAGAGATGGTGTTCGAGTCCCGCGTCGGCGAGGTGTTCCTGCTCGGCGCGTCGTCGTGGCGCATCGAGGAGATCACGCACGATCGCGTGCTCGTGAGCCCCGCGCCGGGGCAGCCGGGGAAGATGCCTTTCTGGCACGGCGATCGTCCAGGGAGGCCCGTGGAGCTGGGGCGGGCGATCGGCGCGCTCGCGCGGACGCTCCAGGCGATGCCGCGGGACGAGGCGATCGCGAAGCTGAAGAAGGATCACTCGCTCGACGAGCGCGCGGCGGGGAACCTGGTGCGGTACCTCGCGGATCAGGCGCAGGCGACGGGCGAGGTGCCGAGCGATCGGACGATCATCGTGGAGCGGTACATCGACGAGATCGGGACGTTCTGCGTCTGCGTGCTGTCGCCCTTCGGGGCGCGGGTTCACGCGCCGTGGTCGCAGGCGGTGCTCGCGCGGATGAACGCGCAGCGGGCGGGGACGGTCGAGGCGATCTGGTCCGACGACGGGATGGTGTTCCGCTTGCCGGAGTCGGAGGAGCCGCCGGACACGAGCGAGCTGTTGCCGGCGCCGGACGAGGTGGAGGATCGCATCGTGGCGAGCCTGGGGCAGACGTCGCTCTTCGCGGCGCGGTTCCGGGAGAACGCGGGGCGCGCGCTCCTGTTGCCCCGGCGGCGCCCCGGCGAGCGAACACCCCTGTGGGCGCAGCGGAAGCGCGCGGGGGATCTCCTCGCCGTCGCGGCGCGGTACGGGTCGTTCCCGATCTTGCTGGAGACGTACCGCGAGTGCCTGCGGGACGTCTTCGATCTGCCGGCGCTCGTGGAGCTGCTGCGGCAGATCCAGACGAAGAGGATCCGCGTGCGGACGGTGGACTCGCGGACGCCCTCGCCTTTCGCTTCGTCGCTGCTGTTCTCGTACGTCGCCAATTTCATCTACGACGGGGACGCGCCGCTGGCGGAGCGGCGGGCGCAGGCGCTCAGCGTGGATCCGACGCAGCTCCGGGAGCTGCTCGGGGAGGCGGAGCTGCGCGAGCTGCTCGATCCGGAGGCGATCCACGAGACGGAGCGGGCGCTGCAACGGCTCGACGGAAAGCGGGCGGCGCACTCGCCGGACTCGCTCCACGACATGCTGCTCTCCATCGGGGATCTGACGCGCGAGGAGATCGCGGCGCGGAGCGATCCGGAGGCGGGAGCGGAGACACGGACGGCAGCGGGCGGAGCTGCAGGAGCGAAGGCGAGAGAAGGGATGGGGGCTGTCTCGTGGGCGCAGGAGCTGGTGCGTGATCGGCGCGCTGTCGAAGCGATGATCGCCGGGGAGATGCGCCTCTTCGCGGCCGAGGACGCGGCGCGGTTCCGGGACGCGCTGGGGGTGGTGTTGCCGCGCGGGTTGCCGGAGGCGCTGCTCGAGCCCGTGGCCGATCCGCTCGGAGATCTGGTGTCGCGGTACGCGCGCACGCACGGGCCCTTCGTGATCGAAGCGCTCGCGACGCGGCTCGGCGTCGGGATCGGCCCCGTGCGCGAGGTGCTGTCGCGGCTCTCGGCGGCGGATCGCGTCATGGAGGGGGAGTTTCTCCCGGGGGGCAAGACGCGCGAGTGGTGCGACGCGGAGGTGCTGCGGACGATCAAGCGGCGATCGCTCGCGAAGCTGCGGCGCGAGATCGAGCCCGTGGAGCAGGCGGCCCTGGGGCGATTTCTGCTGGAATGGCAGGGGATCCGGAGGCCGCGCGCGGGGGCGGACGCGCTGCTCGCGACGGTGGAGCAGCTCGAAGGGATGCCCCTCTCCGCGTCGGCGCTGGAGGCCGAGGTGCTGCCCGCGCGCGTCGAGAAGTACCGATCGGGGGAGCTCGACATGCTCTGTGCGGCGGGCGAGATCGTGTGGGCAGGCGTGGAGTCGCTGGGGCCGAGCGACGGGCGGATCGCGCTCTATTTGACGGATCGTCTGAGGTTGCTCGCGGCGCCGCCGCGGACGGTGGAGGGCGAGCTCGCGGCGAAGATCAGGGCGCTCCTCGCGACGCGCGGGGCGCTCTTCTTCTCGGACCTGACGATGCACACGGGGGCGTTCTCACCGGATCTGCTCGGCGCTCTGTGGGAGATGGTGTGGGCGGGCGAGGTCACGAACGACACGCTGGCGCCGCTGCGGAGCTTCTTGCAGGGCGCCGCGGCCGACCAGCCGTCGAAGCGCGCGATGCGCTCGATCGGCTTTCGATCGCGGCGTGTCGGGCCCCCGGGGAGCGAGGGCCGGTGGTCGCTTCTCCCGCACGTGCGGGATCGCTTCTTCGCGGAGCGCGAGAAGGCCGAGGCGGCGGCGAGCGCCGCAGCGGCGCGCAGCGGGGCGGCGAGCGCCGCGGCGGCGAGCGGAAAGGCCCGTGAAACAAGCGCGAGGGGCGAGGGGCTGCCCGGGCCGAGCGAGACGGAGCGGCGGACGGCGCTCGTGAAGACGCTGCTCGAAAGGTACGGTGTCGTGACGCGCGAGGCGGTTCACGCGGAGGGGATCGTCGGCGGTTTCTCGGCTGTGTACGACGTCCTCAAGGCGATGGAAGAGGCCGGTCGCGTGCGGCGCGGGTACTTCGTCGCGGGCCTCGGAGCGACCCAGTTCGCGGCGCCCGGCGCGGAGGATCGGCTCCGTTCGATGCGCGATCGCCCCGAGATCCCGCACCTCGTGGTGCTCGCGGCGACGGATCCGGCGAACCCGTACGGCGCGGCGCTCCCGTGGCCGGAGCGCGAGGGCGCGCGCGCGGGCCGCACCGGGGGCGCCTTCGTGATCCTTCGCGACGGCGAGCTGCTCGGCTACCTGGGGCGCGCGGAGCGGAGCCTGCTCACGTTCCTGCCGGCGGACGAGCCGGAGCGCGGTCACGCCGCCGTGTCGCTCGCGAAGGCGCTCGCGGACATGGTCGATCTCGGCCGCCGGAGGACCCTCCTCCTCGCGCAGATCGACGGCGATCCGCCGGAGAAATCGCCGATGGCGCCGCACCTCGCGAAGGCGGGCTTCGCGGCCACGAGCCGGGGTCTCTTCAAGCGGGGCCAGACCCGCGGCCTCGCGCTGCGCCCTTGAAACGCGGGCGATCGCGCGGCTTGGGGGCGCGGCGGCAATGAAAAATGCGTTCGGCCTCGCGGGGGTGGTCGCGTTCGCGAAAGCGGCCGTTCCCCCGATCGAAGGGGCGCTATAGTCTCCGGCGATGGTTCGACTCGTCGCCAGTCTCATCGTGCTCGTGATCACGCTGGTGGTCTGGTTCATCGTGTGGCTCGTCCAGCGCGCGACGGCGCCTTCCACCGCTGTGCGGATGGTGAATTTCAACCCCCCTCCCGGCGGCTTCGGCGGGCGCCCCGGCCCCTTCGGTCCCCCCGGCGGCGCCCCGATGCAGGGCGGCTTCGGTGGCCCGCCCGCGCCCGGCGGATACGGCGCCCCGATGCAGGGCGGCTTTGGTGCACCGGCGCAAGGTGCTCATGGCGGACAGCCCCAGGGTGGTTATGGCGGACAGCCCCAGGGGGGTTATGGCGGACAGCCCCAGGGGGGTTATGGCGGACAGCCCCAGGGGGGTTATGGCGGACAGCCCCAGGGGGGTTATGGCGGACAGCCTCAGGGGGCCTATGGCGCGCCGCAGGGGCAGCAGGCGGGCTTCGGCCCCGCGGCGCCGGGCGCGCTCCGGCTCGTCGTGCGGCCGGACTGCACGTTCGAGCGCCTCTCCGACTGCATGACACGCGCGGGCATGAGCGTGACGGCGCCCCCCGGCCCGCAAGTCCAGCCCGGCGAGCCGTCCTCGGCCGTGTGGCAGGGCGACTCCGCGCAGGTGCGCTATCTGTTCGACGCGCGGACGTACCTCCGCGCGATGGAGATCACCGGCCCCGGCGCGCAGGCGGCGCGACAGGGGATGATCCAGCTCGCGTCGCTCCCGGCGCTCGATGGACAGCAGGTGGCCCAGCTCCTCCAGACGCCCCGGCCCGGCGATCAGATGCTCGGACTGGCGGCGGCCGAGCACCTCGGCCCCGGCCCCGAGGCGCAGATGTTCGGCGGCATGCTCGCCGGCCTGGCCCAGAGTCCCCAGCCGGAGATCGCAGCGGCGGCCCGCCGCGCCCAGCAGCGGCTCGGGCACGTGGCGTAGCCCCGGAGAGGACCGGAGCGTCCTCGTCGAGCGTCGGTGCCTTCGGGCCTGTAGCAAACACGGGCTCGCCCCGCCCGCAGCGAGCACGGAGTCTCCTCCGCCGCCGGCAAACAAGGGCTCGCCCCGCCCGCAGCAAACACAGAGTCTCCTCCGCCGCTGACAACCCCGGACTCTGGCCGTCCCTGACAACCCCGGACTCTGGCCGTCCCTGACAACCCCGGACTCTGGACGTCCCTGACAACCCCGGACTCTGGACGTCGCCGGCAAACACGGAGTCTCGGGCTCTCCGGGGGGATGCGGAGACGCGTTCGTGGGGGGGCAGGTGATTTGCGACGTCTGGCGCGCCCCCAGAATTTCTGGCTTTCTCGACTGTCGCGCTCCACGAAGGGGCGGGGCTCCCGGGGGGAAGAGGCCTTTGGATTGGCTCAGACGGTGCGCGTGGAGATGGCCGCTTCGCCTTCGAGCATCACGTCCGGGCTGGGCAGCTCCAGCTCCTCGCAGGCGAGGACGGCCTCCAGGCGGATGGGGTTCGCGATCGTGGCGTTCTTGCCTGTCGTGAGGAGGCGGACAGCCGTGCTCACCACCCAGCGGCCCGCGGAGGTGACCTCGAAGCGGCCCTGGTGGAAGTCGCAACACTCGCGCACCTCGTCGTCGCGCACGATCGCCTCGTCGGCGGCGTCGCCCAGGATCATGCGGGCGATGTGCATCACGCGGTTGAGGACGCTGCTCCACGCCGCCATCGCGTCGGCCCCGTCGCCGACGTCATCCATGATGTCGAACCCGACAGGCAGCTTCTCGAGCTGCTGCATGAAGCGCTGGAGGACGTCGCCTCGGAGCAGGCGGCCGTGCTGGGGGGCGATGATCTCGACGGGAGGATCGAGGCGCTGGATCGCGCGGACGGCGGCGGCGATGGCGCGGCTCGTGGGCATGTACGCCTGGTGGAAGGCGCGCACGCCGCTCCAGTCGGAGGGCTCGGCCCAGAGATCGTGCGGGCCCGCCGCGGTGATCCCGCCGAAGAGATCGCCGGAGAAGAGGACGCGCGTCTCGGGGTCGTAGAGCATCACGGCGCCGCGGAAATGGCAGAACGGCGACGGCACGGGGATCACGGGGTGGCCGCCCGGGAGCGTGAGGCCGCGGCGCGAAGCGTCGGTGTCGACGAAGCGATCCCGCGGGAGGTTGAAGTGCACGACGAGGCGCCACGTGGCCTCGGAGGTGAAGATGGAGGCGCGCGGGGCGTAGCGGCCGCAGATCTGCGACGCGGAGGAGCCGACGTCCGGATCCTGGTGGTTGATGAAGACGCCGGAGAGCGCGCCCATGCGGCCGATGACGGAGCTGACCTTGGACGTCACGACGGCGAAGTCGGAGCTGGAGCCGGGATCGACGACGAGGTTGTACGGCTCCATGGATCCACTCTTGAATACGCGGAGGTACGGGTTCGCGTGGAAGATGGATTTGGGGTCGCGCATGCCCACCCAGTACGTGCCGGGGGCGATCTCGACAGGGGACATGTTGTCGGGGAGGTGGGACTGCGAGGCGGGGGTCACCCCGCTGGAGATGGTGCTCGGGACACCGCCGCTGAGCGCGGGGCGGTCGCTGCCGGACACCCACTGTGCGCCGGCGCGCTGCGGCGGGCCCTGGTCGTACCTGTGCGACGAGCGGACGTCCTGCGAGCCGGGGGGCGCGGCGTCGCTGCGGTACCGCACGGGCGGCGGCGAGGAGCTGATGGGGTCGTGAATCCGGAGCGGGACCGCGGGGGCGCGCGCGAGGGACCAGCGGGACTCGGGAGGGAGCGTCGACGCGAGGGCCGCGCGCATCTCGGCGGCGGAGCCCCAGCGCTCGTCGGGGCGGAGCGCGAGCGCGCGATCGACGAGGGCCACGACGCCGGGCGCCGCGCTCGGGAGCGCCTCGGCGAGCGAGGGGACGGGCTTCGTCGCGGCCGCGAAGACGTCGATGTGCTCGGGATCGACCTCGTGGACGCGCTTGCCCGTGACGAGGGCGTAGATCGTGGCGCCGACGGCCCAGAGATCCGAGCGCGCGTCGACGCGGTCCCAGCGGCCGCGCACCTGCTCCGGAGGCATGAAGCCGGGCGTGCCCATCATGGCGCCGAGCTGCGTGCCGGAGCGGGGCGGCGCGCCCGTCTCCCGGATGCGGGCGAGGCCGAAATCGAGGAGCTTGACCGTGCCGTCGCGGCACAGGAAGACGTTGTCGGTCTTGAGATCGCGGTGGACGATGTCCTTGGCGTGCGCGGCCTCCAGCACGGCGAGCACCGCGTCGGCGAGGAGGAGCGTCTCGACCACGGGGAGCTTGCCGCCCTGCGCCCGCGCGTGGGACTCGAGCGTCTCGCCGTCGAGGAGCTCCATCACGAGGAACACGTGGCCGTCCTCGGTGACGTCGTCGTCGAGCACCTGGACGACGCCGGGGTGGCCCACGCCGTTCGCGGCGTAGCCCTCGCGCTGGAAGCGCCGCACGATCTCGGGGTCGGAGGCGAGCTCGGAGTGGAGGATCTTGATCGCCGCGCGGCCCTGGTTGCGGTGCGTGGCCGCGTACACGGAGCCGACGCCGCCCGCGCCGAGGAGGGAGTCGATGCGCCATTTCCCCTTGAGCCACTGCCCCGGCAAGAGGGTGGGGCTGCGGCCGGACGATCGGGCATCGTTACTCACGCGCGCGGGGCTAGCAAGACACAGGCCTCTTCTTCGCGAACCGCAGAAGTGCACGCGCGGGTGCGTCGCGAATTTCAGAAATGCGAACGAGACGCGCCCGAAGCCCGCCAATTGTCTCCCGCGCCGCCGCGCTCGCTCCGCCGGAGAGCCCCGCTCGCAGCGCCCCTCCCTGCCCCGCGCGGCGCAATCGGCGCGCAATCGACGCGTCCGACGGCGAACGATGGCGAACCACGACGCGGACCCCGTGCGCCGTCTGTCTCGGGGGCGGGGCGCGGGCGCGGGCGCGGGCGCGGGCTGGTGACGGGGGGGGGACCGCGCGCGCTCGCCGCCCCCTACCGTCGCGATTTTCTTGGTTCCATCTGCCGAGGTCTTGAGTTAGGATTGTCCCTTACGTAACTGGCAGTCCCTCGCGCGGCGCCCGGCGTACCCCGCCATCGCAAGCGTGACCCTGCCGGGAGACGTGGCCGATCGCCCGTCGGTCCAACGTGCGCGCCCTTCGACAAACAGGGCGCCACCCGAGAGCAAGGATCCGTCTCGATGAGCGCGCTCGCCCGGCGCGCCATGCGCGGCAGTCGCCCTCCAGCCCTGGAGAGGCGGGTGTCCGTGGCTGCGTGACGGTCCGTGCGCCGGTCGGTGCCGGTTCGGTCCTCCCCGGAAACGGGGAGAGCGCGCTCCGCGTTCTCCTGTGTCCCTCCCCGCGCGCCGCGACGGAGGGGCGCTCCGAGGACGTGGATCGGAGTCGGCAGAGCAATTGCAACCATCCCTCTTTGCAAGGAGAGAACGCATGCGAAAATCGATGATGCTGCTGGGTGCCATGGTGGGTCTCGTCGCCTCGGCGAGCGGGTGCCAGGCGCCCGAATCGACGGAGACGACGGAGGACGTGAGCGCCGCCAGGGAGGCCGTCGTGGCGCTCCCGAAGAAGACGATCGCGCTCTCCACGGGCATCCAGATGGCTTATCTGGAGATGGGCGATCCCGCGGGCGATCCCGTGATCTTCCTCCACGGGTACACGGACACGTCGCGCTCGTTCTACCCGACGGTGACGGCCCTCGCGGCCATGAACCATCACCTGCGGATCTTCGTCCTCGATCAGCGCGGTCACGGCGCCTCGTCGATGCCGCCCGCCGCGGCGTGCGCGGCGGCGCCCGGGGACTGCTTCGAGCCCGCGGATCTCGCGTCGGACGTGCTCGCGTTCATGGACGCGAAGGGCCTCTGTCACGCGGACGTCGTCGGTCACTCGATGGGGAGCTTCGTCGCGCAGGAGGTGGCGCTCGAGCACCCCGAGCGCGTGAACAGCCTTGTGCTGATCGGCACCGCGGCGAAGCTCGCCGGCAACATCGTGCTCCAGGATTTCATCCTGACAGAGCCTGTCGAAGGCAGCTGGAAGAACGGCTTCCTCGCGCAGGGGTACTCGTTCCCGACAGACGTCTACAACCTGACGCCGCTCGACGCGAACGCCGACGCGATCACCTGGATCTCGCAGGCGTGGGTGGTCGATCCGGCGGCGGATCCGGCGTTCCTCGCGGACATCCTGCCGGAGACGGCGGGCACGCGGATGGGCACGTGGATCGGGGCGGCGCACGCGCTGCTCACGACCGACAACACCCAGCGGCTGAAGCAGCTCGAGGTGCCGGCGCTGGTGCTGTGGGCGACGGAGGACGGGATCTTCTACGACACCGATCAGCAGGAGCTGCGCGCCTCGCTCGACGTGGCGGTCAGTCACTGCAAGACGGAGTACTACTTCAAGCAGTACGGCAAGCGGCCGCTCTCGCCCGACGGGCTCCAGCTCGACGACGTGGGGCACAACCTCCAGTGGGGCGCGCCGAACGAGGTCGCGAAGGACGTGAACAACTACCTCCGTCACGGCCGCCCGACGAAGGACTGGTACTACTCCGCCGACGGCAATCCGCAGCAGATCGTGACCCAGAAGAACGCGGCCCCGATCATCCACCCGAAGCCCCCCAAGCACTGCAAGAAGTAACCCCCGGAGCCCCGAGGATCAGGGACCCAAGCTCGGAGAGGGTCCCTGTCCACGGCCGGGCTCCGCGCCTTCTCTCCCCATCGAAGCCAGCTGCCTAATTGGCAGTCGTCGGCGCCCCTGTCCAGCGACGAACGGCGCGCTGGAGCGACTCGATGTCGACGGGCTTGGACAGGTGATCGTCCATGCCCGCTTCGAGGCTCCGGCTGCGATCCGTGAGGAGCGCGTGCGCCGTGAGCGCGACGATGGGGATGTGCTTCTTCCCCTGCGCGCGCTCGCGGGCCCGAATACGGCGAGTGGCCTCGTAGCCGTCCATGCCGGGCATGTGCGCGTCCATCAGGATCAGGTCGAAATCGCCCTTCTCCAGCTCGTCGAGCGCCTCGTGCCCGTTCGTCGCGAGGCGGACGTCGCACCCCAGCGAGTCGAGCATCAGCTTGGCGACCTTGCGGTTCACGTCGTTGTCCTCGACGAGGAGGATGCCAGTCTTGCGGGAGCGGGGGCTCGCGGCGGCGGGGACGGGGACGGGCTTCTCCACCGACGCGGGGGCCTTCTCTCCGGCGCCCGCGGCGATCAGCCTCGCGAGGAGGGGCTTCTGCCGGATGGGCTTGCGCAGGCGGCCGAAGGAAGGATCGATGAGCTCGGTCTCGGCGGCGCCCATGGGGTAGAGAGCGACGATCGCTGTCTCCGCCGCGCGGCCCTCGGCGCGGATCTGCCGCGCGATCTGGAGGCCGGCGCCCCCGTCGATCGCGATGTCGATGAACACGACGTCGAACCGCCCGCTGCCGTCGCGCACGAGGGTGAGCGCGTCCTGCGCCGAAGGGACGCCCTCG
>WBZX01000494.1_pt2 | contig 13108 bp, 10 predicted proteins | sample 5204211 | NCBI WGS metagenome assembly WBZX01 (sample SAMN12344362, study PRJNA552823) | activated sludge metagenome | biome: Activated sludge suspended growth; feature: Nitrification reactor; material: Wastewater; isolation source: activated sludge from nitrification reactor of wastewater...
AAGCCCGCCCGCTGCCGCGATATACTGTCGGGTACTATCTGGCGTAGCCCTTCCGTCGCGGACGACCCGGCAGACCGTCCCGTGGGGAACGTCGCAAGGAATCCCACCTGCGCGAGCGTCCCCGGTCCACAGCGCCTGTCCCGTCCCGCGCCTGCACTGCATGGGCCGTGCTACAAGCTGCGAATGCACGCATCGTGGTTCCGACAGATCTATGACAGTGCCTGGCAACATCCCGGCTTGGCCTTTGCGGGCGGCGCGCTGGTGCTGGTCTGGACGCTTCTCACACGGCTTCCGCACTGGCGATGGATGGTTGCTCTTCAGCTTGTCATGACGCTGGATGCGCTGTGTACCGGCGCGCTGTCCCCGATTCCCAGCGCATCGAAGTGGAGCCAAGTGGCCTCTGTCCTCTTTGTGATCTGCGGAGACGCGCGCTATTTCTTTTTGCTCGCGCAGTCCTTGTGGGGGAAGCGAAAGGCGGTTCCGCTGGCGCTGCTGTTCGGGCTCTGCATTCCGGTGGCCAGCTCGCTGCTTCAGGCGATGTGTCCGTCTCTGCTTCCGACGCAGCGTCACCTGTTTATCACCTATGAGCTGATGTTCTGCGTGCTCGCGATGTGCATCCTGCTGCTGCTTTCGCGTGTGCCACAGCATCCGATGCAAAGATGGCTACGGATGCTCAGCTCGTTTCAGCTCTGGCAGTACGGACTGTGGACCTGTGCCGATCTGCTGATCCTGCGCGGCGTCGACACCGGCTACGCGCTGCGCATGATTCCCAACACGATGTACTACGTCCTGTTCGTTCCCTTTGTTGCGTGGACGTATCAAAAGGAGTCCGCGTCATGAACGACTCTGCTCGCACGATGACGCACGGTTCCCGTTCCTTGCGCGATGCCAAAGCGCTTCGATTCCGTAACACCCTGCTGCACGGACTGATGTACGGGCTCGTGTACGGACTGCTTCTGACCATGCAGCTTGGCTGTCAGCGTCAGCATGCGCAGCCCGAGATCGCTCAGCCAACGCTCGACTTTTATGAACAGGGAGCGCTGCGCAAGAAGCTGCTGCCGCGCACGGTTTCAGCGCCGACACGCATCACGACGTTTGATCCGTACTACGGAAAGGAAAAGTCCTTTCTCGCGATTCCGCTCGCGCAGCTTCTGTCGCAAGGATTCGCCGGCAAGAGCCTGACAAATCAGCACGTTGTCTTGCGCTGTCGCGATGGCTACACCGTTCCGGTTCGCAGCGAAGTGCTCCTTGAAGAAGGTGGATATCTCGCGCTGGCAGAGTCCGATTCCTCCTCGTGGGAGCCGATCGGTCCACAGCGCACCGACCCGCGACCGTTTTATCTGTTTTGGACCAAGCCGCATCAGCAGAACCTCGAAGCGTATCCGCGTCCATGGCAGCTGGTGGCGATTGAGCTTGCGCGCTTTGAGCAGCTGTTCCCACACGTCCTTCCCGATTCCCAAGATCCCGTGGTGAATCGCGGCTTCCGACTGTTTTCCGAGCAGTGCATTCGCTGTCACGCCATCAATCGCGAAGGCGGTCGCATCGGTCCCGATCTGAATGTGCCCCAGAGCATCGTGGAGTATCGACCGATCGATCAGATTCGCAGCTACATCGTCAATCCGCTGCGCTTCCGCTACAGCAATATGCCACCGCATCCGCATCTTCAGAGCGCCGATCTGGACGCACTCCTTTCGTACTTTTTCGCGATGAAAGATCGCAAGCACGACCCGGAGCACGCAAAGTGAGCCGCGTCGCCCAGCTGGTTTCCGACCGACTCCTTACCCTGCCTGACTGTCTGCGCTCGCTGCTTGTGCAGTGCGATCCAGCCGGACACAGCGCTCGTCCTGCCGTCCGTCCCCTGACCGCCAAGGATGCGCCCATCTGGGTCACAGGCGGAGGCATGTCCGAAGGCCCCGCGCACTATCTGGTCGCTCTGCTTTCCGCCCAGGGAATCGCCGCGACGTTTGTTCCGCTGTCAGAGTTTGTATCGGAATCGCTGCCACAGCCCGGCCACACCCTGGTTCTGTTTTCGCAAGGACTGGCCCCAAACGCACGCTTTCCGCTTCGTCATCATGCTTCCTTTGCGCGCACGATCGTCGTCACGTCCGTCTGTCCCGATTCCAGCGCGAACGAGCAGAGCCTCCCGCATCAGCTCGCCCAGCTGACCGCGCGCGGAATCGAGCTGCTTGTGCATCCGCCCGCGCAAGAGTCAGGAATCCTTCTGCGTGTGGTCGGTCCGACGGTACAAGCGCTTGCCGCTGCGATCGTAGCTGGCATTCCCATCCGCGCTCTGCAAGCCCTTCCCGATCTCTATCAGCAGCAGCTTGCGCAGGCTCCGCAGACAGTGCTGTTTCCGCATGGACAGCTGCAGCGTCTGGTCCTGCTGGCCGGTGGTCGTTACGGATCCGCTTGTTTCGGACTGCGCTGGAAGCTGCTCGAAGGACTGCTGCTTGCCGATCCGCCCGTCTACGATCTGCTGCAAGTTGCGCACGGTCCGCTTCAGTCGCTGTGGAATCAGCCCGCTGTGCTGCTGCTCCTCGAACGACATGATGCGCCGCATGAAGAGACGCTGTACGCCCGCATCCGTCAGGTCTTTTCCGCCCCGCACCATCACATCGTATCGCTGCGTGCGCAGACCCATCCCGGACTCCTTTGCTACTTTGAGCATGCTGCGCTGCTGGATGCCCTGCTGCTTGACGCACTGCGCAGGTTCGATCCGCCGCTGGAGCGCTGGCCCGGACAACATCAGGACGGACCGCTCTATGACTTTGCGCCGCACATGCTGTGATCTGACGGAGGAATCCCGATCTCTGCTTCCCTTTCCATTCGCTCTGCATCACGGAAGGAATCGCGCATTCCAGCGACGGATGATCGCTTCTGTCGGGTAATGTCTGATCCGAAGCAAGCGCAGCGTCGTACCTATCTCGATCAGGTCTTTCAGGCCGAGCGCGGCGTCGATGTCCTCAACTCTCTGTCGGATCTGCGCTCCGATGATCTCGACGACCTTCCGTTTGGAGCCATCCGACTCGATCCCTCGGGACGCATCTTGGCGTTCAACCGTGCAGAGTCCCGACTGTCTGGCTACAGCGCCGCCAGCGTCATCGGAAGGAACTTCTTTACCGAGGTCGCTCCCTGCACCAACGTCCAAGAGTTCGCCGGACGATTTTACGAAGGCGTCCGAAAGCGCAAGCTCCACGCGGTGTTTCAGTATCGCTTCGACTTCAAGCCCCGTCCGCGCGAAGTCGCCGTCACGCTCTACTTTCATGAGCCCACCAACACCATCTGGGTGCTGGTACGCGGTGGCGCTGCCGACGAGTAGTCATCCGAAAACTTGCCTCGCTGTCGGCTCTGCGCTGAAGTCAGCTTCCGCGACGGACGTCACGTCCAACGAAACGCCTCGCGACGACCCAGCGTGAGCCAGTCCGTAGCCAAGTCTTCCACCAAGTCCAAGCGCACTCGCAAGGCCACATCCCCGACGGAGCTATCGCTTCTGTGGGGACTCCTTTACGATCTGATTCGCGCGCCCGTGTTCTTGGTCCTGCTCTGTCTCGGTCGAGCAGACTGGCAGCAAGCCCTGACGCCGCTGCATCGGATGGGACGCTTTGCGCTGTCTGCCCGTGCAACCGCGACCTTGATCGTGCTCAATGTCTTGGTCTTCACCGTCGAGCTTTTTGTCCAAAAGACCTGGTCCCCCGAGCGGTTTTTAAACACCTTTGCGTTTTCGCCACAAGCGCTCTGGCACGGACAGACGCTGCCGCTGTTTCTGCATGTCTTTGCGCACGCGAGCCTGCCGCACCTTCTGTCCAACATGCTCGCGCTGTTTGTGTTCGGTCGCGTTGTCGAGCAGCTTGTAGGTCCCCTTCGCCTGCTGTTTGCGTACGGTGTCGCGGCGGTTGCGGCCACACTGACTTCGCTGCTCGCGCAGGGACTGTCGGGTCAGTACGTTCCGACGCTGGGTGCCTCAGGAGCCGTTGCTGGACTCATCGCACTCGGCGTCCTTTTGTCCCCGCTCACCATCACCTTTGAAGCGCTGTTTCCCATGCCGCTGTTTCTGGTCGGCTGGCTGGCCATGGCCGCAGACCTGCTCGCCCTGTGGGACAAGTCCAAAGATGCCGTCGATCATCCCGCGCACCTCGGCGGGTATCTGTCCGTGGTCCTTGTCTATCGACTGCTCCCGATCAAGCTCAAGGCGCAAGCGAGGTTCGGACTCCTGCTCAATGTCCTGACCATCTTGTTTGCGATCGTGCTGTGGTATCTGACCCGCAATGGCAAGCTGCTGTAACCCAAGCGCGATTCCCACGCCAAGCAAGCCGTCTGTCCAATAAGAGGCCAATGCAAGGACTCATATTGCCCGGCCCTCGCAACCTTCAGTCCGTTGTCGCTCGCACGGCCTGCCCTCCGCGAATTTCTTGATCTGTGCGTCTGTGTAGGCTACCCAAGGCAGCTATGAAGCTGCATCACAGACGGATTTGGGGCCTGGCGCTCGCGCTCTATGCCTCGCACGCAGTCGTCACCCAGCGGTCCGCCACCGCCGAAGACCGCAACCCCGATATCGCCCAGATCGAGCGAGACATTGCCGAAGCCGGACGCGCGGGCACCTTGCCGCAGCTTCAGAAAGCCTGGCAGGTTCGCTTCCTCGAAACGGTGTCACCGGGTGAAAAGCTCTCACTCGATGTCCTACCCGCCATTCCGGTCATGGACGGCGATGCTGTCTCGAAGCAGCGCTTTGATCGTCTGCGCGAGCAGGTCAAGCAAGCCTTCGAGCACCACCGCCAAGACACCGGCGTCTTTACCCTGATCCTGCGCGACGGTCAGAAGCTGCTCACCAGCCAAGGCATGGTGATTCCGCTCAAGTTTGTGTTTCGACGCACCGTGATCTCGACGACGGACACCAACTTTGGTGGCTACGGTCAGTCCGGCTGCTTGATCACCACCCAGTTCTTCGCCACCGGCACCCGCGAGCCGCTGCGGCTTGGTGAAAACGCCCAGCTCACCCGCTTTCACTTCACCCGAGACGGCGTTGCATCGCTGCAAGGCTATCAAGGTCCGCACGGTGAGATCGTCGTCTTCCATCGCCAGACCAACGATCCCGTCGAAGTCTCGCTGGAGTTTACCGACCCAGAGCTAGGCCAGGTCACGCGCTTTGCCCCCGTTCCCCTGGGAGTCTGCGCCGATGCCGTCGCACCGCCGCCGCCACCGCCCGTTCAGCCACCGCCGCCGCCCGTGTTTGAAGCGCCGCCGCCCGTGGTCGAGCCCGTGTCAGCGCCCGCGCCCTTTCTGCCCGGTGGCTTCACCTGGGGTGTCGCTGCCAGCATCGGCATTGGCATCATCGCAGAGCCCAGCTACGGCACAAGCTACGGCGGCTTTGCTTCGGGACTGTCCGCACGCCTTGGCTACTACTTCAGCCCGCGCTTTGCCCTCCTTGCCGAGCCGCGCCTCACCGGCATCGCCGGCCCAGCCTTCCAAGGCTACAAGGCCAGCGCCGCCCTGGTCGCCCAGATTCACTTTGCCCGGATCTGGGTGCTGTCCGGCGGTCCTTCCATCGGCTTCGCAGGCAGTGACCGCTACGGTGGCTCTAGCATCGCCGGAGGCTTCGCCGCCCGCTTTGGTGCCGACATCCCGCTCAGCCGCTCGTCCAGTGGTCGCCCGCGTGCCATCTCGCTGCGCCTGGAAGCCGAGCCGCTGTTTATGCCCGTCGATCCACCCGCGCACTCGACCATCATCGGATCCCTGTCTCACGTCGGCTTTTCCGTCGGCTACGAGAGCTACTGATGTCATCCGCCCCGCTGCCGGTACAGTTTTATCCCAAGACCTGTCCGGCGCAGTTTTCCTGCCCAAGCTGCCAGCACCGCGCGCAGGTCGTGTTTCACGATCCTGAAGCGTTTGCCGACGACGAACCCATCGGAGGTCGCAACCGCTGGATGCAAGACGCCGCACTCGAGCAGGCCAAACAGAAGCTGACCCGTCGCGCCGAGCGAGCCATTCCGCTTGTGCCTTGTCCCTCGTGCGGATTCGTTCCTCCGTCCGCACTGCGCAAAGCCTACCTACGCGCCGCGCTGCCCCTTGTGGCCATCGTGCCGGTGGTTCTGCCGACGCTCACCATGCTGTTTGGAGTCGTGCTGACCCCGTCGCGCATGAGCTCGGCCCTGCTGGCCCTGATTGCGACGACCGTGCTGGCACTGACCGTCGTGCTGTCGGGACAAAGGCGCATCGTCACCGAAGCGCGCCAAGCGGTTCGCTTTGATCCGGCGCAGCCTGCACGCACCGCAACCTAACCCCAGACGCCGTTACGCAGGCGGTCGCGACGCCGCAAGCTGAGCAGTCAGCTCTTGCAGCCGACGCAGCGCGATCCGACGCAGCTTTTCCTCAATCTGCGGCAGATCCGCCTGCCGAGTCAGCCACACAATCAGCGCCAGCTCGACGCGATCCGACACCGTCAGCAGGTGAACGCGCGGCGCAGGACGCTGCAAAAACTCCCCAGCCGCTTCCTTCGCCTGCCGCTCCAGAAACGCCGATAGCTCGTCGATGTTGAGCAGCCCGCTCACGTTCAGTCGAACCTCGGCCCGCACCGCGTGGTCATGCGACAGGTTCACAAGCCGCGCCGTCACCAAGTCCGCGTTTGGCACAATCAGCAAGGCACCGTCCGCCAGCCGAATCTGCGTCGAGCGCATCCCGACATCCAGCACCTCGCCGCCTTCTCCGCCCGGCAAGCGAATCCGGTCGCCGATGCGAAACGGATGATCCAGTGCCAGCACCAGACCCGCGATGATGTTCGACAGCGCTTGCTGCGACGCCAGACCAATCGCCAGCGACGTCACACCCAGTGCAGCCACCACCGACGACACATTCTGTCCAAAGTGATCGAGGATCAGGATGAGGCCCGCCAGCCACAGCACCACCTGCGCAATGCGCTGAAGCAGCGGAACCAGCGCGCGTCCCGAGCTGCTACGCGGCACACCCAGCGAGCTTGTCATCTTCTGCTCGTCTTCAGGCAGCTCCAGCTTCGGACGAACCACCATATCCAGCAGCCGCCGCGACAGCGCCCCCAGTCCACGCACACCGACAATCACAGCCATCACAAACAGCGTTCCGGCCAGCCACCGTCCCGGTCCGCGCATCCCCGGCCACGCATCTTCCACCGCTTCCGACAGCCCCAGAAACAGCACGACATAGCGAATCGGACGAGCGCACAGTGCCAAGAGCTGCGACGCCAGCCCGCTTCCTGCTTCGAGCAGCCGCCGACTCAGCCACCGACACAGCCAGCCGCCCAGCCACGCCAAAAGCAGCGTCAGCGAGATCGTCACCAGCAGGTGAACCAGCCCCACCATCGCGGGCCCGGCGTGCAGCGACTCCACCAGCCAGCGATCGAGCGCACGGCTCAGCCCCTCAATCGGAGCCTGCATCTTGGCCAGCCAGCTCAATGCGACCGGCGACTGGGGAACGCCATTGGAAGGAGGAGACGAGTCGAGCGCGCTCTGAAGAAGCATCACCCGGCTAGTATAGCCGGGTCAGTGCAAAGCAAGCGGTAGCGAGGGAAAGCGAGGCGGGGAGAGACGAAGCGCGTGTTACTTGCCCTTGGCGGACAGCGCTTCTTTGATCATCGCGTCGAACTTCTCAAACGGGTAGGCACCGGCAATCTTGCGACCGTTGATGAAGAAGGTCGGCGTGCCCATGCCACCACCGGGCAGGCTGTTGCCGTAGTTGAAGTCCGCTTCGACCTGCGACTTGTAGCGACCCGCGTCCAGATCTGCCTTGAAGCGCGAGACATCCAGGCCAATCTCCGCTGCATACTTCTCCAGGCTGGACCGGTCGAGCGCGCGCTGGTTCTCGAACAGCTTGTCGTGCATCTCCCAGAACTTGCCCTGCGCATGAGCAGCCAGCGCGGCTTCGGCGGCAGGCTTGGCATCCTGGTGGAACGGGAGCGGATAGTTGCGCCACACCACGCGGACCTTGTCCTTGTAGGTTTCCTTGATCTTCTTGACCGTCGGAATCACTCGCGAGCAGAACGGGCACTGGAAGTCCGAAAACTCAACGATGGTGACCGGAGCGTTCTTGCTGCCGAAGCTCGGACCCTCACCCGGATCGACCTTGTAGACCGTCTTGTCGCTTTCTTCGTCGTCCGCCGCTGCCGGAGCCGCAGCCTTTTCGACGGCATTCTTCATGATCTCGTCGTAGACCTTGGCAGGCGTCAGCTTCTTGTTGGCCTTCATCAGCGCATCGACTTCTTTGAGCGCGTTTTCGACAGAGGCCTTGAACGACTCAAACGGCTGCGCACCCGACAGGCTGTGACCGTTGATGAAGAACGCAGGCGTACCGTTGGCGCCAATCTTGTTGCCTTCGGCCATCTCGGCATCGACCTTGGCCTTGTACTTGCCCGAGTCGAGCGCCGCCGCAAACTTCTTCATGTTCAGACCCAGCTCTTGCGCGTACTTGTCCAGGTTCGGACGGTCCAGCGCCTGCTGGTTGGCGAACATCTTGGCGTGCATCTCCCAGAACTTGCCCTGCTCGTTTGCAGCCAGCGCGGCTTCCGCAGCGATGTGGGCGTTGTTGTGGAACGGCAGCGGCAGCTGCTTGAAGATCACGCGGACTTCCTTCGGGTATTCCTTCATCAGCTGCGTGATCGTCGGCTCCACCCGCGAGCAGAACGGGCACTGGAAGTCCGACCACTGCACGATCGTGACCTTGGCGTTGGCCGGGCCCTTCATCGGCGCATCACCAATCAGCGCCTTGTAGATCGTCTTGTCTTCCGCCGGAGTCGGCTGCGCAGAAGGCTTGGGCGCTTCCGCCTTGTCCTTGCCGTCCTTGGTCAGCTCTGCGTACAGCGCATCCGCTGACGTACCCGCCTGGAGCTTGGCATTGGCCAGCTTGATCTCGTTTTGCACAACCTTCTCGAAGTTCTCGAAGGGCTGCGCACCGTGGAAGGGCTTGCCGTTGATGAAGAACGACGGCGTACCACGCGCACCGAAGGAGTTGCCCTCGGTCATCTCATCGTCGACAACCTTCTTGAACTTGCCCGACTCCAGCGCGCCCTTGAACTTGCCGACATCCAGGCCCAGCTCCGTCGCGTACTTGACCAGGCTTTCCTTATCAAGCGCCTGCTGGTTTCCGAACAGCTTGGCGTGCATCTCCCAGAACTTGCCCTGCTCATTGGCAGCCAGTGACGCTTCGGCAGCAATGTGCGCGTTGTTGTGGAACGGCAGCGGCAGCTGCTTGAAGACAACGCGAACGTCGCCATCGAAGGTCTTGCGAAGCTGCGACAGCGTACCTTCCACGCGCGAGCAGAACGGGCACTGGAAGTCCGAATACTCAATGATCGTGACCTTGGCCGTCTTCGGACCCACCGACGGGCTGGTTCCAACCGGAACCTTGTAGACGACGTTCGGGTCGGGCAGACGGAACTCTTGCTTCTGCGGCTGCGCGGGCTTGTCCGCCGAAGCCTGCTCTTTGCCGTTCTGGATGAGCGATGCATAGAGCTGCTCGGGCTTCACACCGGCTTTGATCAGCTTGGTCGCCGTCGCCAGCTCTTCGTCCACAATCTTGGCGAAGTTGTCATACGGCTGCGCGCCCGACAGCGGACGACCGTTGATGAAGAACGCTGGCGTACCACGCGCGCCGAACTTGCTGGCTTCGGCCTGGTCACGCTGAATCTGCTCGTCGTAGCGAGCCTTGTTCTGCGCCAGGTCCGACTTGAACTTGGCGACGTTCAGGCCGATTTCCTGCGCGAACTGCTCGAAGTGCTGGTCGTCCAGCTGGCTTTGGTTTTGAAACAGCTTGGCGTGAAAGGCCCAGAACTTGTCGTCGCCTTGCTCACGCGCGGCCATCGCAGCCCGAGAGGCCGGAGCCGCATTCGGGTGGAACGGCAGCGGATTGTGACGGAACGCCACCCGCAGGTCTTTGCCATACGAGCGCTTCAGCTTTTCCAGCGTCGGCTCCACCCGCGAGCAGAACGGACACTGGTAGTCGGAAAACTCGACAATGGTGACTTTCGCCGTGGGCGAGCCAGTCACTGCCGCGTTGCCGACCTGAATCTTGTAGCGCTCCACCGAGGCATCCGGGGCCGCCGAGGGCACCGGCTTGGCGCTGTCGACATCTCGGTCGAGATGCACTCGCTGCCCAACCAGGAAGCCGACAATCAGAGCACCTATCGTGCTTAAGATGACGCCTGTCTTATTCATTCCTAAACCTCTCTCAGGGGAATCGTCGTGATGCATGGCTTATGTGGCTTTGTACTTGGGGAAATGGACGGCTAGCGGTCTTTATTCCTGGGACCGATTGGTCGCTGAGCTTACACAGAAAAGATGCTTTTTTAGGGAAGGATGCAGACCGAGCAAGCCTAGTTTCTGGCGGCCAGGATACAAAGCTACCTACGATTTGCAAGCATTGAGCGCTGCGACGCACGGAGGCCCCGCAGATCCGACATCGGAAAGTGCGGTATCCTCTGGCCATGATTCAGTCTCCGCGACGCCTCTTCATGCGGCTAGGGTGGGTGCCTGTCCTCTTTTCGGCCTTGTGTCTGTGTCACTCCGCTTGTGACCGCGATGAGGTTTCCCCGGTGAGCGATGCCATTGCCGCCACCGCGCAACCCAGCGACAAGCCACCGATAGGAAGGACGAGCATGCCCAGGAGTTCCGACTGGAAGAAGGTCGACAAGCTCATCGAAGACCAAAAGCTGGAAGAAGCACGCACGCTCATCACCAGCATCCGCGACGCAGCCAAAAAAAGCGGCAACGGCGAGGAATGGACCGAGACGCTGATCAAAGATGTGCAGCTTCAGGTCGGTCTGCACGGCTATGAGACGGCGGTGCGCTTTCTGCGCGAGCAGCCGTGGCCGCAAGACGCGCTGTCGCAGACGGCGCTGGAGCTGTATTACGCGCAGTCGCTGATGACGTATCTGTCGGCGTACTCGTGGGAGATTGGACGCCGCGAAAAGGTCGACAGCAAAGCAGCGGTGGATCTGAAGGCGTGGACCAAAGAGCAGCTGTTTTTGGAAGCGGCGCGCTCGTACGAGCGGCTGTGGCAAAAGCGCGCTGAGCTGGGCAGCTTCCCGGTGAAGTCGCTGGCTCCTTATGTGACGCCGAACAACTATCCGGCCCACATTCGCGGCACGCTCCGCGATGCGCTGTCCTATCTATTTGTCGAACACCTGGCCAACACCGAAGGCTGGACGCCAGAACAGCTGAGCAACGAAGCGCGTCCACCGCTCGGCACGCTGCTTCCGACTCCAGCGACGAGCGATCCCGGTGGGAAGTTCGATGACGCCAGCGCGCATCCGCTGAGCAAGCTCGTGCGGGTGCTGTCTGATCTGGAAGCCTGGCACATCCAGCAAGGACGGACCGACGCGGCACTGGAAGCACGGCTGGAACGAATCCACCGACTACACAGCGCGTACCAAATCGCAGCCGACCGAACCCAGCTGGTGTCGTACCTAGAGCAGCTTCTGCCTTCGCATCAAGGCCGTGAGTGGTGGGCACGCGGACAAGCGATGCTCGCGCAGCTGGTTCGTTCGAGCGGCGACTTGGTACGCGCACACAGCCTGGCTCAGCAGGGCTACAAGGCGTTTCCACAGTCTTACGGCGGCCTGAGCTGCCAGTCCCTGATGCAGCAGATCGAAGCCCCGGACTTCCAGCTCGCCGGGATGCTGGTCGATGGCCCTCGCAAGCGATCGATTCAGGTTTCGCACAAGAACATCGGCAAGCTGTACTTCCGCGCCTACGAGCAAGACCTGAAAGCCCGCGTCGAGTCCGCCAAGGACTACAACCTGCTGTGGGGCTATCAAGAGATGCGCGCGCTCGTCACCAAGCGGCCCAGCGCCGAGTGGGTCGTCGATCTGCCGCCGACGCCTGACTACCAAAGCCACACCACCTTCGTGTCTCCGCCGCTGAGTGGTCCCAAAGCCTACGTGGTGATGGGTTCATACCTGCCCGACTTCGGCGAAGCAAACAACCGCGTCCAGGCCATGAACCTGATCGTGACGGACTTGGTGGTGCAGACCCGCACATCCGGTGGCAGCGTCGAGGTGACGGTCGTTTCGGGTGAATCGGGTCGTCCCATCGAAGGTGCGCTGGTCCGTGTCTATCGCCAAAACTGGAACGAGCGACACAAGTCCATCGCCGAGCAAAAGACCGACAAGACCGGCTTTGTGCGCTTTCCGAAGGTCGGAAACTCCGGCGTGTTTGTGACGGCAGAGCTAGGCAAAGACCTCTCTGTCGATCAGAACACGATGTATCTTGGCTACGATCGCGACCCGCCTCGACAGCAGGCTGCGCTCATCTTCACCGACCGCAGCATCTATCGACCCAACCAAAAGCTGCTGTGGAAGATCGTCGCGTACGAAGGACAGCAAAACGAAGGCAAGCTCCACGTCGCCAAAAACAGCGCGGTGCAGCTTCAGCTCTTCGACCCGAATCACCAAGTTGTGGCGTCGGCGCAGGTGCGCACCAACGAGTTTGGCACCGCCGCCGGAGAGTTCACGATTCCGACCGGACGACTGCTCGGCAACTGGCACATTCAGAGCCTCACCTACAGCGGGTCCAGCTACATCAAGGTCGAAGAGTACAAGCGTCCCACGTTTGAAGTCAGCCTCAAAGACCCGACGAGCCCGCTTCGGCTCAACCGCCCCGCGACGCTCATCGGCGAAGCCAAGTACTACTTCGGCCTGCCGGTCAGTCAGGGCAAGATCAAGTGGCAGATCCGACGCCAGACGTTCCATCCGTGGTGGTGGAGCTACTTTGGCTTCGGTGGCGGAGACGAAGGCAGCGGCGAACAGACCGTCGCATCGGGCACATCTGACCTGCGATCCGATGGCACGTTCGACATTCACTTCACGCCCGCAGCCGACGAACGCCAAAACAAGCACATTCAGTATTCGTATGCGGTCCGCGCCGATCTAACCGATGAAGGGGGAGAAACCCGCTCGGCCACGCGCAGCTTCCGACTTGGCTTTGTCGCGGTCGATGCCACCATCACCAGCGATGAAGGCTTCATCGGACAGGGCCAGGCCAGCAAGCTCACCATCCGTCGTCACAGCCTAGACGGAAGCCCGCGCGCTGGGGAAGGTCGCTACGAGCTGTTCGCGCTCAAAGAGCCCAAGGTGACGCTGCCGCCTGCG
>WBZX01002303.1_pt1 | contig 13108 bp, 10 predicted proteins | sample 5204211 | NCBI WGS metagenome assembly WBZX01 (sample SAMN12344362, study PRJNA552823) | activated sludge metagenome | biome: Activated sludge suspended growth; feature: Nitrification reactor; material: Wastewater; isolation source: activated sludge from nitrification reactor of wastewater...
AGCCATCCGCACCGGCAAGAAAAAAGCCATAGACCTCACCGAAGACCAGCGCGACTACTTCCTCGAACGCCGCTACCCTGCCTTCGGTAATCTCGTGCCACGCGACGTAGCCTCACGTGCCGCCAAGGTCGCATGTGATGAAGGCCACGGGGTCAATGCCACAGGCCTGGCCGTATACCTCGACTTTGAAGCCGCCATCCAACGCTATGGCAAATCAGAAGCAGGCAACCAGGGCAATCACAATCCTGATGCCGCCACGATCCGCAAACTCGGCGAAGCCAAAGTAGAAGAACTCTACGGCAACCTCTTCGAGATGTATGAAAAGATCACCGGCGACAATCCATATAAGACCCCGATGATGATCTATCCCGCCATCCACTATACCATGGGCGGATTGTGGGTAGACTATAATCTGGAAACAAACATCCCCGGCTTATTTGCCCTCGGCGAATGCAACTTCTCCGACCACGGTGCAAACCGCCTCGGCGCGAGTGCATTGATGCAAGGCCTTGCCGATGGATATTTTGTGATCCCTTATACCGTCGGCACCTTCCTGGCCAATGAAATCCGCACACCGCGCTTCAGCACCGATAGTCCTGAATTTGTGGCTACTGAAAAAGCAGTAGACGACCGCATCAAGGCGTTGATGAATGTCCAGGGCAATGAATCCGTTGAAAACTTCCACCGTCGCCTCGGCCACATCATGTGGGATTATTGCGGCATGGCGCGTAATGAAGAAGGCCTGAAGAAAGCCCTCGTCATGATCCGCGAATTGCGTGAAGAGTTTCACAAGAATGTCTTCGTCCCCGGCAGTGACCGTGATTTCAATCCGGAACTCGAGAAAGCATACCGCGTAGCAGACTTTATGGAGATGGGCGAACTCATGGTCATGGATGCCCTCAACCGTAATGAATCCTGTGGTGGCCACTTCCGTGAAGAGTATACGATGGACAACGAAGCCAAGCGTAACGACGAGGAATATGCCTACGTCGCTGCCTGGGAATGGACGGACCTCAATGCCGCCCCGACCCTGCATAAGGAGCCGTTGGTATTTGAAAACGTTGAATTGAAAACCAGATCTTATAAATAAACCGTGATGTTTTCCGAAAGTAGAGACGCGATTAATCGCGTCTCTACTTTCGGAAAATGCATCACAGATAAAATAATAGATGATGTCCAACATGAAACTAACCCTCCATATCTGGCGCCAGCGCAATGCCAATGACACCGGTACGTTCGAAACACATACCGTGGTGGCCAACGAGCACATGTCCTTCCTTGAGATGCTTGACGTGCTCAACCAGGGCCTGATCGAACAGAAGAAGATCCCTGTGGCCTTTGAGCATGACTGTCGCGAAGGGATCTGCGGAGCCTGCAGCATGGTCATCAACGGACGCCCGCACGGGTTGCTCGGCGGGACGACGGTATGCCAGTTGCACATGCGGTTTTTCAAGGATGGAGATCATATCTGGGTGGAGCCATTCCGTGCCAAGGCTTTCAAGGTTATCCGTGACCTCGTGGTGGATCGCTCATCATTTGACCGCATCATCCAGGCAGGTGGCTATGTGTCCGTCAATACCGGAGGCACCCCTGACGGCAATGCGATCCCTATCGAAAAAGATATCGCCTCACAATCCATGGATGCTGCTGCCTGCATAGGCTGTGGCGCCTGCGTCGCAGCATGTCCTAACGGATCGGCGATGTTGTTTACCGCCGCCAAGGCATCACATCTCGGACTCCTCCCACAAGGTGAAGTGGAAAATTCACGTCGGGTACAGGCGATGGTCCACCAGCATGACAAGGAAGGCTTCGGCCGCTGTTCGAATACCTATGCTTGTGAAGCGGAGTGTCCGAAAGAAATCTCTGTAACGAATATTGCGAGGTTGAATCGGTGGTATCTGAAGAGTTCGCTGGGGAGCAACGTTTAGCCCTCGCTCCTTTTGGCTTGCGCCCATGCGCGATCCCTGTGTTCTCCAGTCACTCGTTTCTTCGAAACATCATTCTTTCGAAACCCCGGGATAATGAAAAAAGGTTTTTTTATGCGCTTGTAGCGTATAAAAAAAGATATGATCGTTCAAGTCTATTTACTTGAATGCAATATGGTTTGCGTCTCCTGACGCTAGAGTGAAATCATCTTCCAGACAAATTCGCCAAGATCTGTGAGCGTAAAAAACTCCATGCAGCCAGGAGGCTGCCTACTTATGATTTCTGCATTGTAAATGCTTGTGTTGCCCCTGCCGTCGGCAGCCAGAGTCTACCGACAACATCTGATTTTTTAAAAAAAACAGATGTGATTCAATTCGCAGGCAGAGCCTGCATATCACACTATCCCATATCCGGAATCTTAAGTCTGCGAGTCTGACGTCTGGCATCTAAATTGTAAGAATTAGGTCCCCTTTAGGGGATTTAGGGGTAATTATAATGTGCAATTAATCCCAAATCCGTATCTTTCCTTTAATCAAAACCTCCTAAACATGCGTTTCTTCGGTGCTGTTTTAATCGTCGTCGCGGTATTGTCCGCAGCCCTCTTCTTCCTGAAAATGAACTTTATGTTCCTCAACTGGATCAACAATTGGGGTGCCCAGGTCGGCTGGGGGATCAGGGGTTTTATGCTACTCCTAGGTATCGTCCTCTTTATCGTCGGCAAGGCTGCAGATGAAGAAGAGGCCGAAGAAGCTGCGGATGCGAAGTGACTATTAAGGCACTTTGACCATAAGTGTTCGTTCAAGTGGCGACAGTTGAACGAGTGAATTCTATTTTTCCTACTGTACTAAAAATTGATAATATCCGATCCTTCCTTCCGCATTTGTGACACACCACAAATAGGTTCCTGGCATGAGCGAAGAGGGCAGTTCAAAAGATAGTGTATGGTTGCCGGCTGTAAGCAGCGTGCTGTCCTTGACCCGGCTGATAGTTAAGCCGGAAATATCCTGTATTGAAAATACCAGTACCTGATCAGCATTAAGTGAAAATGAGGCATTGATCGATGAGGTGGTGGGGTTGGGAAATAAAGTCAAGCCTTGCATTTCCAGGAGACCTTCATCAACAGATGTAGTCAGCCCGGAGAGATATCTGGCCACTGCGAAATCAAGATTATTGGAATTGTTTTGAGCCTCGCCGACGATTACAATTTTCCCATCCGGTTGCAAAGCGATAGCATGTGCTTCATCTTCACTCTCTCCGCCGCCGATGATGGTGATGACTTTACCATCCTGGCTAAACGTATTGTCCAGCATACCATCTGCCGTAAACCGGGCCAGGCCAAAGTCCGCATCTGAAGCTGCCTGTGCCGCATATCCGGTGATCAATATCTTATCATCCGGTTGCAGGATCATATCCCGGGCATCATCGAAAAAAGGCCCTATCGTCTCTATCGCATACCCGTCCTCTCCAAAATCAAGATCAAGCGTTCCATCCTGTAGCAATCGTATGAGCGCAAAATCATATCCGGTGGTGCCATAACTGGAGCCTCCAACCACGATTTTCTGATCAGCCTGCAAGGCAATGCCATAGGCACGGTCATCGATGGTACCCACATCAGGGATTACGATTCCATCAGATGAAAAACTATTGTCCAGGCTTCCATCCGCCTTAAACCTGACCACACAAAATTCCTTTTCAAAACCCACACCTGTATATCCGGCAACAAGGATCTTATCATCTGGCTGCACAGCAATGGCGGTTGCTACATCCTGTCCTGCGTCTACATCAAAGACCAACATCCCATCCTGGCTGAAGGCATTATCAGGAGCTCCATTAAGCTGGAAGGCCGCGATGGCATATTGCTCCAGGTCATTCTTGATGGAAGATCCCACCGCGTATATCCTGTTTTTATAAACCGTGATGCGGGACAATGCATCATCGGTATTGGCGAAATCATACGTCATCAAGCCATCTCCATCAAAGGAAGAGACAAGCTTTCCATCTGTATCCAGCAAGGCAAATGCAAAATCAAGATCAGCCCCCATGCTCGCCGTACCACCCACAAGAATATTTCCATTAGGCAGTATCTCCACATCACGGGCTTCGTCATCTCCGCCATCAAAATCTATTGTGAAAATGCCATCGCCGCTAAAACTATTGTCCAACGTCCCATCCTCCAGATATCTGACGATCGCAAAATCATCATCTCCGGTCTGACGCGACACCCCTACGGCGACAATCCTGTTGTTACCCTGTACCGTTACCCCATAGGCCCAATCGTGTCCACTGCCGATCGGAGTCAACAATTTACCATCTCCTGAAAAGGAGGCATCAAGGTTTCCTACCTGTGCATGTCCTGAAATAATACATAAAAGCAAAAGGATAAAAGTGGTCTTGAAGGCCATCGGGCTTTAGTTTTTGGTGCTTTCAAATATAGTTAATTCTGCTTGAAACCTTTACTTTATAAATTCAAATTCACATACTGAAAAGGGTGTTGCTCGTTTAAGTCTCTGACTTAAATGCAATATAATCTCGTCTCCAGACGAGCGTGTGATCACATCATATTTGCACTAAAATAAAAGCTGCCTGCAAAGCTGCGCTTTGCTAGGCAGGAAATTCACCCCGCTCGTCAGATGTCTTCGCTAAAATAGCTACGACACCCAAAGGGAGACAAGCAAATATCGGGTTCAAGCCTAAGGAGATCATGCCGCAGGCTTGATGGCGCACATGGCGCCACTTGAACCAACGAAGTTTAATATGAAAAAGAAATGCAGGCTTTGCCTGCATTTCTTTTTCATGCAAATCACACTCACACTCACACATCTCACGGTCTCACGTTCTCACGTTCTCACGCGATCTTACTATCTTACCTTGGTTAACCACCAAGGCATATGAACATCAAATTTTGCGGGGCAGCCCGCCAGGTCACCGGCTCCAGCCACCTCGTGACACTCGACAATGGCTTCAAGATCCTGCTGGATTGCGGGATGTTCCAGGGCAGCTATGCCGCAGATATCGTGAGCAACAGCATGTTTCTCTTCAACCCGGGCGAAATAGATTGTGTAGTCCTCTCCCATGCCCATATTGACCACTGCGGGCGTTTGCCAAAGCTCATCAAGGATGGCTTCAAAGGGCCAATCCATGCCACCCATGCCACCAGGAGCTTATCCACGATCATGCTGCTCGACAGCGCGCATATCCAGGAGAAGGATGCACAGTTTTTCAACAAGAAAAATGATGACCGCAGGGATGAAGATGGCTTCACCTTTCGCGATCCGCTCTATACAAGCGTCGATGTAGAAAGCACCATGAAGCTGTTTGTAGGCTACGGCTATGACCAGTGGCATAAGATCCATGATGATGTGAGGGTAATGTTTACCGACGCAGGCCATATCCTGGGCAGTGCATCCGTGACGCTTGAAATCAAGGAAAATGGCAAGACGACAATGCTTGGCTTCACCGCCGATATAGGTCGCCCCAACAGGCCGATCCTGCGCGATCCTCAGCCGATGCCCGAAGTGGATTACCTCATCTGCGAATCCACCTACGGCGACCGCCTCCACGAATCGCAGCCTAATGAAATGGAACGATTCCTTCGCATCATCACCAAGACATGCATGGAGAAACGCGGTAAGCTGATCATCCCCGCGTTCAGCGTAGGCCGCACGCAGGAGCTCGTGTACATCCTCGACCAGGCCAATACCAAAGGCCTGTTACCAAAAGTGAAAGTATATGTAGACAGCCCGCTGGCGATCAATGCCACTGCCGTATACGGATCACATCCCGAATGCTTCGACAACCAACTGAGCGAATACATGCTCATCGACAAGAATCCCTTTGGCTTCAATGACCTGACCTATATCCGCCAGTCCGAACAATCCAAGGAACTTAACAGCAGCAAGGAGCCATGCATCATCATCTCCTCTTCCGGCATGATGAATGCCGGCCGCGTCAAGCACCACCTCTTCAACAACATCGAAGACCCCCGTAATACCTTCCTCATCGTAGGGTATTGCTCACCTGAGACACCAGGCGGCAAGCTCCGCGCTGGCGCACCAGGCCTCAAGGTTTTTGGCCAGTACAAGGAAGTCAAGGCAGGTGTTGAAATCATGGACTCCTTCTCCGCCCATGGCGATCGCGACGAGATGCGCGACTTTGTCATCAATCAAAAGCCAAGGCTCAAGAAATTATTCCTCGTCCATGGCGAGTACGATACCCAGCAAGCCTGGAGATCGTTTTTGCGCGAAAACGGATTTTCACATATTGATATACCGGCGCTGGGGGAGACCGTTCGATTGGATTAATTTCAAATTTTTACTGAATAAAAAATGCTGGACATGGCCAGCATTTTTTATTCATATCGATTCTGTTGGTTCAAGTATATGACTTGAACCCAATATGTTGCTCGTCTCCTGACGAGCGGGGTGAATTTGCTGCCACGCAAAGTGCAGCTTTGCAGGCAGCTATTATTTTAGTGCATATATGATGTGATGACACGCTCGTCTGGAAGATGATTTAACTCTAGCGTCAGGAGACGCAAACCATATAGCATTCAAGTCTTTAGGCTTGAACGATCGGAACTATGAAATGAAGCCTTCGGCCTCATTTCTAAAAGCACTCACAACTGACAATTCACAACTCACAAGAGTTACGCTTCCACCACCACCTTCTTCCTCTCCATCTCCAGCTTCTCCAGTTTCTCGCGGATGACACCGCGCTCCTTGTCGAGGCTCTGCATGATGAGCTCGACGCGCTGACGGGTACCGGTGACATTGACGAGGGACTTACTGATCTTTTGCTGGACCAGGTAATCGGAGATAAGATTGTTAAAGAAGATTTCAGTAAAGCCGCTGAACTCCTCGATCTCCATGTTGACGTCGAGCTGGAGACCCTTGAAGACGTCCTGGAGCTCGTTGCCAAAACGGATGAGGGCGTGACGGGATTGATAAGCGAGATCACGGGCTACTTCGATGGATTCACGCTTCATGTGGCTGTTGCCATAGTGGCGTCGCCCCCACATCTCCTGCTGGCCCATAAACCGGGCATTGATCAGATGTTGCTCTGCACCCCGCACCAGCGCCAATGCTTTTTCACCTGCACTATACGCTTCTTCTACTTCGACACTGTATTTGTGCAACTTATCAGTCTGCTCATTGATCCCCTTGAGAACCAATGCAACATTGGGGTCATGGTCCATCAGTTCCTTTTCGCGCTCTGTGATCAGCGCCTCTACCCTGCGTAATACCGCATCATGGTTTTGTTCTTTTTTGGACAGGAGGTCGAGTTCGAAGCGGATGAGCTCTACGGATTTGTAGATCTCATTAAACTTGAGGGAGGCACGGAGATATTCTTCTCTTTCTTTTTCCAGTTGCTCCTCACGGTCACCGAGAAATTTGCGAAACATAGTGGTGATCCCTTCGCGCTCCAGTGTCTCGACATCACGCTGTTCCTTGGCCAGGGTAGTCTCCATCACCTGCAAGGCTTTCTCTTCTGCCTCAAGCCGGGTGGAAAGCTGGGCAGTGTGATCCTGTATTTTTCGGATCTGCTCCAGTTCCTGTATGCTTTCTCTCAGTCGTTGCTGTAGTTCGCTCATGACCTGCTAAAGGAAATCTGGCGCAGAAAGTTCTCCGTCGTATCGATATCGGATGAATGTGACCTGTCACCCGATAAAGGAAGGACTTGCAGGCGATAAGCAATATACTTTTCTTCAAGGAGCGGAGAGGTCTTTAATGGCCGCCGATATTCAAGGGCTTGTGCGGCCATCATCCATTCGATGGAGAGCAGCTTCCAGGTGTTGTTGACGATCTCATAGAGCTTCATCCCTGCATTGGCTGCCATGCTGACGTGATCTTCTTGTCCAGCACTCGTGACGATCGAATCCGTAGACGCAGGATGCGTAAGTATTTTATTGCGATTGACAATAGCAGCCGCAGTGTATTGACAAATCATCATGCCTGACTCAAGCCCGGGATTATTGGCCAGCGTAGGTGGGAGTCCGCGCTGCCCACCGAGCAGGAGATATCCCCTTCGCTCTGAAATGCTGCCATACTCTGCAATGGCCATCGAAAGGAAATCAGAGGTCAGGGCTAATGGTTGGGCATGGAAATTTCCACCAGACACAATACGTACATCACCATCTGTACCGATCACCAGTGGATTGTCCGTGACAGCATTGATTTCATTGTCGGCAATTCCCTTGGCATAAGCGATGACATCTCTTGATGCACCGTGCACTTGTGGCGCACAACGGAATGAATATGGATCCTGCAGATGTGCTTTTTTAGCTGCTAAGATTTCACTGCCTGCAAGCCACTCCCTGAGAGTAGCTGCTGATTGTATCTGACCTGCCTGCTTACGTAAAGCATGAATGCCTGGATCCAGAGGAGATGGATGAGCGTCAAAGGCATCAAAGGACATCGCCGCGCACATATCACTGACTTCAGCAAGGCGTATCGCGCTGTTGATGGAATACACGAGCCATGCGAGCGAATATTGCGTGCCATTGATCAAGGCCAGGCCTTCCTTAGCTTCGAGATTGAGGGTATCGATACCCGCGAGCATCAGTGCCCTTGTCGCTGGCATTTGTTCTCGCTTATAGACGACTTCTCCTTCACCGATCATCGGCAGGCAGAGATGCGCGAGCGGAGCCAGGTCACCGGATGCGCCCAGGGAACCTATCATCGGCACCACCGGGATGATATTGTGGTTGTAGAGATCAAGGAGAAATTGGATCACTTCCCTGCGCACTCCTGATTGGCCCTGCGACAGGCTGATGATCTTCATCAACAGGGTGAGCCTGACGATAGCTTGCGGCACTGCGGGTCCGACGCCACAGGCATGAGACCTGAGCAGGTTGGTCTGCAACTGCTGGAGGCCCTCTGCGGAAACGGTCACGGAATACAAGGATCCGAAGCCAGTATTGATCCCGTAATACCGATCATCAGATCTGTTGAGCAGGTCCTCAAGGGCACTGCGGTTGTCTGTGATCCGCTGCCAAACTTTTTCGGACAGGCCCAGCCTGGCACCTGTCATTGCGATGATGTCTTCAACCGTCAGGGCTGCCCCGTCATATACGTAATGATCCATGTCCCAAAATTAATCATAGCATTTGGGCCATGTTAATTTGGTTTATCATTCCGTTAAATGATGGTTAAGGAAAGCATCGGATACGAAATAAATAAATATGTTACCATTTAACATTGAACAATTTAATATGCCAGGCACGCATTCCAGGGCAGGTACCCTATGAAACTTTTAATGGTCCCTTCCCGTCTTAATACCTGAACGTGAGCCAATAATTGAAGTATTTTTGGCGTCTCTACAAGATCTATTCAATCACATAATGTTAAACCATGAATAAAATCATCCTTTTGTTCCTGATGTTGACTCTCGGAACGATCACCACCGTCAAGGCCCAGCGTATCGCCATCGTTGATATCACCAAGGTCCTCCAGGAAATGCCGGATTACCAGGTAGCCCAGGCAGAGCTTGACAAAATCTCTGCCGAATGGCGCCAGCAGATCGCTCTTGAATACGACCAGATCAAGGCCATGTACAATAAGTACCAGGCTGAGCAGGTCCTCCTGTCCGAAGATGCCCGCAAGAAAAAAGAAGATGAGATCATGGAGCGCGAAAAGCAAGTACGGGAACTCCAGAAAGAGAAATTTGGCCCTGAGGGCGCCCTGTTCAGGAAGCGTCAGGACCTCGTCCAACCGATCCAGGAAAGGGTTTATGCGGCTATCGCGACCTATGCAGATGACCGGGGATTTGACTTTATTTTCGACAAGGGGGGTAGCTCCGGGCTGATCTTCTCCAATGCCGAATTTGACAAGACCGAAGATATCGTCCGCCTGGTCAACAAATAAAGATCAAATCATTACTTTTGCTGACTTTTTTAAATCAATAACCGAACCAACGTAAATGAAATTAATACTGAAATATGCCCTGATGATGGCGATCGGCATGACGCTGAGTATGTCCGCACAGGCCCAGAAATTTGGCTTTGTCAATTCCGGCGCTATCCTCGAATCGATGCCCCAGGTCAAGGAAGCTGAATCAAACCTCGAAGCCCTCGGGAAGCAACTCCAGGCCAAAGGCGAAAAAATGATGCAGGACTTCCAGCTCAAGTACCAGGAACTGCAGCGCAAGGTTGATGCCGGCGAGATCACACCAAAAGCCCAGGAAGCTGAAGCCGCCGCCCTCGAAGAGCAACGCAACACGATCCTGGCCTACGATCAGGATATGCAGAAGCAACTTTCTGAAAAGAGAGACTCCCTGCTGTCCCCGATCCTCGCCCAGATCAAAACCGCCATCGATGCGGTCGCCAAAGACAATGGCTATACATATATCTTTGATGGCAGTCCAGGCGTCGGTGTGATCCTCTATGCAGATGAAAGCACCAATGTCACCGCGCTCGTAAAAACGAAATTAGGGATCCAGTAATATTGTGCCCAGGCACAAATGAAAAGGTCCGGATGGTTTCATCCGGACCTTTTTTTATGCCCTTTGCTATGGCAATACATACATCCTGCGAAGCACACATGTTGTGCCTCTACGAGGCACGAGAGATTTTTAAATTCTCAATGCTACCAACCTTTAGCCCCTGCGGGGCATTGAATCGTTTAACTCTTCATTTTTCATTTTTCACTTCCTTGGCCTTTGCCTTCTCTTTGTTGAGAAAGGTATTGAGCTTGTCGATCTCAAAAGTGGACTCCATCTGTCCGAAGGAATTCACCTTGATATCAAAACCCTCCAGGCTTTTATGAAAGGAGGACTTTTCGTCACCGGAAGTTTCCGGTTTTTTTTTCTTCCTGGGCATAGCTTTTATGTTTTATCGGTTTGACATCTGCAGAAACCGGCTGACTGTCTTTTCCTTGCCCAATACCTCTGCAATCGCAAAGACATCAGGCCCCTGAGTAGTACCTGTGAGTGCAGCACGGAGTATAGGCATGACCACGCCCATCTTGATGCCACTGGCCTGGATGATCTCCTTGGCTGCAGCAGCAGCGGTTTCGTGATTGAACACCTCCAGTGCACTGATAGCATCGGCTGCTTGCTTCAGTACCGGAGCAACTTCAGGGACCCACTTCTTATTGATTTCAGTATCATCAAAGACAAGTGCATCGGTAAAGAAATAATAGCCCTGCGGGACGACTTCGATCAGGCGGTGCACACGAACCTTCATCAGGTTATATACTGCTTCGAGATGAGGCACATCAACATCGTATCCTGCTGAATCGCCATACTCAAGAAGGCGGATGCGCGCATCTGCAAAACTCAGTTGTTGCAGGTACTGCTGATTAAACCAGAGTGCCTTGTCATAATCAAACCTTGCGCCTCCCTTGTGGATACGCTCCGGATCAAACACCCTGATCAACTCTTCCAGTGAAAATATTTCTTGTTCGGTCCCCGGATTCCATCCAAGGAATGCAAGAAAGTTGATCACCGCTGCGGGCTCGAAACCATAGCTGTCAAAACCTTCGATTGATTCTTCAGGATTGTCAGACGGCCAGGCGAGTGGGAAAACCGGGAAGCCAAATTTCTGGCCATCGCGCTTGCTCAGCTTACCATGTCCATCGGGTTTGAGGATCAATGGCAGATGGGAAAAAGAAGGCATCGTACCCTGCCAGCCAAAAGCGCGATAAAGCAGCACATGATGCGCTGTGCTGGGTAACCACTCTTCACCGCGAATCACATCGGTGATTTCCATCAGGTGATCATCCACTACATTGGCGAGGTGGTAGGTTGGATAGCCATCTGCTTTGAGCAACACTTTATCGTCGAGTTCGGTACTGTCAAAGACTACCTCGCCACGGATTTTATCCTGGATCATGATCGACTGGCCCGGATCTACCATGAGGCGGATGGTATAGGGCACATCTGTCTCAAGGAGTTCGGCCACCTCATCTGACGATAATGACAGGCTGTTTTTCATCTCCCCTCTGACAGAAGCATCATACTTGGGCGTTGGAACTCCCCGGTCAGTCAGGCGCTGCCTCATCTGTTCGAGGTCTTCAGGCGTATCCCAGGCATAGTAGGCTTTACCATCCCGGACAAGGGTCAGGGCATAGTCCCGGTAGATTGACATACGCTCTGATTGCCTGTATGATGCAAAGGGGCCTCCTTGGACAGGTCCTTCGTCAGGGGTGAGGCCCAGCCAGTTGAGGGCGCGGATGATATATTCCTCGGCGCCAGGCACGTATCTTGTCTGGTCGGTGTCTTCAATACGGAGGATAAATCTCCCACCGTTTTGCCTGGCCAGGAGGTAATTGTACAGTGCTGTCCGGATACCGCCGATATGAAGCGCCCCTGTTGGGCTTGGGGCAAATCTCAATCTGTTCATAATTGTGTGCTAGTTTTGTGGTCAATTTTCGAAAAAAGGTCTTTTTTTCTTAAAAATGCCTGATTTTCAATAAAAAATGCAGCGTATTTGTAACCTTTTTCGTTTAGAAAACATTTAGCATTGACACAGTCAAATACCGTCAGGCAAAGATAGCCATTCCATGAACCCTCTCGACCTCGTTTAGCAAACCATGTATTTAGTACACACGCCACAAGCTGTCCAGGCACTTTTTCCGGGTTTTATCTGGAAAATGAACGCAAACCGAAAAGAAATCTACCTCACCTTTGATGACGGACCGATTCCGGAAGTGACACCCTGGGTACTGGAGACATTAGCAAAGTATGATGCTAAAGCCACGTTTTTCTGTGTAGGTGATAATGTCCGTAAACATCCCCACATCTACGAAATGGTCCTTGACGCCGGCCACACTGTAGGCAACCATACCCTCAACCACCTCTCTGGTTGGGCCACCGAAAACATTTCTTATTTCCACAATATCCGTCACTGTGCCCGTATGGTGCATTCAGGCCTCTTCCGCCCGCCATACGGCAAGATGAAACCCAGCCAGGTCCAGTTCCTCCAGCGCCATTACCGTATCATCATGTGGGATGTCCTCAGCGGAGATTTCGACCGCGACATCACCCCCGAAGACTGCGCCCAGAATGTCATCCAGCATGCCGGTCCCGGTTCTATCGTGGTCTTCCACGACAGCATCAAGGCAGAAGCCAACCTGCGCCATGCCCTTCCACAAGCCCTCGAGCATTTCAGTCGCGAAGGCTACTCCTTCCAGTCCCTGCCAAAACTTGCGCCAGCTGTCGCTGAGCGCGGGCTGAGGGTGGCTGT
>WBZX01002304.1_pt1 | contig 13101 bp, 11 predicted proteins | sample 5204211 | NCBI WGS metagenome assembly WBZX01 (sample SAMN12344362, study PRJNA552823) | activated sludge metagenome | biome: Activated sludge suspended growth; feature: Nitrification reactor; material: Wastewater; isolation source: activated sludge from nitrification reactor of wastewater...
CCGGCGACCGACCCTGCCCCTGGCTCTGTGCGTTACCGGCTCCCTGGCGTCGATGGCGAATGGGATGCGGTGGTGCTGGCCGTTCCGCCTGCGGCCGTTGGTTCGCTGCTGGTCCCCCTGATCGGAGGGGTGGGCGTCGATCCGGTGACGACCACCCCCGTCGCCAGCGTGGCCACCGTGGTGGTGTCGTTCCGCCATTGCGATGTCGACCACATCTCCGCCTTCGACGCCACCGGGTTGCTGGTTCCGTCGCGGGTCGGAGCCATCTTGAAGGCCGCCACCTTCCTCACCCGAAAGTGGCAGCACCTGGACCGCGGAGATCGTTTCTTGGTGCGCATGTCGGCGGGCCGGGCTCGTGACGACCGGATTTCGGCCCTCGACGACGACGCCCTCCTGAGCGCGCTCGTCACCGACCTGGCGTCGGCCACCGGGTTGAAGGTGCCACCGGTGGATGCCCTGGTCCGCCGCTGGCCCGAATCGATGACCCAGCTCGAGGTCGGTCACCTCGAACGGATTGCCGAACTGCGACGATCCCTGACCCGCTGGCCTGGCGTGGTCGTGGCCGGGTCGGGGATTGACGGGCTGGGCGTTGTCGCCTGTACCACCAGTGGTGAACGGGCCGCGGCGGAAGTGGCCCGCGTCCTCAGCGGGGCAACCGCTTCGGTTCCGAAATGACCGCAACCGCTGACGCCCGCCCGTTCCGATCTCTGCACCTCGATGTGGACGATCGACCGTTCATCGTGATCTGGGAGACGACCCGGGCCTGTGCCCTGGTGTGTGCTCACTGTCGGGCCGATGCCGTGCATCATCGTGACCCCATGGAGCTCTCCACCGATGAGGGCAAGGTGTTGTTGGACGACCTGGCGGCCCTGGGAGCGCCCCGACCCATCGTGGTGCTCACCGGTGGTGATCCCTTCGAGCGGCCGGACCTGGCCGAGTTGGTCGCCCACGGGGCCGCCGCCGGGTTGAGCATGGCCCTGTCACCGTCGGTCACTCCCCGTCTCACCCGTGAGGTCCTGATCGAGCTGAGAGACGCCGGAGCCCGGGCCATCTCTCTGTCCCTCGATGGGGCGTCGGCCAGCTCCCATGATGGGTTCCGGGGTGTGGAAGGAGTTTTCGACGCCACCCTGCAAGCGGCGCAGTGGGTTCGCGAGGTCGGCCTCCGACTTCAGATCAACACCACCGTCACCGCCGATACCGTTGGTGAACTGCCTGAGGTCCTGGCCCGCGTCGTCGCCTTCGAGGCCGGACTGTGGAGCGTGTTCTTCTTGGTGCCCACCGGCAGGGGAGACAACCTGAGACCCCTTCCCGCCGATGAAGTCGAGGAGGTGCTGCACTGGCTCAACGAGGTCGGAGATCACGTAGCGGTCAAGACCACCGAGGCGCCGCACTTCCGTCGGGTTGCGATCCAGCGATCTCGTAGCGCAGACGTCGACGTCGACTTCCCACCCGGTCCGCTCCGGCTGACCCTGAGAGCGGGTACCGTCGCCAACCTCGGTTCATTGCATGGGACTCGTGCCCGAACCCGTCCCCCGCTGGACGTCAACGCGGGCCGAGGGTTCTCCTTCATCGACCACCACGGGCTGGTCTACCCCAGTGGCTTCCTGCCGATGTCGGCGGGCTCGGTTCGTCACCGTCCCTTCACCTCCATCTACCGGGAATCCGACCTCTTGGTCGCACTACGCGACCCCGACCGGCTCGGTGGGCGCTGTGGTCGCTGCGAGCTGAAGACGGTGTGCGGAGGCTCACGGTCCCACGCCTTCGCCGTCTCCGGCGACCCGTTCTCAGAGGACCCCAACTGCGCCTACCAGCCGCCGGCGGGCTGACGCTGACGACAGGCGGGTGTGGGAGCGGGCATAGTTCTGGACGTCTCTGGACAGCCGGCCCGCGGTTGGTCTGTCCTCGTCTTGAAGTTGGAGGAACTCGTGCCCGCTCCCAACCGTGCCACCCCACCCAGCCCCTATGACTACCTCGCCGCTGTTGACGAATTCACGGTGACCAGCACCGACCTCGTCGACGGGCAGCCCATTGCGTTGCGTTTCGTGGCCGACGCCAACTTCGGCGTCGGCGGAGACAACGTCTCACCCCAACTGAGCTGGAGCGGTTTCCCGTCCGAGACGGCCAGCTTCGCCGTCACCTGCTTCGACCCCGACGCCCCCACCGGGAGCGGGTTCTGGCACTGGGTGCTGTTCGACATCCCCACGTCGGTGACCGAGTTGGCTACCGGAGCGGGGTCAGGAGACGGTACCGCCATCCCGGCCGGGTCGATCCACGGCCGCAACGACACCGCCAACAACCTCTACACCGGGCCGTTTCCACCGGCGGGCCACGGACCTCACCGCTACCTGTTCGCGGTGCACGCCCTCGACACCGACAAGCTCGGTGTAGATGGCACGGTCAACCCGGCCGTGGTCGGGTTCTACATGTCCAACCACGTGCTGGCCCGAGCCGTGCTGACCGTGACCCACGAGGAGTAGCCATCGGGTCAGTCACCCAAGATCTCCAGGACCCGTTCGGGCGGCCGAGCCACCACGGCTCGGTCGCCCACGATCACGATGGGGCGTTCGATCAGCTTGGGGTTGGCGCTGAGCGCCTCGATCACTTCGTCGGCCGAGGCATCGTCGAGTCCCAGTTCCTTCCACAGCGCCTCACCGGTGCGGGCCATGTCCCGCGGATCGTCGGTGCCGAGCAGATCCAGTACCCGCCTGATCTCAGCGGTGTCGGGTGGCGAATCGAGGTAGCGGAGGTAGGTGGCGTCCACCCCCTTCTCGGTCAGGATCGACTGGGTGGTGCGGCATTTCGAGCACTTGGCGTTGAACCAGACGGTCGGTTCTGACATAGCGGCCTACTCCCTCGGGTCGGTGGCGCCGCGAGCTTGGCATGACTTCGCCCAGAGACAGGTCTCGGTTCAGGAGGCCCGCATCCTCACCGCTGGGAACGCCAGTGTCAGGGGGGGGGCGCGATGTGGTGGGAAATGGGCGTCTCGGTAGGCTCGCTCGGGTGTTGAGCGAGGCCCCCGACGTCAGCCCGCACCGACCGAACCAGTTGAGCTGGTGGCTGTTCGGAGTGGCGGTGCTGGTGTTCGCCATGGTTGTGATCGGTGGAGCCACCCGCCTCACCCAGTCCGGGCTGTCGATGGTTCATTGGGAACCGGTGAGCGGCTCTGTTCCGCCGCTGTCCGAAGGCGACTGGCAGGCCGAGTTCGATGCCTACCGCCAGACGCCTGAGTTCCGCCTCGTGAACCGGGAAATGGACCTCTCGGAGTTCAAGGGGATCTTCTGGTGGGAGTACTCCCACCGGGTTCTGGGTCGCATCGTGGGCATGGCCCTAGCCCTCCCGTTCTTCTGGTACCTGTTCCGGCGGGCCATTCCTCCCGGTTACGGCCCCCGCATCGCGTTGTTGGTGGCGCTGGTAGGTCTTCAAGGCTTCATCGGCTGGTGGATGGTGACCAGCGGCCTGGTCGATCGTCCCGATGTGGCCCACGAGCGACTTGCCCTTCACCTGGTCACCGCCCTGCTCTTGTTGGCCGCTCTGGTTTGGACGGCCCTGGACCTGAGGGCATTGGCCCAAGGGCGCACCAAGGTCGAGGGACGCCCGTCGCGGTGGGTGGCGCCGTTCTTCGTTCTGCTCAGCGTGCAGATCGTGCTCGGAGCGTTCGTGGCCGGACTCGATGCCGGGCGCATCTACAACACCTGGCCGGCCATGAACGGCCAATGGGTTCCCAGGGAGGTCGATCGGCTCTCGCCGGTGTGGTCCAACGCGGTGGACAACCCGGTCACCGTCCAGTTCTTGCACCGGTGGTTGGCGGTGGTGGTGGCGGCGTCGGCCATGGCCGTGGCGGCCAGACTGTTCTTCGCCGGGGCCCGGGGAATCGCCTTCGCCTTGGAGATGGTAGTCCTGGCCCAGTTCGTGCTCGGCATCATCACGCTCGTCAATGCCGTTCCGGTGGGTCTGGGGATCGCCCACCAGGCGGTGGGTGCCCTGACGTTGGTGGTTGCAGTGGTGGCGGCGCACTGGTCCACCGGGGGAGCCCGGGCCCAACCGGGCCGAGAGCCTTCTCCCGTGGCGGAACCTGCGGTATCGGTCTGATCAAACTCGCAGCGAGGACGACCGGACCTGCTCGCTAGGAACCATCGGGGCCTTCGGGCTGGTCGGGTGACTCGACGATGAGCCTCAGAGCGCGGCGCAACAACCGGGTGGTGGCTTCCCACGCCTCCAGCTCCCCGGCGCAGGCTTCAGCCTCGTCTGAGTTGCCTTCGAACACGGCTTCCTCGTGGCTTTCACGCCACGAGATCTCCTGACGGGAGCTGTCGGCGATCAGTTCCAAGACCAGGTCTCGATTCCACCCACAGATCCGGGCGGCAAGGTCAGGGCTGACCGAACCGTCCTCGTCGGTGTCGAGTTCGATGATGGTGGCCAACGCCGGATGGAGGTCGTCGTCTTCGCCGTCGACGTCGCGGAGGTCGACGGTGGGGCCGGTGCTGGTCCAGGTCCGGCCGCCGACTCGTTGGGCCAGACCTTCGTCCAGTTCGTCGACGGCCTCGGCCAGGTGGACCAGCAGAAGATGGAGCTGGGTGGCCGAGAACGGGTGGGCCAACAGGGTGGTCCGGGCCGAGATGCGGTCGCCCACCAGGGCGAAGCGGACAAAGGCGGTCTGCTCGTTGAGGCGATTGACCTCGAACAGAGCATCACCGGGCTGGGCCACGTCGACCACCACCCACGACACCATCTCGACGGCAGGCATGTCCTGGCGCACCGTCACCCACACCAGCGCAGAGCCGCAGGCGATGGGTATGTCGTCGTCCTCGTCGTGGATCGGTGGATGGCCCACCGCTTCCTCGATGGCCTCATCGACGAGACGCCGGAGCTCGTCGGGGTCGCCGGGGATCACCACGTCGGCGTCGTCACCCTTCTCGGAGCGGTTCTGGAGCCGGTGACCGACCAGGAACGCAGGGTGGGGAACGCCAAAGACCCGGCGCAGCACCCGCACCGCCATCACCGACAAGCGGTCGGCGTCGTCGAGTGCTCCGTCGGCGAAGTAGTTGGACGAACCCTCATCGGGGACTTCGTCCAGGGTGTAGGTGGGGGGTGTGAGGCCGAGCGCGACCAGTTCGGCTTCGGCGTCGGCGGTGAGTCGGAAGCCATCGTCGAGGTAGGCGTTGCTGGAGACCTCCAGACGGACCATCGGCTCTTGAAGGGCGAACTGCACGTAGGGCGTCACCTGGTCCTCGCCGTTGAGCCCTGTCTCCACATCGATCACGAAGGACTGGAGGTCTTCGATGTTGGCCAGGCGCGTGGCCACCTCACCCTGGAACCGGGTCCAGGCCCGGGCCACCTCCAAGTCGAGATCGAACCCCTCGGACTCGCTCATGGTCGCAGGTTACGCCGTGGTCCCAGCGCCGCGACGGGCCGTGATCGCGGTTGCCCAGATCCCGGCCGCGGCCCCGATCCCGGCCCCGACGGTCAGGCTGAGCACCAGTCGAGCAACCGGTGCGGCCAGCGCGGTCGGCAACTGGGAGTGCGTGAAGAACGAGCCGTAGGCGATGCTCACCACCGCGACGATTCCAGCCAGCCCCCACGACGACACCGCCCAGTCGTGGTCTCCGAAGTGGGCTCTAACCAGCCCGAACAGCGTTAGGCAGACCGGCAGCATCAGCGCGATGGCCGCCCCGCCCGGTGGATCGGACATTGTGAGCGCGACGCCCACCACCGTCGTGGCTCCGAGCAGGCACACGCCGATCGCCACCGCCGGGAACAGGCGGACCCCGAACGACGACAGGAAGGAGATCCCAGCGGCGACGACGGCCACCACCAGCCACGGGGCCACCGGCGGTGGTGGAACCCACCTGGTCTGGCCGGTCACGGTCCGTTGCCGGCCGTCGACGTGCAGCCCCAGTTCCCAACCATCGATGATGGTGTGGTGCCCATGGGGTGAAGTCTGAACCGCCACTGGATCGGTTCTCCCCATCCAGTGGACCCGGTGATCGTGCCAGGAGGCGCTGCGGTCCGCGGACACGTGCACCCACTGGGCGGGAGCCGACGAATCAGCCGTCTCGGGCATTGCTGGCCATCACCCGCCTACCCAACGGTCAGGTTGCGTCACTGCGCCAGGAGGTGGCCCATAAGATGGGGTTGGACCTGGACGAACCGCGCTCGCTGGCCGCGGTCGAAGCCCGGGCCCGAGAGTTGGTCGAGGCGGCGGCAGGTCGGGACTGGGCGGTGGTACCAGCCGATTCGCCCACCGTGGCATGGATATGTGACTGGCTGGTCCCCAACCTGGCACGCGCCACCGACGAGATCGACAACCTCCTGGTGGGCCTCGCCGGGGGCCACGTCCCTGCCGGTCCCAGCGGAACCTTGACCCGCGGCGGTGCCCACGTCTTGCCCACCGGACGGAACTTCTATTCGGTCGACCCCAAGTCCCTTCCTACCCGGCTGGCCTGGGATGTTGGGGTTCGACTCGCTGATGGGGTGGTGGCACGCCACATGGACGAGGAAGGCCGACCGCCGACCACGGTGGGCCTGGTGTTGTGGGGGACCGCCCTCATGCGCACCCAGGGCGATGATGTGGCTGAAGCCCTTGCCCTGCTCGGCGTCCGTCCGGTGTGGGAGCAGGAATCCCGCCGAGTGGTCGGGCTCGAGGTCATCTCGTTGTCTGAACTGGGCCGTCCACGGGTGGACGTCACGGTGCGCATCTCGGGGTTCTTCCGTGATGCCTTCCCCAACCTGGTTCAGTTGATCGACGACGCGGTGGCCCTGGTCGCGGCGCTGGATGAACCGCCAGAGCAGAACCCGCTGCGAGCGTCGCGTGCCGATGACCCTCGGATCTTCGGGCCGCCGCCTGGTTCCTACGGGGTCGGGGTGGCGGCCGCATTGGAGCAGCGTTCGTGGCGGAGCGACGACGACTTGGCCGCGATCTATGTGGCGTGGTCGGGGCACAGCTACGGCCGGGCGGGCTACGGCATGCCCGCCGAGGACGCCATGCGGCGCCGGTTCGCCGCCATCGAGGTGGCGGTCAAGAACCAGGACAACCGCGAGCACGACATCTTCGACAACGGCGAATACCTGTCCGAGCACGGTGGCATGATCGCCACGGTTCGGGCCCTGACCGGGGCCGACCCCAAGGGATGGTTCGGCGACTCGGCCGACCCCGACCGGCCGATGGTCCGCTCGTTGGCCGAGGAGGCCGCTCGGGTGGTTCGCACCCGGGTGGTCAACCCTCGCTGGATCGACGCCATGACCCGTCACGGTTACAAGGGCGCCTTCGAGTTGGCGGCCACGGTGGACTTCCTGTTCGGCTACGACGCCACCGCCCGGGTCGTCGACGACTGGATGTACGACCGTGTGGTCGAGGCCTACGTGGCCGACCCGGCCATCCGGAAGTTCTTCGAGACGTCCAACCCTGGTGCCCTGTCCTCGATCGCCGAGCGACTGCTGGAAGCGATCGAGCGAGGGATGTGGGACGCCGCCGCGGAAACCCGGACGCTGTTGGCCCGCGCCGTGCTCGAGGCCGAGACCTGGGAGGAACGACGGTGAGCCGGCTGTCCTTCTCCGAGGTGGTGGGCTTGGAGGAGGCCAAGGAGGCCCTGTTGTTGGCGGCGGTGGAGCCGCGGTTGGGAGGGGTGCTGCTGCGCGGAGACAAGGGTTCGGCCAAGACCACCTTGGCTCGAGGGCTGGCCGCGGTGATGCCCGGTGACGCTCCCTTCGTGGAGCTTCCCCTCGGGGCTGGCGAAGACCGGGTCCTGGGCGCCCTCGACCTGGCCGACCTGTTGGAACGAGGTCGACCAAGGTTGCGTCCGGGGCTCCTGGCCGAAGCCCACGGCGGGGTGCTCTACGTCGACGAGATCAACCTGTTGGCCGATCACCTGGTCGATGCCTTGCTCGACGTGGCTGTCTCGGGCGTGAACCGGGTGGAGCGCGAGGGCCTGTCGGCCCAGCACCCTGCCCGGTTCGTGCTGGTGGCGTCCATGAATCCCGAAGAAGGTGAGCTGCGCCCTCAACTTCTCGATCGGTTCGGGCTCACCACCGAGGTGCGGGCCCCGGTCGAGGTCAGAGACCGCGTGGAGGCCGTCCGCCGCCAACTGGACCGCGACCAGCCATTTGCCGCCGCGGGTGAGGAGGGAGCCGGACCCGTCAGCCTGGTCGAACCAGACCATGTGAGCGAGGCTGATTCCGAGCTGCGGCGGCGGGTCACCGCGGCCAGGTCCGCCAGCGCATCGCTGCCCGACGAGGTGGTGAACTTCGCCTGCTCGGTGGCGGTCGGGGCTGGCGCCGAGGGGCTGCGGGCCGACCTGGCCTTGGTGCGAGCCGCGCTGGCTCGGGCCCGGCTCGACGGCCGTCGCCATGTCACCACCGCTGACGTGGAGGCGGTGGCCGCGTTGGTGCTGGCCCACCGTCGACGACGTGGCCCGGCTGATTCCCCCGGAATAGACCAAGGCGAGTTGGACGACCTGTTCGACGAGCTGCGCCCCCCGACTCTGCCTGACCGACCTCCGACCTCATCGGAGAGCCCGGATCCCGATCCGCTTCCTCCCCCTGCCGACCAGACCAAGAGCAGCGGGGTAGACGCCGACGCGCAACCTCGCCCCCGGTCAGAGCGCGGTCCCGAGCCCGAACAGGACCCCGACCCGGGTCCTCGGGGGTCGGTGTCGGTGGCGGTCGACTTGGGGTTGGGTCGAGGCGGACAACCTCCCCGCACCCCACCAGCGAGAGGTCGTTCCGGGCGGTCGACCATGGCGGTCGGGCGCCCGGTGCGCACGGTGGAATCGGGTGATCGCCCCGGCCAACGCCCCGACGGACCGGCCAGTGCTCTGGCCCTGGCCACCAGACGCAGCGTGGACGGTGTACCCCAGGCCGTAGCGGTCCCCGGTGACCTGAGGGTCGTCGACCGCGAGCACACCGCCCGGGCTCTGGTGGTGTTCGCGGTGGACACTTCGTCGTCGATGGGTCGAGACGGTCGTTTGGCCGTGGCCCAGGGGGCGGTCAGGCATCTTCTGGGGGACGCCTACCGCCGCCGTGCCCGGGTCTCCCTGGTGGCCTTCCACCACGACCAGGCCGACGTGGTGTTGCGCCCGACCTCCTCCACCGAGATCGCGTCATCTCGGCTGGGGGAGATGGCGAGCGGTGGCACGACCCCGATCGCCGCCGGGCTCGACGTCTGCCGAGACCTGGTCGGCGCCGCGGCACGTTCCGGTGATCGGTCCATCGTGGTTGTCCTGACCGACGGCCGGGCCACCTCGGGTGGTCCGGACCCGCTGGCCGCGGCGATGACGGCAGCGACCCAGCTCGCCAAGGTGGCCGACGACGTGGTCATCGTGGATACCGAGTCCGGCTACCCCCGCCTGGGCTTGGCGGGGTCGTTGGCCGGGGCCGCGCGAGCACGACTGGTTCCGCTGGGGGACCTCGACGCACTCGACCCCGGGCGGGACCTGGTCGCCCACCTTCCGGGGGTATCAGATGTCCGCTCCTGACCCGGGTCCAGGTCTGGCTCCCGGCGCTGGTCTTGCGCTCGAACCCGATGTCGCCGGTCCCGTGGTGCTGGTGTTGGGCGGTGTCCGGTCGGGAAAGTCCGAGGTCGCCGAGGCTCTGGTGACCGACCTGGCCAAAGGCGCAGCGGTCACCTACGTGGCTACCGGTCGCCGTGACCTGGCCGACGTCGGGTTCGCCGCTCGCATCGCCTCCCACCGGCACCGGCGCCCGCAGCATTGGGTGACCGTAGAGGCCGGCGACGACCTGGCCGTCGTGGTGGCGGCGAGCTCGGGCCCCGTCCTGGTCGATTCCCTCACCACCTGGGTGAGCGCCCACGCCACCTTCCAGCCGGCGGTCGACTCCCTGGTCGATGCCCTGAGGGCCCATGTCGGTGCCGTTGTGGTGGTGTCGGACGAGGTGGGCTTGGGTGGCTATCCGGCCACCGACATGGGGGGTCGCTTCGCTGACGCGCTCGGGTCGGTCAACCAGGCAGTGGCTCGGATTGCCGACCGGGTCTTGTTGGTGGTGGCCGGTCGGGTCATGGAACTTCCATCGCGATGATCTCGGCTTTGGCGCTGCTCACCTGCATCGGCCGAGGTCGCGACCCCGACCCGGGTGCAGTCCGGTGGTTCGGTGCGGTGGGCGCGGTTCTCGGGGCGATCATGGCGGTGGCGTGGTGGGTGGCGTCGCAGTGGTGGAACCCCCTGACAGCTGCGGTCGTGGTGGTCGCCGTCGACGCCGGGCTGACGGGGATCCTCCATCTCGATGGTCTGGCCGACTGTGGCGACGGCTTGCTGGCACCGATGGACCGAGACCGCCGTCTGGTCGTCATGCGTGACCCTGCTGTCGGCGCCTTCGGACTGGTGGCGGTGGTGCTGGCTCTGGCCCTGAACATCGCCGGGCTGGCGGGGGTCGAGTTCCGGTGGTGGCTGCTGCCTGGTCTGTATGCGCTGTCCCGTTCCGCAGCGGCCCTGGTCATGATCTGGGTCCCATACGCTCGACCCGAAGGGTTGGCCAGTTCGTTCACAACCGAACGCGGGGACCAGGTGGCGGTGGTGGCCGCCTTGACAGTGGGTGCAGCGGTGACGGTGGCGGCGATGGTCGCGGAAGGACCTCGAGGTCTGGTCACGGTGGCGGCGGCGGTGATCGGTTCGGCAGCCGTGACCGCCCTGGCCCGGCGACGACTCGGCGGCTTCACCGGGGACGTGCTGGGCGCGGTCATCGTCACCTCACAGGTCGGTGCCCTGCTGGCCGCATCGGCTGTCCATCCAACCTTGGGAGCAACGTGAACCCCTTCGCTTCGGCCTATCTGGACCTGATCGTCTTCGACATCGGTGGGACCCTGGTGCATGAGGCTTCGGCCGTCACCGCGGTGGGTGACCTGGTGGCCCAGCCGATCGGTGACGCCGTGGCCGAGTTGGCCCTGCTCGCCACCCAGGTGAGGTTGGCTGCTGCCACCGACACGTCGGTGATGACCGAGGCCGACGTGCGCCGCCTGCTCGACCCGGTAGGCCTCGGTGATCTGCTGGCGGTGATCGTCACCTCGACCGATGTGGGAGCAGCGAAGCCCGATCCGACATCGCTACGCGAGGCGATGGGCAGGTGTGGCGTCACCGACGGGACGCGGGTCTTGTTCGTCGGAAACGCCGACTGTGATGCCGAGGCGGCCGCGGCCGCTGGCTGCCACTACGTGGCTTTCCCCGCCGGTGAACTGGAAGGACCCGGGGCGGTGGTTGAGCGGTGGATCTCCGAACAGGTGGGCCGGTCCTTCCACGGCGTGGTCGCCGCCGTGACCGACCCCGACGCCAGCGTTCGGGTCGAGGCCCGGGAGCGACACGACGAGCTGACCAAGCCGCAGGGGTCGCTCGGTCGTCTCGAAGGGATCGGGATCGAGCTGGCCGCCATGGCCGGTGAGGTCCTACCGCCCGATCCGTTCCCGGCGTGTGTGGCGGTGTTCGCCGGTGACCACGGCGTGCTCGACGCCGGCGTATCGCCATGGCCGCGGGAGGTGACCACGGCGATGGTGGCGACCTTTGCCCAAGGTCGGGCCGCGGTCAACACCATCGCCTCCTCGGGGGGGATGGATGTGGTGGTCGTCGATGTGGGTGTGGCCCTCGATCCCGTCCTTCACCCCCGGGTCATGAACCGTCGGGTCACTGCCGCCAGTGCCGACCTGTCGGTCGGACCGGCCATGACCAGGGCGCAGACCCTGGCCGTATTGGATGTGGGTGCCGAGATGGCATCCAGACTGGTGAGGGAAGGGAACCGTTGCCTGATCGGGGGAGACATGGGCATCGGCAACACCACGCCGTCCGCCGCTCTCATCGCCTCGTTGACCGGTGGGGACCCTCGACTGCTCACCGGTCGGGGCACCGGCATCGACGACGCCACCTTGGAACGCAAGGCCGCGATCGTCGCCGATGCGGTGGCTCGTACCGCGGGGAAGTCGCCCCTGGAGGTGTTGGCGGAGTGCGGTGGATTGGAGATAGCGGCGCTGGCCGGGTTCTTCCTCGGAGGTGCCGCCAACCGGGTGCCGGTGGTCGTGGACGGAGTGATCGCCCTGGCGGCCGCCACCGTGGCTCACGCCCTGTGTCCCCAGGCCCGGGGCTGGTGGATCGCCGGTCACCGCTCGACCGAGCCGGCCGCATCGGCGGCGCTGGCCCATCTGGGTTTGGAACCGGTCCTGGATCTGGAGTTGCGACTGGGCGAGGGAACAGGCGCAGCCCTGGCCTACCCGGTGGTGAGAGCCGCGGCCGCCGTTCTTCGAGACATGGCAACCATGGCCGACCTGGGTTTGGCCTGACGAGTTCAGGACCCCTTTGGTGCGACCGGCAAGTCGATCTCCGCTAGTTCAGGGGCTCCGCCACTAGGGGGCTCTGCCCCCGAACCCCCGCCCTGTCCTCCTGCTCCAGATCGTTAGTAAAGGCGGACACCATCGGTGGCCACACAGATAGCCGAATTCGCTTGGGTGACCAGGGTGAATTGAGTACAAGCCAAGTCCGATCGGTGGATCGAGGCTAGGGCTCCGATGGCTTGAGAGGATCACGTCGGCCCGGTCCGGCTCTTCAGCTTCGGTGCCGCGATCGTCTCACCCGGGTCACTCTTCCTTCCTCAGCATCTGGTGTTCTCGAGCAGTTGGCGGTGCCCGGTCGGGCGCGCCTGCGGGCGCGTCCCCTGGCATCCCTGATCGCATTGACAGGTTGTTGCGAACCGGGCGTGGCCGCGCCAGGCGGTCGGTCATTCCGGTCGATCGGCCTTCAGTTCGGGCTTCGTTGTCACCCCTCCTTCTTAGGCTGGTCGAGCGGAGCTCGACCGAGGAGGCGTTGCGATGGCCACGGCGGAGAACACGACCAACAGGTTCACCACGGAGCTGGCAGATCTGCCGGCGGAGCGGTTGGAGGCCGATCTGGTCGATCTGGCTGGGCGGTTGTCGGCGGGAACCTTCGAGTTGTTGGTGCTGGTTGGTGAGCTAGATGCCCGGGGGTTGTGGGCCCGTTGGGGTGCCCTGTCGTGTGCGGCGTGGCTGGCCGAGGTGTGTGACATCGAGGTGTGCACGGCCCGCACCCAGGTCCGGGTGGCCCGAGCCCTACGCACCTACCCGGCGTTGGCTGAGGCGATGGCTAATGGTGACGT
>WBZX01002305.1_pt1 | contig 13095 bp, 15 predicted proteins | sample 5204211 | NCBI WGS metagenome assembly WBZX01 (sample SAMN12344362, study PRJNA552823) | activated sludge metagenome | biome: Activated sludge suspended growth; feature: Nitrification reactor; material: Wastewater; isolation source: activated sludge from nitrification reactor of wastewater...
GCCCGCGGCCAACGCGATGATCGCCGGCACCGACGGCATCGACGCGGCCATGACCTACGAGCCGTATCTGGGTGCCGTGCGCGCCAAGCCGGAAGCCGGCCGCATCATCGCCACCACGCTGGACTACCCGATGGTGATGGACACCTTCGGCTGCACGCCGAAGTTCCTGGCCGACAACCCGAAGGCCGCCCAGGCCCTGGCCAACGCCTACTTCGACGCGCTCGACCTGATCAAGGCCGAGCCGGCCAGGAGCTTCGGCATCATGGGCGCCGACGTCAAGCAGACGGCCGAGCAGTTCGAGGCGAGCCAGAAGTACCTGCGCTGGCAGGACCGCGCCGCGAACCAGAAGTTCTTCGCCGGCGAGCATGCGCAGTTCAGCAAGGAAGCCGCCGACCTGCTGCTGGAGATCGGCATCATCAAGCAGATCCCGGACCTGTCCAAGCTGGCCGACACGCGATTCATCAAGTAGAGCGAGGGGCCTTCCCGCATGAAGCCGCTGACGCCGGTGAGCCCGGGCGCGAAGGTCGCGCTCGGCGTGGCCTTCTTCGTCGTGTTCTTCGCGGTGTGGTCGATCGCCACGTTCGGCGGCTATGTTCAGAAGACCTTTCTGGCCGATCCGGTGTCGATGTTCCGCTCGGGCTGGACGCTGCTGGTCGAGCACGGCTTCGCGGTCGACATCGGCATGACGGTGTGGCGCGTGGTCGGGGGCTTCGTGCTCGCGGCCGCGCTGGCGCTTCCGCTCGGCGTGGCGATGGGAGCGTACAAGCCGGTGGAGGCGTTCTTCGAGCCCTTCGTCAGCTTCGCGCGCTACCTGCCGGCGTCGGCCTTCATTCCGCTGCTCATCCTGAGGGTGGGTATCGGTGAAGCGCAGAAGCTGGCGGTGATCTTCATCGGCAGCTTCTTCTCGCTGGTGCTGATGATCTCGGTGGTGGTGGGCAACACGCGGCGCGATCTGGTCGAGGCGGCTTACACGCTGGGCAGCAGCGACGCGAGCCTGGTGCGACACGTGCTGGTGCCTGGCGCGGCGCCGGAGATCGCCGAGATCCTGCGCACCGTGCTCGGCTGGGCCTGGACCTACGTCATCGTGGCCGAGCTGATCGGCGCTTCCAGCGGCATCGGGCACATGATCACCGACAGCCAGGCGCTGCTGGCCACCGATCAGATCATCTTCGGCATCATCGTCATCGGGGTCATCGGCCTGGTGAGCGACTTCGCCTTCAAGTGGGGCAATCGGCGCCTGTTCCCGTGGGCCAGCGTGTGAACCAATTGCCCATGAGCATCCTTTCAGTGCGCGGGGTGGAGCGGCGGTTCGGCGCGACGCTGGCGCTGCAGGCCACCGACCTCGACGTGGCCGAGAACGACTTCATCACCATCCTGGGCCCGAGCGGCTGCGGCAAGAGCACGCTGCTGCGCATCGTGGCGGGGCTGGACCGGCAGACCGCAGGCGACGTGCAGCTCGACGGCAGGCGCATCGACGGCCCGGGCGCCGACCGGGGCATGGTGTTCCAGAGCTACACGCTGTTCCCGTGGCTCACGGTGCGCGACAACGTGTGCTTCGGTCTGCGCGAGCGCGGCATGCCGCGGCCGCAGCAACTGGAGATCGCCGACGCCTTTCTGGCCAAGGTGGGCCTGCGCGGGTTCGAGAACCACTTTCCAAAGCAGTTGTCCGGTGGCATGCAGCAGCGCACGGCGATCGCCCGCGCCCTGGCCAACGACCCGCGCATGCTGCTGATGGACGAGCCCTTCGGCGCGCTCGACCACCAGACCCGCGAGCTGATGCAGGAACTGCTGCTGGGCATCTGGGAGGCGCAGCGCAAGACCGTGCTGTTCGTCACCCACGACATCGACGAGGCGGTGTTCATGGCCAGCCGCGTGGTGGTGATGAGCGCCCGGCCGGGCCGCATCAAGCTCGACCGCCCGGTGGAACTGCCGCACCCGCGGCACTACTCGATGAAGACCACGCCAGAGTTCGCCGCGCTCAAGGCCGAGCTGACCGAGTGCGTGCGTGCCGAGGTGCTGGCCGCTCAGGCCCTGGGGTAGAGCACCATCTGCGTGCAGCGGAAGAGCACCAGCGTCTTGCCGCTTTGCCGATGGGTGACCACAGCGTCCCAGACCTGCGTCGTGCGCCCCTGGTGCACCGGTGTGGCCACGCAGTCGAGCATGCCGTCGCGCGCGGTGCCCAGGTGGTTGGTCTTCAGCTCCACGGTGGTGAAGCCCGTGGCCTCGTCGGGCAGCGCACAGATGCAGCCGTAGCCCGCGCACGAATCGGCCAGGGCCACCAGCGTGCCCGCGTGCAGGAATCCGTTGGGCGCCATCAGCGCAGGGCGCACGGCCAGCTGCGCATGAACCCTCTTCGGACCGGTCTCCAGGAACTCGATGCCAAGCAGGCCGGGCAGGCCGTCGGCCCCGTAGCGGTTGGCATCTTCGATGGCGGGCATGGCGCTGTCACTGTAGCCTGCGGGTCGGTCGCCCGCCCCAAGGCCGCTCATGCCTGCGGGTTCAGGGTTAACACCAATCATCCGCAATTCATTTAACTCTAATATTCGTTCCAACGAATATGTGAATGGATGAGTGATGGGCGACGACGCGTCCGACCGGGTCTACGAGGTGGCGGCAGATCTTTTCTCCCTGCTGTCGACGCCGACCCGGCTGCGCATCGTCTGCGAGCTCTGCGGCGGCGAGCGAACGGTGGGTGATCTGCTGGAGCGCGTCGCGGTGAGCCAGCCCAACATGTCGCAGCACCTGGGCATGCTTTACCGCGGCGGCGTGCTGGGGCGGCGGCGGGCAGGGTCGCAGGTCTACTACCGCATCGTGAGCGAACGGGTGTACCTGCTGTGCGATGCGGTCTGCGGCGAGCAGGGTCGGCAGGATTCGGATGTTGCGGCGCGGCCGCGCCGGGTGAACGACTGAACAGGACGAGGAGCGAACTTGGAACCGAGCAGCAAGGCCTCCGGCCGCCTGATCAAGGCGCCGGAAAACTTCCTGGATCCCGCCGGGGTTCGTCAGGTGTTCGCGGAAGGCCGCAAGGGTCGGCGCGACTTCATCCGGGGCGCCTTCGCTGCGGCGGGCGCGGCCATGGCCGCGCCGCTGGCCCAGGCCACCACGAACCCGGTGCCGGCCAGTGGCGGCGACGCCAACATCCTTGAACTGCCCGAGCACAGCCGCGGGCTCGGCCAGCCGGTCGTGACCGACGGCTACGGCAAGCCGTCGAAGTACGAGGCCAACGTGCAGCGGCGCCAGAGTCCGGGCCTGACCCAGACCACGCAGGCATCGGTCTCGTTCGCGCCGCTGCAGTCGCTGTTCGGCATCGTGACGCCGTCGGGCCTGCACTTCGAGCGCCATCATCAGGGCTGGTGGGACATCGACCCGTCGAAGCACCGGCTCATGCTCAATGGCTCGGACGAGCGCATGCTCAAGGCGCCCAAGGTGTTCACGATGGACGAGCTGATGCGCCTTCCGTCCGTGAGCCGCTTCCACTTCATCGAGTGCGGCGCCAACACCGGCATGGAATGGGGCAACGTGGCCGTGCCGACCTGCCAGTACAGCCACGGCATGATCAGCTGCAGCGAATTCACCGGCGTGCCGCTGAAGGTGCTGTTCGACATCGCGGGGGTCGACTACAAGCGCGCCCGCTTCGTGCTGGCCGAGGGCGCCGACGGCTCGTCGATGACCCGCACGGTGCCGATGGAGCTGGTGGAGTCGGGCGAGGTCTTCGTGGCCTATGGCCAGAACGGCGAGATGCTGCGCCCCGAGAACGGCTATCCGCTGCGCCTGGTGGTGCCGGGCGTGCAGGGCGTCAGCTGGGTCAAGTACCTGCGGCGCATCGAGGTGGGCGACAAGCCCTACGGCGCCAAGGACGAGGTCATCCACTACGTCGACCTGATGCCCGACGGCCGCCATCGCCAGTACACCAGCACGCAGGAGTGCAAGAGCGTCATCACCACGCCGTCCGGCGGGCAGGTGCTGCTCGACAAGGGCTTCTACAACATCACCGGCCTGGCCTGGTCGGGGCGTGGCAAGGTCAAGCGCGTGGACGTGTCCGTCGACGGCGGGCGCAACTGGCGCACGGCACGGCTGGAGTCGCCCGTGATGTCCAAGTGCCTGACGCGCTTCAACATCGACTGGGTCTGGGACGGAAAGCCCGCGCTGGTGCAGAGCCGCGCCATGGACGACACGGGCTACGTGCAGCCCACCTACAAGCAGTTGCGCGCCGTGCGCGGTTCGCGCTCGATCTATCACAACAACGCAGTGCAGACCTGGCTGGTGCAGGAGAGCGGGGAGGTCAAGAATGTCCAGCTGGCGTGATCTGACCGCGGCCCTGTTGCTGGCCGCTGCGGCGGGTGCCGCGTCGGCACAGGCGACGGCCTACCCCAACGTGGGGCGCAACGCGACGCCCAGCGAAGTGGCGGCTTGGGACATCGACGTGCGCCCGGATTTCAAGGGCCTGCCGGCAGGCTCGGGTTCCGTGGCCAAGGGCATGGACGTGTGGGAGTCGAAGTGCGCGTCGTGCCACGGCGTGTTCGGCGAGAGCAACGAGGTGTTCAGCCCGCTCGTGGGCGGCACCACCAAGGACGACATCCGGACCGGCCGCGTCGCCCGCCTGCTCGACCCCAGCTTTCCCGGTCGCACCACGCTGATGAAGGTGTCGCAGGTGTCGACCCTGTGGGACTACATCCGCCGCGCGATGCCCTGGACCCAGCCCAAGTCGCTGAGCACCGAGGAGGTGTACGCAGTGACGGCCTACCTGCTCAACATGGGCGGCGTGGTGCCCGACGACTTCACGCTGTCCGACCGCAACATCGCCGACGTGCAGCAGCGGCTGCCCAACCGCAACGGCATGACGACCGACCACGGACTGTGGCCGGGCAAGGCCTTCGGCCACGGCAAGCCCGACGTGCGTGCTGCGGCCTGCATGAAGGACTGCGCGCCGCCGCCCCGGCTGGCCTCGTTCCTGCCGGACTTCGCGCGCGACGCGCACGGCAACCTGGCCGAGCAGAACCGCGCCGTGGGCGCCCAGGTGGGTGCCGACACGACGAGACCCGCGGCGACTGCCGGGGACCCGGCTGCGGCGATCGCACCCGCCACGCCGCCTGCCCGGCCTGCCGCCGCTGCGGCGGCAGCGGCGGGGCCGGGCGCGGCCGCCACCGCCTTGCTCAACAAGCACGGCTGCGTGGCATGCCACGGCATGGAGGCGAAGCTGGTGGGCCCGGGCTTCCGGGAGATCGCCCGAAAATACGCCGGCCGTGCCGACGGCGCCGCGTACCTGGCGGGAAAGATCAAGTCCGGTGGCACCGGCGTCTGGGGCGCGATCCCGATGCCGGCCCAGGCCCTGCCCGAGTCGGACGCCAAGGCCATCGCCCAGTGGCTGGCCGAGGGCATGAAGAAGTAGGAGCAAACGCATCCGTACGCCCGTAAGGGTACGGATTCACCCCATCGTGTCCCGGGGCGTTCGAACCTAGGATACGTCGTCGAGTCAGGAGACCTTTATGCAAACCCGTCGAGAGATGCTTTCCCAATCGGCCCGCGTGGCCGCGATGCTGGCTGCCGTCGGCATGCTGCCCGCCGTGGCACAGGCCCAGGGCACCTACAACACGACGGCTTTCGCCGCGAAGAACATGGCCGAGCTGATGAAGGCGCTGGGCGCCGGCGCGCCAGTCGAGAGCAAGGACGTCACCGTCACCGGCCCGGACATCGCCGAGAACGGCGCTGTCGTGCCGGTGGGCGCGTCGACCGCGCTGCCCGGCGTCAAGCGGCTGCTGATCCTGGTCGAGAAGAACCCGTCGATGCTGACGGCCATGTTCGACGTCACCGACTCGGTCGACGCGAACATGTCCACGCGCGTCAAGATGGGTCAGTCCTCGGACGTCTTCGCGGTGGCGATGATGAACGACGGCAAGGTCCTCTTCGCCAAGAAGGAAGTCAAGGTCACTCTCGGCGGCTGCGGCGGCTGAGCTTCACGAACACGTTTTCGATCGACGCAGATCAAGGAGATCAACATGGCAGATCCGATGCGCATTCGCGCTCAGGTGTCGGGCGACAAGGCCACCGTGCGTGTGCTGATGGCCCACGAGATGGAAACCGGCCAGCGCAAGGACGCGTCCGGCAAGACGATTCCCGCCTGGCACATCCAGGACGTGGTCGCCCAGCACAACGGCAAGACCGTGATGACGGCGCAGTGGGGCCCCGCGGTGTCCAAGAACCCGTTCCTGCAATTCAACATCAAGGGTGCCAAGGCTGGCGACAAGGTCACCGTGACCTGGGTCGACAACAAGGGCGACAAGCGCACCGACGAAGCGACCGTTTCCTGAGCCTGCCGACGTCGTCCGCGGCCCGCTGCGGTGGGCCGCTCGCCAAGAGAAAGAGGAGACCATGACAAGACCATCGATCGTTGGAGCCCTGGTGCTCGCCGCAGGCGCCGCTTCAGGTGTCGCCCCTGCCGCGTTGGCGCAGCAGAAGTCTGCCGCGGACGGCATTGCCGAATACCGCAAGATGCTCGAGGACGGCAACCCCGCCGAGCTGTTCGAGGCCAAGGGCGAGGGCCTGTGGAAGACGCGCCGCGGCCCGAAGAACATGTCGCTCGAGCAGTGCGACCTGGGCAAGGGCCCGGGCAAGGTCAAGGGTGCCTTCGTCGAGCTGCCGCGCCATTTCGCCGACACCGGCCGGGTGCAGGACCTCGAATCGCGCCTGCTCACCTGCATGGAAACCCTGCAGGGTCTGAATGCGGCCGAGATCGCCCGAACGCCCTTCGGGCGCGGCGAGCAGGCCAACATGGAGGCGCTGGTCGCCTGGATCTCCGCCGAGTCGCGCGGGATGCGGTTCAACCTGCCGCAGAGCCATGCCGAGGAGAAGAAGTTCCTCGAGCTGGGCAAGCGGGCATTCTTCTATCGCGGCGGGCCGTACGACTTTTCGTGCGCGTCCTGCCACGGCGAGGACGGCAAGCGCATCCGCCTGCAGGACCTGCCCAACCTGACGCGCAATCCCGGCGACGGTATCGGCTTTGCGGCCTGGCCGGCCTATCGCGTCAGCAGCGGCGAACTCTGGAGCATGCAGCGCCGGCTCAACGACTGCTATCGGCAGCAGCGCTTCCCGTTCCCCGGCTACGCGTCCGACGTGACGATCGCCCTGGGCGTTTACATGGGCGTCAATGCCAAGGGTGCCGAGTCGATCGCGCCCGCCATCAAGCGCTGAAGGGGCCACGCATGAATCACAAGCACAACACCTTTCGGCGACTTGCCACGGGCATCGTGGGCGCTGCGGCCCTGGCTGGCTGCGCGTCGCTTTCCGGCCCCAACTACGACGAGCTCACCGCGGCGATGCTCAAGGCGTCCTTCCGCGACCAGGGCATCGCCAAGGTCGACCGGTTGCAGCAGGACGCTTCCAATGCCGAATGCTCGGCTGCACAGGGAAAGCCGCTGGCCGACGCGCGCGCCAAGGCGATCGAGGCTGCCAACCTGGCCACGGTGAAGATGCCCGCCGACGGCAAGTTCATCGGCAACTGGCAGGCCGGCGAGCGCCTGGCCCAGAACGGCCGTGGCATGACTTGGTCGGACCCCTCCGAGGCCACCAGCGCCAATGGCGGCAACTGCTACAACTGCCACCAGATCAGCAAGCAGGAGATCTCGTTCGGCACCATCGGCCCGAGCCTGTACAACTACGGCAAGCTACGCGGCGTGGCCGACCCGGCCAGCCCGGCCAGCAAGGCCATCGTCGAGTACACCTGGGGCAAGCTCTACAACGCCAAGGCCTACAACGCCTGCTCCGGCATGCCGCGGTTCGGCCACGTGGGCATGCTGAGCGAAGGCCAGCTGAAGGACCTGATGGCGTTGCTGCTGGACCCCAAGTCGCCGGTGAATCAGTAGGCTTCCTCGACTCGATGTCCGGTTCCAGGCCCGCGTTCGCGCGGGCCTTTTCGGCCCGGCAATATCATTGATTGCGAAATCATGAATCTATCCAAGCGCGAATTCCTCCAGGTGCTCGGCGCAGCGTCGGCCGCGGGCATGGCACTCGGCCGCCATGCCGACGCGGATGCGGCCACGGCGCAGAAAGGCCTCTACGACCTGAAGCCTTTCGGCAACGTGTCGTTCCTTCACATGACCGACTGCCACGCGCAGTTGAAGCCCATCTACTTCCGCGAGCCAAGCGTCAATCTCGGACTGGGGTCCATGAAGGGGCAACTGCCGCACCTGGTGGGCGAGTCGCTGCTCAAGCTGGCGGGGGTGCGTCCTGGCACGCCGCTGGCGCATGGCTACACCTATCTCGACTTCGAGCGGGCCGCGCGGCGCTACGGAAAGGTCGGCGGCTTTGCGCACTTGGCCACGCTGGTCAAGCAGCTCAAGGCCAGCCGCCCCGGCGCGCTGCTGCTCGATGGCGGTGACACCTGGCAGGGGTCGGCCACGTCGCTGTGGACCAATGCGCAGGACATGGTGGACGCCTGCAAGCTGCTCGGCGTGGACGTGATGACCGGCCACTGGGAGTTCACCTACGGCATGGAGCGCGTCAAGGAGATCGTGGACAAGGACTTCAAGGGCCGCATCGACTTCGTGGCGCAGAACGTCAAGACGCAGGACTTCGGCGACCCGGTGTTCCCGCCCTACGTCATCCGCGAGATCAACGGCGTGGCCTGCGCCGTGGTGGGCCAGGCCTTCCCGTACACGCCCATTGCCAACCCGCGCTACATGGTGGCCGACTGGAGCTTCGGCATCCAGGACGAGAACATGCAGAAAGTGGTGGACGAAGCACGTGCCAAGGGCGCCAAGGTGGTGGTGGTGGTGTCGCACAACGGCATGGACGTGGACCTCAAGATGGCGTCGCGCGTGCGTGGCATCGACGCGATCTTCGGCGGCCACACGCACGACGGCGTGCCGCTGGCCGTGCCCGTGAAGAACGCCGGCGGCACCACGCTGGTCACCAACGCCGGCAGCAACAGCAAGTTCCTGGGCGTGATGGACTTCGACGTCAAGGACGGCAAGGTGGCGGACTTCCGCTACCGCCTGCTGCCCGTGTTCGCCAACCAGTTGAAGGCCGACCCGGAGATGGCCGCGCTGATCGACAAGGTGCGCGCACCCTATGAAGCGAAGCTGGCGGAAAAGCTTGCCGTCACCGACGGGCTGCTCTACCGCCGCGGCAACTTCAACGGGAGCTGGGACCAGCTCATCTGCGACGCGCTGATGGACACGCAGGGTGCGCAGATCGCGTTCTCGCCCGGGTTCCGCTGGGGCACCACGCTGCTGCCGGGCGACACCATCACGCGTGAGCTGATGATGGACCAGCTCGCCATCACCTACCCGTATGCGACGGTGACCGACATGTCCGGCGAGATGATCAAGAACATCCTCGAGGACGTGGCCGACAACCTCTTCAACCCCGACCCGTACTACCAGCAGGGTGGCGACATGGTGCGGGTGGGCGGCCTGACCTACACCTGCTCGCCGAACGAGAAGATGGGTTCGCGCATCGGCGACATGCGCCTGGGAGGCAGCGCGATCGAGGCGACGAAGACCTACAAGGTGGCCGGCTGGGCGCCGGTGGCCGAGGAGGCGCGCACCGCACCCGGCGTGAAGCCGGTCTGGGAACATGTCGAGGCCTGGCTCAAGGCGCAGGGCGGTCGTGTGAAGCCGCGCCGCGTCAATGCGCCGCGTCTGGTGGGCATGCAGGGCAATCCGGGCATCGCCGGCTAGGAGCCAAGCGTGCTGAGCTGGGCCGTCGAGCACTGGGGCGAGAGCGCCACGCTCGCCGCGGGCGGGCTGGGCCTGGGCATCCTGTTCGGGTTCTTTGCGCAGCGCAGCCAGTTCTGCCTGCGCTCGGCGGTGATCGAGTTCTCGCGCAACGTCACGGGCGGCAAGCTCACCGTGTGGCTGTTCGCGTTTGCCACGGCGCTGATGATCACGCAGGCGCTGGCGCTCGTCGGGCAGTTCGACGCTGCCAATGCCCGCCAGATCGCGGCACGGGGCAGCCTGTCGGGGGCAGCCATCGGGGGCGCGCTGTTCGGCATCGGCATGATCCTCGCGCGCGGCTGTTCGAGTCGCCTGCTCGTGCTGGCCGCGCAGGGCAACCTGCGGTCGGTGATGTCGGGCCTGGTGTTCGCCGTCACGGCCCAGTCGAGCTGGACCGGCATCCTGGCCGCGCCGCGCGAAGCCATCTCGGCATGGTGGACAGTGGAGGGCGGCTCAGGACGCGACCTGATCGTCCGCCTGGGCATCGGTCATTCGGGCGCGCTGCTGTTCGGGGCCGTGTGGCTGGCCGCGGCGGTCTGGTGGGCACGGCGGCAGAAGGTGCCTGCATGGGGCTGGGCTGGCGCCATGGGCGTGGGGGCGGTCATCGCGGCGGCGTGGTGGTTCACCTACGCCGTCACGCAGGTGGCCTTCGACACCCATCCGATCCAGGCGCTGAGCTTCACCGGGCCGTCGGCCGAGGTGCTGACGCGGGTGCTCTTTGTCGGCAACAAGCCGGTGAACTTCGATCTCGGCCTGGTACCGGGGGTCTTCATCGGGTCATTCGTCGCGGCCGCCCTGTTCGGCCAGCTCAAGCTCGAGGGTTTCACCGGCGGGGCCAGCATGCGGCGCTACATCGCAGGGGCCATGCTGATGGGCTTCGGCGGCATGCTCGCCGGTGGTTGCGCCGTCGGCGCGGGCCTGTCGGGTGCGGCCATCTTCACCATCACGTCCTGGGTGTCGCTGACGGCCATGTGGGCCGCCGCGGCCCTGACCGACCGTGTCGTCGACCAGCGCCCCGCCGACGCCGACAACCCGCGCGCACCCGCCGCCGACGCAGCGTTGCCTCTGCCAAGGCCCTGAAGCTGAACCCGAAGCCCGACGCCATGAAGACAACCGAGATCGCCCGTTCCATCGCCGCCATGCTGACTCTCGCGTTCGCTGCAGGTGCCGGCCAGGCTGCCGATGTGGCCAGGGCCGAGGAGATCGTCCAGGGCAAGTGCTTCATCTGCCACGGTGCAGCCGGCGAGAGCTCGAGCCCGGTGTTTCCGCGACTGGCCGGCCAGAACGCGGCCTACGTGGCGCGCCAGCTCGCCGACTACCGCAGCGGCCGCCGCAAGAGCAGCACCATGCAGCCGATGGTGGAGGACCTGGCCCCGGCCGACATGAAGGCCCTGGGGGAGTGGTTCGCGAGCCGGCCGACGCAGGGCCATCCCGTCGAGGACACCGACCTGGCCGGCGTGGGGCGCTTCGTGTACTTCCGCGGCAACCCGTACACCGGCGTGGCTGCCTGCGCCACCTGCCACGGCAACGACGCACACGGCAGCGAAGCGCTGCCGCGGCTGGCCGGCCAGCACGCGCAGTACACGGAAAACCAGCTCAAGCAGTTCAACAAGCGAGAGCGCACCAACGACAACGCCGTGATGCACGGCATCGCGTCCAAGCTCAGCGAGCTCGAGCTGAAGGCGGTGGCGGCCTTCCTCAGCGGACTGAAGTAGGCCGCCGCCCCGTCAGACGGCTTCGAGCATGTCGTCCCAGATGTTCTGGGCCCACGACAGCGCGTAGCGGCCCTCGATCTGGTTGGCCGCGGCGGACACGCCGCCCGAGCCCGGCACGGTCTTGAAGGTCTTGTCCGTCGCGTCGTACTGGTGCACCGACGCCACGTGGACCACATCGCGAGCGGTGACGAAGCTGTAGCAGGTGTTCATCACCACCGGCGTGGCGTTGACCGGCTGACCCTTGAGCAGCTGGATGATGGCCGCAGCGGCCACCTTGGCATGCTGGTTGGCCATGTGACCGGACTTGGGCATCTGCGGCGCCGGGAAGGTGGCGTCGCCCAGCACATGCACGCCCGGGGCCACGGTGGACTCCATCGTGAGCCAGTTCACGCCCACCCACCGGCTGTTGATGTTGACCAGGCCCGCCGTGCGCGCGATGTCGCCCGCGCGCTGGGGCGGAATCACGTTGAGCACGTCGGCGCGCACGTCCTCGAACTCGAGCTTCGCCACCTTGCCCGACACTTCCTTGATCTCGGCGTTGGGCCGGTATTCGAGGATGCCGCTGTAGTGGTCCTTGAAGGCCTTCTCGAAGAGAGCCTTCTTGGACTGCACTTCCGGATTGGCGTCGAGCACGAGCAGCTTGCTTTTGGGCTTGGCGGTCTTGAGGTAGCTGGCCACCATGCAGGCGCGCTCGTACGGCCCGGGCGGGCAGCGATAGGGTGACTTGGGGATCGAGATCGCCACCACGCCGCCGTCGGCCATGGAATCGAGCTGCTGCCGAAAGGCCACGGTCTGCGGGCCGGCCTTCCAGGCATGCACCACGCGGCCGGCGTCGACGGCGGACTGCAGACCGCCGACCTGGTCCCACATGAAGTCGATGCCGGGCGAGACGATGAGCCTGTCGTAGGGCAGTTCCGAGCCGCCGGCCAGCCGCACCTTCCTGCCCGCGACGTCGATGGTCGTCACCTCGCCCTGGACCACCTTGATGCCCATGGACTTCAGGCCGTCGTAGCCGCGCGTGATGTCGGCCATCTGGCGATAGCCGCCGATGACCAGGTTGGAGATCGGGCAGGACACGAAGCTGGCGCCGCGCTCCACGAGCGTGACGTCGACGTTGCCGCCCCACATCTTGAGGTAGCGGGCGGCGGTGGTGCCGCCGAATCCGCCGCCGACGACGACGACGCGGCCGATGGAGGGCCCGCCGGTGGAGGCGCAGCCGGCCAGGCCGAGCGTGGCCAGGCCGCCCAGGGCGGTGCCTGCACCCAGCAGGCGACGACGGGTGGAATTCATCGAATTGGCGCGCATGGTCGATGTCCTCACTTGCGGGCCGCGGGCTGGGCCGCGAAGTAGGCGGCGACGAGACGGATCTGCTCGTCGGTATAGCCCTTGGAGATCTGGTGCATGATCGTCGCGGGCTGGGCACCGCTCTTGTAGTCGGCGACCATCGCGACGATCTTGTCCGCCGACAGGCCCGCCAGCGGCTTCATGTCGCCCTTGGCCTGGCCGTTGGTGCCGTGGCAGTTTGCACAGGTGGCGGCCAGGTTGCGGGCCAGGTTCACGTCCTGGGCCAGCGCGGGCAGGGCCGCCGCCAGCGCCAGCGAGGCGGCGCCCCGCACGATGCGGGCGATCGAGGTGGATTTCATGTCTTCGGGTCTCCTGGGAATCAT
>WBZX01002306.1_pt1 | contig 13094 bp, 12 predicted proteins | sample 5204211 | NCBI WGS metagenome assembly WBZX01 (sample SAMN12344362, study PRJNA552823) | activated sludge metagenome | biome: Activated sludge suspended growth; feature: Nitrification reactor; material: Wastewater; isolation source: activated sludge from nitrification reactor of wastewater...
CGCGCGCCGCTTCCACCGCCGCGTTCAGCGCCAGGATGTTGGTCTGGAACGCAATCCCGTCGATCACGCCGATGATGTCGGCAATCTTCCGCGAGCTGTCCTTGATCGAGGTCATGGTCTGCACGACTTCGTGCACCACCTTGCCGCCCTTGGCGGCGATCTCCGCCGTGGTCGCCACCAGCTGGTTGGCCTGGCGCGCGTTCTCGGCGTTCTGCTTCACCGTGCTGGTCAGCTCTTCCATCGAGCTCGCGGTTTCCTCCAGCGAGGAGGCCTGCGATTCGGTGCGGTTGGAGAGATCGGCGTTGCCGCTGGCGATCTCACGCGAGGCGACGGTGATGGCTTCCGTGCCGCTGCGGACCTGGCCGACGATGCTGGCCAGGCTCGCATTCATGTCCTTCATCGCCTGCATCAGCTGGCCGGTTTCGTCTTTCGAGGTCACGTCGATGCGCTGGGTCAGGTCGCCCGCGGCCACGCTGCCGGCCACGTTGACCGCCTGGTTGAGGGGGCGTGTGACCGAGCGGATGAGCAGCATGCCGACGAACACGGCCAGGGCGAGACCAATCGCGACTGCGCCGATGGTCACGTTGCGCAGGGCGGCGAAAGTGCTCGCCGCCGCCGCATAAACATCCTTGGCCTGCTTCTGTTCATGGTTCATCAGGTCCTGCAGGGCCGAACGCATCGGCTGGTAGGTTTCGCGCATCGGGCCCTGCAGCACCTCGCCGGCCTGCTGGTAGTCCTGGGCGCTGATCGCGGCGATGGCGGGAATGACGCCTTCGCGGCCATAGCTGCGGCGCTTCTGGTCGAAGGCCTTGGCCAGCCTGGCTTCCTCCGGGTCCTTGATCGTAGCGACGTAGACCTTCCATTTCTGGTCGATCTGTTCGATCACGGTGCGGACTTCCTTCATGCGCTTGTCGAGCACATCGGGACTTTCCGGGAAGGCCACCAGCTGGCCGGTGACGGACTCCGCCAGCCGCACCTGGTTGGCGGTCACCATGGCGATGACCTCGTCGAGCTTGCCGAGGCGGACGACCTGTTCCTCGTACACCGACTTCAGCGAATTCTTGCTCGAACTCATGCCGCCGATGCCCATGATGCCCACGCCCAGCAGCAGGAGAGATAGAAAGCCGATCAGGAAGATCAGCCGCGATTTGATGCTCAGATTGTTCAGCATGTCAGTGTCCTCTCCTTGGTGTGGCTGCGGATGCGTCAGGCCGCGAGCTTTTCGACCAGGCCCATTTCGGCGCTGGTCATGAGTTTGTCGATGTCCACCAGGATGAGCATGCGCTCGCCGAGGTCGCCCAGGCCGATCAGGTAGTCGGCGTCGAACGCGGAGCCGACTTCCGGCGCCGGCCGCATCTGTTCGGGTTTCAGCGTCGTCACGTCGGACACGCTGTCCACCACCATGCCGACCACGCGGCCGGCAATGTTCAGGATGATCACCACGGTGAACTGGTCGTAGCTGGCCTCGCCCAGGTTCAGCTTGAGGCGCATGTCGACCACCGGAATGATGGTGCCGCGCAGGTTCACCACGCCCTTGATGAAGGCCGGCGCGTTCGCGATCCGGGTGACGGGTTCGTAGCCGCGGATTTCCTGTACGCGCAGGATGTCGAGGCCGTATTCCTCGCGCCCCAGCGTGAAGGCCAGGTATTCCCTGGCGTCTTCGAGGGACTCGTTGTAATCCTGGGTGCGGGGTTTGTCGGTCAGGGTCAGCATGGGCTCGTTCCTAGGGTTGTCCTGGCGTTCAGTAGCAGGCGGCGTCGGCGAGCTGGCGGCTCGAGCGCAGCAGCGCCGCCACGTCGAGGATCAGCGACACGCCGCCGTCGCCGAGGATGGTGGCGCCGGAGATGCCCGCCACCTTGCGGAAATTGGATTCCAGATTCTTCACCACCACCTGCTGCTGGCCGACCAGGCTGTCGACGAGCAGGGCCGCCTTCTTGCCTTCGGATTCGAGGATGACCAGGATGCCCTGCGAAGGGTCCTCGCTCTTCGGATCGATGGCGAAGATCTGGTACAGCGGGATCAGCGACAGGTATTCCTCGCGCACCTTCACGACCTTGCCCTGGCCGGCGATTTCCTTGACGTCGACCGCCGCGGGCTGCAGCGACTCGACCACGTAGCCCAGCGGCAGGATGTAGATCTCCTCGCCGACCCGGATCAGCATGCCGTCGAGGATGGCGAGCGTGAGCGGCAGCGAGATCGAAATCGTGGTGCCCGAGCCGGGCACCGAGCGGATGTCGACCACTCCGCCCATGGCGGTGATGTTGCGCTTGACCACGTCCATGCCGACGCCGCGTCCCGACACGTCGGTGACGATCTCGGCCGTGGAGAAACCGGGGGCGAAAATGAGCTGCCACACGTCCGCATCGGTCATGGTGTCGGAGACCGGGAGACCGTTCTGCCTGGCTTTGGCGAGGATCTTGTCGCGGTTGAGGCCGCCGCCGTCGTCGCTCACCTCGATGACGATGTTGCCGCCCTGGTGCGCGGCGGACAGCGTGAGCCGGCCGGCTTCGTTCTTGCCTGCGGCACGGCGCTTGTCCGGCATCTCGATACCGTGGTCGACGCTGTTGCGGACCAGGTGGGTGAGCGGGTCGACGATGCGCTCGATGAGGCCCTTGTCGAGTTCGGTGGCAGCGCCGCGGGTGACGAACTCGACCTTCTTGCCGAGCTTGCCGGCGAGGTCGCGCACCATGCGCGGGAAGCGCGAGAACACGTAGTCCATCGGCATCATGCGGATCGACATCACGGCTTCCTGCAGGTCGCGGGTATTGCGCGCAAGCTGGTTGGCGCTGTTCATCAGGCGTTCATGGTGGATCGGGTCGAGCGCGTTGATGCGCTGGTCGATCATGGCCTGAGTGATGACGAGTTCGCCGACCAGGTTGATGAGCTGGTCGACCTTCTCCACGCTGACGCGGATCGACGACGACTCCGCATTGGTGCCTTCCTTGTCGGTGGCGCGGCGGCCCCAGTTCTTGTTCTCGCCCGCAGGGGCAGCCGCCGCGGGTGCCGGCGCCGTCACGGGCGCCGCTTCGGCGGCAGGTGCGGCTGCGGCGGCAGACGGTGCGGCCGGCTGTTCGTAGAGGCCGTAGGACGCTTCGCTTTTCTCCGGCGTCGGCGCGGCGGCCGGGGCGGCCGGCCCGGACGAGGTGATGCGCAGCGCATCCGGGTCGAGCACGAAGGCGCAGATCGCCACGATGGTGTCCTGCGTCTCGGTGGTGACCAGATTGAACACGGCACGTCCGTCGGCCAGCGTCTCGCGGGTCAGCGTGCCCATCAGGCCGAGTTCGGTGGCCAGCGCATCGGCATCCTTCTGCGGGACAGCCGGCAGTTCGATGCGCAGATGGAAATTGCCTTCGGCGTCGGCCATCGGGGGCGGCGTTTCGACGGGTTCGGGCGTGGACGCGGCGACCGGCGCGTGTGCCGCGGCGGGCGCCGCCTCGCCCTGCGACAGGGCGTTCAGGCGCTTGCTCACGCTCAGCACCGCGTCGTGGTCGACGGCGGAGCCGTGGCGATGGCCGTCCATCAGCATCGACAGCACGTCCTTGGCGGCGAGGAAGGCGTCCACATGGTCCGCGGTCAGCGCCATTTCGCCCTTGCGGATGCGGTCGAGCAGCGACTCCAGCACATGGGTGACTTCGGTGATGTCGGTGAAGCCGAAAGTGGCGGCGCCGCCCTTGATCGAGTGGGCCGCGCGGAAAATGGCGTTGAGGTCTTCGTTGTCGGGCGCGGCCACGTCGAGGGCGAGCAACTGCTTCTCCATTTCGGCGAGCAGTTCGTCTGCCTCGTCGAAAAACACCTGGTAGAACTGACTCATGTCGATCGTCATGTCGTGCTCCGCTGCAGTATGGTTTTCCGGTGCCGGCGTTCAGCCGATCAGCTTTCTGACCACTTCGGTCAGCCGGGCCGGGTCGAAGGGCTTGACCATCCATCCGGTCGCCCCGACGGCCCTGCCCTGCGCCTTGATTTCGTCGCCGGACTCCGTTGTCAACATCAATATCGGCACACTCTTGTAATTCTTCATATCGCGCAGTGCACGAATCAGGCTCAGGCCGTCCATGCCCGGCATGTTCTGGTCCGTCAGTACCAGGTCGACCGTCTGCTGTTTCGCCTTTTCGAGGCCATCCTTGCCGTCCACCGCCTCGATCACGCCGTATCCGGCGTCGCGCAGCACAAAGGACACCATCTGGCGCAATGAGCCCGAGTCGTCCACCGTGAGTATCGTCTTCGCGTTCGTCATGTCCGTACTTCCGTCAAATCAGGTCAAAACAGTTCGATGTCGCCGCATTCCATGTGCTGCTGGCTCACCACCCGCCGGCTGCCGCTGCGCGCCGGCAGGGTTTCCGTGCAGCTGGCGAGATCGTCCCGCACGCCGGCGAGATGCTCGCCCATGCGCCGGATCAGCTGGCTGGTCATGTCCTGGAACTGCAGGCCGGCCACCGCCTCGCCGATGTGGCGCGCGATGTCCTCGCGCAGCGCGTCCATGCGCGCGGCGCAACTGGAGAATTCGGGGTGCTGGAGGGCGGATTCCTGCAGCGTCTGCTGCTGGCTGGCGATGCCGCGGTGGATGGCCATGAAGCTGACGAGCAGCTTTTCGATGGCGGCCTCCAGCAGCGCATTCATCTGGGCGAGGTCGCGTTCGACCTCCTCGATGTGGGCGCCGCCGCCCGTCTGGGCTTCCACGGGCAGTGTCGCGTGCGTCCCCATCCCCGCCTCAGAGATAGTTGAAGAGCGACAGGTTGGCCGTCTTGACGAAGGACTGCTGCGCGGCCTCGAGCGTGGTCTGCTGTTGCGACAGCTGCGTGAGCGCCTTGGTGTAGTCGAGGTCCTGTATCCCGGACAGCATGGCGCTGTACTGGACGTCGCGGTCGCTGCCTGCCGTATCGAGCGAATCGAGTTCCTGCAGCCGGGTACCCAGCGAGGCGCGCACGGTCAGCACGTTGTTGAGCGCCTTGTCGACGTTGCCCAGGCCGCTCGCCAGGCCGCTGTCCAGCGCGGTACGTGCGGCGGTCGAGCTCACCGGCGCCTGCAGCAGGGTGATCATGTCCTTGATGGTCTGGAACACGTCCTGGCCACCGCCCTGGAAGACGCTGTCGCCGGGGTTGCTCATCGCCATCTGGCGGTTGGTGTCGACCTGCGCAAGCTGTTGCCCGGAGTCGCCCTGGTAGGTGGCGCCAGTGGCGGTCTCGGTGAACGGCTTGGTGGCAGTCTGGAAGCCGGAGAACATGTAATTGCCCTGCGCGTCGCGGGTGTTGGCCAGGCCGAGGATCGCCTGGAAGCGGCTCGACAGGTCGGTGGCGACGAAGCCGCGCTGGGCATCGGTGTAGGTGGTGTTGCCGGCCGAGACCAGGGCATCGCGCACGTTCTGCAACAGGTCGGTGACGCTGCCCAGGGTGCCTTCGACGACGGTCAGCGAATTGCGCGCCTGCACGCGATTGTCGGCGTACTGGCTGTTGATCGATTGCGATTGCGTGATGTCGAGCGCGCGCGCCGCGGCGACCGGGTCGTCCGACGGCGCCAGCATCTTGCGGCCGGTGGCGATCTGCTGCTGGGTCTTGGCCAGCGTGGTCTGCAGGTCGCCCAGGCGGGCTGCGCCGGCTTCGTAGATCTGCTGGGTGCTGATGCGCATGATTCTTCCTTTACTGACCGAGCGAGACCAGCATGTCGAACATCTCCTTGGCGATCTGCATCACCTTGGCGGCGGCCTGGTAGGCCTGCTGGTAGCGGAGAAGGTTGGTCGCTTCCTCGTCGAGGTTGACCCCCGACTCGGACTGCAGCGCCTGGGTCGTCTGATCGAGCAGGTTGCCCGCGGCATTGGACGTGACTTCCAGTTCGCGCGTCTTGTTGCCGACCGCGCTGACCATCTGGCCATAGGCGCCGAGATAGGTGGCGGTCCCGTTGGCCAGCGTGTTGGCGGTCTGCAGCGCAGCCAGTGCCAGCGCGTTGGTGTTGTCGCCGACCGCGCCGGCGGTGCCGGCGGCCGCGATCTTGGCCGGGTCGGTGATCGCCACCGAGAAACCGCTCGCGCCGGCCACCGTCGGCCGGATGCGGAAGTTGTCGCCGGCCGCCGGCGTGCCGCTGAGGCTGAGCGTCACCCCGTCGACGGTCTGCGGAAAACTGGCGAAGGTCGTGGTGCTGTTGTCGGAAAGCCGCGTCAGCGTGTAATTGCTGCCGTCGTACTGCAACTGGTAATCGCTGGTGGTCAGCGCATTGACGTTGCCGATCGTCGCGGTGAGCGTGCCCGATCCGGTGTTGGTGCCGTTGGCCCCCACCACCGGTGCACCGACGGTGAAATAGGCGCCGCCCGCCGCACCGTTGAGATCGAAACCGGCCTGGCTCTGCGCATTGAAGGTGCTGGCCAGCCCGATGGCCACGCGGCCGAGGGCGTTCTGCGCCGCCGTCAGCGACTCGGCGCGGAACTGGATCAGGCCGCCGAGCTTGCCGCCGACGAAACCCGATTCGCCGACGATGACGGTATCGCCGTTGCTGGCCTTGTAGGCCACCTCGACCTTTTCCGGGTCGGTCGGCGAGGCCGTGGCGATCAGCGGCGAGGTTTTGGTGCCCACCACCAGCGGCTGGCCGTTGCCGATGAAGACGTTGTAGCCGCCGTCGCCCTGCTTGACCACGGTGGCCTTGATTTCCTTGTTGAGGTCCGTCACCAGCTGGTCGCGCTGGTCCAGCAGGTCGTTGGGCTCCTGCCCGGTCGCCCGCTGGGCCTTGCTGATGGCGTCGTTCAGCGTGGCGATCTGGTCGGCGTAGGTGTTGATGACGCTGACGCTGGAGACGACTTCGCTGTTGATGCCGCGCGCCGTCTCGTCCAGGCGCGAGGCCATGCCCTGGAAGCGGGCCGCCAGCGCCTCCGACGACGACAGCGCGGTCTGGCGCGCCGGCAAGGAGGAAGGATTGGTCGCGACGCCCTGGATGCTGCTGAAGAAGTCCTGGATCGCGGGCGACAGCCCGGCCGCCGGATCGGCCAGCATGTTGTCGATCTGCTGGATCTGCGCGTAGTAGCTGTCCAGCCCGCTCTTGCTGGTCTGCGCGCTCTGCACCTGCGCGCCGAGATATTCGTTGTAGATCCGCTGGACGCTGGACACCTCGGTGCCCTGGCCGAGGAAACCGTAGCCGAAGTTCTGCGCCAGCGCCGCGCCCTGTACCACCACCTGGCGGTTGTAGCCGGGGGTGGAGGCATTGGCGATGTTGTGACCGGTCGTGCTGATCCCCACCTGGGCGGCGGTCAGGGCGCTTTGGCCGATGCTGAGGATATTGGTAGCCATCTCGGGTCAGATCCGGGCGGAGCGCGGACGATCCGCCCTCTCAATCAGTGAATCGGCAGCCCGGGGCATTTCTTGAATCCGCCCTGCCCGTCAGGCCTTCTCGACCAGCCGGATGGCACCGGCGAGCTTGCGGGCATAGGCCGGATCGGTGGCGTAGCCGGCCTGCTGCAAGCCCTGCGCGAAGCCGGCCGCGTCGCCGCCCTGGGCGATCACGCCCTGGTAGCGTGCCTGGCCGCGCAGCAGGGTGGCGTAGTCGCGGAAGGCGTCGGCGTAGGAATCGTAGGCGCGGAAGGTATCGACCTGCTTGACCGGCTGCCCCTTCACGTATTCGGTGGTGACGATGTCGACCGTACGGCCTTTCCAGTCGCCGCCGGCCTTGATACCGAACAGGTTGTGGCTGTCGCTGCCGTCGGCGCCGCGAATCGCCGCGCGCCCCCAGCCGGTTTCCAGGGCGGCCTGCCCCACCATGAAATGGGCGGGAATGCCGGTGGCAGCGCTCGCCGCCTGGGCGTGCGGCAGCATGCGCTGGACGAAATCGCCGACGTGCGCCGGAACGTCGCCCGCGCCGGCAGCGGCCGGCACGGAAGCGGACTGAACCGCCGCCGGCGCGGCCGGCAGTTCGAAGGCCTGCGGCGCGGCCAGCGGCATGGCACGGTCGGGATTCAGCGGGAAAGCCTGCGGCTCCGCGGTGGGATCGACCGTGGCGGCGGCCGTACTCAACTGGCGCACCATCACGTCGGCGAGGCCGATGCCGCGGCTGGCCATGCTCTGCGCCAGCTGCTGGTCGAGCATGGAGGTGTACATGCGGGTCTGTTCGCTGTCGAACATGCCGTCCTGGCTGGTCGTTTCGCGCATGCTCTTCAGCAGCATGTTCATGAATACGGCCTCGAACTGGCGCGCGGCCGACTTCAGCGCCTCGGGCGAGGCCTGCTTGGCCTGCAGTTTCAGGTTGTCGACGCCCTGGACGTCGATCGCCAGCTTCGCGGCAAGGTCGGCACCGCCGATGGCCATGTCAGATCACCTCCAGCTCGGCGTGCAGCGCGCCCGAGGCCTTGAGCGCCTGCAGGATGGCGAGCAGGTCCTGCGGGGTGACGCCGATGGAATTGAGGGCCTTGACCACGTCGGCCAGCGAGGCGCTGTTTTTCAGCAGCATGACTTCGCCGGGCTGCTGGCGGATTTCGATCTGCGACTGCGCGGTCACCACCGTCTCGCCCTTGGAGAAGGGCGCGGGCTGGCTGATCACGGGCTGGGTATTGATGACGACCGAGAGATTGCCGTGCGACACCGCACTGGGATCGAGCATGACCTTCTGGTTCATCACCACCGAGCCGGTGCGCGCGTTGATGATGACCTTGGCGCCGCCGACCGCCGGATCGACGTCCAGGCTCTCGATGGCGCCGAGGAAGGCGACGCGCTCGCCGGCGCCGACCGGCGTCTTCACCTGCACCACGCGGCCGTTCAGGGCGTGCGCGGTGTCCTTGCCGAAGCGGGCGTTGATCGCGTCGACCACGCGCGCCGCGGTGGAGAAATCGCTGTCGCGGAGTTCGACGTTGATGCTGCCGGTCTCCCCGAGCGCCGTCGCCACGCCGCGTTCAACCGTGGCGCCGGCGGGGACGCGGCCCACGGAAAGATGGTTGATCTGGGCCTTGCTGCCGTTGGCCGAGGCGCCGGCGCCGCTGACGACCAGGCTGCCCTGGGCCATCGCGTAGATCTGGCCGTCGGCGCCCTTGAGCGGCGTCATCACCAGGGTGCCGCCGCGCAGGCTTTTGGCGTTGCCGATGGACGACACGGTGATGTCGAGCGTCTGTCCGGCCTGCGCGAACGCCGGCAGTTCGGCCGTCACCATCACGGCGGCGACGTTCTTCAGCTGCATGTTCACGCCGGTCGGCAGGTTGACGCCCATCTGGGTCAGCATGCTGGCGATGCTCTGGGTGGTGAACGGCGTCTGCGTGGTCTGGTCGCCGGTGCCGTCGAGGCCCACCACCAGGCCGTAGCCGGCGAGCTGGTTGGCGCGCACGCCCTGGATGGAGGCCAGGTCCTTGATGCGTTCGGCGCGGGCGCTTTCGGCGTGGACGAAGCCGGTGGCGGCGAGCACGGCGGTCAGGATGAGGGCGGAAAATTTCATGACGGTTTCCTCACAGCGGCGCGAGGCTCAGGAAGAAGCGTGCCAGCCAGCCCATCACCTCGGCGGAATCGAGCTTGGCGCTGGTACGGTATTCGATGCGGGCGTCGGCCACCTTGGTCGACGACACGGTGTTGCCGGCCTGGATGGTGTCGGGCTGGACCACGCCGGAGAGACGGACATATTCGACGCCCTTGTCGAGCGCGATCTGCTTTTCGCCGGCGACGACCAGGTTGCCGTTGGGCAACACCTCGGTCACGGTCACCGTGATGGTGCCGCTGAAGGTGTTGCTGGAACTGAGCGAGGCGGCGTCGTCGTACTGGGCCGACGAACTGCCGCTCACGCCCAGTCCCTGCAGCGACTTGAGCGGCATCTTGGTCACCGCGGTGATCGAGGAGTCGACCGCGCCGGTCTTGGAACCGCTCGACGTGGCATCCTTGCCTGCCGCAGTCTTTTCGTTGATGGCGATGGTCAGCACGTCGCCGACCTGCCGCGCGCGCCGGTCCTCGAACAGCGGACGATAGCTGGCGTTCTGGTAGATCGCGCCATTGCCCGGCGCGACGGCGGCCTGCGCCTGCGGGCGCGCCGTGTTCGGCCCCTGCGCGATGGTCGAGGGCGTGGTGCCGCAGGCGGCGAGCAGGCCCGCCGCGCACAGCGGCAGGACGAATCGGGTCAGCCAGGCGTTCATGCTCTTCACAGCTGCGTCAGCTTCTGCAGCATCTGGTCGGAGGTGGAGATCGCCTTGCTGTTGATCTCGTAGGCGCGCTGGGTCTGGATCATGTTGACCAGCTCTTCCACCACGTTGACGTTGGAGGTCTCGACGTAACCCTGGTTGAGCACGCCGGCACCGTTGCTGCCGGGCGCGCTGGCGCTCGGCGTGCCGGACGAGGCCGTTTCGGCGTAGAGGTTCTCGCCCAGGCTCTGCAGGCCGGCGGGGTTGATGAACATCGCCAGCTGCAGGGTGCCGATGGTGGTCGGCGTCGCCGAGCCGGGCTGGGTCACCGACACCGTGCCGTCGCGCGCGATGGTCAGGGTCTGCGCGTCGGCCGGCACGGTGATCGCCGGCTGCACGGCGTAGCCGCTGGAGGTAACGAGCTGGCCGTTGGCGTCGGTCTGGAAGGAACCGTCGCGCGTATAGGCGGTGGTGCCGTCCGGCATCAGCACCTGGAAGAAGCCGCCGCCCTGGATCGCCACGTCCTTGGCATTGCCGGTCTGCTGCAGGTTGCCCTGGGTGAAGATGCGCTCGGTGGCGACCGGCTTCACGCCGGTGCCGATCTGCAGGCCGGACGGCAGTTGCGTCTGCTCGGACGACTGCGCGCCGGGCTGACGGATGGTCTGGTAGAGCAGGTCCTCGAACACGGCACGGGCGCGCTTGAAGCCGCTGGTGCTGACGTTGGCGAGGTTGTTGGAGATCACGTCCATCTGCGTCTGTTGCGCATCCAGACCGGTCTTGGAAATCCACAGCGAGCGAATCATGTCGGCTCCTTCGGTAAATCAGTCAATCAGCCCAGGCTCAGCAGCTGCGTGGCCTTGGTGTCGTTGCTCTCGGCGTGCTGCAGCAGCTTCATCTGCATCTCGAACTGGCGCGCCAGGGAAATCATGTCGACCATCGCGTCGACGACGTTGACGTTGGACGACTCCAGTGCGCCGGAGACCACGTTCACGTAGGGATCGGCGTCCGCCGCCCCGCCGTCCTTCATGCGGAACAGGCCGTCGTCGCCGCGCACCAGATCGGCCTCCGCCGGCTTCACCAGCTTGAGGCGGCCGACCGAGGTCAGTCCGGTGGCCTGGGAACCGTCGGGCACCAGGGATATGGTGCCGTCCTTTGCGATCGCGACGTTGCGGCCGGGCGGAATGGAAATCGGCCCGCCGTCGCCCATCACGGTCAGCCCGCTCGAGGTCAGCAGCACGCCGTTCTCGTCGAGCTTGAAGCTGCCGTTGCGGGTATAGGCCTCGCTGCCATCCGCAGCCTGCACCGCGAACCAGCCGCTGCCCTGCACCGCCACGTCGAGCTCGCGCCCGGTCTGCTGGATCACGCCGGAGCGGAAATCGCTGCCGGCGGTGGAATCGACCACGAACGCGCGCGTGTCGAGCGGCGCACCGACGACCGGCACGGCGCGGAAGGCGTCGATCTGCGCGCGAAAGCCGGTGGTGGTGGCGTTGGCCAGGTTGTGCGACACGGTGGCCTGCTGCTCCAGCGTGTGCTTCGCGCCGGTCATCGCGGTGTAGATCATGCGGTCCATGGCGGATCCTCAGGCAGGCCGTGCGTCAGCGCAGGTTGACCAGGGTCTGCAGGACGGCGTCCTGCGCCTTGATGGTCTGCGCGTTGGCCTGGTAGACGCGCTGCGCGGTGATCATGTTGACCAGCTCGGCGGTGAGGTCGACGTTGGAATCCTCCGTCGCCGACGACTGCAGCACGCCGAGGCTGCCGGTATCCGGCGTGCCGACCAGCGGCGAGCCCGAGGTGGCGGTCTCCGCCCACATGTTGTTGCCGAGCGGCTGCAGGCCGTTGGGGTTGGCGAAGCTCGCCAGCACGACCTGGCCCAGCACGGCCGACTGGCCGTTGGTGTAGCGGCCCAGGATGATGCCGTCGGAGCCGATGTTGAAGCCGGCCAGCCGGCCCGAGGTGTAGCCGTCCTGCGTCAGCTTGTTGACGCTGAAGGAGGAGCCGAACTGGGTGGTGCCGGTGAAGTCGATGTTGACGTTGAAGGGCGTCGCGGCACCGGTGGTCACCGCCACCGAGGTGGTCAGCGGCATCGCCGTGGTGAGCGCGCCGTCGGTACCGAAATTGAGGGTGCCGATCGAGGTGGAGGCGGCGCCGTCCACCGAGCCGAACACGCTCCAGGCGCCGGCGGCGGTCTTCACGTAATAGGTCTGCAGGGTATGCGCGTTGCCCAGGCTGTCGTAGATCGACACCGAGGTGGAATTGTGGAAGGTGGTCGGGTCGTTCATGTTGAAGCCGGCCGCCGTCAGCGCGGTCTTGGTCGAGTCCAGGTTGAGGATCGACGTGACGTCGCCGGTCACCTGCGGGGGCAGGTCGGTGGTGTTGATGAACAGCGAAGAAGGCGCACCGGTCGACAGTACGCCGCTGGCGTTGGCGGTGTAGCCGGTGAGATGCGCGCCGCCGGAACTGACGATGTAGCCGTTGCGGTCGAGCTGGAACTGGCCGTTGCGCTGGTAGTTGATCTCGCCGTTGTTGTCCATGCGGAAGAAGCCGCCGCCGTTGATGGCGATATCGAGCGGATTGTTGGTCGAGGTGATGTTGCCCTGGGTGAACTGCTGCGCCACCGTGGAAAGCTGCACGCCGATGCCGACCTGCGAGCCGCCGGCACCGGTGAGCGAGTTCGCGTACACGTCGGCGAACTGCGTCTGCGACTGCTTGAAGCCCACCGTCCCCGAGTTGGCGACGTTGTTGCCGATGACGTCGAGATTCTTCGCCGCCGCGTTGAGACCGCTCAAACCTTGCTGAAAACTCATGATCTGCTCCTTGTGTTTTTCGTTACGACGACGGGGTTCAGAAAATCTGCCGGATATCGGCGTAGTTCGCCTGCTCGTTGCTCGACAGGTTCAGCTGCACGCCGGTGCTGTCCTGCGACACGCTGTTGACCGTGCCGAGATAGAGCGCCTGGCTGGTGACCGCGGCGCCGCCTTCGGTCGCGCTGACCTTGAAGGTGTAGCTGCCGGCCGGCGCGGCGCTGCCGTCG
>WBZX01002307.1_pt1 | contig 13091 bp, 10 predicted proteins | sample 5204211 | NCBI WGS metagenome assembly WBZX01 (sample SAMN12344362, study PRJNA552823) | activated sludge metagenome | biome: Activated sludge suspended growth; feature: Nitrification reactor; material: Wastewater; isolation source: activated sludge from nitrification reactor of wastewater...
GGGCGGCGTGGTCGCGGGCGGCGTGGTCGCGGGCGGCGTGGTCGCGGGCGGCGTGGTCGCGGGCGGCGTGGTCGCGGGCGGCGTGGTCGCGGGCGGCGTCGTGGTCGGCGGTGCCGCGGTCGGTGGTTGCTGCGGGGTCGGAGCGACGGCGCTCGGTGGTGCCGCGGCCGGGGGTGGGCCCGCGCTCGGTGCCGTCGGGGCCGCGATCGGCTCGGGCTCGGCCCGGGCCGCGATCGGCCACGCCAGCAGCCCCATCGACGCGATGATCACCAGCCGTTGCACCCCATGAGTGTGGCCCGAGCGTGGGTGACCGGGCAACCCGACAGGGACGCTTTGGCGAGCTACATCACAGTGCAACAGGGCCGTGGTGACACGATGCATCGCATGCGGACAGCGTGCTCCCACATCGCTGCCGTGGGCGATCACACTCCGACCACGAGCGTGGCCTCGAGGCCGGCGTCGACATCACCTGTGACCTCGGCGAGCTGCAGCGACACACCGTCGCCGAAGACGTTGTCGCTGGTCAGACTCGTGCGCGCGAGATTGGACACGCTCGCCGCGTAGCCCGAGACCGCGTACACCTCGGCGCACGCGGCTTCGGGCAGGGCCAGCTGCGACACCGCGATCGCGTTGTCGCCGTTGGTCGCAGACGCGGCGTCCTCGTAGACCTCGAAGTGGATGTGCGGCCAGCGTCCCGAGTAGCAGCCGGGGAAGATGGTCGTGAAGCTGACCCGGCCGTGCTCGTCGCTCGTCTGCACGCCGCGCAGGTAGTTCTCGCCGACGATGCCGGCGTCGTACATCGAGTACTGACCGTCGCGGTTGCAGTGCCACAGGTACACCGCGTGTCCGGCCAACGGTGCGCAGCCATCCGCGGGATCCACCAGCGTGAGCGTCACCGTGAGCAGCACGCCGTCGGCGACACCGGTGGCATCACCGATGCTCGCGCGGATGTCGGCGCGCACGATGCCCGAGAGCGCCAACGCGTCGGGGCCGTTGGTGCCATCGCTGGGGTAGGGGCCCGCGGTCTCCTGCGGGATCGCCGAACAGCTGTCGATCCCACCGGTGCTCGCGTCGCCGCTGCTGCTCGCGTCAGCGCCGTCGTCACCCGAGGTGCCACCGCCCGAGCTGTCGCCCGCGGTGTCTCCACCGTTCACGGCCACGCAACCAACGACGGAAATCAGGCCGGTGGCCCCGAGCTGGCGGAGGAATCGTCGCCGCGCGCTCAGGCGCGCGAGTACGTCGTGGAGGCTGAGATCATGGGCGTGCACGGATGGTGTCGACTCCTGGTACGGCGACCGGCCGTACCAGGAGTGTTCACGCGGCGACCTTGCGGGTCTCTGACGTGGCGAGCTCGCGCTCCGCTGCGCGCGCGTCAGAGGCAGTTCGCGATCGCACCGTCGCAGTCGAGCCCGGAACCGCCCGGGTCGTAGTACGAGCCGAAGCACGCGACCACGGGGTCGGTGTCCTGGTAGCACCATTGATAGAACTGCTCGGTTTGGTCATCGGTGCACGCGTCCCCGAGCAGATCTTCGAAGTAGCAGTAGCAGAGCACCTGCATGTCGAGCTCGCAGTCGGCGTCGGCGAACCCATCGCAGGTGCAGCCCTGTTGGTCGGGCGCGCAGTCGGTGCCGGTGTGCCCGGTGGTCAGGCACGACTCGGCGCAGGTGGACGCCTGCCACTCACCGTCGATGCACTCCTGGAACGTCTGTGTGCCCGCGGCGCAGTAGGTGTCGCCTTCGAAGCAGGACGGCTCGCCACCGGAGCTCGATTCGCCGGCCCCACTCGAAGAGTCGCCCGGTGCATCACCCGACGAGCTCTCGGCGGCGGCGGTGGTGCCTTCGCCGCTGCTCTCGTCGCTGGTGTCGGTGGGCACGAGCACGCACAGGCCCGAGTAGCAGGTCAAGCCATCGAGGCAGATCTCGCCGTCGACACATGGGCACGTCTCGTAGCCGGGGATGCACAGATCGTCGCCCGTGGTGGTTTCGACCGCGACCGTGGTGTCGGCGGTGGTCGGGCTCGACGGCGAGGTCGAGCCCGAGTCGCCGTCCGCCGACGCGTTGCCGCCGCTGTTGCAGGCGAGCGTGACGAGGAACCCGAAAAGGAAGGGGGCCAGCAGGGGCGAGTGGTGCACGGGTTGTTTCCCCCACGGGCGGGGGGCTCCGACTCCCAGTGTCGTGTCGCGGGATTTCGATCCGTCGGCGCAGCGCTGCGCGTGCGACCCCTGCGGAACGACGCCGCGCTAGTAGCGGATCTCGGTGCGGAACCACACCGCGCCCGAGGCCTTGTCGGGGTTGCCCGCCGCGTTTGCGAGCCCGGGGCCCGGCAGCAGCACGCCGCCCTGCAGGCCGGCCATCAGCCACAGCTTGCGGATGTCGACGCGCCCGCGGATGCCGACGTCGAGCTCGGTGCCGTAGTAGCGCTTGCCGCCGTCGCCACCCGAGCTGTTGGTCGGGACGCCGCCGTTGAGGCGCGTGGTGTACGGATCGATGATCGGCACCGGCGCGACCGCCAGCAGCGGGCCGCCCCAGATCTCGAGGCGCTCGCGGAAGGCCCAGCGCGCCTTGGGCTGGATGTACAGCGCGTTGCTGACCCCGCCGCGCGTGGGCAGGTATTGCGTGCCGTTGAGCGGCACGCCGGTGAGCTGCCCATCGGTGGCGAGCATCTCGGTCTGTGCGCTGCGCCAGGCGTTGACCTGGTTGAACAGCACCAACCCGACGGTGTGGCCCGGGTCCATCGTGAAGTTGTTGATGAAGCGATCGCTGGGGTTGGGATCGCCGCTGGCGTAGCCGGCGTCGAAGCCGACCAGCCAGCTGTCGTGCTTGCCGATGTAGCCGCGCGCGACGCCGCCACCCTGGACGATCTTGTGGGTGCCGTTCTCGTCGCGGGCGATGGTCGAGCGCCCGAAGATGATCGCGGTCTCGAACGCGCCGATGAGCTGCAGCTTGTCCGACAACCACCGCGTGCCTTGGCCCTCGATGTCGACCACGCCGACCTCGGTGGAGTCGTCGTCGGGGTACACGTCGCCGTCATCGGCCCGCTTCTGCTTGCGGTACACGGCGTAGGCACCGATCTGGTTGCCGGGGTGCTTCTCGGGGGCGTAGCGCAGCAGCAGCAGTGCCTGGCCGGCGAGGTCGCCCCTGGTGAGCTCGATCAGCTGATCGCGGAACACCAGATCGCCGCCGACGCCGATCACGAGATCGCGGATCTTGCCGCCGCGGTACTGGAACGGCTTGGTCGCGAACAGCAGTCGTTCGTAGATGCCACCGCGGCCGTCGTCGCCGAAGCGCAGGTCGCCGAAGCGATCGACGTAGTTGCCGCTGTTGGCCAGCATGCCCTGGCCCCACGTGAAGGCCTGCTGGCCCAGGCGCAGCACACCGAAGCTCAGGCGGTACTCGAGGTACAGCTCGCGGGGGTCGACGATGCGGAGCTTCGTGCGCTCGGGCGGCTGACCGTCTTGGATGATGCGATCGACCACCGCGTCGTCGCTGCCATCGGGCGCCCAGCGTCCGTTGGCGAGGTCGAGCATGCCGACCAGCTTGAACTTCTTGCCGATCGCCAGCGTGGGGTTCCAGCGGATGCGACCGGTGGTCATGCCGTGATCGCGGTAGCGGTGGCCGAAGCGATCGAGGGTGAACGGCGTGACGGTGCCGACCTGGTTGCGGACCTGGAAGCCGGGCGTGAACTTGACGCGCCGCTTGCCGACCACTGCGATCTCGTCTTCGGGGTAGCCGTAGCCCTCGATGGTCGCGAGCGCCCGCGGCACCGGGCGCTTCTTCTTGGGCACGTAGCCGGGCTCGGTCGGCGGCATGAGGCCGCCCGCGTCGGCGCCGGTCGTGGTGCCCGCGTCGGCGCCGGTCGTGGTGCCCGCGTCGGCGCCGGTCGTGGTGCCCGCGTCGGCGCCGGTCGTGGTGCCTGCGTCGGCGCCGGTCGTGGTGCCTGCGTCGCCCGCCGGCGCCACGACCTCCGGCATTGCGACGCCGCCCTCGGGCACCACCTGTCGTGGACCCTCGTAGTCGCGGCCGGCCGGGGCTGCCGCGGTCGCAGGCGCGGGGGCTGCAATCGCGAGTGCAAGGCAGACGCTGACGAGCATGCGCGCGGGAGGCTATCCCGCTTTGGGTGCGAGGCTCAAGCGCGGGGGCGTGCACAAGCAGGCGGCCGTGTTCCAACACACGCACGCGGGGCCCCTTGCGTTCAGTGTTCGTGGCGCGACCCGAGTCCGAACCACGCGACCAGTTCGAGTCCCAGCACCACCTCGAGTCCACCCATGCGCAGAACCGACGCGGTCCCGTTGGTCGACGCCACTGCGACGTCGACCGTGCGTGCGCCGTGCTCCGGCACGAACGAGCCGGCCAGCTCGATGCGCGGCCCGATCCGCAGCCAGCTCCGCAGCCGGCTGTCGCCCTGCCGATCGGCCGCGATGCGCAGACCGGGTGAAATCTGCAGCGCACCGCCGACGAGCGGCCGTCGACGCGCCGTGGCGTCGCCGAGCTGCAGGGGTGCTCGCGCACCGTCGCGTCGCAATGCCCACGGCTCGACCGTGAGCGCGCCACCCAGCGCGAGCTCGAAGGCCCGCGCCCGCCACACCCAACCTGCGCCGACCTCGACGCGCGCGCGCAGCAACGACAGCCCCGAGGGCCCGTGTCGCCGACCGGCCATGCGGACGCCGGCGGTCACCGCTGCCCCGGATCGATGTCGCGCCACGATCGCGACCCGACCGGCACCGGCGGCCACCGCATCGGCCTCCACCCGTGGCGCCGCACCGATCACCACCGCGGCGTCGAGGCTCGGCCCGAGCTCCCAGATCGGCACGAACGCCGGCCGCGGCGGTGGATCGGCGGGCTGCGGCGCAGCGGCGGGCGGCGGCGTCGCGGGTGGCGTGGGCGCGGGCGCGGGCGCGGGCTCCGGTGGCGGCGGCTGCTCGACATCGACGCGATCGGGCTGCACCTCGCCGGCCTCGATCGCAAACGTCAGGTTGGCGAGCGTGGTCGCGGTCGGCCGCAGCGGATCGTCGCCGGGCGCGAGCGTGATGCGGCGATCGAACGCCGCACCTTCGGCGGTGATCAGCGTGAACACGACCGCATCGTCGTGCCGCTCGACCACGACGTAGTCGGCCACCGGCGGCCGCTCGGCTTGCATCGCGAGCAGCGGCCGCAGCGGTAGGCGCAGCGCCAGCGAGGTTCGCAGGGGTGTCAGCTCGATGCCGTGCACATCGAGCACGAGCGGCCGCGTGCGCATGTCGTTGCTCGGCGGGTCCACGGCGGTGGCCGGAGGGTCCGCGCCCGGGGCGTCGCCGTCGGTGATCGTCGGCGGACTCGCCGGCGCCGCTGCCAGGTGCAGCGCGAGCACGGGGCCGAGCGCATTCATGTCGGGGTCCTGCACTGCCCGCCGTCGCACACCTGCGCGGGGTGACACTCGTAGCCGCAGGCGCCACAGTTGCGAGGGTCCGAGCTCACGTCGGTGCAGGCCTTGTCGCACGTGTCGGGGAAGCCATCGCAGCTGGTGATGCACTCGCCGCCACCGCAGCGATCTCCGCCGCAGCCACGGTCGCACTCTCCGCAGTGATTCGGGTCGATCTGCAGGTCCACGCAGGTCGAGCCGCAAGGCGCGAGGCCGACGCCACAGGTGCAGCTACCGTCCACGCACAGCATCACGTCGTCGTCGCAGGACTCGTCGCACGTGCGCACGCACGAGCCGGCCTCGCACACCTCGTCGCCGTCGCACCAGCGGTCGCACGCACCGCAGTTGGCGGGGTCGTCGTCGAGCGCGACACAGCTGTTGCCACACACCGTCGTGCCGCTCGTGCACGCGGCCACGCACTCGCCCTCGACGCACAGCTGATCGTCGCTGCATGCCACTCCGCATGCGCCGCAATGGTCGCGATCCTGCTCGAGGTCCACGCACCGCTCGCCGCACACGACCTCGAGTCGCTCGCAGATCGCGTCGTCGTCGAGCGGCACGACGTACTGCAGCGCGCATCCCAACGACAGCGAGAGCGCGAGTGAGGCGAGGCGAGCCGAGTCGAACGTCATGGTGGGGTCGCGCGCCAGCGCTCCGCCTCCGAGACGTGTGCGCCGCGGGGATGATGCACGAGATAGTCGGCCCAACACGCGCTCACAGCGTTGGTGTCGCTGGCGCGGTGACAGATGCCGGCGCGCGCGTCATCGGCGAACTCGCCGCGAGGAAAGCGTGCGAGGTAGGCCTTCCACATCGCGACCTGGCCGGCGCTCCCACGGCGCTGGCGCGCGAGCGCGAACAGGTCGGCGTAGGCCAGCTCGGCCCGTCGCGAGCGTCCGGCCTTGCGGGCGATTCGCTGCAGGGTCCGCTCGGCGAGCTCGAGCTCACCGGCCTGCCATGCGCGCTCGGCCTCGGCCTCGAGCGCATCGAGATCGTCGGCGGGCCGGCGAGCCGTGGGCATCGGGGTCGGCGCGGGCGTCGTGAGCTGTTCGGTCGGCGGCGGCACGACGGTGGGCGTCGGTCGCTTGGGGGTCGGCGCAGCCGCGCGGCGTGCCGTCCACTCTGCACGGGCCCGGTCGCGCTGCAGCGTGCGACTGGCGGTGTCGCCGTCGATGCGCGAGCGCAGCTGCGGCGATTGCAGCAGCGCGGGGCTGGCGAGCCACAGCACCAGCGCGGCCGCCATCGCGAGCACGGTCGCGCCTGCGGCGGCCCACACCGCTGGTCGTCGTCGTCGCAGCGCGGGTGCCTGGGGAATCGCGGCCAAGTCGCGCTCGTGGAGGTCGCGTTCGACCACGCCGCGCAGCGCCGCGGCGAAGGCCGCCACGCCCGGATCGCCACCCGCCTGCATCGCACGCATGCGCGACAGCGGCATCACGTCGTCGTCGTCGACCTCGTCGGCGAAGGCGTCCCAGCCCGGTGGCACCGCTGCGGGATCTTGCGCACGGGCGCGCGCGAACACGTCGGCGAGATCGGGCACCGGCGCGAAGCGGGCGATGTCTCGCTCGACCGCATCGGCCAGCGCGTGCGCCCACGGTCGCAGCTGCTGCTCGTCGTGGTCGAGCGTGCTCACGACGCACCTGCGGGGCCAGGGTCGAGCCAACCGAGCCGTTCGAGCTCGGCACGGATGATCGTGCGCGCCCGGCTCGCGCGCACGCGGACGTTGCCGACGCTCACGTCGAGTCGCGCGGCGGCGTCGGCGGCCGACAATCCCTGCACGTCGATCAGCAGGAACGCCTCGCGCAGCGAGACCGGCACCTCCTCGAGCACCGCGCGTAGCACCTGTGCACGGCGGTCCTGCAGGTGGTGCTGCTCGGGATCGTCGGGGGCATGCCCGAGCGCGCTCGGGGTGACGTGCTCGAGTCGTTCGTACGCGCGCCCGCGTCGGCCCTGCGTGCGCCAGTGCCGGCGCACGAGGTTGTGGGCGATGCCGCGCAGCCACGTCTCGACGCTGGCGCGGCCGTCGAAGCCCTGCAGGCCGGTCAACGCCGCCGCGAAGGTCTCCTGCACGATCTCCTCGGCCAGCGCCGAGGCCCCGACCATGTACGCGACGTCGCGGAAGACGCGATCGAAGCTCTGCTGGTACAGCCGAGCCCACGCACGCCCATCGCCTGCCTTCGCCCGCTGCACCAGCTCGGCGGCGCCGTCGGCCGGGCGCACGCCGGTCGCCGCGCCCGCTGCGTTCGGCGCGCCCGGCAGGGGCGTGATGGTGTGCGGGCCGCTCATGGGTCTCGTACGCAGGGTGCCCGTACGACTCCGATCATTACAAGCGCACCCGTGGCGCAGCTGCGGTGGCGGCGGCCGGCCGAGGATGGGCCGTAACGTCGGCCCGGCAGCGGGCACGAGGGGTCGAAGCGAGCCCACCGGCCGCGACCCGGAGCCCCACCATGAACCGACGCATCCTTGCCTTCGCGATCCTCTCGACCCTCGCCGCCTGCGACGCCGCCAGCGACGACGCGACCGCGCTTCGCGAGAAGTTCGCGGCCGAGATCGAGAGCTCGTCCGTCGCGCTGACCGACGCAATCGCGACCGCCGAGGCGACCAGCGGCGGCGTCGCCGTCGAGGCCAAGCTCGAGCTCGAGCACGGCGCGTTCGTCTATCGCGTCGAGGTGGTCGCCGACGCCGGCCAGCGTCGCATCGAGATCTCGAGCGAGAGCGGCGAGATCGTCCGCGATCGCGCGTCGAGCTCCGGCAACGCCGACGAGGCCGCCGCCAACGCCGAGCTCGCGGCGGGGGCCGACTGGGCCGCGCTCGCGGCCGCTGCCGAGGCCCACGTCGGCGGCGAGGTCTTCGAGCTCGAGGCCGACGACGGTGTGTTCGAGGCCAAGGTCATGGTCGACACGACCGTGATGGAGCTCGAGCTGGCCGCCGACGGCACCGTGCTGAAGTCGCAGGAGGACGACGACTTCAGCGGCGAGTCGGAGGACGAGAGCGAGCACGAGAGCGAAGACACCGACGACGACCACCACGGCGGCAACGACGACGGCTGATCGCCGTCCTCGCCGCGACGCCGCGCGCCGTCACGGCCGCGCGGCCGAGAGCTTCAGGGTGCAGGCCACCAGCGCCACGTAGCAGCCCGCACCGATCGCCAGCGTCGCGGGGATGCCCCACGCCATCGAGCTGGTCAGCGCGAGCCCGCTGGCGACCACGCCGCAGGCCCCGTTCAGGCCCCACATCCACGGGCCCAGCGGCGGCTTGTCGCCGCCGCCGATGCGCTCGCACAGCCGCAGGCCCAGCGGGAAGCACAGCCCCATGCCGAGCGCCGCGACCGCGACCAGCGACACGCCGGCGACCACGCGCACCGGCGTCGCCGAGGCCGACAGCGCGTGCATCACGGGATCGAGCGCGAAGCCGACGACCGCGATGCCGACCGCCGGCAGCAGCGGAAACCACTTCGCACCGGCACCTTCGCCGAGCCGCACGCGCGAGCTGAGCAGGCTGCCCATGCCGGTGAAGAAGATGATGCCGCCCAGCAGCACCGCGAGCGCGAGGGTCGGGTGGCCGAGGAACACGTTGAGCCGCGACAACAGGCCCATCTCGACGAACATGAAGCCGAGCCCGATGAGCGAGAAGTACGCGCACGCGGTCAGCAGATCGCCGCGGCGGTAGCCCGCCAGTGCGCGCCGTCGCCACGCCAGCGGCACCACCACCGCCAGCAACGTGAGCAGCGCGCTGGCGAGCGTCGCGTAGACCAGGGTCTGGGTCGCGTGCAGGTTGCCGAGGAAGCCGAGATCGAGCTCGTCGATCTCCGGCGGCGGTGCGAACCACGTCGCCGGCCGCAGCATGTTGAAGAAGAACGGACGCGCGTCGGTCGGCGCGCTCAGGTCGAGCAGCTGCGTCGCCGACCAACGCTCGAGGGTCGCCGAGTCGGGCAGCTCGGCGACCTCGCGCAGCAGCGGGTTGGACGGCAGCTTGCGCGGCGTCAGCATCATGTTGAAGCCGCGGGTGACCGCGACCTTCTGCATGTGATCGAGGTCGGCGCCCGAGAACGGTGTCGGCGACATCAGCAGCGTCGCGATGTGCTGGTTCTGCAGCAGGATCACGTGGCCGCGCGGCTTCTGGACACCCAGCTGCCACAGCGTCTCGTAGGCGAGCGCGAGCATGCGCGCGGTCTCGCCGGGGGAATCGGGCTTGTACCAGCGCGAGACCGTGAAGATGCCGTCTTGCTGCAGCCGGCGCATGAAGATCTTCCAGCCCTCGACGGTGTACAGCCCGTTCTCGCTGAGCGCGTAGGCGCCGGCGCCGGTCGCCGCCCAGGTGTCGATGAGCGACATCGTGATGACGGCGTAGCTGCGTTGGTCGCGGGCGAGGAACGAGCGCGCCTCGTCCTCGACCAGCTCGACCCCGGGCAGATCGGCGAGCCCGGAGAACTCGCGCATGACGTTGCGGTGCAGCGCGACGATGAGGCCGTTGAGCTCGATGCCCACCACCGGCTCGTGGCCGACCCGCGCGGCCTCGAGGACGTCGCGGCCACCACCCACGCCGATCACCGCAGCGGGCCCGTGCGGTCGCATCGCGTGGGCGAAGGCGGTGACGTCCCACGACAGGTACTCGTGCTCGGCGGGCGAGCCGGGCTGGCCGTCGTCGGGGGTGGTGTCGAGGCCAGCCATCGACGTGCCCGCGGCACCGTCGATGAGCAACCACCGCTGCGGGATCGCTCGCATCATCTCGGGCGGGATCGTGCGACCGGCGGCCCAGAACGTCGGCGGGAACTCGACTTGCTGATCCACCGTGACGCGCGAGTAGGTGTTCCAGCCGATGAACGAGTAGCGCGACGGCACCTCCGGGAAGCCCTTGATCCACTGCGGACGCAGCAGCGCGCCGTCGGCCGCGACGTTGACCACCGCCGACAGCGAGAGCGCGATCGCGGCCAGCCAGCCGGCGCGCTGCAGCTTGGGCGAGAGGTCGGCACCGCGGGCGAAGGCCCAGCCCGCCAGTGCGGCCACGGCAGCGGCCACGAACACCGCGCTCGGCGCATCGATCCACGCCAGCAACGGCACCACCGCCGCGCAGCCGAACGCGGCGCCGCACAGATCGACGCCGTAGACCACGCCCTCGGGCAAGCCCGCGCGGGTGAGCGCCAGTGTGAGCACGACGCCACCGACCGCGAACGGCAACGCGAGCAGGCAGCCGTACGACAGCATCGCGACGAAGCCGGCGAGGTCGGCGATCGGCGACAGCGCGATCGACAGCGCCAGGCGCATCGCCAGCGGCATCGCCAGCGAGAAGGCGATCGAAGCCTGGGCCATGCGCTCGCCGACCCGCTCGTCGGGGAACCACTGCGGGCGCATGAAGACGAGCACCGCGCCCGCAGTCATGCCCAGCATCGCCAGCGAGATGACGAAGAACGCCAGGTGGTACCAGGCCACCACCGAGGTGATGCGGGTCAGCAGGATCTCGAGCACCAGCGTGGCGGCGGCCACGAGGAACACGGCGACGTAGGTGTGGCGGCGCGACATCGTGATGTGGCTACGGTGCGCGCGACGTCGAGGGGCCGGTCGCGGGCGGCGCCAGCATACGTCAGCGGCCGCAGGGCTGGCCACGTCGCCGGCCCTTCGAACCGCCGAACCGGTCGACGACCGTGATCCCGCGCGGGAGCGCGCCGCACGAAGGGCACGAGCGGGTGATTGTGCTTGCCCTCGCGCCGCCCCAAGCCCGAGCATGGTGATGGGGCATGGCGATCGTGGGCGACAGGTGGCGGTGGCGGAGACTGATGGCGCTCGCGCTGGCGACCTCTGCGTGCGCCGGGGGCCTCGGCAGCGAGGGCAGCGGGGGCGCGTCGATCACCTTCGGCCCGATCACGTTCGGTGACGGTAGCGGCGGCGACAGCAGTGGCGGTGACAGCGATGGCACCGTGAGCAACACCGGCAACGTCAGCATCACGACCAGCGATGTCGCCACCGACACCGCGGGCACCACTGGCGGCGACGACAGCAGCGACTCGGACACCGACACCGGGGTCCCGCCGGGTTGTGGCGATGGCGTCGTCGATCCCGGTGAGGAGTGCGACCTCGGCCCGGCCAACGCCGACTACGGGCCGTGCAAGAGCGACTGCACCAACGCGTACTGCGGCGACGGCATCCCCGGTCCCGGTGAGGCCTGCGACGACGCGAACATGATCAACGACGACGCGTGCACCAATACGTGCATGCTGACCAGCTGTGGCGACGGCCTGGTCACCGGCGGCGAGCTCTGCGACGACGGCAACACCAACGACGACGATGCCTGCCCCTCGAACTGCCAGCCCGCCAGCTGCGGCGACGGCTTCGTGCAGGCGGGCGTCGAGCAGTGTGACGAGGGCGCCGCGACCGGGACCTGTGACGGCGACTGTACGCTCGTGAGCTGCGGTGACGGCACGCCCAACGGCAACGCCGGCGAGCAGTGCGACGACGGCAACGGCAACGACGGCGACGACTGTCCTGGGAACTGTCACGTCGCGGCCTGCGGCGACGGCTACCTTCATGCGGGCGTCGAGCAGTGCGACGACGGCAACGTCGCGTCGGGCGACGGCTGCTCGGGGAGCTGCGCCGCGGAGTTCCCCAACGTCTGCGACGGCGGCGTGGATCCGGGCAGCGGCGCCGCGTGGGTGGTCTGCGCGGCGGATGCGAACAGCGCGTGGATCTCGGCCAACAGCGCGGGGAACTACCACCCGGTGCAGATCTGCCAGAGCCTCGGCTACGACGACGTCGGCCAGTGGGGTGGCACGTGCGGGAACGTTTGCGGCTACTGCGAGGGTCCGACCTCGTGCGGCGCGACCGGTCAGCAGTACTTCGACAACGGTGCGTGGGGTGGCGTCGGCAACTGCGGTGCCGATGGCATCGGGCAGATCCTCTGCATCACCGTGATGTGGACCTGCGTGTAGCCCCCCCCCGTGTGTGGTGCCGCGCGGGCAAGCACGCGCACGCGTTCGGCATCCGCGGGCCCGCGTCGCGTCTGGAGCCGCCGGCGGTGGAGGGGAATCGCGGGCGACGCTCGGTCGCATGCGTTGACCGGCTTCCATCGGCCGCTCTACTCTGCTCGGCTCTGGAGGTCTTCGACATGAACCTACGACTCGATCTCGTCTTCACCCTCGCGCTCGTGGTCGGCTGCGGACCCGGCGAGTCGAACGATGGCGGCAGCAGCGGCAGCGACTCCTCGGGCAGCACGGGCGCCTCGACGACGATGACCGGCTCGACGGCCTCGGCCACGACCGACACCACCACCGCCAGCACCAGCGCCAGCACGACCGACACCACCGGCATGATGACGAGCTCGCAGGACACCGGCGCGTCGGAGACCACGGCGGCGGACTCGGGCTCGAGCGGGCAGGCCGACAGCGGCGGCTCGAGCAGCGGCGGTGGCTCGAGCAGCGGCGGCGCCGAGGGCCTCTACGGCATGTGCGACCAGAACGAGCCCCAGTGCCCCGGCGACCAGCTCTGCGCCGAGCTCATGATGGGCAACCTCAACTTCTGCACCGTGCCGTGCATGAACGACGACGAGTGCCCGGCGCCCACCAGCGGCGATGCGGTGGCCACGTGCGGCGGCCCGCCGATGGGCGACACCCGCTGCGAGCTCGACTGCACCGGTGGCGCCACGTGCCCCGACGGCATGATGTGCCAGATGTTCGGTGGCGGGAACTTCGGCCTCTGCGTACGACGCGC
>WBZX01002309.1_pt1 | contig 13085 bp, 7 predicted proteins | sample 5204211 | NCBI WGS metagenome assembly WBZX01 (sample SAMN12344362, study PRJNA552823) | activated sludge metagenome | biome: Activated sludge suspended growth; feature: Nitrification reactor; material: Wastewater; isolation source: activated sludge from nitrification reactor of wastewater treatment...
GGCGCGCCCTCGGACGCCTCGCTCGACACGTCGTACGTCATCACCGCCGCGGACGGGCGCGCGGCCCTCAAGCTGCACGCGCCCGACACCCCCGCGACGTTCACGCTGCGCGCGTGGATCGTGAACGGCCCCACGGCCGAGCTGACCGTCTCGGTGAGCAAGACGGGCGTCGGCGCCGTGCAGGTCGTGCCCGACTACGACGGGCAGCGGCCGATCAACGAGTGGGTCGCGAGCGCGATCGTGGGCAGCTCCTGCGCCGAGCTCACGGGGCAGCTCCCGGGCGAGCCCAAGGGCGCGCTCGTGGCGACGTCCCCCGAGCAGGAGGACCCGGTGATCCAGAGCGTCCCCGTCGGCCCCAAGGTGGCCGTCGAGGTGCGCGCCGGGCACTTCGCGTGGGGCTGCACGGACGCGAACGACATCACCGCCGGCGGGACGACGAAGGTGAAGGTGCACGTCGTCGACGTGCCGCCCGCGCTCGACAAGACGAGCCTCGAGCTCGAGCTGACGTACGCGCCCTCCGCCGTGCAGTACGGCAGCATGATCGACGGCGCCCGCGCCGCGTTCCTCGACGTGTTCCTCCCGCCCGACGCGCCGGAGTCGAAGACGCTCCTCGACGCGATGGAGGCCGCCTCGGTCGATCCCGCGGCGTTCGCGCTCGCGCGCGCGGCGAACGGGTGGGACGCGCTCGCGGCGGCGCACCTCGCGGCGCTCCCGACCTCGCTCGGCGGCCGGATCGACAAGTGGATCGATCTCGGCTTCGGCGCCGCCGCGCCCGTCGTGACGGGGAAGCTCGCGGCGATCGACGGCGTGCCCGGCAAGGCCCTCTTCCTCGCGGGCGAGATCGGCGGGCTCTCGGCCGACGCCGCCGGCGCGCCCGCCGCGCACCTCGTGTCGTGGACCTCGCAGCCGGACGACAAGGTCCTCCTGAGCGGCACGCTGTACTGGCTGCCGAGCCGGTTCGTGGGCGCGGCCTGCCAGGTCGGCGCGGCGCAGGATCTCGGGGTGCAAGGCTACATGGCCGACGCGCTCGCGAAGTCGGCCGCGTGCTCGGATCTCGGGGCGACGCTCCCCGGCCTCGACACCTGCGACGGCGCCTGCCTCGGGGATCTCTGCCGCGCCGCGCTCCTGTCGCGGTGGCACGACGCGATGGACGTCTCGGCGGCGAACGACGTCGTCGGCACCATCGAGATCGACGCGACGGGGCAGATCAAGGTCGACGACAGCGCCCTGCCGATCGCGCTGATGGGCGACTGGATCGGGAGCGTCTCCGACGGCGAGACGACCGCGTCCGCCTCGGGCGTGATCAGCGGCGTCCTCTCGAAGGACGACGGCCCCCCGGCCGACCCGGCGGGCAACCCGCCGCAGTGAAGGACCCGCCACAAGCCCTCGTTGGGAGCGCCAACCTCCTATAGGATCCGCCGATGCGTTTTCGGCGTGACCTTTCGCTTCTCGCTTTGCTCCTCGCGCTCCCCTCGGCGCTCGCCGCGTGCGGCTCCGAGACCACCTCCGGCAGCAACGGAGGCACCGGCGGAACGACAGCCAGCGGAGGCACCGGCGGCACCGAACAGCTCGGCCCCGGCGAGCTCTGCGACAAGCCCGCTCCCGACGTGGCGAAGCTCCGCTTCGAGCCGAGCACGCTCGTCGTCCCCACGTGCGAGGGCGCCGCGTGCGGCGGCCGGACGGCGAACATCATCATGGACCCCGACGTCTGCAACGCGACGAAGGTGACGTTCGAGTCGTCGGACGCGGGCGTCGTCGCGGCGCCCGCGGAGGACGCGTTCAACCTCCACAAGGCCACGCTGCCCGTCGCGATCAAGGGCGGCGCGAAGGAGGGGGCCACCACGATCACCGCGAAGGTCGACGTGGGCGACGGGACGATCATCACGGCGGAGCTCGCCGTCGAGGTGATGGCCCCCGATCCGATCACGTGCGCGGGGACGGACAGCTCCGACGCGCTCAAGGCCGGCGAGACGCTGGCCGGCGCGGAGGGCCTCCTCGGCGCGAGCATCTCGGTGCCGGAGCGCGCGAACAACCCGAACGAGAACAGCTTCATCTGGAGCATCGACCCGTTCGCCGTGTCGATCGGGTGCGGCGACGAGCTCACGCCGGAGGGCTACGTCGCGCTCGGCCCGCCGATCACGTTCGGCCCGGAGAACAAGGTGTTCCTGCGCGAGCTGCCGCTGTCGATCCCGCTCAACCCGGCGCTCCTCCCGGAGGCCGCGCACTGGCGGCATCTGGAGATCGCGTACTCGGGGCCCGCGTTCAAGGCGCCGCGCACCATCCCCGTCGCGGATCCGCGGGTGGAGAAGGTCGGCGGGCAGTGGGCCGTGACGTTCAAGGTGCCGCGGCTCGGGACGTACCAGGCGGTCGTGCGCAAGGACGCCGGAGCGAAGACGTTCGCGCGCAAGCTCACGCACCGCGCCGTCGTCGGGATCTCGATGGGCGGCGGCGGCACGGCGATGGTCGGGATGCGCCACCACGATCGGTTCGACGTCGTGGCGCCGCTCGGCGGGCCCGTCGACTGGACGTGGATGCTGCACCACATCGAGAACAACCACCTCGGCGGCTTCCCCAAGATCCCCAAGGGGACGACGCTCCAGGACATCCAGCTCACGCTCTCCGCCTGCGCGGACTCGAGCACGTGCAAGCCCGGCGAGACGTGCATGGGCGCGAGCGTGGGCAAGGGCAAATGCGTGATGCTGCCGACGCCGACGGACCCGTACGAGCACCCGTCCACGTTCAACACGTGGTGGTACGAGTACCCGAAGACGGGCAACGGCGGCAGCTTCTCGCGGCGCGACTACACGCAGATCTTCCGGGATCTGGCGCTGATGTTCGGCAACCCCAACAGCGAGAACCTCACGCCCGGCGCCGAGAACCTCCCCGCGGGCGTGCGCCTCGACGATCCGTCGGTGGTCGGCGATCACCCGGGCGACGCGTGCGCCGTCACGGTGGATCCGCTCGACGGGCCGGATCACGACATGCAGCAGATGCTCGATCAGCAGTGCCCCGCGGAGCGGTGCGCGCACACGCTGGTGATGAACAACTACTTCGACGACGAGTACAACCCGGACGGGATCTTCCCCGTGATCACCGTCTGCGACGGGAACGAGCAGCAGAAGGATCTCACGCCGTGGGCCAACACGTGGCACCCGGAAGGCAACAACTACCCGCTCGAGCTGGGCCTCGCCGTCGACTACAACGGCAACGGGGTGCGCGACGAGATGGAGCCGATCCTCCGCGCGGGCCACGAGAACTGGAGCGACGTCGGCGCCGACGGCAAGGCCAGCAAGGACGAGCCGGGCTACGAGCCGGGCGTCAACGACGACCCCGCGGGCGACGACTACAACGCGCAGTACAACCCGTCCGGGACGGAGAACGATCACCGCTACACCGAGGGCGAGCCCTTCGAGGACTTCGGGCTCGACGGGGTGCAGGGCACGCCGCAGCAGCCCGCGGGCGGGTGGCAGCAGCCGGGCGACGGCTACGACGTCGGCGAGGGCGACGGGAAGTTCACCGTCGCGAGCGGCCTCGCGACGTTCTGGGAGCGCGACGCGCACTCGGTCGTCCGCGAGTGGTCGAAGGACGTCCCGAGCGGCACGCTCACCGACGACGCGCTCCAGCGGGTCGATCTGTTCACCGACGGCGGCACGCGCGACCTCTTCAACTTCGCGGTGGACGCGCAGCACCTCGCGGGCGCCTTCAAGGCGCGCGGGCGCAACGTGCAGTACCTCACGGAGTTCGCGGCGGCGCCGGGGCTCGATCCGACGAAGCCGGGGGAGATCGTGCCGCCGCGCATCGTCTACGAGGACATGCCCGGCATCGTGTTCCAGCGGTACGGCCACACCGAGCCGACGAAGAGCGACTTCGATCTCGGCAGCGGGCAGCACGTCGGCACCGTCGGCGAGATCACCGCGCGCCTCCAGACGGCGCTCTACTTCATCGGGTCGCGCTGGCCGGAGCCGGAGCTGCGCCAGTTCGTCGAGGACTCCAACGTCGACCCGGACCCCGACGCGCCCGAGTGCCAGGTGACGGGCAACTGCACGATCGAGTTCACGTCGAGCTTCGGCCGCACGGCGCCCGTCGGCATCACGTTCCCGCCCGGCTACGCGCACGCCAAGCAGAAGGACCGCAAGTACCCGGTCATCTACATGCTGCACGGCTACGGGCAGGGCCCGGCGGATCTGGAGGCGGCGATCATCTTCCTCCGCAACTGGATGAACAACCCGATCGACGGCGCCGAGAGCCGCCTCCCCAAGGCGATCCTCGTGTACGTCGACGGCCGCTGCCGCGTGACCGACGGCAAGGCGGAGTGCATCCGCGGCACCTTCTTCACCGACAGCGTGCGCGAGAGCGGCGCGCAGGACGAGAAGTGGTGGCTGGAGCTGATGGACTACGTCGACAAGAACTACAGGACCATGGGCGACGGCACGACCCCGTGGGCCGAGTGAGATCCCGCACGCGCCGCCCCGCCCCACGGGCGGAGCCCGCGGGGTCCCCACCCCACGCGGGCAGCTCCGCAGGCTCCGCTGCATGTCGTGTGGTGTTTCACACCACGCTCCTGGTAGCGCACCGCATGCGGGAGGGCGCGCGTCCTGCGCGCCGCCCCGCCTCCCGATCCGTTGCCCGGGGTGGCCCTCCCGGCGCCGTCCATGCGCGCGCGGCGCGCGTTTTCGCCACACTTCATTCGCCTCGATCCGCCGGGCTTGGCGACGGGTTCTTGCGGCACGGCGAATGCTCCCCCTCGCGGACATGGAGTCCGCCAACCCTGCTCCTCCGACTGTTCCTCCCGTCTCCGTTCCCCGGCGCCGGCCGTTCTGCGTCGTGGCCGCCATCGACATGTCCGATGCCAGCCCGCGCGTCCTGCGCCGCGCCTTCCTGATCGCCAACGCGACGCCGGGCTCCGAGGTCCACGTCGCGCTCGTCGTCGATCCGCCGGCCGTCGGCCTCGCGCCCGAGGCCGTGATGACCGTGGAGACGTCCTCCGATTCGCTGCCGCAGCTCACGCAGTTCGTGGACGCGCAGGCGAAGGATCTCGCCACGCACGTCGGGCCGCTCCAGATCGGGCGCATCACGGCGCACCTGCTCACGGGCGCGCCCTCCCGCGAGATCGTGTGGCTCGCGGCCAACCTGGAGGCCGATCTCGTCGTCATCGGGACGCACGGTCGCACCGGCCTCAAGCGCGCGCTCCTCGGCTCGGTCGCCGAGCGCGTCGTGCGCCTCGCGGGGTGCCCGGTGTTCGTCGATCGCCCCACCCACCACAACCCGAGCGCGCACGAGCCGGAGATCCAGCCGCCGTGCCCCGCCTGCCTGGAGCGCCGCAACGCGACGGGCGGCAAGGAGCTGTGGTGCGCCCGCCACCAGGAGCACCACCCGCACGGCCACGTCTACTCGGGCGGCGAGATGTCCACGGGCGGGCACAACCCCTGGAGCTTCTCCTGATCGGTGGAGGGATGGGGGGTACGAAGACGCGGTGAAGAGGGGCCGGGCGCGGGGGACGCCTGCCGCGCCCCCCTCTAGATCTGCTGTTTTTTGAGCCGATTCATTCGAGGACGCCGCCGACGACGCCGCCGACGATGCCCCCTTCGATCTCGTCGGGGGGCTGCGCCGCCGGGCGGATCTGGTGAGGGCCGCACTCGAACACCCAGCGCTGGCCGCTGATGCGCTCGGTCGCCGCGAGCGGGATCTTGCGGGGATCGACGTCCCTCGGCTTGGTGGCGATCGAGCCCTTCTTGCCAGGGACGACGACGGTGCCGTCGACGCGCGCCGTCATCGCCTCGGCGCAGATCGAGCCTGGATCCAGGCGCAAACGCAGCTCGATGGCGTCGAGCGGGGCGTAGGCGGAGCCGAGATCGACGCTCGGGACCGTCTCCAGCGTGACCTCGGCGAGCCAGCCGTCCTGGCCGCGCGCGCATCGCTCCGGCATGACGCCGGCGAGATCGCGGCGGCCGATCAGGATCGGCTCGTCGAGCGCGCCCGTGTCGCCGTCGAGAGGGAGCACGTACCACGTGGCCGACGCTTCACCGGGGCCGCGCGGGGACGTGACGAGGAGGCCGAGGCCGGTGCCGAGCGCGCGGCGCACGAGGCGCGGCGGATCCATCGACGAGTAGCGGGACTTGGTGGGGCGGTAGTAGACGCCGACCTGACGGACGACGCCGAGATCCGCGCGCCACAAGGCGATCGCGTCGTAGACGGGGCCCTGCGTGAGGAAGTACCAGCTCTCGCCGACGCGGACCGCGGTGCCGTTGGTGCCGCTCGAGGAGGGGAGCAGGCGCGTGTAGTTGCCGAAGCGGCCCGAGCCGTCGCGCATCGTGAGGACAGGCTGGCCGTCGACGATCGAGTAGAGGACGCACGGTCCGTTGCACGCCTGGCCGAGCGTCGCGCGGCCCGAGGCGTCGGGGAACGCGCTCCACATCGCGATGCCGTACGTCATGCCGCCGCCGACGCCCGCCGTCGCCTGCTGCTCGTCGGCCCACGGGGACCCGCCCGTCGAGCTCGAACGGAGGCCGCCGCCGGGATCGAAGCGATCGTCGAAGCGCACGAGCCACTTGCCCGTCTTGGTCCAGTCCGAGCCCTTCTTGCCCCACGCGTAGCTGCGGATGCCCGCCGCGTCGCCGTACGAGCCGGTGTCGACGCCGACCTCGTCCTTGCCGAGCGTGGGCGCGGGCGTGTTGCGGAACGCGGACCACAGCGGGCGGTAGTTGTAATAGCCGTAGCCGTAGCCGCCGTACGACGGGTAGCCGTAGCCGCCGTGGGGGTAGCCGTACGGGGACCGCACCGGCTTCGCGTCCTTGGCCGGGACGACCTTCTTCTCGGGGATGGGCGGCGTGACGGCGCCGAGGAGATCGCAGGACGTCTGCACCGTCGACGCCGTCTGCACGGCGACGTAGGGCGCGCTGGGGGCCTTCGCGGTGGCGAAGTCGTCCTTCACGAAGGGCTTGCCCCAGCCGACGCGCAGCCAGCTCGACAGCGCGCACCCGACGGGGCCGCACGCGCGCGTGCGCGGGGGCGCGTCGATGTCGTGATCGGGCAGCTCGAAGGTGGTCCACTCGAAGCCGCCGTCGATCGTCTCGGACGCCTCGCCGTCGTCGCCGAGCGAGAGGCCGAAGCGGCCCGCGAGGAGCGCTCCGTTGGGGTCGGTTCGCATCTCGCCGAGCTTGATCTCGCCGGTGAGCGAGACGCGCACGCCGGTGAGCGCGCCGCCGGCCTCGACCCAGCCGCCGATGACGCCGGGCTCGCGCTCCTCGAAGCCTTCGAGCCACATGCCGCGCTTGGCGGTGCGCACCGAGTCGCTCGGCTTGGCGGGGAACTTGAGCGGGACGCTCGACTCGACGGCGGCGCCGCGGAGCACGGTGATCTGCCCCGCTTCGCGCCGCGGGGGGACGAGCACGACGACGCGGCCGTCCGCGAGGGCGACGACGCGCTCGACGCCGAGATCGCCCGTCACGCGGATCTGCCGCGTGGCGCCGTCGAGGCCGCGGATGCAGTAGGTGCGGCCGTCGCCGGGCTTGACGGGATCGTCGTTGCAGGGGCCGCGGACGACGAGGGCGCCGTTGCCGCTCGGCGAGACGAAGCGCGGCTTGGCGAAGCGCCACACCTCCTTGAGCGAGAACGGAGGGACGAACGCGTGGATGACCGTCGCGCCCTCGTGCTCGCCGCAGACGAAGCCCCAGCCCTTGCCGAGGCGCACCGCGTGGCACGAGGCGTCGCGCTCCTTGTAGGCGTCCTGCTGGAGCTTGACGATCGCGCCGTCGCGCAGCGAGACGCGCGCGAGGGCGCCGCCGCGCGCGACGATCGCGGTGCGGCCCTCGCTCGGGAAGCCGTCCTCGAGCGCGGCGCGGAGGGGCTTCTTCCCGAGCGGACCGGGGGGCCGCGTGAGCTTGACGTCGTCGTCGTCCTTGTCGGTGCCGTATTTCCGCGCGGCGTTGGGGTGGAAGGTCATCTGGCCCGCGGCGTCGATGACGTAGTTGCCGTTGCTCACGAAGAGCGTCGGATCGCCGGAGATCGCGGTGATGGTGCCGGGCCTCTCGGGCAGGCGCAGCGGCCTCCACGAGGTGCCGGCGTCGAACGTCACGAGGGGGCCGCGCAGGTCCGTGTCGACGACGGCGCGCCACCCGTCGGCGAAGGCGAGCTGGCCGTACGACACGGAGGGCGGCAGCGGGCCGAGCGGGGCGATCTCGCCGGACTGCGGATCGATCGCGACGAGGCGGTTCGACGACTGGAGGCGGACGTACAGGCGATCGAAGCCCGGGATGATCTCGTCCGCGACGGTGGTCACCTGCGTGAGCGGCTCGAGGTGCGCGAGCCACGACGAGGCTCGCCAGATCTGCGTCGCGCCGCCGCCGGACGAGTGGAAGAGGAAGCCGCCGCCGAGGCGGGACGGCAGCGTGATCGCGGAGGCGTACGAGTTCGGCAGGAGCTCCGCCGCGCGCTCCTCGGAGCCGTCCTCGTGGACGATGAGGCGCATGCGATCGACGAGCATCTTCTTGTGGCCCTCCTCGCGGAGGAACACGCCCCTCTCGGGCATCAGCTCGGGGAGCAGGTACGACGACGCGATCATCCCGAGGAAGCCGGGCGGATCCATCGTCTTGGGGGCCTTGGCGTCGGCCTTTCCGGAGCCGGAAGGCGCGGCCGACGCGGTGGGCGCGGGCGCGGGCGCGGCGGCCGGAGGGGGCGCGCCTCCGCACGCGGCGGCGAGCGCCGGGGCCACGAGGAGGGCGGCGACGGGGAGCGTCCTCCGCGACGAGCGCGGCCGAACGGGCGGATCTTCAGGCTCGAGGATCACGATTTCGGTCCCGAGCGTAGCACCGATGGCTTCTTGCACGCGCGCGCGTGGTCGGGCTAAACGGTGAGCATGAGCACCGTCGCTGTCGTGGGCGCCACCGGGGTCGTCGGCCGAGAGATGCTGCGCACCCTGGAGCAGAGGAACTTTCCCGCCAAGAACGTGCGCGCGCTGGCGTCGCTCCGGTCGGCCGGACGGAAGATCCCCTTCCGCGGCGGTGAGCTCGAGGTGGCGCCCGTCACGCCGGAGTCGTTCGAGGGGGTGCGGTTCGCGCTCTTCAGCGCCGGGGCGTCGGCCTCGCGGGAGATCGCGCCGATCGCCGCGTCCAAGGGCGCCGTCGTGATCGACAACTCGAGCGCGTGGCGCATGGATCCGGACGTCCCGCTGATCGTGCCGGAGGTGAACATGGCCGCCGCCGCGCACAGGCCCAAGGGCATCATCGCCAACCCCAATTGCAGCACCATCCAGATGGTCGTGGCGCTGAAGCCGCTCCACGACGCGGCGAAGATCACGCACATCGTGGTGTCGACGTACCAGGCGACGAGCGGGAAGGGCCACGCGGCGATGGAGGAGCTGATCGCGCAGACGACGGAGGTCGGCGCGGGGAGAGAGCCCACGGTGAAGATCTTCCCCGCGCGGATCGTGGGCAACCTGCTCATGGACTGGAAGGCAGGCGCCGACGACTACAGCGAAGAAGAGCTGAAGATGGTCCACGAGACCCGCAAGATCCTGGGCGATCAGAGCATCGGAGTGTCGCCGACGACGGTGCGCGTGCCCGTGATCACGAGCCACAGCGAGTCGGTTCACGTGCAGTTCGCGCGGCCGATGTTCGCGGACGAGGCCAAGCGCCTCCTCCGGGACGCGCCGGGGGTGGTGCTGATGGACGCGCCGTACGCGCCCGGGAACCACCCGCAGCCGCACGACATCGCCGGGACGGACCCTGTCTTCGTGGGGCGCGTGCGCGACGATCTGGCGGTGAAGGGCGCGATCAACATGTGGATCGTGGCCGACAACCTCCGCAAGGGCGCGGCGCTGAACGCGGTGCAGATCGCCGAGGCGCTGCTCCGGACCGAAGGCGCCTGAGCCGCCCGGCGGACAGACACTCTCCCCAACTCCCCTCCTCCACTCACCGCTGCCCGGGATCGTCGCGAGGCGCCTCGCTGGGCCGGGGCCGCGCATGGATCAGCTTGGACTCCCCTTCGACGAACCCCGACGAACCGGCTTCTCTCCGGTGCTGCACGACCCTGTCGTCTGGGTGAAACGGCTCCTCGTGCTGCGGGAGCTCCGGCTCGACTCCGTGGTTCGGGACATCCACCTTCACCGCGGCCTCAACATCCTGTGGGCGCGGCCTTCGGGGCCCGGGGAGGCCCGGCTGAACGAGGGGCGGCTGTCGGGGCACACCGCCGGAAAGACCACGTTTTGCCGGCTGATCCGGTACCTGCTGGGGGAGGAGCGGTTCGCGGCGCCGCGGGTGCAGGAGCGGATGCGGACAGGCGAGCTGAAGGATGGGTGGGTGATCGGGGAGGTCGTCGTCGGGGGCCAGACGTGGGTGGTGGGGCGGCCCTTCGCGCTCTACCAGCACCCCTTTGCGTCGCGGGGATCGTCGGTGGACGAGGCGATCGCGGAGAAGGGGCCCTTTCAGGAGTACAAGGACGCGCTCGGGGCGGCGACGACGGACAAGCTGCACCTGGCGCGACTGCCCAGCTCGGGGACGGCCATCGACTGGCCTCTCCTGCTGGCGTGGCTGACGCGGGACCAGGAGGCGCGGTTCTCGGGGGTGGAGGACTGGCGGAGCGCGCGGAGCGAGTCGACGAGCCCGAACCCGCCGGCGGCCGACCGAGGGGCCGTGTTGCGGGCGGTGCTGGACCTCTTGAGTGACCAGGAGGCGGCGCTCCAGCGGAGGTGGGCGGAGCTGGATCGGAGCAAGGAAGAGATCGAGCGGAGGGCCGCGGGCGCGGGGGTGATCTCGGCGGATCGGCGGCGGCGACTGGCCAGGACGCTGGGGATCGGGGGAGCAGAGAGCAGCAGAGTAGGGGGTGGAGCGGGGCGGTCCGACGAGGCGCAAGGTGAGCCCGAAGACGTCACTGGCCTCTTCGATCCCGCGATCGTGCGGATCGAGGAGCGAAAGAAGGCGGCGGCGCGGGCGCTTTCGCACCTCGGCGACGTGGAGGCGGCCGCCGCGGAGGCGCAGCGCGCGCGGGACGAGGCCGCCCGCGAGCGGGACGAGCTGGCGGGGCAGTTGAAGGGGCTCCGCCGCCGTCACGGCGCCGAGAGCGGGAGGCGCGGGCCGGCCGACACGGCGCTCGGCCCGCCGGCCGCGGGCCGGTGCAACGTGCCTCTGGCCATCGCGCGCGAGAGGGGCTGTCCGCTCGTGGAGGAGGCGCCTCCTCCGGCGGCGATCGCGGCGCCGGGGCCGGCGGAGGGAGAGGGCGACGTCGAGAGCGTCGAGGCGATCGCGGAGGCGCACGCGCGCGCCGAGCAGGAGGCGGCCGAGCGGGCCGACGCCGCGCGCCGGTGGGCCGCGTCGCTGGCCGAAGCGAGCGCGAAGGCCGCCGAGGAGCAGGCCAGTCTGCGCGAGATCGAGCGCCTCGTGGCGGAGGTGCGCGCCGCCGAGAAGGAGGTGGACGACGTCACGCGGGAGGCCGCCCTCCGCGCCTCGAAGATGGAGAGCGTCACCGATCAGAGGGCCGCGCTGCGGAAGGCGCACGCGGCGGCCCGAGAGCGGCTGTCCATGAGGTTCGAGTCCATCCTCAAGTCGCTGCTCGGCGACCAGATGGGCGGAGAGGTGCTGATCACCCGCGACGGCGTCGAGCCCATCGTGAAGGAGCGCGGCGATCGGGAGAGCGCGGCGATGGACACGGTGAAGGTGATCGCCTTCGATCTCGCGGCGCTGACGCTCGGGTTCGAGGGACACGGGCACTTCCCGGGGTTCTTGCTGCACGACGGGCCGCGGGAGGCCGACATGGATCAGGCCATTTACGACAGGCTCTTTCTCTATGCGCGGCGGCTGGAGGAGGCCTTTCCGAGCCCGGGGTCGATCGGGTTTCAGTACATCGTGACGACGACGACGCCGCCGCCCGCGAGCATGCGGATGCTCCCGTGGCTGCTGGATCCGGTGCTGGACGCGTCCACGCCGGAGGGGCGGCTTCTCAAGATGGATCTGTGAGGGCGCGGGGGCCCGGGAGCGACTCGATCACCCGGAGGGGGCGGCCTCCGCGCTCGTAGGCGAGCGCTTGCCCCTCCGCGCCCTCGACAACGAAGCGACCCACGGGGCCGAACACCTCTTTCAGCTCCGAGGAGGAGCAGGTGGGCAGATAGACGCGGAGGACGCGAGGATCGTAGAAGCGGAAATAGAGCTTCTTGCCGTCCTCGTCCTTGACCTGCAAGAGGCGCCGGAAATGCCGGCGGAGCGCCTCGATGTCGGCGCCGGACCAGGCGAAGACACCGAAGCTCCGGCCAAAGCCCTCTTCGAGGAGCCACCGGGTGAAGGGCGCGGCCGCGTCGAGCCGGACGAGGTAGGGCGCCGCGAGGGTGAGCTGGTACGGCAGCTCGCCGGCAAAGAGGCACTCGTATTCGAGCCTGCTCTCGTAGACGGCCTTGTAGATTCGATCGTCGCGCGCGCCGTCGAGCACGGCGTAGACAGAGGGGGACGACGCCTCGCCTCCCGGCGAGGGCGGGGGCGCCGGGAAGAGGGCGGCGAGCCGGCGATCGAGGAGGGCTGTGTCCACCGGGGCTCACAGCTCCGCGATGAGCGGCGCGCCGCAAGCGGCGGCCTCACGGAGCGCGCGGGCGGACGCGGCGGCGCGAAGGCAGGGCCAGCAGACCTCCTCCGCGGGAGTCTCCTGGACAGGCGACTGGACGACAGGCGCCACAGGGACCTCTTCGTCGAGCTCGCCCCATGTCGAGAGGCGATCCAGCGGCAGCTCCGCCATCCGGAGGAGGCCGGAGACCACGGCGGCGGCCGCTTGATCGAGGGCCTGGCCGTCCTCGAGCGGGCGGGCGGCCCCCGGCGCCCCCTGGTGCAGGAACCGCCGGAGCGCCGCGGCCTGCTCGGGCCGACCGCGGACCTGCGCGAGGCAGGCGCGGACCGCGCTCGCGTCGCGAAGACGGAGAGGGGCCCCGGGCGACGCGTCCTCCCACCACCAGCGAAGCTCGATCCGACCGTCGGCACCCAGCGTTATCGGCATGCGCGAGACTCCCGGCCCGAGGGCCGCCACGACATGCGCTCACGGTACCACGCCGCGCGGCCCGCGACGTCCGGCAATCGCTCCCCGCGACGTCCGGCAATCGCTCCCCGCGACGT
>WBZX01002310.1_pt1 | contig 13084 bp, 3 predicted proteins | sample 5204211 | NCBI WGS metagenome assembly WBZX01 (sample SAMN12344362, study PRJNA552823) | activated sludge metagenome | biome: Activated sludge suspended growth; feature: Nitrification reactor; material: Wastewater; isolation source: activated sludge from nitrification reactor of wastewater treatment...
CTTAGATAGACATTGGCGCTCGCCGCGGCCACGCCGCGCGCGTAAGTCGCCTGCAGCACCAGCGCGCCCACGCCGGTCAGCGTCACGTTCTGGCTGGTGACCTGAGCGGTCGCGATCGCCACCTCGATCACCGTCGTACCGCCGGTGCGGCTGTCGGTCACGGTCAGGCGATAACGGCCCACCGGCAGCGCGCTCAGGTTGTAGCGACCCAGCGAGTCGGTGGTGGTCGAGCGCGCGATGGAACGCGATGCATCGATCGAATCGACGCGTACCGCGCTGCTGACGCTGGCTTCGCCGTTCGCGGTGACGACCGTGCCGGTCAGCGAACCGGTGGCTTCGATCTGCACATCGGTGACGGTGACCTCGCCTTCGGTCACCACCGCGTCGCTGCGGCTGCCGACCAGGCCGGTACCCTGGTTGTGCGGCACGTTGGCGCTCAGCAGATAGCTGCCCGCCGGCATGCCCGGCAGCAGGTAGCTGCCGTCATTGGCGATGGATACCGACACCGAACCGCGACCACTGGGCACGGTGGTCCGCAGCGAACCGCCGCCGACACCGTAATCCGACGGGCCGGTCACCGTACCGGTCAGCACGCCGCTGGGGAACACGATGTCCAGCGATGCGCTGCCCGTCTGCGCATCCGGCACGGCCGTGACTGGCGCTGCCGTGATGCCGGTCACCGGGTGGCCGGTGCCATAGCCCCACGAACATCCCTTCTCGACCGGCCTGGCCTCGATCTCGACGCCGACCGGCAAGGGCAGCGAACCGAAGTCCCGCATGTTGCCCGCCAGCGACCAGGCGCCGGCGGCATCCGCCCGCAGCGTCGTCACGCTGGCGGCGTCGAATTCGCAGTCCGAACTGTTGTAGAGCACCGGCAGCCAGCTGCGGCCGAACAGCGGGTGGCGGCTGCGCAGTTGCACGATGCCTTGCGCCACCGTGGTGCGGCGATCACCCTCGAGCACGCGCCCGCTGACCGACCCGAGCAGCGACGGCAGCGCGGCCACCGTGCTCACGCCATCGGCCGGCAGCGTGAAGTTGGCGATCGATGCGCGCTCGGCATCGGTGAGCGACTGCAGCGCCTCCGGCGGCAGTGCGCTCAGCCGCTCGGCTGCGATGCGTGCCGACGCGCGGCTGATCTGCGGTGCGGCGAAGTGCATCAGCGTGACGCGGCCTCCTGCCGGCACCGTGATGCGGCTCCAGCCGGCATCGATGCGGTTCGGCCCGGACGCGACATGGCTGAAACGATCCGGCGTACCGCGGCTGCGGTCGCCCAGCACGAAGGCCGTGGCCGGTTCCGAGGTCGATATGAAGGGATCGGCATCGCTGGCGTCGTCGATCACCACCCAGGCGTCGCTGCCGGCATCGATCACCGCGTCGCCGCTGGAGGTGTCGACCACGCGCATGGAATTGTCGCCGAAGCCGCTGCGCAGGCTCACCTCCACCGTCACCGCGTCGCCGCCCGGATTCTCGAAGGTATCGAGGTAACGCGCGAAATAGGCACCGCGCGGCACGAACACCTTGCGGCTCACGTTCAGGCCGGACAGCGGTGCGACCTGGGTGATCGCGTACTGGCGCTTGCCCGCCTCAAGGAAGGCCGAACCGTCGCCGAGGAAACGTTCGCCATTGACGAACAGCACCGCGCCGCCCGGCACGCCCGCATTGCCGCCCGAGAACAGGCTGTAGGAACCGCGCCAGCCGTAGCCGATCTGGCCGCCGTCGTCGACGTCGTACTTGAAGTTGTTGGCATCCCACATCGTGGAAGGCAGCGGGATGCGGTTGTCCGCCAGCACCAGCGACAGGTTGCTGTCCTGTCCGTCGGCGTCGAGCAGGATGTCCGCATCGGCGTAGCGCGAGGTCGCCACGTCTTCGGCGGACACCGAGTAGCTCGCCACCGGCACGCCATTGAAGCGGAAGTCACCCAGATTGTTGGTGGTGACCGATCGCGACCACACGACACCGTCGGTGCGACGCAGCACCACGCGCACGCCGGCGGCGCGCGTGCTGCCATCCGGCCGCAGCACGGTGCCACTGACCGAACCGGCCGCCGGCAGCGACAGGGTGAGCGATTCCGCCGCGCCATCGCCCGGCACGGTCACGCTGGCGCTCTGTGTCAGTGCGCTGTTGTCCGGATGCCGTGCCTCGACGGTGAGCGCCTGACCCGCCGGCACCGCGAACTGCACGCTGCCGCTGCCATTGGTGGTGCCGCTCCTCAGGTTGAGCACCTGCACGGAGGCGCCTGGCGCGGCGACGCCGCGTGCGAAGTTCACCTGAACCGTCAGCGTGCCTATGCCGGTCAGCGTGAGATCGCTGACGCTCTGCGTATCGGCGGCGACGCTGACCGAAGCCGATGCGGCCAAGCCGGAACTGCTGGTCGCCCGCAACGCGTGCGCGCCCAGTCGGACATCGGTGAAGCGGTAGCGGCCACCGGTATCGGTCGTGGTCTGGCGATACGGGTAATAGCAGCAGATGAACTCAGGGTCGAGTTGCACCGTGACACCGACCGCCGGATCGCCGTTGGCGGCGCGCACGATGCCGGTGACTTCGCCGGTCGGCTCCAGCGTCACATCGGCCACCGTCGTTTCGGCGGCGGGCACCGACGCCGGGCCGCCCGCGCTGCCGGTGACCGGCTGCCCCTGCGGATGGCTCAGCGTAGCCTGCGGCAGATAGTCGCCCGGGATCAGGCCGGTGAACAGGTAGCCGCCATCGCTGCCGATGGAAGCGCTCAGCGTGCCCTGGCTGCCCGAAGGATAGCGATAGGGAATGGTGACGCTGCCCGAGGTGACCAGCGCACCGCCCGCGCGACGTACCGTGCCCTTGAGCAGGCCGGTATTGACGAAAGCCACGTCGGCGATGCGCAGCGGCTGGGCTGCCTCGAAACCGGCGGCGACCGTCGGGCTCTGTTCGCGCGTCGACGGATGGGTGGCATACAGGCGGAAGCGATCCTGCGGAACGGCGCGCACCGACGCGCTGCCGAAGTTGCCGGACGCCAGCGTGTAACTGCCGTCGTTGGCCGAGGTCGTCGTATAGGTGCGGGTGTAGTACGGCGACTCGCTCTTGAAGGTGAGCGTGGAATTCGCCACCGGCGTACTGCTGTCGCCGGCGTAGACCGTGCCGCGCACGCTGCTGCCCTCGACCGCGGGCAAGGGCAGCAGCGTGCTCAGGCCGTCGGCGGGCAGGCGGAAGTTGCGGATGATGGCGCGCTCTTCGGCGGTGAGGCCGTCGAGTGCTTCCGGCGGCAGCGCCGCCAGGCGTTGCGCCGACGCACGCGCCGGGATGCGGCCGGTCTGCTGCACCGTGAAGTGCATGAAGGCGGCGCTGGCGCCCGGTTGCAGCGTCACCGTCTGCCACTCGACCGACAGGCGGGCCACCGTGTTCAGCGCGGTGGTGCCCCCGGCTCCCGCGGCGCTCTCGCCGCCCTCGCCATCGAATACCCAGGCCACGGACGGATTGCCGCCATCGGTGAAGGGATCGGAATCGGTGTTGTCGTCCGTCACTACCCAGCGGTCGGCACCGGCGCCGGAACCGACGGTGAACACCGCGTCGTTGCTGGAACTGTCGACCACGCGCGCGCCCACCCTGCCGGCGGCGATGTGGGTGCTCACGCGAACCCCGACCGTGACGGGCGCGGCGGTGCGGTTCTCGATCACTTCGAGGTAACGCGCGAAGTAGCCCTGCTTCGGCACATAGACGCGACGGCTCACGTTCAGCCCCGATGCGGAATGCAGCTCATCGACCTCGAGCAACTGACCGTCCTGGGTCAGGCGTCCGACCGAGCCGTCGCCATTCAGGAAGGGCACGCCGACGCCGCCGACAAGCAGGTCGAGCAAGGCGCCGCGACGCGCCGCGCTGCCGTCGCCGTCGAACACCGAATTGTCGCCGCGGGCGATGCTGCCATCGCCCTGCAGATCGAACAGGAAGCCATTGGCGTCGTAGCGGTTGATCGGCAGGTTGACCGCGCTATCCACCATGTTCAGGTCGATCTGCACCGCGTCCTGGTCGAAGCGCACCGTGCCGCTGTCCTGCGCCTGCAGACGGCCGTCGCCACTGCGCGCGCGCAGCGTGAAGCTGCCCGCCGGCACGTCGGTGAAGCGGTAGCTGCCATCGGCCTGCGAATAGGCGTCCCAGCTTCCGCCATAGGTCGGATCCGGGTTGGACAGCGTCACACGGATATTGCCGACCGGCGCCGCGCCCTGGGCATTGAGCGTGCGCCCGCTCACGGTGCCGACACCGAGCAATGCCAGATCGCGCACCACGGCTTCGCCATCGGCACTGACGCGCACGTCGGCGCGGGCACGCACGCGGCCATTCACGCGCGCCGTCAGGCGGTAGTCGATGCCCACCTCCAGTTGTTCGAAGGTGAAGCGACCGTCGACGCCAGTGGTGAACACACGGTTCTCGCTCGAACCGCTGACGCGGGTCAGGCGCACCTCGACCGCCGACTGCGGCGCTGCGGACAGGCCCTGGGTCACCACGCCGCTGACCGAACCGGTTTCCTTGCGGCTCATGCTCACCACGACATCGGCATCGACGCCATTGGTGAGCGTGCCCTGCGCGCTGCCGCTGATGCGCTCCACCCCGCTGCCGCGCGAGGCGATGACCTCGAAGTCGCCATTGAACACGCGACTGAAACGCATGCGCCCTTCGCCATCTGTCACTCCGGTCTGGCTGCCGCCGAAGGCGCTGGCACTGTTCAGCGTGACCGAAGCACCGGCCACCGGCGTACCGGCGCTGTCCTGCGCCAGCACATTCACATTGCCCAGGCCGAGCAGGCGTATGCGCACCGTGCGCACTTCGTTCAGCGCGGAAATCCGCGACACCGCCTGACCCTTGTCGCCATCGGCCGACTGGGTGGCCAGCAGCGTGAAGTCGCCGAGCGGAACCGCCGGGATGTCGAACGCACCGGACGCATCGGCATTCACCGTGATGGCGGTGCGGCCGTTGAGCTGCAGTTGCACCACCGCACCGGCGGCCGGCGTCACGTTGTCGGCGCGCACCACGCTGCCATTGATGCGACCGGTAGCGGCCAGCGTCACGTTGGCGCTCGCCGTTTCGGCGTCACCGGACAGGCGCCCGCTCGCAAAACCCGCCAGTTCGGTCGACGGATTGCGGGCGTACACCGTGAAGTCGCCGACGAATTGCGGGCTCGCGCGATAGCGACCGCCGGCGTCGGTCTGTACCGTCGTGCTGCCGCCGAACAGGCCGGAACTGGTGATCTGCACCGGCACGTTCGCCTGTGGCACACCGCCCGGATCGCGCACCACGCCTTCGATACTGCCCTGGCCGAGGAACACCACGTTGGCGATGACCGGCGCACCGGCCACCACGGTGGTCAGCACGACGCTGGTGCGGCCGCGGTTTCCGCTGCCGTCGCTCGCCTCTATCGTGTAACTTCCGGCCGCACTGATGGGCAGGCCGAACTGGCCCTGCGCATCGGTGGTCGCGCTGCGGTTGCCCGGCGACAGGGTCACCGTGACGCCGGCGCCGACCGGCGTCCGCCCGTCGCGACCGAACACGGTACCGACGATGCCGCTCGATGCGAGCTGCAGGTTCAGCGTGACGACCGCGCCATCGGACGGCACATTGCCACCGGCATTCGCGGTTTCGCCCTGGCCGCCGACCGCGGTGATGCCGAAGGCTCCGACCGGCACGCCATCGATCGCGTAATTGCCGTTCGCATCGCTGCGCGCGACATAGCTCAGACGGCTGCCCACCAGCGACTGCACGGTCACCTGGGCATCGGCCACCGCCACCCCGCCGGCGCGTGTGATGCTGCCGCGCACGGTACCGGTCGGCCCGAACACGACGTTGCGTGTGACCACCTGCCCGCCCTGGTTCAGCACGATGCCGGTTTCCCGGCCGCGCAGCCGCCCATCCAGCATCGCGTCGAGCGCGTACGGGCCGTCGGACAGCGGCAGCGAATCGAAGCGGAAGACGCCGCCTTCCGCCGTCACCGCCTGGGTGACGATGCCGCGCGTGGCCGACACCAGCCGCACCTGCACGCCGGCCTGCGGCGTCGTTGCATCCGACGCGAGCACGACGCCCGCGATGCTGGCCACCGGCTGCAAGCGCAGCGTGAGCGGCAAGGCGCCGCCGGCCGCAACCTGACCATTGGCGGTGCCGATCAGACCGGAGGACGGATCGGTGGTGGACGCGCTCAGAAAGCCCGTCGGCACGCGCTCGAACACGACCACGCCGGACGCGTTGGTACGCACCGTGCGGATATCGCGCGTGGCGCCCAGACTGGTCAGCGTAACCGGTGCATCGCCCACCGCGCTGCCGCTGCCATCGAGCACGGTCACCGTGACCGTGCCCTGACCATTCATGCGCACGTCGATGCGTGCGTCCTCGCCCTGGCTCTGCAGCGTGCCATAGGCCTGACCGTGATCGCCGGTCTGCGGATCCACCACCGACACGGTGAAGCTGCCAGCGCTCACATCTGGAATCTGGTAATCGCCATTGCCATCGGTACGCACCGTGGCCAGCGTTTCGCGCGGCTGATTACGGGTGACCGACACTTCGGCGCCGGACACCGGCGATACGCCGTTGGCCTGCAGCACGCGGCCGAGCAGACGCCCGCGCGGACCCAGCTGCAGCACGGCACTGCCCTGCACGCCGTCGTTCTGGCCGGCCATCACGACGCGCGCCGCCGAACCGGTGGCGAACTGCGCGGTCACCAGCACGCGCCCGCCGTCATCGACGGTGGCGATCAGCGGGTTGCTGGACGTGAACAGCGTGCCGCGCGTCTTGCCGGTCAGATCGACCTGACGACCGTCGCGCAGCACGCCCAGCGCGGACAGCTGGGTGGATTCGCCCCCATTGAGCCGTGGCTGGGCCGCCGTGACGCCCAACGCGACCGGCACCGGTGTGGCCGGACGCCACACGATCTCGCCGGTATAGACCGTAGTCGAGCCGAATGCCGGATAGGCCAGCTCGGTCTCTCCCACCGTGCCGTCCGAGCATGTGACGCGCACGCGGAAGGGCGGCGCGGGAATCTGTGGTGCGTTCGGCCCGATGGCCGCCGCGGCGCCCGGCAGGTTGTACAGCGTGAACGAGTAATCGGACTGCAGCGGCGCATTGCGGTTGAGCGCGGACACGGTGCAGGAGGCATCGGCGGAGGGCGGCGTCGCGTAGGTCGGCAGCGTCACCGACAGCGCCAGCACGACGACGGCGAAGGACGATGCGGCAAGTCGCCGCGCCGGCTCGAGGATACGTCGCAGCGCGCCCCCTGCCGATGGCAGTCGTGCTTGAGCCGTCATCGGACTCGGCGTACGCATCATCGGGCTCCATCCACGAGTGCATCCGGTGCGACCTGTACGCGGCCATTCGGAGCGTTCCAGCTCGACAGCAGCGGACTGCGCGCAAGCGCCTGCGTGAGCTTCCAGGCACCGTCCTCCTGTTCGAACGCCAGCGTGTCCTTGACCACGATCTGCCCGGAGGCGCTGTCGCGCAGGACATAGGCCAGCAGTACGTAGCGCCCGAAATCGACGCGAGTCTCGACGGCCGCTTCGCGTCCGGTAAGCACCTTGCTCCAGCGCTGCGCGGCGGCGCTGCGCGCCGCATCGCCGGCCAGTTGCTGCGCGGCGAGCTGACTGCGAGCGGATCGGGTCCAGGTCGACAGGAAGGCGTCCACGTCGCCGCTGCGCATGGCGGCGAAATGTCTCTGCAAGGTGGTCATCGGATCGCTGTCTGCGGACTGCTTGTGTGCCGCGAGCGCGACCGGTGGATCGAAATCCGTCTGCTTGAACGGGTACACGGTCTCAACGGTCAGCGTGCGGAACCGTTCCGTGCCGCTCCCGTCAGCATGGGCAGAGAGGTTGCAGGCAAGCAGGCAACCCAGGAGCATCCATGTACTTGTTCTCATCGCCGCGTTTTCCGATCACTGAAACTCACGCTGGCCCCGATCCCCACCGAGGCCGCCAACATCATCAAGGGAAGACCGAAGCGCTCTCCCCAATCGATTTCGTCTCCACGCAGGCGCAGCGCGCCCGATCCCAGCCTTGGCCGGATGAACACCAATTCCTGTCCGGCCGGGCAAGGTTCGCCCCAAGCACCGAAGGTAGGCACTCGCACCGACACACCGTCGGCGCGCGCCTGCAGCACCGCCTCCAGCTCCGTGCGCACGACCCGCGTCGATGGCAGACCTGGCTGGGGCGCGCTCGACACGCTCTCGTACGGATGGCAGGCGACAACTCGCCCCGGCAGTTCTTCAACCCAGAAAAGCTCGAGCATCTGCAAGACGATCATCGCGACAGAGCCGACCAGGAGTGCCAGCGCGATCGCTCTCATTCGGTAGGCCATGCGCATGGGCTCAGTCAATGAAGCCGACCAGCGGCAGATTTCCGGACTGATCCGACGACCGGTAGAAATCGATCAGGCCAAACTTGAAGTTGAACATTTCGATTTCGCTCTTCGCATAAACGAAGAACTTTCCCTTGCAGCTGATGGAGGTGAATGTCACCGGGCAGGCGGCGCCACCGCCCCCGCCGACCGTGATGGCATTCAGCTTCACCACGTCGACGACTTCCGCCTTGAGGATGCCCTCGACGGCTGCGGACATGACGAGCTGACCGGAGCCATTGCTGAACATCGGCGAACAGTTGCGGCTGTAGTCGAACCGTATCGTGCCGCCCGCGGTGACCTTCATCTTCACGAACAGCCCGATCTCGACCAGGCCCGGATAGACAAAGGAGTAGCCGGGAAGGGGAATGTCCGGCGTGGCTATCTCGACCAGGGGACCGACCTCGAAACGCTCGTAGCGCGTGACGTCACCGAGCGATTCGCAACAGCGCTCGCGCGGACTTGCCGAGCCATCCACCTTGAATTTCTGCTTGGTGAAGGCGTCGTGCACAGGAAGCTTCTTCATCGCTCCGGTGATGAATTCGCCGAGGCCGGTCTTTGACGCATCGAATCCGAAGATGCGCGGATTGCCGTCAGGTCGGTCCTTGTTCGGGTCGTCCTTGAACTTGCATGTCGGACACTCACCGGTGCTGTCGAGCTCCTCGCAGTACTTGCAGCGAGGTGGCGCGTTCTTGCCGCACTTGTCCGGGTCATACACGCACAGGCCGCCCCAACCGGCCTTGCTGATGCCGCCGCCTGCGTCGGTCACCAGCAGCGCGCCGTCCTCGCTCACCGTGGCACGCCCCATCGGGACGAACTGCCCGAGGTCGTGGTCCCACTGCACGACCGGCAGGTTGTCGCCGGGCGGATAGGCGCGGCTGTTGGGCAGGGTCACCTCGATCGGCGGATCGAAGCGCGTGCCGGCCGGCTGCACCGTCCACGCCGGCAGGCCGAAGGCCGCGCCGCCGGCTGGCGGCGCCATCGGCAGCTTGTCGGCGGTGACCGGGCTCACGACCAGCGTGCCGGTGCGGCTGCCATCGGGGAAGGTGACGCTGTTGGCCTTCACCTTCATCTGGAAGCCTTCGATGCCCGGTATGGTCAGGATGACGTCCTCGTTGCCGCCGACGACCTTCGCCTGCGACGACAGCAAGGGCGGCAGATAGACCGGATGCGGCAGCGCGTTCTCCTGGCCGCGCACCGCGAAGGCCTCGAAATGCAGGCTGGGCCAGACCTGGCCGAGATGCGAACTGGTACGGCCATCGACGAACAGATCGACGCGCCCCGGCGGCAGGTTGTCGAGCACGAAGGCGCCGCTTTCGTCGGTGGTGGACACCACGCTGGTGCGGCCCACCGATATGCGTACGCCGGGCAGCGGCTCGCCCTTGTCGGTGTAGACGAAGCCACGGAAGCGGGTGGTGCCGTCGCGCGCTTCGCGTACCTGGATGACGTACTGGGCATTGCCGGCCAGCTGCGCCGGGTCATTGATGTCGCCGTCCGCGTTGCGGAGAGCGCGGGCACTGACGCGCACCGTGCCGGGCGTCAGCCCGATCTGCGGCCGCGTCGCGGTAAGGCCGTTGCGATCGGTCACCAGCACGCGCCTCTGCACCCGGTTGCCGTTGTCATCGACGAAGAAGGCATCGCCCTCCTCGATCGTGAACACGATGGGCACGCCGGGAAGATGGTTGTCACTGACATCGCGCACGACCAGGGACAGCAGTTCCAGTGGCACGCTGCCGGTCTCGGCGATCTGGTGGGTGCCGGTGTCGGCCAGTACCTTGGACACGGCGCCGCGCCGCGTCGTGGCCGAGAAATACACCTCACCGGCGAACTGGTTGGCCAGCACGCCCGCCTGCGCGGACACCTGGGCGCGCACGACGTTGGATCCCGGTCCGGTCTGCTTGCCGGGTACCAGCCACACCTGTGCGCGGCCGGCGCTGTCGGTGCGCACCACCACATTGCGCGCCGGACTCACGCCATCCGGCCGCTGCACCTGACCGCGCACCGAGGTGATGGAGCCGGTATTGCGCATGACGTCGAAGCTGACCGGCAGATCGGCGACCGGCGCGCCATCGCGATCGAGTGCGACGATGGACAGTGGCTGCGGCAGCTCCACACCGACATCGCCGGTCTGGCCGTTGCCCGACAGCGCGGACAGGCGGTGGCTGCCGACCGCGATCCGGCTGACGCGCAGCGTGCGCACCCGCCGGTTGCCCAGATGGTCGGTGGCCACCACGTCGAGCACGTTCTCGCCCACCTGCAGCGGCACCGTGCTGGCCAGGAAGTAGCGATCCGACACCTGCGCCTCGACGCCATTGACGGTCACCACCGGCTCCGGCGCCCCGGTCATGCCCTCGACCGCATCATTGACGACGCCGCGCACATCGATGGCCGCGGCCGAGGTCACATGAAGATCCTGCGGCGTCTCGATGGTCAGTATCGGCGCCGTCTGGTCCACCGAAACCGTCACCGTCGAGCTACCCACACGCCCGGCGGCGTCGGTGGCGACGACGGTGAGCACATTCATGCCTTCGCGCAGGAAGAAGCGCTCGAAGGTGAAACCGGTGCCGGCCGCATCGATTACCGCGCCCTGCTGGTTCACGGTCACCGCGACCACCGGTTTGCTCACGCGCCCGGTGATCGTCACCGGCCGCTCGACATTGCCGGTGAGGTCGGTCGGGCTGCTGTCCTGCACCCGGCCGAGTATCGATTTGTCGGTCGGACTGAGCACCGTGACACGCGGCGGACCGTCCAGCGTGACCGTGCGTCTTTCGGTGACGACGGCACCATCATCGAAGCGGGCGATGAATTCCAGCGTATTGTCGCCGTCGAGCAGCTTGACCGAGCCGCTCAGTACCAGGCGGCCGGTCGCGTCCGCCGACTGCAGCGCCATCTCGGCACCATTCACGGTCAGGCCGAGAAGACCGCTCTTGCTGGCCTGGACACGCGCTTCGACCGGCAGGGTGATCGTCGTGACCGTCTGGCCACCTGCGGGAGACGTGATGTCGAGCTGGTGCACCGACTCCGTATCGACCTCGAAGCCCCAGACCGCATTCACGAGAATGCCCGCTTGATCGGTGGCCTCCAGATAGACGGTGTAGGGGCCTTCCGCAAGCGCCTGCACCGGCTGATAGACGATCTCGTCGGCATTCCACTGCGCGCGCGCCGTCACGTCGTCGCCATTCACGACAAGCCGCACGGTGGATCGATCAAGCGATGAGCCCCCAGCGCCGATGCGCGCACGGATCGGCGGCCTGCTGGCAGGCGGCAGCAATTCGTCACGCGGGGACATTGCGGTGATGCTCAGCGGTACCTGCGTGGTGAACCGCCAGCTGGACTCGGTCACGTTACCCGCCCTGTCCGCCAGCCGGAGCTGCACGACATGCGATGCGTCCGCCAGCGGCGCGGCGACGACATAGCGGATATCGCCTGCCCCTATCTGCGCCGCGGAGGTCACATCCGTTCCATTCAGGCTGAGCCTGATCGCCGCGGGATCGATACCCGACCCGACGTCGCCGAATGTGGCCGCGATGACGGGCTGAGCGCCCGGCGGCAGGAAACCGCCCGGCGGCTCCTGGGTCAGCACTTCAGGCGGCGTGCGCGTCACGAACGCCGTCTGCGCGCTCGCGCGGTTGCCGGCCGCGTCGGCCACGCGCACGACCAGCGTGTGCGGCCCTTCGCTCAGCGGCTGCGTCGGCCGGAAACTGAAGCCCGACGCCGAGGCCGCGACCTGGGCACCGATCGCAACGCCATCGAGCTCGACTTCAAGCGTTCGCACATCGACGCCGCTGCCGGAATCGGCGAACGAAGCCGCCAGCTCAGGCACCGCGTCCGCCGCGAGAATCGCGCCGGCGGACGGAAGCAGACCGGAAATGCGCGGCGCTTCGCTGTCGCCCGCGGGCGGTGTGCCAACGAAGCGCCAGCTCAATGCGGTCAGCAGATCGATCGCGGTCGAGCGGTTGGTGCGGAGGGTGATCGTGTCTTCGGGCAGTCGCGACTCGCCCGCGGCAAGGTCGCCGACCGTCAGAGAACCTTCCAGCACGGTCACGTAACTGACCACCGAGGTGGCTGTCCCGCCGACGGCGCGCAGCGGACCGCCCGTGTTGTTCACCCTGGCGCGATAAACAGATTCCCATTCGAGCCGCGATATGCGCTTGGTCGACACCAGTTCGAAGGCGGTCACCGAAACGGCCGCGTCTTGAGCGGAGGCAGGCATCGCCAGAACGAGCGAGCACAGCAGCAGGGATACCAGGGCACGCAGCATGGCCATGACGGGCGACGTCACCTTATTTGTCATTGGTCGGAACTCGGACGCGGATGTGCGCGCAAGGCGGGAGCGGACGCCCCGCCTTCGCCATCACCGGGTGGAACGTCGGCGGAAAGCCAGAGCGAGGGCAAGACCGGCCAGCGCGAGCATCCATGACGCCGGCTCGGGCACGGAAGCGGCGGCAACGGTGCGGCCCTGGGATACGGTGTCAAAGGTATCCGGGTTCAGTACCAGGAAAGTCTGCGACCCCGGCGTGCCCACGCCCAGCCACTCGAACTCGATGGCGAAACCGGACAGCGATGCGCCACCGTCCAGCGGCGCACCGACTGCCAGCAGGTCGAACAGCGCCGGCAGACCGGGCTGCGAACCGAGGACCAGCTGATCCCAGTCCGCGGTGAGCAGAGGATCGCTGACGATAGTCAGCGAGGATTCGAGGTAGAGGACGGGATCGAACTCGATGTCGATCAGATGGATGGGCGCCTC
>WBZX01002311.1_pt1 | contig 13078 bp, 9 predicted proteins | sample 5204211 | NCBI WGS metagenome assembly WBZX01 (sample SAMN12344362, study PRJNA552823) | activated sludge metagenome | biome: Activated sludge suspended growth; feature: Nitrification reactor; material: Wastewater; isolation source: activated sludge from nitrification reactor of wastewater treatment...
TTTCCGCTGATTTTCAATGAGCGTGATTTGGCGGAGTAGAAAATTTACAAGTAGAGGGTGTTCTTGCCGAGACTAGTTTGACGTTGATTAAAGTGATTGCGCTGATTGGCGCTGATTTCTTTTCATCGCTTTTGGCGATGATTATTTTGAAGGTGGGGGCTTGGAGTTTATCAGGCGTTTGAACTGGAGGCTTTTCGCACCGAAATTGATGAGTAGGCCAGTTTCAATGTGATAGACTTCAAGATAATTGAGGGCTTGGTTGAGATGGGAGTCATCAAGTTCGCTCCGGGCTTTGAGTTCTACGGATACAACATCTTCCACGAGGAAGTCAACTCTGCGCTTGCCAACATACTCCCCTTTATAGAAGACGGTCATTTCAAATTCCTGGACAAAACTGAGCCCTTGCCTGCCCATCTCAATAGCAAGTGATCGCTGGTAAATAATTTCCTGAAAGCCATTACCGAGATACTTGTGCACCTCTATCGCGCACCCTATAATCTTTCCTGTAATAGCAGAATGCTTGTAATCCGTGTTTACAACTGGTTTCATCTGGCGAAGATTAGAATAGAAAATTAGGGTATGCATGTGATATTGTCAAGTTAAAAATCAAAGGAATTAGAAAAATCACTTGCTATCAAAGGCAATTGCAATCAGCTTAATCAAACAATAAGGAATGCCAAACTTCAGGCTGATGAAAAAAAAATCAATCACCCTCTTGACACATAAATAGGTTTTCCCTAATTTTCAACTGAAAACAAATTCGTTCGGGGTGCTCACCGCATCCGGGACATCACTTTTTAAACCAGTTGAAACATGGGACTTACCATCCATTATTCCGGCAAGCTCCGGAATCCCGATGCATTGCCTGCATTGATTGACGAAGCCATTGACATCAGTAAGAGTTTGCATTGGCCTTATGACCTTATAGAGGCATCGCCGGATATTCCTGTCTCTGGCATCCTTGTCGCCCCTGAGGGGAGTGAGCCGTTGTGGCTTACCTTCCACCGAGAGGGATTCATGTGCAATCCAATGCTCTTTGAGTATGTGATGAAGGTGGAGGGCAAGGAGATTCCTGCTGATGCAGAGCAGTGGCTGTTTACCAAGACGCAGTATGCCGGTGTTGAGGCGCATATCGCGATGATCAAGCTGCTGCGGTACCTGAGTGAAAAGTATTTTGAACGCTTTGAGCTCCATGATGAAAGCAAGTACTGGGAGACGAATGATGAGTCGGTATGCCGCGCCCGCTTTGGTGAATATGACAGAGTGTTGAGTATGGTCGGTGATGCACTTGAAGGGATGGAGATTGGTCCGGAAGAAAGCCAGGAAAGTGTGATCGCTAAAATAGAGAAGATGTTGGAGGAGAAATTTGGGATGAAGCGGAGCAATTGATATTGCATCTCCTTTTCAGGAGGATGATTTACCTGCATATTATCCCTACCCAAAGATGCGGTTTCACCGTTCGGCCTGAAGGCGGAATTTTATCGTTCAAAATGCTGAATTATGAAATCGCGCCTTTCCTGGATTTTACCAGTCCTCTACTTTGTCTTGAGTATCACTGCCCTAAACGCCCAGCGGGTAGGGGTGGGCACTACGACACCCAACAACAGTGCTATCCTGGATATCACCAGTGCGGATATGGGTATACTCATTCCCCGCATGTCTTCCACTCAGCGGCTGGCGATCACTTCCCCGGCGCAAGGGCTCATGGTATATGATGAAACGCTCAACAGCTTCTGCTATTACAGCGGGTCATCATGGAAAGAGATTGGCCGGGCTAATGATACCTGGAAAATCACCGGCAACACCGGTAATACATCGGATCATTTCTTTGGTACGATGGATGCCATGCCGGTGCAGATTCGCCTGGACAGTCTCAAGGCAGGGATATGGGATGGTACCAACCGGAACTACAGTATTGGGGTCGGGGCACTGGACAGCCTCACGACAGGCAAAGGAAATGTTGCGATGGGGCAAAACACTTTATTCAAGGACAAGACGGGTAACAACAACGTGGCCGTCGGTGATAGTGCCTTGCTGGCCAATACCGTAAGTGATAATGTAGCTATTGGATCTAAAGCATTACGCTCCAATACAACAGGGACCGAAAATACTGCCGTAGGATATCAGGCCCTGATGAATTCCACGACCAATGGTAATACCGCGATGGGATACAAAGCCTTGTCGGCTAATACGGGAGGTTTTAGTAATACTGCTGTAGGAAGTAATGCTCTTCGAAACAATACTTCAGGTTTGGCCAACACAGCTGTAGGAATAAGCGCATTAGTGTTGAACACCACCGGTGTTGCAAATACAAGTGTGGGATCATATGCATTGGGAAGTAATACAACAGGGCAAGCAAATACAGCGGTAGGATCTTCAGCGCTTGGAATTAATACCACAGGCAACAATAATGTTGCATTGGGTCGCCAGGCTATGAATGACAATTCCACCGGAAGCAATAATACAGCCATTGGCTTTAATGCCCTGATTTCAAACTCTACAGGCCGCAGCAATGTGGCTATAGGAATCAATGCCGCCAGACTCAATGGAGCAGCCAATAATAATGTCGCCGTCGGGGACAGTGCCCTATTGGTCAATTCGGTATCCGGTAACATCGCTGTCGGATCGAAAGCCTTGCGTTCCAACACCACCGGCACCGCCAATACCGCCATCGGGTACGAAGCGCTTTTCACCAACACCACAGCTGCTCGCAATACCGCCATCGGCCGCTATGCCCTTCGGAATGGCACCGGGTCTGATAATATTGCTGTCGGAGACAGTGCCCTGCTGGCAAATAATGCTAACTATAATGTAGCCCTTGGCATAAGTGCTTTAAAAAGTAATACGACAGGAATATATAATTTGGCTATCTCTACCAGAGCACTATACAATAACACCGAAGGTGATTCAAACATTGGCATTGGTACTTTTTCGCTCTATAGCAATTCCACCGGAAGTTCTAATATAGCTATTGGTCTTGAGGCAATGAAAAAGAACACCACAGGAGCCATAAATATTTCAGTAGGAAATAGCTCACTTAAGGAAAACACGACAGGTATCGGCAACGCTGCCTTTGGGCATCAAGTCTTAATTCAGAATACTACGGGTCAGGAAAATACAGCAGTGGGTAATTTTAGTTTATCCAGCAACACTGCGGGTTTTGGTAATGTGGCACAGGGCAAAGCAGCCATGTACAGTAATCTCACCGGATTCTACAACACCACTGTTGGGTATGAAGTGATGTTCAACAATACCACTGGTCGGAGCAATGTGGCCATAGGCATCCATGCATTGCGCTCCAATGCCATTGGCAACAACAACGTCGCTATTGGCGACAGCGCTATGCTGGCGAATACTGTATCCGGCAATGTGGCCGTCGGATCAAAGGCACTTCGTTTTAATTCTTCCGGTACAGGAAACCAGGCCTTTGGTTTTGAAGCGCTGTTGAACACCAGTACCGGCAGCCGCAATGCCGCAGTGGGATATCAAAGTCTGCGCACCAATACGACCGGAACTGGGAACACCGCCATGGGCTATCGTGCGCTCTATGCCAACACCACTGCTGCCAATAACGTAGCCATCGGGGATAGTGCATTATTGGCCAATACAGCTGCAGGGAATACCGGTATAGGCTCCAAAGCCCTGCGCAACAATACCATAGGCACCGGTCTGTTTGCAGGAGGTTACCAGGCGTTGTTCGCTAACACCACCGGCCTCAACAACACCGCCATCGGCTATCAATCGATGAACAAGAACACGACCGGTTTTGAGAACACTGCTGTGGGCCACCAGGCTTTGTTCAGTCTAGTCAACGGATTTTTAAATACGGCAGTGGGCCACCAGGCGTTGTATACTAACACAGGTAATGACAATACCGCCCTCGGATACAGATCCCTTTATTTGAACACCAACGGTGGCTCAAACACTTCCCTTGGGATGTCAACCATGTACAACAACGCTACCGGCACTTTCAATGTAGCCACGGGCAAAGCCGCCATGTATAACAATACAACGGGGAGTAACAACACCGCCACGGGGTATAACGCGATGAATGGCAACACGACTGGCGCAAGCAACACCGTCATGGGGTATAATGCCATGCGTCTCAACGTGACAGGCAATTTCAATGTCGCGGTGGGAGATAGTGTGCTTCAGGCCAGTACAGTCACCGGTTTAACTGCTATCGGCTCACGAGCCCTGAAAAGTAACACGACGGGTTTATACAACACGGCCATTGGTTACCGCACCATGGTGGCCAATACCACAGGCGCATACAATACCGCCATCGGCTACGAAGCCCTGCGCAGCAATACCGCGGCAAATGGCAATGTGGCTGTCGGATATTTTGCATTAAAAAATAACACCACGGCCAGCAACAGCATCGCTATCGGAAATTATGCGCTTGAAAACAACAACAACTCCACCAATGTCGCCGTCGGCTCCTTTGCACTACAGACCAATGTAACGGGTACCGACCTGACGGCTGTTGGTCATGCTACAATTGCCTCGGTAGACGGGTTGATTAATTCTTCCGTCATTGGCAATACGGCTACCATCAACGCCAGCAACAAAATTCGCCTTGGGGATGCAGCCATCACGGTGGTAGAAGGCCAGGTCGCCTATTCGTTTCCCTCCGATGGGCGCTTCAAGAAGAATGTGCAGGAGGATGTCAAGGGCCTTGACTTTATCATGAAACTTGAACCGGTATCCTACACCTTCGACCGCCTGGCCTTCTCCCATCACATTGGGGCAAATCCTGATGCCGCAAAGGCATCAACATTGACCGCCCAATCCCAGCAACGCCAGATCGGCTTTATCGCCCAGGATGTTGAGCGCGCCATGACCGAGGCGGGATTTGATTCCTTTGACGGCGTCCATGCCCCGGAAAACGAACACGATAACTACAGTGTGGCCTATAGTCAGTTTGTCGTCCCACTCGTCAAAGCAGTACAAGAACTCAACTCCACCATCGAAGACCTGAGGTCCGTCAATGCTGCGCAACAACAAATGATTGATTCACTGATCGAAGAGATGAAAGCATTGAAAAATGAAAAATGAAGAGTGAAGAGTGATGTGTCCTGCGGGCCATATTTCCTATATTGGAATAGAATCCATATCTACCTATGCGGATAAAACCGCCACTGTACTGGCTCTTTTTACTACCTCTCCTGTTCTGTCCGGGATCATTGGGACTATTGGCCCAATTACCTCCCGATATCAGGCTGTTTGATGCGTCAGATGGGTTGTCATTTAGGGATGTGCGGCATGGAGCCAGGGATAAGCGGGGATTTTTATGGATCGTCAATTCCGGTATAGACTTTTATGACGGCCAGACCGTCACATCTTACAATCGATTTGATGCCAAACACAGGTTGCCGGTATCCAATATCCGTTCGGCAGGAGGGCTCGGGGACTCATTGTTGCTTTTTTCTGAAGTAAAAGATCTCTATGCACTCAACATGAATAATGGAAAGGTCAATGCTTTCCCCTATCCGGAGGGCATGGACCTGACTTTCAATGATCTCATCTACATCTCGGATCGTCAGCATCATCCGGACCTGCTGCTTTTTACCCGGTCTCCTAAAGGGACCACAATCCATGTTGTCAACCGCCAATGGAGGCATCTTTTTGCATACCAGGTCCTGAATACAGAAAGGATATTTCCAAAAACCATGCGCTCCTATGCCAATGGCCCGGAAGGTGTGCTGTGGTTGCTTGACGAGGACAATAAACATATACTCCGTATTGATGCCAACGGCAAAAAGGAAATTCCTTTTTCTTTTCCGTTGCGTAATGCAAAGGACGCTTATAGATTTTTCACCGATGGTCAATCCGCGGTGTACATCTGCCGCAATGATGGCCTGATTTTTATTTTGCGCGACGGCAGCGATACGGTCGAACCTTTCTTGAAGGTGCCTTTTCCCCTGGAGAGTTTTTTTCCCATTCATGTGGGTTCAGGAAACTGGATATGGGCCCAGGCCAATGATCAGCTAATACGATTTAATACCGGCACAAAAAAGTGCGAACAATTTCATCTTCAGCCTTTCGGTGTGTATAACCCAGTGTTCAGGGGAAGCTATGAAGATGACGAAGGTATTATCTGGATATTTTCAGAAATGGGGTTGCTCCAGATTAAGCCGGAACCAAAGCCTTTTTTATCGCTCTACACTGAACCCCTTCAAAGACGTAATGCCCAGTTCCGGGAGATCATCCCTGCCACTCCCAACAGCGTGTATTGCAGGGTGTATACCGAACAGGCGTCTATTGTGGAAATCACATTAAGGGCCAATGAGCCCCCCGATACGACGGTCCGTGTTAAAAAATTACCACGCTCAGGATTGATCCATCGGATCGGTGAGGCACTTTATTATATTCCTTCCGGCGCTGACACCATGATCAGGTATGCATTGCCGGATTTCCAACGCACAGACATCCCATTGCCGGTGCAGGCGAATAAACAATTTTTCAATACTTTTCTCGTCGACGGCCAGATCATCTACTACCAGGATATCTCCAATCAACTCACCGGTTTCAATCCCTATACCCGCCAGGCGACAATCATTCCGCTGGAATTCGTTCCGCAAAAAACGAATAGTCCGTGGCGATCGTTGCAAAAGATTGGAAAGAGCAGGATCCTTGTAGGTACGGAGACAGCAGGCTTGTTAGTCTTTGATCAGCAAACCGGAAAATTTATCCGTGCATTTAATGATACACAACCTACACCTCTTTCGGGCAATTATATCAATACCATTCTCCCGGAATCAGATAGTGTCGTCTGGCTCGGAACGCTGGGTGCCGGGATCAACCGTGTTAACATTGAAACCGGGAGTGTAAAATCCTATACTACGCTAGATGGCCTTGCCAATAACATGGTGGCCAGCATGCTGATGGATGACGCAGGTAACTTATGGATCGGCACGTATGGGGGATTATCCATGCTCAAGATCAGGGATCAACGGTTTTACAATTACTATGACCGGGACGGATTGTCTAATGATGAATTTAACTACCTCTCTGCGTACAAAAGCGAGACGGGGCAGATGTTTATGGGAACGATCAATGGGATTACTCTTTTTCACCCGGACGATATCACTGGCACCAGGTCACTTCCTCCTGTTGAGATCATACGTATCGAACGATATCACCAGCATCAAGGCCAGCTGATCACAGAAGGACGGCTATTGAATTTGAATCAGCCCTTTGTGATTTCTCCCTATGACAATTACGTAGAATTTACCTTTGCGGTGCCTTCCTATCGCGCCAATGATTCGCATGTATTTTTTTATAAAATGACTGGTGTAGATAAAGAGTGGCAGCGCCTTGGCCGTACCAACAGCATCCGTTACCAAAAATTACTGCCGGGCGACCACATCCTTGAGATCATGGCCGCTGATGCCAATGGAAACATCACCCGATCTCCAACCACTATAAGACTCCATGTCCAACAGGTATATTATCGTTCCACCTGGTTTATCGGGTTGGTGATTCTGTTGCTCACCATCATCGGGTACAGTGTGTATAGGTACCGCATCCGGATGTTGACGAAGGAACACCAAACACGTACGCGCATCGCCAGTGATCTGCATGATGAAGTGGGTGGATCCCTGACCGGATTGTATCTGCAGCTCCAGGTGATGGAACTCCGCGCTCAAGGAGAAGAGAAATCGCGACTTGCCAAGGTCAACTCCATCATACATCAGTCAATCACGAAAATGCGTGACCTGGTCTGGTCCATTGATGCGCGCAGTGATACGTGGGACAAGATGTTGGAGCGCATGGAAGATTTTGCCTCCGATACCTTGTCTCCACGGGATATCCGCTATGTATTTCATCAACGGATTCAGCCTGACAAGCGGATTGATGCCCATCTCAAACACAACCTCTACCTGATCTTTAAGGAAGCGATTCACAATATTGCCAAGCACAGCAATGCCACTGAAGCAACGTTTGATTTTGAGGAGAAGGATGGTCGCCTGATCATGGAGATTAAGGACAATGGAAAGCCGCAGGAAAAGGGAACGGTTTCAGGCCAAGGACTGCAGAACATAAAAATGAGGGCAGAGCGGATCAAGGCTGATCTCCAGGCGGGGTTTGATGAGCGGGGATATGTAGTGAGAATTGAATTGTGAATTGTGAGTTGTGAATTGTGAGTTGTGAGTTGTGAGCTGTGAGTTGTGAGTGAAATAAAAGGGAGGAACAAATATGCTATCATGTATATGAAATTCGCGGCAGTCGCAGGCTCACCCAAATATGTAGGTAAATGGTATTAACGTATGCAATAATTTTGATCCGATGAGCAGTAAGATAAAAGTCGGCATTGTTGAAGATGAAACGGAAATCATTGGAATGCTTTTCTATTTCATCAACCAGCAGCCGGATATGGAGTGTGTGTTGCAGGCGGGATCGGTAGAAGAATTTTTTGAGAAAGCAAGTGATATTCAGGATCTGAACGTATTGATTCAGGATATTGGATTGCCAGGGATGACCGGGCTGGATGCGATACGGCGGATCAGGGAGATGATGCCCCGTACGGAGATCCTGATGTATTCCATCTACGATGATTCTGACCGGATCTTTAAGGCGCTGTGTGCTGGGGCTTCGGGCTATATCTTGAAAAATACACGACTGGAAGATATTCGCCGGAGCATTCTCGATGTACACAACGGACAGGCGGCGATGTCTCCCTCCATTGCCAAGAAAGTGATTGCTTATTTCAGGCCACAGAAGAAGGAAAGCGAGTTGACTGGAAAGGAGCTGATGGTCGTACAGTTATTGACAGATGGACTGTCCTATAAGATGGTGGCTGACCGCATGCAGGTATCCATGAATACCGTTCGCTTTCACATACGCAATATCTATGAAAAACTGCAGGTGCATAGTAAAGCCGAAGTGATATCGAGGAATCTCAGAGGGGATATATAGAAAGGGTGGAAGGGCAGAAAGGCGAAGGGCAAGGATATTCCTGCTGATGCAGAGCAGTGGCTGTTTACCAAGACGCAGTATGCCACGCCCGCTATGGGGAGTATGATCGTGTGCTGAATATGGTCGGAGAAGCCCTCGATGGAATGGAAATCGGACCAGATAAAAGCCGGGATAGAGTGATCGCTAAGATTGAGAAAATGCTGTAGGATCGTTTTGGGATGAAGAGTAAGTAGGGAGGATTTATTTTTCTTCTTCTATTTCTTTGGTCAGCAAGGGATTGATATTTTCTTTTGCTCCGCGAAAGACGATAATCGTGGTGCCAAACTCGCGTGCATCCGGATTGTCGATTGATCCGGCTGTGTATGCTTCCTGGAAGTATGGAGCCGTGTCGTTGATCTCTGCCAACACGTCATCTCCCTCCTTGATGGAGATGACGTTCAATATTGGTTGCTCAAGAGGAAACCAGTTGATGTAGTCCGCATTGAACGATACGGCGCGGATATTTTTATGATGACTGTAATAGTTTATCGCTCCCGCCTGACCGTAATTGTCGCAAAGGACTAAGGTCTGTTCCTGGTTTGCTATGGTATCGTAGACGGCATCGACTTTTTGAGCCAGCTCTCGCCAGCCCAGCATATCTGCATAGTCCTGCGGAAGGTGATGTTCCTGCCCATCTTCCCAGCGAAGCATTCCGAAACTACGATAGAGACCAATCTGGGATTTTATCTGTTCGGGGCTTTTGTTTGGAAAGCCTGTCAGGATAAAAGGGATGAACAGAATAATAAGCAGAGACAACGCAACAGGTCGCAGATAGATTTTCCATCCTATACTAGTAAGGTGCGCTATGTAGACTGATCCAAAGACCAGCAAGACAGGGTATAGTCCGATGGCGTAATAACTTTTGGCCTTGAAGAATACGAACAACACTATCGCTATCAGGTAGGTTAAACCAATTACACGATAGCGCCTGAAGGGTGGATACATGACAAGTCCTGTCAGCCCGGCAATGATGATAAACATCGAGTTGATAAAGTAAAGTAGTTGATCCTTTAGGAAGTCAAGCCGGTTGACATGTACCAGTTGTGTGTCAGCCAGTTCGCGGAGTTGCCGGAGTGTTGGAAAATCATGCTGATATTGCCATAGCATGTTTGGCATGATCAGCAGGCAGCCAATTGCAATTCCAAAATAGAGATGTTTATCTGTAAATATTTTTCGATGAGGTGTCAGCAGGATTGCAGAAAAAAGAGCAGCGATGAGAATCAGGATATTGTATTTGCTATAGATGCCCAATGCAAGGGTGATAGCAGCCATATATATCCATCGTGATTCACTGGATTGAATCCATCTGATGAGAATATAGAAGGAAAGCGTCCAGAAGAAAATTTCAAAGGAGTTGGGTTGGTAGAGGGTATTGACCCGCAGGAGTGGGGAGATCAATATAGCGATAGTACCCAGGAGGCAAGCAAAAAGACTGCCGTCCAATTTTTCGATCATTTTCCAAACCAGGATCAGTGTGAAGGCGCCGAATAGTGCAGGAAAAAACTTGACCCAGAATACAGCACCACCCAGGGAATGAATAAGGAAGGAGATCCATGATGTCATGGGTGGTACAGAGATATAGCCCCATGCCAGATGAAGGCCCTGGTCGAGATGGAGGTATTCATCGCGCTGCAGATCATATGCCGGATGGATCAGGATGGCCTGAAGTAGAAATTTGATCACAAGAATTCCGGCAAGGAAGAAGAGGTTGCGATTCATCAGGGTTGTATTGTGGTGGAAGGTAAAAATACTGCCAATGATTAAAAGATTACGCTCAAAGCCACTGATTGACTTGGAGCATGATTTTACTGGGACGGAGATCTTGCCTGGATGGTGATCCTGCCGAGACTGTTTTACCGCTGATTAAATGATTGCCGCTGATTTTTGTTTTTACTTTTTGATTTGATTTTGCTGACCGAGATGAAATGAACACTTATTAACCGTCTCCAATACAGTGTATTCTATCGATCAGATTTATACCGCAAACGTCTTCGAAATCCGGTAATGCTCAGCCTGGTTTTTCGAAAACCAACGCTTGTCTTCGTGATCAAACTTGGAATAGATCATGACGAAGCGGACATCACTGTCCAGGGCGGTGACATACCTGAATTCGCGGGTGATGCCGCCGTCTACAAAGACGGGATAATGGGAGTCGATCCAGCTCAGTTCACCCTTGGAGTTTTCTGTGCTCTTGTTGAGCTTGTTAAACTTCAGGCGCTTTTCAATCCTCGTATCACTCATGTCAAATGGAGTGTTGTCGTCAAAGGTGAGGATATTGAAACGGAAGCCATGGATATACTGCCTCGCGATCCCCTTGTTGGTGATGACGGCGATCAGTTCGACGATTTTCTTATCACGGGAAGACCCCAGGATCTTGAGTTTGAGATCAAACTGCAACTTAGGATACTGCTCGCGGGCTATGCCAAAGCGGTACAGGGTCCAGACACCAGCCAGGACTAGTGCAGATATCGTAAAGAGGGAACTGATTTCTGAGATGGACATTGATGGCTTGGATATCAGTTGATAAATGTAAAAAAATTCGCGAAGAATTGAATATATCAATGTTTTCGAGGAACGACATGATGATCACTTTTTTTCTAAGCACTATTGTTAGTATTTACAAGCCAGAATGGTCGCCGATTAATCATGGTATTTGCCTAGTTTGATATGATAAAACGTACAGGGTAAATACTGAAATTGAAGAAAATACACAGTATTGGCAAGGCCTGCAATACCTATTTAAGATATTGATATTCAATCAATCATCTTGAATCGGTTGCGAAACATGCCTATACGCCATCGGGCAACAATATCGTTTTAGATATTGTATACTATTCAGCACTTCTCCTCGGTTAGCTTCTGAAAAATCAATGACAGCAACAATAGCGTTGCATTTGTTTGATCACTAAAAAACTTCGTCATGAAAAAACCATTTTCATTGCCGGTGAAGCCGGCCTGGGAGACAAGGCCTTTAAAATCATCTGCAGCCAACCCTCAAGCCAGAAGGTTCAATACGAATCAGGAGCATGTGGCCGATCGTCAAAAGAAAATCCGGCCTACTGATTTGGATTCGCAACACGCATTAAATATCCCACGAGGCAGCTCCGGTGAGCGCGATCTTCGCGAAGGCAAGTACACGCCTACTGAGAAGCCCTGGTAGGGAATAGTTGAAGAGATATCTTATCAAACTCAAAATCTAAAGCCATGGGAAGTCTATTGTATTTAGTTGCCATCATCCTGGTGATCCTTTGGGCACTCGGTTATTTTGCCTACGGTGCTACCGGGTTGATACACATCTTACTGGTCATTGCGGTGATTGCCGTATTGCTTCGGATTATTTCAGGTAAAAATCCGGTTTCATAGAACCCTGACCAAAGGACTACACATGCATCTACAGTATTTGTCGTTAGGATGCGAGAAGACGGGGCGTTTGCATGACGCCCCGTTTTTATTTATCAGTATATGTCGAGGTGGTTTTCTTCCAACATTCAGGTTTTCATTGAAAGAACATGTCCTTAAACCACGCTGATGGATTGTTGTGGATATAAAATGTGATGTGATCATACTCCTCTTTATTCCAGATGATGTGATCATGGAAAGATCTTTGCCATTGAAAATCCTTGTATGGATATGAACCATCCGGTGCCTGCCACATTCGTATCAGTTTAGATGAGGTGGTTTTATATGCACCAATCAATTCCGAAAGGGATTTGATTTTATTGCCAGGTTGGAATATAGAGGGGCTAGATGTAGATGAATCAGTGATGATTGGATCTTGGTTGGTCGGAAAATCCATGGTCGGATTATCGACGGATGGATCAATAATGATCGGAACATCCTTGATTGGAACAGGTAGGGACAGGTCGCGACCTGTCCCTACCTGTTCCAATCGCACATCCCGATGGTTTGTGTGAATATCACGATGATCCGTGTGAACATCCTGATGATCGTCCCGAACATCCCGATGATCCGTGTGAACATCCTGATGATCGTCCCGAACATCCCGATGGTTTGTGTGAATATCACGATGATCCGTGTGAACATCCTGATGATCGTCCCGAACATCCCGATGTTCCGACCGAACATCCCGATGATTTGTATGGACATCCCGATGATT
>WBZX01002090.1_pt1 | contig 13072 bp, 14 predicted proteins | sample 5204211 | NCBI WGS metagenome assembly WBZX01 (sample SAMN12344362, study PRJNA552823) | activated sludge metagenome | biome: Activated sludge suspended growth; feature: Nitrification reactor; material: Wastewater; isolation source: activated sludge from nitrification reactor of wastewater...
GAGGCGATTCCGGCAGCGATCAATAATACCTGCTGTGCGGTGGCGCGCAATTCCGTTCGCTTGTGCAGGCCCGGAATGAGGTCGGCGACCGCGACGTAGATCATACTCGCCGCCGCCAGTCCGAGAAACACCGGCACCAGCGACTCCATCTGCGACAGCGCGAAATACGCCAGGATGCCACCGACAAGTGTCGCCAGGCTGGACAGCAGGTTGAAGACCAGCGCCCGCGTCCGGCTGTAGCCCGAATGGAGCAGGATCAGGAAATCCCCGGCCTCCTGCGGAATCTCGTGGGCGATAATCGCCAGCGCGGTGACGATCCCCAGCGGGGTGCTCTCGACGAAGGCGGCGGCGATCAGCACGCCGTCGACAAAGTTGTGAAAAGTGTCGCCGACGAGGATCAGCAGGCCGCTGCGACCGTGATCGTGCCCATGACCGCCATGCCCGTGACCGTGATCCTGGTGCTCATGCCCGGCACATCCCTCGTCGTGGCAGTGCCGCCACAGCACCAGTTTTTCGAGCACGAAGAAGATCATGATGCCGGCCAGCACGTTCATCGCCGCCTTGGCCGGCGTCTCGGCCGCCTCGATGGCATGCGGTAGCACCTCCAGGAAGGCCGCGCCGAGCAGCGCGCCGATCGCATAGCTGATCAGCACCGGCACCCACTGCGGCCGCGCCGCGAACGCAAATACCGCCGCCACCGCCACGCTCAGCAGCCCGCCGGCAAAACTCATCACAACAATCCAGGCGAGGGGCGTCATGGTCATAGCTCGGAAAAAGAGCCGGGCAGTATACCGCCAGTCGCGCGTGCGGCCGTCACGAGGCTCAGACGAGCCAGATCAGCGAGGCCATGCGACCGGTCGCGCCGTCGCGGCGGAATGAGAAGAATCGTGCCGGCTCCGCAACGGTGCACCCCTCGCCGCCATGGATCGCCGTGACGCCGAGCGCCGCCAGCCGGCGGCGCGCCAGCAGGTAGATGTCGGCCAGCCATTTGCCGGGCGCGCCGGCCGGCCGGAAGGCCGCGTCGGCACCGGGATCGGCGGCGACGAAAGCGGCCCGCACCTCGTCGCCGACCTCGAAAGCCTGCGGACCGATAGCCGGCCCGAGCCAGGCCATGATTTCGGACGGCGCCACCTGCATCGCCGCCACGCACGCCTCGATCACCCCGCCATGCAAACCGCGCCAGCCGGCGTGGGCCGCGCCGACGACTGTTCCGGCACGGTCGCACAGCAGCACCGGCAGGCAATCGGCGGTCATCACGACGCACACCGCGCCGGGCGTGCGGCTGACCGCGGCGTCGGCAGCGGGCACGCCGGCCGCCGTCGCCGCGTCGACGACCGCGGTGCCGTGCACCTGATTCAGCCAGCACGGCTCGGCCGGCAGCAGGCTGCGCACCCTGGCGCGGTTCGCGGCGACACAGGCCGGATCGTCGCCGACATGGGTGCCGAGGTTGAGGCTGGCGTACGGCGCCGCGCTGACGCCGCCGGCGCGGGTCGTCGACAGCGCCCTCACCCGGGCCGGCGCCGGCCAGTCGGGGACGATCCAGGCATCGCTCATGGCCGGACACTCCCGCGCAAGGTTTCAAGCAGCCCTTCGAAATCGGCCGGCAGCGGCGTCTGCCAGCGGCAGGTCGCGCCACTGACGGGATGGATCAGCCCCAGCTGCCAGGCATGCAGCGCCTGCCGCGCAAAGGCGTCGAGGCGCGGATCGGCGCTGCGGGCCTTGCCGTAGGTGGCATCGCCGACCAGCGGATGGCCGATGTGGGCCATGTGAACGCGGATCTGGTGGGTGCGTCCGGTGGCGAGCTCGCACTCGACGAGGGTCGCCCGGCCAAAGCGTTCGACGATCCGGTAACGGGTCAGCGCCTCGCGTCCGCCCGGCACCACCGCCATCTTGGTGCGCTGCACGGGATGCCGGCCGATCGGCGCATTCACCTCGCCGGACGGCGGCGGCTCGCCATGCACAAGCGCCAGATAATGCCGCTTGACCGTGCGCGCCTGCAGCTGACGGACCAGATCGGTCTGCGCCTCGAGCGTCTTGGCAACCACCAGCAGGCCGCTGGTGTCCTTGTCGAGCCGATGGACGATGCCAGCCCGCGGCAGCTCGCGAAAGCCGGCGCCGTGGTGGAGCAGTGCGTTGAGCAGCGTGCCCGACCAGTTGCCGCTGCCCGGGTGGACCACCAGCCCGACCGGCTTGTCGATGACGATCAAGGTGCCGTCCTCGAAGATCACCGACAGCGGGATGTCCTCGGCCTGCTCGGCGAGCATCGCCTCGGACGGCTCGGGACTGACGACGATCGACTCGCCCCCCCAGACCTTGGTCTTGGGGTCGGGCGAAGCGCCGTCGATGACGATCCGGCCGGATTTCAACCACGATTGCAACCTGCTGCGCGAGTGCTCGGGAAACAGGCGGGCCAGCGCCTGATCGACGCGCAGACCGGCAAAGTCGTCGGGAATCGAATCGCGCTGCGCCGCAGCAACAGGCGAAAGGAGACCGGCAGGGGAAGCGGAAGGTTCGGCTGGGCTATAATCGAGCCAGTCTTCTTCCAAAGAGTTTTCGATGGCGCATTTCACCCTGCGTAGTTTAACGCTTGTCGGCGTGCTGCTGCTCGCCGGCTGCGGCCTTCCCGACCAGGTCGACGAAACCGTCGGCTGGAGCGCCCAGAAGCTGTACACCGAAGCCAAGGAGTCGATGGGCGATGGCGCCTGGGATCGGGCCATCAAGATGTTCGAGAAACTTGAGGCACGTTACCCCTACGGTCGCTACGCCCAGCAGGCACAGCTCGAAGTCGCCTACGCGTACTACAAATCGGGCGAACAAGCGTCGGCCGTCGCTGCCTGCGACCGCTTCATCAAGCTGCACCCGAACCACGCGAACGTCGATTACGCCTACTACCTCAAAGGCCTGGCCTACTTCAACGAAGACCTCGGCCTGCTCGGCACGCTGGCCAACCAGGATCTTTCCGAACGCGACCCAAAGGCCACGCGCGAAGCCTTCCGCACCTTCAAGGAACTCGCCCAGCGCTTCCCCGACAGCAAATACACACCCGACGCCCAGCTGCGCATGCGCTATCTGGTCAATGCGCTGGCCAACCACGAGGTGCACGTCGCCCGCTATTACTACAAGCGCGGCGCCTACCTGGCGGCGGCCAACCGGGCTCAGGCGGCGATCAAGGATTTCCCGCAGTCGCCGGCGATCGAGGAAGCCCTGTTCCTGCTGGTGCAGAGCTACGACGCCATGAACCTGCCCGACCTGCGCAAGGACGCCGAGCGGGTCATGCGCCAGAACTTTCCCAACAGCCGCTACTTCGCCGGCAACCAGCCCGGCGGCGACGGTGCGCCGTGGTGGAAACTCTGGTAAGCGGCGGGGGCGATAGCAATGGATGAAGCCGTGCGGTTGGCGCTGGCCCGGTGGCCCAACGTACCGTCGTGCACCGGCTGGCTGAGGCTATCGCGGCGGGGCGAGTGGTGCGTGCCGGAGGGGCCCGTGCGGCACGCGGGCCTCGCCGCCTTCATCGGCCGCAACTACATGGCCACCGACGATGGCCGCCGGTTCTTCCAGAACGGCCCGCAGCAGGTTTTTATCGACCTCGACTACACGCCGACGATCGTCCGCCTCGCTGCGCCCGACCGCCTCGAAACCCACATCGGACAGCCGCTGGAATCCCTCGCCGCAGTCTGGCTCGACGAGGAAGGCAGCCTGCTGCTCGACTCCGAACACGGCATCGCCCTGCTCGACGACCGCGATCTGGCCGCACTGTGCGCGCGGCTCGACGGCGACCCGGAGCAGCCCGACGGCCCGCTCGCGCTGGAATGGGCCGGCCGGCGGCTTCCGGTCGGACGCATCCGGCAGGCCGATGTCGCGGCCCGCTTCGGATTCGTCGCCAGGCCGGCCTGATCAGCCGCGGCCGTAGGTGTCCTCGAAGCGGACGATATCGTCCTCGCCGAGGTAGCTGCCCGACTGCACCTCGATGATTTCGAGGGGCAGCTTGCCCGGATTGGCCAGCCGGTGGACGTGGCCCTGCGGAATGTAGGTCGACTCGTTCTCGCCAAGCAGGAAGACCTTCTCACCGTTGGTGACTTCGGCCGTACCTTTCACGACGATCCAATGCTCGGCCCGGTGGTAATGCATCTGCAGGCTGAGGCGGGCGCCCGGATTGACGACAATGCGCTTGACCTGGAAGCGCGCGCCGCTGTCGATGGAGTCGTACCAACCCCACGGGCGATGAATCTTGCGGTGGGCCGAGGCCTGACTGCGCTTGCCGGCCTTCAGCGCGGCGACGATCTGCTTGACGTTCTGGGTCTTGTCCTTGCTCGCCACGAGCACCGCGTCGGGCGTCTCGACGATCACCGCGTCGTCCAGCCCGACGCAGGCCACCATGCGATCCTCGGCATAGACGAGGGTGTTGCGGCTGTCTTCGAAGAGCACGTCGCCGCGCGCCACGTTGCCGTTGCCGTCCTTGTCGGCGATCTGCCACAGCGCATCCCAGGCACCCACGTCCGACCAGCCGGCCGACATCGGCACGACGCACCCCGGAATCCCGAGCCCGACGGCGCCGGCGAGTTTTTCCATCACCGCGTAGTCGATGGAGTCCGACGGACAGGCACCGAACGCCGCCTTGTCGACCCGCACGAAGTCGGAATCCCGCGAACCGGCCTGCCAAGCCGCCGCACAGGCGCGCGCCATCGCCGGCTGGAGGTGCTCCATGGCCTTCAGCCAGGTGCTCGCGCGAACCATGAAGAGGCCGCTGTTCCACAGATATTCGCCACTGTCGAGGTAGCGCTGGGCGGTGGCGGCGTCGGGTTTTTCGACGAAGGCGGCAATGGCCTTGCTGCCGTCCGCCCGCTCGGCGCCGAAGCGGATGTAGCCGTAGCCGGTCTCGGCGTGGTCCGGCACGATGCCGAAGGTGACGATGGCACCGGCCTCGGCGGCCGGAATACCGGCGTCGATCGCCGCCTGGAAGCCGGCCAGATCGCGGATCACGTGGTCGGCCGGCATCACCAGCAGGACCGGATCGGCCTGCTGTGCGGCCAGCGCGGCGAGGGTCAGGGCCGGCGCGGTGTTGCGCCCAGCCGGCTCGAGCACGATGTTGCTGGTGCCGCGACCGGTCGCCCGCAGCTGCTCGGCGGTGACGAAGCGGTATTCCTCGTTGCAGACGACGATCGGCGCGGCGGCCACCGGAAGACGTCCGGCAAAACCGGCGAGCCGTCCGGCGGTGGCCTGCAGCATGGTTTCGTCGCCGACCAGGGCCAGCAGTTGCTTCGGATACTGTTCGCGGGAAAGCGGCCACAGGCGCGTGCCGGAGCCGCCGGAAAGGATGACGGGTTGAAGTTCCATGACGGGTCGCAGAATGAAATCGTGGAAAAAATCGCGCAATCGCGCTTCGGCGACACCGGCCGGAACCCGCGTCGCGCGAAAGTGCAATTCATACCATGAACTGCAGCACCGAACCCGGTGTCATTTCACGGTCGACTGCTCGCCGGCAGCACCGTCCGGTGCCGACAACCATGCGCCGACCACCCGCTCAACCTCGTCGACACCGGTCTTCTTGAGGCTCGAGAAGAGCTGCACGGTGACCTGTTCGCCGAACGGCGCCAGTTCCTTGCGCACCGCCGCCAGCGTCGCCGCCGCCTCGCTGCGGGTGAGTTTGTCGCTTTTGGTCAGCAGCACGTGGATCGGCCGGCCGCTGGGCGCGAACCAGCCGATCATGACCCGGTCCCGCTCCTTGAGCGGATGGCGCGAATCCATGATCAACACCAGCCCGACCAGATTGGGCCGCTTCGTCAGGTAATCCTCGAGCAGATGCTGCCACTGGCGGCGTACGGCCTCGGGCACCTCGGCGTAGCCGTAACCGGGCAGGTCCACCAGCACCGCGCCGTTCTGCAGACGGAAAAAATTGATCAGCTGGGTGCGCCCCGGCGTCTTCGACACGAAGGCGAGCCGGACATGATTGGCGAGGGTGTTGATCGCGCTCGACTTGCCGGCGTTGGAGCGGCCGGCAAAAGCCACCTCCGGCCCGTCGGGCGGCGGCAGGCCGCGCGGTTTGGCGATCGAGATTTCGAAACGGGCGTTCTGGAACAGGGACATGGGGCAGGAAGTGCGAGGAAGCGGAGCACCGGATGCGCGCGGGCGCCTCGCGCAAATGTCGGGAATTGCTATAGAATAGCAGGTTTGAGACACCCACATTCTTGGCTTCCGAGGACATCATGATCAAGCGTTCCCTGCTGCTTTCGCTGCTTCTGGCCACCGCTGCGGTTCAGGCCCAAGACAAGTCTGCCCCCCAGCCCGATCTGGCCAAGGCAAAACAGACAGCAGAACAGGTTTGCGGCGCCTGTCACGGCGCTGACGGCAACAGCCAGATCCCGACCAACCCGAAACTCGCGGGCCAGCACTCGGAATACCTTTTCAAGCAGCTGAAGAACTTCAAGAGCGACGGCGGCAAGCCGGCCGAGCGCGCCAACCCGGTCATGGGCGGGATGGTCGCCGCGCTGTCGGAAGACGACATGAAGAACCTCGCCGCCCACTTCGCCAGCCAGCAGCTGAAAGGCGAGTCCGCCAAGAGCAAGACCTCCATCGAACTCGGCCAGAAAATCTGGCGTGCCGGCGACCTGAAGCGCGGCATCCCCGCCTGCGCCGCCTGCCACGGCCCCGCCGGTGCCGGCCTGCCGGCCCAGTACCCGCGCCTGTCCGGCCAGTTCGCCGACTACACCGAAGCCCAGCTGAAGGCCTTCCGCGCCGGCGAGCGGGCCAACGACCCGGCCAAGATGATGCGCACCATCGCCCTCAAGATGACCGATCCGGAAATCAAGGCCGTCGCCGACTACGCCGCCGGCTTGCGCTGAGTCAAGGCGCTTCCCGGCGCCGGGCAGCTATAAAAAAGGGGTGGTTCCGGCCGCCCCTTTTTTCATTCGAAGCCGCCGCCCGCCCGCGCACCACCCCACCACCTCCGCACGCTCCAGCCCATGCGACACCGCAGCACCTCCCGCGCGATCTACGAACTGCTCAGTTCGATGCGCTTCGCGATCAGCCTGCTGACGATCCTCGGAATCGCCTCCATCATCGGGACGGTGCTCAAGCAGAACGAGCCCTACAACAACTACCTCAACCAGTTCGGCCCCTTCTGGTTCCCGATCTTCGAGAAGCTCGGGCTATATGCCGTTTATAACTCGGTGTGGTTCCTGACCATCCTCGGTTTCCTGGTGCTGTCCACCACGGTCTGCATCTTCCGCCAGACCCGGCCGATGCTGAAGGACATGCGCGGCTTCCGCGAGCACGCCAAGGAAGTGTCCCTCGCCCAGTTCCAGCACCACGCCCGCCTGCCGGCCGGCCTGCCGCTCGCGCAGGCCCGCGACGCCGCCAGCGCCTACCTGGCCCGCAGCGGCTTCACCACCCGCATCAACCCGCGCCACGACGGCGTGCTGCTTGCCGCCAAGCAGGGCAGCTGGACGCGCATCGGCTATTTCCTGGCCCACGCCGCCATCGTGCTGATCTGCGTGGGCGGCCTGCTCGACGGCAACCTGCCCCTCAAGGCCCAGATGGCGCTCGGCGGCAAGGTGGTGACCTCCGGCAACCAGCTGATTTCCGACATCAAGCCGGAAAGCCGCCTCGGCCTCGACAACTGGAGCTTCCGCGGCAACGTCTTCATCCCCGAGGGCAAGAGCGCCGGCGTGGCGGTGCTCAACGTACAGGACGGCATCCTGCTGCAGGATCTTCCGTTCACCGTGTCCCTGCGCAAGTTCCACCTCGAGCACTACGACTCGGGGATGCCCAAGCGCTTCGCCAGCGACATCGTCATCACCGACAACGCCAGCGGCAAATCGGTCGAGAAGACCATCGAGGTCAACAAGCCCTTCGAGTTCGACGGGATCATGATGTACCAGGCCAGCTTCGAGGACGGCGGCTCGAAACTCCGCCTCGTCGGCCACGACCTGCGCCCCGGCAGCACCGACGCCGCCTTCCCCGTCGAAGCCGCGGTCGGCGACGCGTTCAAAGTGAATGTCGCGGGCCTCGACCACACGCTGGAACTCGGCAGCTTCCGCGTCTTCAACATCGAGAACATGGCCGACGAGGACAAGTCCGACGCCGGCACCTTCGCGAGCATCGAGAAGCATCTGGGCAGCGGCGCCAAGTCGCCGACGAAGAAGGACATGAAGAACGTCGGCCCGAGCATCCAGTACAAGCTGCGCGACTCCGCCGGCCAGGCCCGGGAATACCAGAACTACATGCAGCCCATCGAACAGGACGGCGCCTGGTATCTGCTGTCGGGCATGCGCGAATCGCCGTCGGCGCCTTTCCGCTTCATGCGCATCCCCCTCGACGACGACGGCAAGGCCGACAGCTGGCTGGCAATCCGCCGCCTGCTGATCGACAAGTCGCGCCACGCCGAGATCGCCAGCCGTTTCGCGGCCACCTCGCTGGGCCGCGAAACCGATGCGAACGTACGCCGGCGCATGGAAGAAACCACCCGCAAGACGCTCGAACTGTTTGCAATCGGCGGCTTCGAAAGCCTAGGCAAGTTCATCGAAAGCACGATCCCGGAAGCCGAACGGGACAAAGCCGCCGACATTTTCATCAAGGTTCTCGAAGGCTCGACCTGGGAAGCCTGGAAACTGGTCCGTGCCGCCGCCGGCCAGCCGGCCATCGAGATCGACCCGAAGCGCGCCCGTCTGCTGCGCGACACCCTCAACGCCACCAGCGACAGCCTGCACTACGGCGCGCCGGTGTATTTCCAGCTCACCGGCTTCGACGAAGTGCGCGCCACGGTGCTGCAGGTAACCCGCTCGCCGGGCAAGCCGATCGTCTATTTCGGTTCGCTGCTGCTGGTGCTCGGCGTCTTCGCGATGCTCTACATCCGCGAACGCCGGCTCTTCGTGCTGATCAAAGACTCGGGCGAGACGCTCGTCGCGCTCAGCTCCAACCGCAGGTCGATGGACGTGGACGACGCCTTCCGCCGTCACCGGGACGCCATCGCTGCGCTCATCAAGCCCCAACCGTGATGTGAGGTAGAAGCCATGGACATTGCCCACAAGGACTCCGGCGCCGCCCTGCGCCACCTGAACCCCGGCGACTGGCTGTTCGCCCTCGCGCTGGCCGGCGGCGGCGCCTTCGCCCTGCGCCAGTACGGCGGCTTCATGGACATCTACGACAAGCTCATCCTGTTCCTCGCGGTGCCCGCTCTGGCCGCCGTCGGCTGGGCCTGGAAACCCTTCCGGCCCTTCCTCGCCGCCGCCGCCGCCCTCGCGCTGGCCAGCATCGCCCTTTACCAGGGCGATCTGGCGCGGGCCGAGAAGGTGTTCTTCCTCAAATACCTGATCTCCAGCCAGACGGCGATCATGTGGATGAGCGCCCTCTTCTTCATCGCCACCGGCGCCTACTGGCTGGGCCTGCTGGCGCGCTCCGACTTCGCCGAGAAAACCGGTTCGGCGCTCACCTGGAGCGCGGTGACGATGGGCACCACCGGCCTCCTGGTGCGCTGGTACGAGAGCTACCTGATCGGCACCGACGTCGGCCACATCCCGATCAGCAATCTGTACGAAGTGTTCGTCCTGTTTTCGCTGATCACCGGCCTGCTCTATCTGTACTACGAAGGCCGCTACGCCACCCGCCGGATGGGCGCCTTCGTGCTGCTGGTGATCTCGGCGGCGGTGGCCTTCCTGCTGTGGTACACCTTCTCCCGCGAGGCGCAGGAAATCCAGCCGCTGATCCCGGCGCTGCAGAGCTACTGGATGAAGGTGCATGTGCCGGCCAATTTCATCGGCTACGGCGCTTTCGCACTGGCGGCGATGATCGGCGTCGCCGACCTGCTGGTGCGCAAGGGCATCCTGGCCAGCCGTCTGCCGGCGGCCGAAGTGCTCGACGACGTGATGTACAAGGCCATCGCCATCGGCTTTGCCTTCTTCACCATCGCCACCATCCTCGGCGCGCTGTGGGCGGCCGAAGCGTGGGGCACTTACTGGCAGTGGGATCCGAAGGAAACCTGGGCCTTCATCGTGTGGCTCAACTACGCCGCCTGGCTGCACATCCGTCTCACCAAGGGCCTGCGCGGCGCGATGCTGGCCTGGTGGGCGGTGGTCGGACTGGTGGTGACGGCCTTCGCCTTCGTCGGCGTCAACATGTTCCTGTCAGGCCTGCACTCCTACGGCTCGCTCTGATTTTCCCGGCGCGGCCTGCCGCGCTCCAGCCGGGCGATCTCGCCGGCACTGAAGCCCGCCTTCCGGCGGGCTTCGACGTTCAGGGGCCGGGGCGGCCACGGCGCATCGAATTCCGCCATCAGCGCCAGGTAAGTAGCCTCCGGCTCGAGCCCCCGCTCGGCGCAAAAGTGGCGGAACCAGCAGTCGCCGAGCGCCACATGGCCGATCTCGTCGTTGAGGATGATGTCGAGTACGGCGATCGTTTCCGCGTCGCCGACGCGGCGCAGGCTGGCGACGATCGGCGGCGTCGCATCCAGCCCCCGCGCTTCCAGCACCCGCGGCACCAGCGCCATGCGGGCGAGCGGGTCGTGCGCGGTTTTCACCGCCATGTCCCACAGCCCCCGGTGGGCGGGGAAGTCGCCGTAGCCGAATCCCTGCGCGCCGAGCCGCGCGCTGACCAGCCCGAAGTGGTAAGCCTCCTCCGCCGCCACCTGCAGCCAGCCGCCGTAAAACTCCGCCGGCAGTCCGCGGAAACGGTAGACGCCATCGAGGGCCAGATTGATCGCGTTGAATTCGATGTGGGCGATCGCATGCAGCAGCGCCGCATGGCCTTCCGGCGCCCCCGGCCGGCGGCGCGGCAGCGCCGTGTGGGCGATCAGCTCGGGCCGCAGCGGACGCCCGGCGTCCTCGACTGCCTGCAGCGGACACCGGCTGGCCGCCGGCACGCCGATCCGGCCGGCCTGCCAGTCGTCGTAAAGCTGGCTTGCCTGCGCCGACTTCACGTCCGGCTCGCCACTCATCAGGGCCCGCCAGGCGCGGGCGTGCAGGTCATCGTGCGCTTCGATCATGGGGCGCGATGGTAGCGCGATCGGCACCGCCAGGCGAAATCCGGTCGGCGAAAAAAAGGCCGCGTCCTTGCGGATGCGGCCTCAAACCCTTGAAACGGAAACTGGTGGCGGCTCAGGCGGCCTTCCGCCGGGTGGCGGCGCGCGACTTGGCGGCCGGTGCCGCAGCGGCACCCTGGAAAACCTGCAGGTTGGCGCTGGCGATTTCACCCAGCTGATCGGCAACCTTCCCCATCGTATCGAGCGCGGAAACCTGGGTTTCGAGGCTCTTGCGGATCGCGTCGAACAGCGGCGCGAAGCCTTCCGGCGCGCCTTCGGCGATACGGTCGATGTTCTCCTGGATCTTGCGGGTCGCGTCGGTCGTCGACTGCTTGAGCGCATCGGCCACGATGTCGCGGGTCTCGATCAGCAGTGCGTACTGCTGGCGGGCGCTGTCAGTGGCACGGTCGAGATTCGGCTGGAAGTAGGTTTCCTGCCACTTGCTCAGACCTTCCGCATCCTTGACTTCGAGCAGCGCCTGGGTGGCGGCCATCGCCTCGCGGGACGATTCGAGTCCGGCATCGAACTGCAGACGGGTGATTTTCTCGACCTGGGCGGCCAGACTCTGGCTGAGCTCGATCAGGCTATCGAGGGTGACGTCCTGAAACAGGCCAAACTGTGCGAAACCTTTTGCCGACATGGGACTTCCTCAAAAAATGAAAAAAGCCAGCGCGCACCGCGGGGGGTCTCCTCCACCCTTTGGTTTGTTTGTCGATGCGACCGCTTGGCAATCGGGGCGAATTCTGCCTAAACAAACGAATTCCCCAAATCCGGCATTTCCCGCTCATCCATAAGGGAAAACCCTTATAACGACGGGCGGCCCGAATTCAGCCGCCGTCGCAGCCCGAGCGGACGACGATGCGCACCAGTTCGGCCAGCGAGTCGACCTGGAGTTTTTCCATGACCCTCGCCCGGTGCTGCTCGACGGTTTTCATGCTGATTCCCAGATCCTCGGCGATCTGCTTGTTGAGCCGTCCGGCCACCATGCCGTCCATGACGTCGCGCTCCCGCGCGGTGAGGCTGTCGAGCCGCCCGTGGATGTCGGCCAGCCAGGCGCCGTCACGGCGCCGCTGCGCGGCCAGCTGGACGGCCTCCTGGACACGGTCGAGGAGAACCTGCTCGTTGAACGGCTTCTGCAGGAAATCGAAGGCCCCTTCGCGCATCGCCCGCGCCACCATCGGCACATCGCCATGCGCCGACACGAAAATGATCGGCGCGCTGTGCTCCAGCCGGAGCAGACGCTCCTGCAGGCCGACGCCGGAGAGGCCCGGCATGCGCACGTCGAGCACCACGCAGTGCGCGCGCGCGAGCGCATCGTCGTCGGCCAGCACGTCGAGCGCGCTGGCAAAACTCCGCACCGGCAGCCCGAGGGTTTCGATCAGCAGGCCGATGGACAGCCTGACAGCATCGTCGTCATCCACCACACATACAAGCGGCTCGTCCATGTCAGCCTCCCGCTCATCAGAAACGCTCCGTGACGATAACGTTACAGACATCATTTTACGGCGCAGGGGTGCAAGGCAAGGCGAAGCAGAACGTCGTTCCCTGTGCCGTACTGGTGTCGACCCACAGGCGCCCGCCATGGTTCTCGACGATCGTGCGGCAGATCGCCAGACCGAGGCCGACGCCATCGGGTTTGGTCGTCGCGAAGGGCGCGAACGGATCGTGGCGGACCGCCTCGCCGAGCCCCTCGCCATGATCGATGACGGCCACCTCGACGACGCCGTTGGCCGCCCGGGTACGGATCACCAGCCGCCGTTCGCCGCCGATTGCGCTCATGGCGTCGATGGCGTTCTTGACCAGGTTGCTAAGCACCTGTTCGAGCTGCACCTGATCGGCGGCGACCGTCGGCAGCGATTCGCCCAGTTCGAGCGCGAACAGCACCGCATGGGCCCGTGCCTCGAACTCGGAGAAACGGACCACGCTGCGCACCACATCGTTGATGGCCACCGGCACCGCCACCAGTTCGCCGCGGCGCACGAAGCCGCGCACCCGATGGACGATGTCGCCGGCGCGCAGGGCCTGTTCGGCGATCAGCTTGAGCGGTTCGCGGATGCGCCG
>WBZX01002312.1_pt1 | contig 13072 bp, 15 predicted proteins | sample 5204211 | NCBI WGS metagenome assembly WBZX01 (sample SAMN12344362, study PRJNA552823) | activated sludge metagenome | biome: Activated sludge suspended growth; feature: Nitrification reactor; material: Wastewater; isolation source: activated sludge from nitrification reactor of wastewater...
GGGCGCGCGCGCCAATCTCGGGCTGGGCGCGGTGGCGACGGCCAACGTCGTGCCCATCGCCTGGGGTGGCACGGAGGCCACGACGGCTGCCGGCGCGCGCGGCAATCTCGGCCTCGGGACGATGGCGACGCAGAACGCCAACGCGGTGGCGATCACCGGCGGCACCATCACGGGCATCGCCGCGCTGGGCATCGCCTTCGGCGGCACGGGGGCGACGACGGCGGCCGGCATCCGCTCCAACCTCGCCCTGGGCGGCCTTGCGACGCTGAACGCGGTGGGCGTGAACGAGATCAACGACGGCCAGGTCACCAATGCGAAGCTGCAGGACGGCGCGGTGACGGCCGGCAAGATCGCCGACGGCCAGATCACCGACGCCAAGATCGCGTCCGGCCTCAACGGCAAGGGCACGCGCATCGTCTCGACCGCCGCGCCGTCGGGCGGCAGCAACGGCGACATCTGGTACCAGGTGTAGCCATGGCGAACGAGAACACCTTCGTGATGGACGCGGGCGCCTGGAAGCGGGCGACCGGCATCCAGATCAAGGATGCCGGCGTCTGGAAACAGGTGAAGGGGATCTGGACGCACGATGGCGGCGTCTGGCGGAAGGTCTATTTCAGGTCGTTCCGCTTCACCTACACCTACAACACCGACACCGCGAGCCCGAGCATGGCGGCGCTGGCCACGTCGCTGGGCTGGAACGGCGTCGATCCGGTGGTGGGCGAGGTCGTCGCGAATGCCAACTTCTTTTCCAACCACATCAGCACGAACGCCTTCTATTGCCATGGCCTGCCCGCAGGCTCGACGATCAACCTCACGGTGAACGAAGGGAAGATCATCGGCGGCCGGGGAGGAGACGGCGGCTGGGCGCAATCGCCGGGCAGCAACGGCGGCAACGGCCTGTACGTCCGCAATATCCTGAACATCGTCAATCGCGGTGTCGTCGCCGGTGGCGGCGGGGGCGGCGGCGGCGGCGCCAGTGTCGATATTCCCGGCTACAGCGGCAGCGGCGGCGGCGGCGGGCGCGGCTGGAGCAACGGTGGAACCGGCTGGTACAACGGCCTTCCCAACGGGTACGACGGCGGCGGCGGCAATTTCGCGTCGGCCGGTTCGGGAGGATCGGACGGCAACGGGCGCGGGGCACATGCTCTCAGCATCGTGTCCGACGAGAACGGGACGACGACCTACGAAGCCTATACCGGCGCCGGCGGCAACGGCGGCGACTGGGGCCAGCCCGGCCAGAACGGCGGCCATGCGCAAAACGTGCAGAACGCCACCATCACCCAGGGCCCCGGCGGCGGCGGCAACGGCGGCTGGGCCGTCGACGGCAACTCGTTCGTCACATGGCTGACGGCGGGCAGCCGGTTCGGGCATCTGGGGAACTAGGGTTTGGGGGCTCGTGCAACCGATTGCACGCTGTCGGAGGTTGCTCGACCATCCGTCATGGGCGGGGTGCTTTCGGCTGTTCACTCTTCGGAGAAAAAGTCCTCGTCGATTTTCTTGACGTGAATCGTTTCGTGGATGCGGACGCCGACATTGTAGCGAAGCATCAAGCGCGTGAGCCGGTCGCCGTTGATGAGAACGAGCCGGACGGGAACCTTTTCGGCGAAGTGTGTAGCAGCCGGCGAGAAGTCGGACGTCGTGACGAATACGCCCTTGCTCGCTTTGGCGGCCGCGACCGCGCCGTAGAAAGCCTGTACGTCGGGAGAGCCGATTTTGTTTTCCGCCTTGTACCGCTTGGCTTGAATGTAGACTCGGTCGAGGCCGAGCGCGTCTTCGTCGATCACGCCGTCTATTCCGCCATCCCCAGGCTGCCCGACGATCTTTCCTGCACCTTCGCGCGCGCCGCCGTATCCCATGCCTTGCAAAAGGGCTACCACGGCCCATTCGAAGAAGGCCGGATCGGAACTCAAAAGACGGTCGAGCAACTCGGCGCGCAGCTCGTCTTCGATTTGCGTAATGGTAGATCTTAGAATTTCGTCGGGCGTACCGACTGGTAGCTGGATGACGGCACTGGAAGCTGGACCCTGCGGGCTCTCGGTCTGTATCGGCGCTGAAGTGCTCTGGAAGACCTTGAACGCAGGATACTGCTTCAAGAATTGAATGTTGATCTTCGGCGGCTTGGCGCTAAGGACGCTCTGTCCTTCGGGAGTGATGACGAAGTATCCACGCTTGGTCGTCTGTACGAGGCCCGCGTGAGCCAGATACGACTTGGCCCAATGAGTACGATTGGCGATAATTGTTTGCGTGCCGCTGGGCAGCAAATGGTGACGTTCCTCGGTAGTCAGATCGAAGCGATCCGCCATTTGGTGAACGACGTTGCCGATCTTCACCTCTCCGGCCGCGGATGCTTCCAGAACCGGCAGCATCAGACTTTGAAAATCGGGAATCGGCATCTCGGAAGCACCTTCGATCTTGCAGACACGCATACGTAGCAGAAGGCTCGTACACCGTCTGTGCGTAACTCGTCTGGAGGCAAGGGCTCCTTGCATCCTGCGGAAACGACGGCCCGACGACCGTGGAAAGCGAAAAACTTGCTGCCGCGCGCGCGCGTGGCTAGTCGAGGAAGGCGCGACATAACACGAGACGACGCAACGCAATCACCAAGGAGGGTGGCGTGCTGGTGCTGGCTCTGACCGGATCGTCGGGATCCGGCAAATCGACGGTGGCGGATCATCTGGTGCTGCGCCACGGCTTCCGCCGTCTGCGCTTCGGCGATCCGCTGAAGACCATGCTGGGCGCGCTGATCGCCTCGCAGGGCCAGCCGCCCGACTATGTGAAGCGCTGCCTCGAAGGCGATCTCAAGACGCGGCCGGTGCGCGAGCTGGCGGGGCGCACGCCGCGCCATGCCCTGCAGTCGCTGGCCAACGGCTGGGGCCGCGACGCCATCGGCCCCGACCTCTGGGTGCAGTGCTGGCGCGGCACGGTCGAGCCGATGCTGCGGGCGGGCCCCGTCGTCGCCGAGGATTGCAGCCGCTTCGAGGAGGTCGACACGGTGCGCGCCATGGGCGGTCTGGTCTGGCGGATCGTGCGCGACGACGGCGGAGGCGGGGCAGGAGGCGGCGGAGGTGTCGGCGGGGGAGCGGGCGAGGAGCCGGTGTCCGATCCCGGGCAGGCGAGCTTCGAAGTCGATGCCAACCTCCTGAACAACGGCGCGGTGCCGGCGCTGCTGCTGCATGTGAACCAGCTGCTGCGCGACTATGTGCGGCGCCAGCAGGCGAGGAACGAATGATCACGCTCAACCGCTGCATCGAGGTCGCGGGCGGCGATCGCGTCGGCCGCTTCCTGTACCGGCTGCATCACTGGACGAATTTCACGCGCATCGTGCGCGGCGGCGTCAAATGGGTCGCGCTCACCTACGCCCAGTGGGCGGAGGAACTGGCCGTCTCCTACACGCAGTTCAAGTACCTGCTCGAAAAGGCCGCCGCCGCCGGCCTGGTCGTGCGCGAACAGCATCGCTTCCGCGGGCTGAAGGTTCTGTTCGTGCGGCTCTCGGACGGCACGCGCGCGGCGATTGCCCAGACCGGTTTGGGCAAAAGTGCCCAGACCGGTTTGGGCAAAAGCGCCCAGACCATAAGAAACTCGAATCAGAAACCTGTTGAAGTAATCAAGATTGCGAGCGGCCCGCCGGCCGTCGCGGCACCGGCCCCAACGCCGGCCCCAATGCCGGCTTCAACGCCAAGCACGACGAAGGTCGCGGCGCTCGAAGCGCTGTGGCGGGAAGCGCGGCCGTCGGCGCCGGTCACGCAGAAGATGCGCGGCCAGTTCCGCCACCTCGTCCGCACTCTGCCTCAGGGCGAGGCGGAGCGGGCGGTGCGGTTTGCCCTGGCCCACTGGCCCCGGCTCGTGCGCGCGGCCGAAAAGCATCACGGCGCGTTCAGGTCGCCCGACCTGCCGCATCTCGGGTTTCTCGTGAAACACATCGAGGCGGTGCGGGGCCTGATGGGGCGTTGCTCGCAGCCTCCCGGCCTCCCCATTCAAATGGGGAGGTGGCAGCGTCTTGCGCTGCCGGAGGGGTCGGATGCTGCCGATGACCCCTCCGCCCGCGCGGACGCGGGCACCTCCCCCGCCGACGGGGGAGGATGGGAAGCAGCCGCGCGCCTCTACCCCTCTGTCATCCTGAGCGAAGCGAAGGATCTCATGGCGGTTGCGAGCGGCGATGAGGTTCTTCGCTTCGCTCCAGCGCGGGGCCTCCCCGCGCGTGACGACAGAAAGGTCATGACCTACCGCGAGATGCTGGCGCTGGAAGGGATCGCGGCATGAGCGGCGAGCCGTGGTTCCGGCCGCACGGCGTGCTCGATCCCGAGCGGCATGCGGCGCTGATCGCGCATCGCGAGGAGATCGCGCGCGATGCCGGCATCCCCGTGCACCTGCTGTGGCAGAAGCTGCCGGCGGCGCTCGGCGCGGCGGAACGCGCCTGGCTGGCGCGGTTCCATCTCCACCGGGACGAGCGATATTGCGGCCTGCTGCTGACCGGCGAGGCGCCGGCGCTCGATCCGCTGCAGCGCGTCGGCGCGATGGCGGGCTGTCTCTCGCGCAACTTCGTGCGGGCGCGGGTCGTGCCGCTGCTCGATGCGCTGGAGGCGACGGCCGCCGGCGCGCCGCTCGCCGCGACCTGCCTGCTGATCCCCGACTTCGTGCCCGAGCGTGCCGCCGTGCGCGAGGCGCCGGCCTGGCGGGTGGCGCAGCTCACGGCGCTGCTCACCGCGCGCTGGAGCAGGGCAGGGCTGCAGACCGTGCTCTACGCGCCCAGCCTCGCCGACACGGCCCGCGAATATGGCGGCTTCGTCGCCGACCTGCTGCGCAACCATTACATCGAGGTCGCCATCTGATGCTTTCCTCCGCGCAGCGCTATCTCGCCGCCGTCATCGCCGAGGGCAAGGTCGAGACGCTCCTGAAGCACGGGCCGGTCGCGCATCTCTTCGCGGGCGAGGAGGAGCGGCTGTGGACCTACTTCGACCGCCATGTGAAGACCTACGGCACCCTGCCGGACTTCGCGCTGGTCCGGGCCGACACCGGCTTCGATCTCGCCGCGCAGACGCAGCCCGCCGCCTTCTATCTCGACCGCGCGCGCGACAACCATCTGCAGCAGAGCCTTCTGGCCCTGCTGGCCGAGGTCCATCGCAAGCATCTCGTGCCCGGTCCGCACGGCAACGCCCGCCCGCGCGAGGCGCTGGCGATGCTGGGCAATGCGGTGATGGCGCTGTCGGTGCAGAACAGCGGCGCGCTGGTCCTAGACTATCGCCGGGCGCAGGACCTCGTCATGCAGGCCTTCAAGGCCAGGATGATGGACGCCGGCACGATGGGCCTGCAGCTCGGCTGGCCGACGCTCGATGCGATGACCGGCGGGCTGGGCGCGGGCGACCTGATCGGGCTGGCGGGGCGGCCGGCGGCGGGCAAGACCTGGTTCATGCTGTGGATGGCGCTGCATGCCTGGGCCACGCAGGGCAAGGTGCCGCTGTTCGTGTCGATGGAGATCAAGCCGCTCACCATCGTGCAACGCCTGCTCGCCATCCACGCGAAGCTGCCGTTCAAGGGTATCCGCGATGCCGCGCTGACGACGAAGCAGTATCGCCAGATGAAGCACATGCTGGTCGAGAGCGCCGAGAGCCCGGTGCCGTTCCATGTCGTCGACGGCAATCTCACGGCGTCGGTGGCGGACCTGCATGCGCTCTGTCGCCAGCTCAAGCCGGATTTCGTGGTGATCGACGGCGCCTATCTCTTGACGCATCCCACCGAGCGCGACCGCTTCCGGCGCGTGGCGGAGAATGCGTCGCTGATCAAGCAGCATATCTGCGACCTGGCGCCGACGGCGTGTTCGTGGCAGTTCGCGCGGCCCGCCAAAAGCGCGGCGGGCAACGGGAAGAAGCCGGCGCAGACCGGCGACGAGATCGGCTACACCGACGCGATCCTGCAGCTCTCCTCGCTGGCGCTGGGCCTGATGCAGCCCGAGAGCGCCGAGACGATCAAGCAGCGCGAAGTCTCGATCCTGAAAGGCCGCAACGGCGAGACGGGCTCGTTCACCGTGAACTGGAACTTCGACTGGACGACGGACTTTTCGGAAGTGACGGAGCGAGCGGAGGAGCTGGAGGTGGAGTGAGGGGCGCGTTTCCGGCTGACAACGCTGTAGTTGCGAGATCTACTTTTGAATCCAATCAGGTGGCGTATCGATGTACTTCCTTAGACGCAGTTTGTTGATGGACGTCTCGCTCGATAGCGTTTTCAACGCCTCGTACACGTTCTCTCGGATAGCCTTGCCGTTGGCAGCAAGCTCTTCCTGCCGCAGGAGTGCGCCAAGAACTTCATCAAGATTGCCGTCGAGTGTTTTGAGTGCCTCCTTCAGTTCGTCAACAGACGCCTCCTTTAGCCTCAGAGTATCTATGCCGTCATAGCCGAAAAGCCCTCCGGCAAGCACCTCGGACAAAGGCCGATCATCCTGAACAACAGGCGTGTTTGCTTGCAACTGCCGCCTTAATTCGTCGTCAGTAATCGGTCCTCCTGGTCGCCTGAAGAACGTCATATCTCCGGCGCGCTCTGCGAGTACGTACTCGATCAGCTTCGTCGCCTCGTTGTTTCGTTCCAGAGCCTTTAGCGCTATCACGACGGCATTAAGAGTCGCTGACTGCACTCTTCTAGCGCCCTCCTTAATCGCCTCGACAAAGGCGGTTACTACCTCCTCCTCATTGGGATCAAGAGTGCTCTCGTACATCCTAAATGCGGTGCGGATCTTCGCGTCTATATCCGAGTTCAAGAGAAGTTCTTCAGTCAACTCGATGAAGTGGCCAATGTCCTCGGCATCGAAATAACCTCGCCGCACGCACGCCTGGAGTGTCTTGCCTTGCTCGTTCAGGTCATCCATACTCATCTTGTCGAGCAATTTGTTCCAGTGCTTGTGCTCTGGCGTCTCGGCTTCCTTCGCTAACATTGCCGACACTTGCCTGGAGAAGCGACCTTCTAGAAAGTCTAGCGGCGGTGCATCCGTAGCAAACTCAATCCAACCGAGAACGCAGAGCGTCTTGACGGCTTCTGCTTGTAACCGCAGATCGCGATCCGTCATGATTGGCAATACTTCGTCGACCAAACGCTTGATGCGTTGAATGATCCGGATGTTCGTTATCTCCAGGATCTCCATGTAGTCGGCAATCTGGGCGCCATAGGTTGACGATTCGCCCAACCCGATCCGAGCGCACTCCTTTGCGGTTGGTTGGAATGTCACGGCGATATCGATCACCTTCTCCAGGTACAGCTCAAACTGTTCCTTCGTGCCGTTTTTCAATTCCTCATCGTTCAGGATGAGTACGATTTTGCATTCGCGCTCTACGCTGAGATACGATGCAAGACCAAGTACGTCGCCGATGCTTAGGCCGGCCCCGCGGCGCTCAAGATCATCGAAGCAGACGACCTGATTTCTGATAGTCAACAGAATGAGGCGACTTGCCGTTGCACTTAGCGATCCAAGCCGTAGCAGTCCCAGTAGCCCAGTGACTGCGGAGGAGCCCTGTCGCAGAAGTTCTTCTGATCGCTTAACGACTTCTTTGACACTCTCTTCGTTCGGACGCAGATCCAATCGATCTTTTTTTGTGAGACTGACCGTTCGCTCTACGATTGCCGTCTTGAGATCATTCAGAGAGTTGATGCCAAACAGGGAAATGTAGGCGTATCGGTCGTATGCAACATTGCCCTGGCGCGCAGCGGCCTTGAGTGTTTCGTTCCACATGTAGGTTTTCCCGGTGCCCCAGCGACCCCGGATACAGAAAACCCCAGGCTCTTTATCCTTCAGGAAAGCGGCAAGTGCCGACTCGATGCTTCTCTTTGACACCGTGATTTGCCCCCAGAAGCGGCGCTTACTTACGAGTTGTATCTGGCCGCTATTGCCAGCTGTTGCGCCGACTTTAGCGAAGCCTAAGCCAAGCTAATGGATGGCGGCAAGATTGCTTCGGGTTGGCAGCGGCAACATCAGCTATTCCGACGCGATCTCGCTCTTCGCTGACGCTGGTCGATGCAGCGGAAGAGTGTCGAGACGATCAAGCAGCGCGAGATTGCGACCCTGAAGAGCCGCAACGGTGAGCGATACGGCGCGGCACTTACGAACCAGAGGAGGTAGACGCCTCACACCCGCGGCCACTGCTCCAGCAGACACACCGCCCGGGAGAGCTTGGGATGCTTGGAAAGCGCGGCGGTGAAGCGGCGATCGGCCGTCACCACGTAGGTATCTTCGCGCAGGGCGAGGGCGAGATAGAGGCAATCGTAGACGGGATGGCCGAGTTCGCCGGCGAGGCGCGTGGCGGCGACGACATCCGCTTCGAGCGGCACGGTCGCGACGGGCGCATTGAAGAGTTCGGACAGCCGCTCCTGCGCTTCCTGCGCCGTGAGTTCGCCTCGTGTCGCGCGGCGCCACAGGGCATTGCCGGCTTCCACCAGCCAGAGCGACGGCGCCATCAGCTCCTCGTCGAGGAGCCGGTCGGCGATCTCGCTTGCCGGCTCGTGCAGCACCCATTTGAGGGCGACCGAGGCGTCGACGACGATCGTCACCGCCGGTCTCTCATCTCTTGTCGCGATCGGCGCGAATGAGGTCGGCGGATTCGCCTTTCAGCCGTCCCGCGGTGGCCTTGCGCAGGCCGGCCGCCCGTTCGCGGAAGTTCCGACGTCCGGCGCGCAATGCCTCCTCGAGGATGAGGCGATGTTCGGCCTCGGCGCTGCGGCCGTGCGCCGCCGCCCGCGCCTTCAGCGCTTCGACGATGTCGCGGGGAATGTCCCTGACGAGAAGCTGTGCCATGGCGGCGATGCTATCAAATGATAGCATATATGTCCATTGGCCTCCGCTTGACCAACCCATAGCCCCACAGCTATGAGTCAACCCATAGCCATTCAGGTATGAATCCATCGATGCAGACCACGCACGACACGCTGTTCAGGGCGTTGGCCGATCCGACGCGGCGGGCGTTGTTCGAGCGGTTGTGCCGCGACGGGGAGAAGACGGTGGGGGATCTGACGGCGCGCGCCGGGGTCTCGCAACCTGTCGTCTCCAAACACCTTGTCGTCCTGAAGCAGGCCGGGCTGGTGCGCGACCGCCACGAGGGCCGCCACACGCACTACAGCGCCCGGCGCGGCGCGCTCGCGCCGTTGCTCGACTGGACCAGCCGGATGACCGGCTTCTGGGAAAGCCGCTTCGACGATCTCGAAACCCTTCTCAAGAGGATGGACCAATGAGCAAACCGGCAACTGCCCTGGCGGAGTCCGCCGCCGCCGACGCCGACGACGCCGCCGCCGAAACCCTCTCGGTCGTCGTCGAGCGCGAGTTCGCCTTTCCGCCGGAGAAGGTCTGGCGCGCGCTCACCCAGCCGCACCTGATCGAGGCATGGCTGCTGAAGAACGACTTCGTGCCCGCGGTCGACCATCGCTTCAGCCTGCGCGCCGACTGGGGCACGGTCGAATGCGAGGTCCGCACCGTCGAGCCGCATCGCACGCTCGCCTACACCTGGGCCGCGCACGGCGTCGAAACCGTCGTCACCTGGACGCTGACGCCCGCCGGCACGCCGGCCGGCGCGGCCACGCATCTGCGCATGGAGCAGGTGGGCTTCCGGCCCGACCAGAAGCCGGCCTATGGCGGCGCCCGCCAGGGCTGGCCGCGCTTCTTCGCCAACCTCGAACAAGTGCTGGCCCGCGCCGCATGACGAAGCCGGTCGCCAAGAAGAAGGCCGCGAAGAAGAAGGCCGCCGCAGCGAAGAACAAAAAGCCGGTGCTGCTCTCCGGCGGCAATCCGCAGATCGCCAAGGGCGAGGGCGATGCGGTCCTTCAGTCCTATATCGCGGCCATGCCGGGCTGGAAGCGCGAGATCGGCCGCCGGCTCGACGCGCTGATCGAGCGCACCGTTCCCGGCGTGCACAAGGCGGTCAAATGGAACTCGCCGTTCTACGGGATCGAGGGCGAAGGCTGGTTCCTCAACTTCCACTGCTTCACCAGCTACGTGAAGGTCGCGTTCTTCCGCGGCGCCTCGCTGAGGCCCGTGCCGCCGGGCGCGTCCAAGCACAAGGACGTGCGCTATCTCGACATCCGCGAGGACGATCCGTTCGACGAGGCGCAGCTCGCGGACTGGATCGCGCAGGCGAGCCGGCTGCCCGGCGAGCGCCTGTAGGCGGCACCGAAAGGATTTGCCAACGCCGCGCGCTTGCGTAGCGTTGGTCGTCGTCACATCGCACACGATCAAGGAGGATCACCGTGCCCCGGACGACCGATACACTCGCCAAGGAAATCGACGCGCTCGGCCTGTTGCAGGAGCATGTCGAGAGCGCGCGCCGTTTGATCCGAGACTTCGAGACGAGGCTGGGCGTCGTGCGCGACCGCCTGGTGGCCGACGATCTCTCCGTGAAGAACGGCCGGCACTTCTTCGTCGAGGTCGAGGCCGAGGGCCGCACGGTGCGCGCCGTCAAGGACATGCCGCGGCTGGCCGCACTTCTGGGCAGCGAGACCTTCCTGCGCATCGCCCGGGTGAACCTCGCCGACATCGACCGCCATCTCACCGGCGACCAGAAGGAGCAGGTGCTCGACGTCTCCCGCAGCGAAACGCGCGCGATCACGCTGCACAAGCGGGTGTGAGGATTTTCTCCTCCCCCGTCAGCGGGGGAGGTGCCTCGTCTTACGAGGCGGAGGGGTCATGGGGCGAGGGGCATGACCCCTCCGTCAGCGCAGACGCTGACACCTCCCCATCTGAATGGGGAGGAGGGTGAGGCTTCGTTGCGGCACTCGCGTCCTGTCATCCTGAGCGTAAGCGAAGGATCTCATGGCGTTGGCCATGTCGTGCCCCTGGCAGGCGGCGATGAGGTCCTTCGCGGCGCTCAGGACGACAGATAGGTGAAGCTCATCATGAACCTCGACACGGCGACGAACTTCCTGCGCTGCCTGGGGCTTGCGGCACCGAACACCGGGCGGACGGGATGGGTGACGGGCGCCTGTCCGTTGCAGCCGTGGCGGCATCGCGACGGCTCGGGGCGGAGGAGCTTCGGGCTCAAGCTCGCAGGCGGGCTCTGCACCTGCTTCAGTTGCCAGTGGCACGGCGCTCCGTTCGATCTCCTCTACGAGATGCGCCATCTCGAACGGCAGCGCCCGAGCGGCCGGCGTCGCGACTTCAAGGGCGCGCTGGCGTTGCTGGCAACTGAGTCCGCGGGGCCCGGCCTTACGCCGTCGCTCGACGCGCGGACACTGGACGAACGAACGTGGGGCCGGCGCGAGGATGTCGTGTTCCCCGAATCCTGGCTGGCCGAGTTCGAGCCCGCCCATGCGCAGGGCGGCGTGGGGGGCGGCACGGAGGGCGGCGAAGTGCATCCCTATCTCGCTGCGCGCCGCGTGCCCTATGCGGTGGCACGCGCGCTCGACCTGCGTTTCGATCCGCTGCGCCAGCGCCTCTGCTTTCCCGTGCGCGACCATCACGGCCGCCTGCGCGGGCTGCACGGCCGCACCGTCCACGAGCACGTCGCACTGCGCTATCTCATGTACACGCTGGGCGGCCGCTGCAGCCCCGAGGTCTGGCTGGGCGAATCGTGGGCCGATCCCGAGCGGCCGCTGGTCGTGGTCGAATCGGTGTTCGATCTCGCCCGCGTCTACGAGGTCTGGCCGAACGTCGTCTGCCCGCTCACCGCCTCGCTGGGCGCGGCGAAGATCGCGCGGCTGGCCGGCGCCAGGACCATCCTGCCGATGTTCGACCGCGACGCCGCCGGCCGCCGCGCCCGCGACAGGCTTTTACGCGCGCTGCCCGGCGTGCGGTTCGTTCCCGTCGAGCTGCCGTACGAGGGCTGCGACCCGGCGGACCTGACGGCGGCGGAGGTGAGGGAGCTTCTCGCCGCCGCGCTCTGAGAGCACCTTCGTCACGGCCAGTCGAGTTCACGGCCAGACGGGCGCACCCTCCAGCCCCGCGGTTTCCGGCAGGCCGCAGATCAGGTTGGCGTTCTGCACCGCCTGGCCCGCGGCGCCCTTGCCGAGATTGTCGACCACGCCCATCGCGATCACGAGGTTGCGCTCCGGATCGGCGGCGTAGCCGACAAAGGCGAGGTTCGAGCCGGTCGCCCATTTGGTCTGCGGCGGCCGGTCGGTCACGCGCACGAACGCACGCCCCTTGTAGAAGCGCCGCGCCGCGTCGAGGCATTCGTCCGTGGTGGCGCGGCCGTGGCAGTAGATCGTGGCCAGCACGCCGCGCGTCATCGGCACCAGATGCGGCGTGAACACCAGCCCGCTCGCGCTGCCGCCGCTCAGCCGCTCGATGGTCGCGGCCATCTCGGGCATGTGCGTGTGCTTCAGCAGGCCGTAGGGCACCAGGTTCTCGTTGCTCTCGGCATAGCCGAAGCGGCTGTCGGCGCCGCCGCGGCCCGCGCCGGAAATGCCGGTCTTGGCGTCGATCACGATGTTGCCCGGCACGATCAGCGCGTTGACCAGCAGCGGCGCCAGCGCCGTCAGCACGGCGGCCGGAAAGCAGCCCGGATTGGCGACGCGCGTCTTTCCCTCGATCCGCTCCGGCCAGACATCGGCCAGCCCGTAGGCCCAGCCCTCGACGTAGCGATGGTCGCCGCCGATATCGACGATCTTCACGTCCCTGGGCACGCGCGCCAGCGCCTCGGCCGAGCTGCCCGTGGGCAGCGACGCGAACAGCAGGTCGAGCTTCGGCAGGCGCGCGGGGTTCCACTTCTCGATCACGAGCCCGGCCAGCTTCGCCGGCACGCCGGGGAAGCGCTCGCCCAGACGGCTGCCGGCGCTGCCGTCGCCCGCGGCGTAGACCAGCTCGAAGGAGGGGTGGCCCGCGACCAGGCGCATCGCCTCGCCGCCGCCGAAGCCGCTGATGCCGACAATGCCGACGCGAATGCTCATGATGATATCCTCTTGAGAGCGGGCAAAAGAAAACCTCCGGAGCCAGGGGCTGCGGGGGTTCGGGAGTGCGGGCCGGGGCTGCTCCGGCGGACGGGGCCTAGGAAGAGGCCGCCGCCACGAACACGGACACCGATCGACACGCAGCCTCGAAAGCCGCAGCCTCGGGGCAGCAGCGTCGGCGTCGGTCGCAAAGGATCCTGTTCCCGGTCATGTCGTCTCA
>WBZX01002314.1_pt1 | contig 13069 bp, 11 predicted proteins | sample 5204211 | NCBI WGS metagenome assembly WBZX01 (sample SAMN12344362, study PRJNA552823) | activated sludge metagenome | biome: Activated sludge suspended growth; feature: Nitrification reactor; material: Wastewater; isolation source: activated sludge from nitrification reactor of wastewater...
CTATCTGAAAGACGTCCTCACCCGCCTGCCGACGCAGCCACAGAGTCGGATCGGAGAGCTGTTGCCGCATCGGTGGAGACCGGATTCAGCCTGAGGCTTGGTCAAGAGGGGATCGCCGGGGGCTTACCGAGAACCCTGATTTAGCTAGGTTTCTCGGCCTTCTCCGGAACATCCCGGACTCGATTCTGGTGGCGGATGGTTGACCATGTGCCGACTGGCCTCCCGTGCTTATGAGCACTGGCGCGGGTTGCTGCGGAATCGTTTCTCACGCTGCGCTGATTGAGACTGCGCGCCATCCGTATCTATCCTCTTTCGGGTGCTTCGCGTACACCAGTACAGCAACCACGGTATCGACTTCCGGCGGGACCGCCTCAACCATAAAAGGAGGGACAAAGGCATCATCGACAAAAGCGAACCCCTTGGGGTTCCTCTTCAAGTGACCAGTTGTCATCTTGACATCAGCATCTGGACGAGGACCTGGTTCAACGGCGAAAAGGTCCCTTCGGCCTGTCTTGCGGTTTTCAGTCACCCGAAAACGAACGCCTTCCCCGACTTTGGCGGAGTGTGACCCGATCCAAGCTTCGCCGTCGATTCCAACCTCAAGGTCTCGATCAACAAAGACTTTTGCCCGCCTCTCATCTGCTGCCTCGCGGGTTACCAGACCCTTCCCCGAATCGGTGCAGTCCCAGCTGGCGCCATCCGACCGAACCGAAACTTGAACAATTGCGTCGCGATCACTGTCCCGTTGCCTGCCGAGAACTAGCGTTACGGGATCTCCGATCTTGATATTCCTGCAACGAACGCCCGGGCCAACAATACTGACCGACGCACCATTGGATCCACGTATCGCAAAACGAGGAAGAGGTCGGATCTTCCTTCCCGGCTCAGCATCCTTCGGCTGCTGCGGCACGATCGTTCCCAAATAGGTCGCAGGTTTCACTTCCACGGAATCGAAACACAGTACCAGTGCGTCCTGGGAGTGGTGGGCGTAGAAGTCTCTTGCCCTTTCAGCACCTTGCGCTGACGGGTCATACCAACTGCTGTTGATCAGGTCCTGAAGCTCCGCATCGATTCCCCACCCTTGTTCTTGCCGGAGCGTTATCGCTGAAGCCAGTTCGCTGCTTGCCTGAGCAAACTCACCGCGATCTGCCAACATCTGGGCAAGCTCACGGTGAACCTTAACAGTGAACTTGGGGTCCGAACCGCACTCCAGTGCCCGACACGCGCACGCTAATGCAAGGTCTGGCTGCTCCTCCGAATACAGCCTCGCCGCCTCGGCCCATACCCAAAACTCATTTCTCTTCGCCTTGATGACTGGACCAAGAACTCCGGCAGCTTCGGCATGGCGATGGACGCGCCGCAGCAGATAAACTCTGTCCCAATCCATCCATAGGGCATCGTCACCCTCGGCCACGGGCCGCACGCGGTCGATCCATTCAAGCGCCAGATCAATATCCTCTTGGGCCGCATCAGGGAATGCCTTCATCCACTTCGCCAAGCCACGGGCGATTCCAAGGGCGATGGGCGGAAAACGATTTTCATCGAGCTGGTTGTACTGCCAATCTTCCGCACCGAGGCCGTCGAAGCCCACCCACCGTATAAACCCAGGGAAGAATGGAAAGTGCGGCGCGATCTTCGACAACTCGCGCAAGATGTTGGACAGCGCGTTGTCTGGCCGGCGCTTCGGTTGCCGCGCGTAACGGCGTAGCGCCTGATGAATTTGATTGACAACCGCGGTGGGGGCTGGCTGCCCTCCTTTTAGCTTGGAAACTATGGAAGACACGTAGTTCTTGACCAAGCCATAGAACGCCCAGTCAATCTGCGTCCGCAGTTTGAAGTCATCGGGATCGTCAGCAAGCTCTTGGAGACCGAGGTCAACAGCCTCTTGGAAACGCCCGGATTTGCGGAGCGCTTGTACGTCTGCCCACGTCATTGGAAAACAGACCTTATCGTTTCAACAGACTCTGGGCTGCTGCACGTCAACGGGCGCAAGCTGGAAACGAGCCCCTGCTTGTCAAAGTTGATCTCAAGCCCGACTCGCTCATCCTGGCTGCGAGCAACCGTTATTGCCAAACGATACGAAGTCTCAGTGGCAGATACGACCTTCCATTCAATTTTATCCAAGCGCGACCGGGTAGATCGGAGCAAGGCGGCAGCCTCCGGTGAAAAGTCATTCGTCGCGAGGCATTCAAAGGCCACATCGGAAAGCAAACCCCAGTGCTCAGATTCCTTCACGTGCATGGCCGTGACCACATTTTTCCCGCTGTAGGCGATCCGAAGTAGGCAGTGTTCGCCCTGCGGGCCAGAAAGGTCATACTGCTCCTGGTAGGGGTGACAGGCCGCTTTTACGACTCGCCAGCCAAACCGCTCTGCAGCGTTGACGACACGAAGCCAGATGGCGACAGACTTGAGAACATCTTTCGATTGGTCGAGCCCCTCGGGCAAGCTGCGCTGCTGATCTCTTTCGGACGCGATTCCGTTGGGCTGTAACACCCAACCCGCACCCACCGTAATGTCAGCAGCCACCTTGACAGCACCTGCTTTCCAGACAGCAGCGTCGAAGGGGTGGATATCCGTGAAATTCAACAAAACCACTTCACGCTCGGCGACAGTGAGTGCCGAGTACAACCAACGGAAGAATCCTTCCGAGTGGCGGCCAGCGGCGTGATCGCAATTCACGTAGCAAATCGGCTGTGACATGCCTTGGGCATGGTGAACCGTGGAGGCATATCCATAACGGGCATAGGTGAAATCTGGCGCGGCTGGTGGCGGGGGCGGCACCTCTATTCCCTGCAGCGCTGCCTGCTTGCCGCCGAACGCTTTCTCTCTGTCGCGCTTTGCGGCATTTCGCCAGACGCTTTCGGCAACCGCCGTCTCTTTGTCCAACTCCGGCTTTTCCGCCCGCAGGAACTCCTCGAACACCTCAAGTTCAATCTCATCGCGACGATCGACCCTACACCTGAGGGAATGGAACTTGACCGGGCCGCTCTTTACCCAGCTCAACCCTTGTTGGTACACGGATCGTTTGCCGACACTCGCGACCGTCAGGCGCCCGCCGGACTGCATGGCTACCCTTGAGCCGAATGCATCGCGCACATCAGGGCTCACGTAGACCTCCAGCAGGTCGCCCACCTCCATCGTGTCCAGGAGTTTCTTGCCGTGCAAGCGCTCACGAATCCACTGGGTCAATGCGTTGGCCTGGCCATGTGTCTCGGCCAGATACCAGACTGAGCTTGGGTCTGCCTGGAAATGATCCACCATCTCATTGGCAGCATCCTTTTTATCGAGAACCCTGAATCCTTCATCGGTTTCCAATTCCAAGGCAGCAAATTTCTGGGCACGGATGGCGGTTACCAGCTTGACTGCGTTGGCCAGTTTGGCTGAACCACCTGTGGTGTCGATCAGTTGCGTCAGCTCTAGCGATTGGTGCTTCAGTTCACGTGAGTTCTGGAAGTCACCCGAAAGCACGGCACCCTCGCTGCCGCCGCGCTGAATCTGATACGGATCACCAAAGAAAACGACCTTCCGCGCCCCCTTGCCAAGCGCAGCGAAGTCGAAGAAATCCGACAACAACTGGCCGCTGCCATATTGTTTGCCGTCAGGGGTCGAGAATCTGGAGTTACTCAGCAAGTGGGCGTCGTCCAGAAGGTAGACGCAGTCGGCCTCGTCATCGCAGGCGCGCAACGGGATGACTTTGAGCTTCTTCTGTTCGGCCTCGCTTTCCGGTTCATCATCCCCGTTCACACTACCGGTGTAGAGATGCCCGTAGATGCTGTTGGACTCCACCTCGGCGCCATCGGCAAGGCGCCGATTAGGTTGCAGCACGATGGCCTGCTTTCCAGCCTTTTTAACGATCTCTGCTACCTCGACAAGCAAACGGCTCTTGCCGGTCGAAGTCATGCCTAGAACTGAAAGACTGACAGAATCGTCCGCAGCAACGAAGCTGCTCAGGGTCAGCAAGGCCTCGCGTTGATGTCCGGTCAGCGGCGTGCGCGCTTGGGGTTGATCCGGACGCGAATGAATATCGCGAACCTGTGGGCGACTGGATGCCCATTCAATCGGCTGAACACCCAGCCTGCGGACGATCTCCAACGCTTCTTCGCGAGCAATCCTCAACTCGGGTGACGACAGGCCATCGAGCATGACGGCGCAGTTGGCCAAATCCGACGGGTAGAACCAGGAGCGAACCTTGGAGGGAAGTTCCAACTGATCTGTGATCCCGCCCGAAAAGATGACGCCAGCAGAGATATGACCCAGGTTGCGCCCGGACAGCAGCGCCTTGGATTGCAGCCAATCCAGCACGGAAAACTTGTTGTCGCGCAACTGCTGGTAGGGGTTGGCCTTCCGGCCGCCCTTGACTATCACGCCATCGGCTTGCCAAGGCCCGTTCTCGGTGCCGGTCAGCGTGCCGCCATAGCTCTTGAAGTCCGCCACGATGATGGCCGATGGCAGGATACAGACCAAGTCGATTTCCGCACCGTTCCACATCGCGTTTGCAACGGCAACAATCCAGTCGGTACTGTCTGCCCAACGATCTTCCAGCCGTTCCAGAAAGACCTGGAGCATCTGGTTTTCGTGCGTGCGGTTGGCCTTCTCGCCATAAACGAGGATGGTCATTGGCGAGCTCCGGTGGGTTCGGCGCCAAACACCCGTTCCAGCGTCGCCGGGATCAGTGCGGCGTTAGCTTGGCGGATGGCTGCGTGTTTAGCCTTCAGGGCTTGGGTTTGCCGGTGCGCCTCGCGCAGCTTCAGTTGCTTATCCATCGGCGGAACCGGCATTTGATAGTTAAGAAATGTCGATGGTTGCAACCTGCGGCGTCGAGCATTCGTGCCTCCGCTAATTTCAGCGAGGACAGGCCAAATTTCCGGGGTTCGGAAGTAGATATCGAGCACCTCGGGAAGCACCTCATCCGTATTTATTGTGAACACCGGAAACTCGGGCGACACCACCATCCCATCACACTCAATCGGAACCACACCCAGTGCACCCTCCCAAGCCATCAGTTTGGGATAGGTGAAATCGCCGGCGCGAACAGTAGATAGTCGTTCGTATGCGAACTCGCTGCCCATCTTGACGACACTGGGGAACACCCCGCGACCGAACGAATAGACGCCCGCGAAACGATATTGCGTTAGCCGATCCACAGCCACGTCCGGCGCTCGCTGGCTGACCAGTTCTGTCATCGGGCGCTTGACCGACTTCCTTACGGATGGATCGAATAGGTAGGAACGGATCAAGCGCTCTGCGTCGCGCTCGACCGCATCCAGATGCGCTTCAACCTGCCGGGATTTCTCTGCCAGCGCGTCGAGGCGGGCGACGATGGCTTGTTGTTCGGCCAGAGGCGGCAGTGGGATTGTGTAAGCCAACACGTCCGAAGGCCGAATTGCAGCGTAGTTTGTTGACCCTTGCGCCTCAACCTGTGTTCTGAACCGTTGGGTGCGGCAATAGTGATCGAGATAGCGCGCGTCGAGACACGATTCATCGGGCTCGAACAGAAAGTAGTGGCTGCTGACTACCGCTCCGTCGAGTTCCGTGGGAACAAGCCCGAAACCACCCATTTTTGCGTCGATCTCAGCGACCAAGAACTCCCCAGCTCGACAAACCTGCCGCTTTTTTGTCTTGATGTCAGAGCCAGATACGTTGTCGCGCAGCAAAACACCCTTGGCGTGCAGTTGAACACGGCAACGCTTGTAATGCTGCGTGTCATCAATCGTGATGAATTCCTTGCGGTGACGCAAAACGTCCGCCAGAGAGAAAACAGGCCACGCCTTCATTCGTCACCCTCAACGCCAACCAGGGCCTCGATCTCACCCAGCAGCCGCATCACCTCGACCTCGTGGCTGCGCATCGCGGCGATCAGGTCTTTCGGATCGGCATGTTCCAGCCCGGCCTTGGCATTCGGGTTCTTGAGGTCCAGGTTGTAAATGGGCCAGTACAGCGCATCGCCTTCGGCCTGGGCGGACTTGGCAGCCTGTTCGTGGGCCTGTTGCTCGCTCTTGAGCGCCTTCAGGCGGTCTTGCAGTTCAGCCTTCTGGCCATTGGCAGCAGCCTGAACGGCCTGCTCCAACTCACGAATGGGCTTGCCCAGCGCGATGGCAGCATTGCGTTCACTCTCCGCCCGATGCCAGAGCGGCGTGGCGGCTTCAACGGCAGCGGCACGTTTGGCCGCGAAATCCACCTTCCAGGCCTGCGGGCCTTCTTCGCGGTCGTTCCACCACGCCAGGGCGGGAGCGAATTCCTCAAACTGCAGAGGCGCCGTCTTGCTGTACTTCTTGCGCCCTGCGGGCAACGGCAGTTCGTAGTACCAGATGGTGTCGGTGGGGCCGCCGCGCTCGAAAAACAGCAGGTTGGCTGGGATATCGGTATAAGGCGCGAACACGCCTTGCGGCAGACGCACGATGGTGTGGAGCTTGAACTCCTTGAGCATTTCCTCCTTGATGACGGCGCTGATGCCGTCGCCAAACAGGGTGCCATTGGGCACGACCACGGCGGCGCGGCCACCGCGATCAGCCGGTTTGCCGCCCGGCACGGGCGCACCCGCTACCCGCAGCTTGCGCATGATGTACTGCAGGAACAGCAGCGCGGTTTCCGCCGTTTGCATATTGGGCGGGAAGTTGGCCTTGATGCCGGCCTCTTCCTCGCCGCCGAAGGGCGGGTTGGTGAGGATGACGTCCACCCGTTCGCTGTGGCCGATCTCATTGACCCGACGCTCGAGCGTGTTGCCATAGGCAATCTGCGGGGCTTCCAGGCCGTGCAGCAACAGATTCATCTGCACCAGCATGTAGGGCAGCGGCTTGGCCTCCTGACCGAACAGGGTGTTCTGCTGCAGCACCCGGCGTTGGTCGGGCGTGCTGACCTGCGGTGCAATGTGGTCGTAGGCCTCGACCAGAAAGCCTCCGGTGCCGCAGGCTGGGTCGAGCACCGTCTCACCCAGGCGCGGGTCGGTGACCTGCACCATGAAGCGCACGACCGGCCGCGGCGTGTAGAACTCGCCGGAATCGCCAGCGGCATCGCGCATTTCGCGCAGCATCGACTCGTACAGGTGCGAGAGGGTGTGGATTTCCTCGCTGGCGCTGAAGTGAATGCTGTTGATCTTGTTGATGATGTCCCGCAGCAGATAGCCGCTGACCATGCGGTTCTGCACGCCCTTGAACACGTTGGCGATGACTTCGCGCTGGCTCCCCTTTTCTCCGTCTCCAGCCAGGCCACGCAAGTAGGCAAACAGGCCCTTGCCGACCGTGCCATCGACACGGATGGCCGCTTCCTGGCTGATGAACGCCAGTAACTCGTCACCGGTGATACCGTCATCACGGGCGGCCCAGTCGCGCCACCGATAAGGCGATTCGATGATGGGCTGGTAGCGCTTACCGTCGAGTTCGGCTTCTTCCTCATGGACCGCTTCAAGGTCGTCGAGGAACTTGAGGAACATCACCCAGGTGAGCAAGGGCAGACGATCCACGTCGCCATTTAGGCCCTTGTCCTTGCGCAGGATCTTACGGGCGCTGCCGATCAGGGCCGACAGGTTTTCACGGGTGGTGAGCGGTGCCTTGGTTTTGCGTGGCGCGCGGGTCTTTTTCTCACCCGACGCTATTGCCTTCGTGGCAGATTTGGCCATTGGATGCGGTTCTCGTTATTGGTATAACGCGGTCTGCAGCCGGGAGACAGCGTCCTTCATGCCGCGCACACCGCCGAAGTGACGGGTGGCGATCTCGGAAGGACTGCCGTATCGGTCGAAGGGCTGGACCTTCATCAGCTCAGACAGCGCATTGAATTGCAGGATGCCGCGCTCGATGTAACGATCGAGCAGCAGCGTGAGGATTTCGCGGGCTGTGTCACCGTGCTGGGCAAACAGGTCTTGCGTCTTGCGCTTGGCGGCTTCGGCACGCTGGCGGCGGGTCAGCAGTGGGGCATTCCAGGCCAGATGGCACAGCAGGTCAAACGGATCTGCGTCAGGCTGCTCACTGCTGCTGGCCAGTTCCGCGAAGCTGATGCCGCGCTCGGTCAGCTCGCGCAGCACTTCCGCCCGGGTATCGGGGTTGGCCCAGGCCGATTGCAGTGCCTCGCGCGTGGGATAAAGCGTGCGCACAGCGCGGCTGGAATAGTCGGTGTACTTCACCACCTGCAGCTTTTTGCCATCGGTGTCCAGGTCATAGACCAAATGGCCGATGACTTCGACTTCGCCGCCGTCGATGTAGAACTTGCGCGGCTCGACAGGTGGCTCGGTGATGATGATGCCGGTGTCTGGGCCGATCTGCTCTTCGGGAAGCTCGTACTCCACCGGCACATCTTCCTGCGGCGCTTCAACCTCGGCCTCGGTGATGCCCACCTGTTCCCCGGCTTCATCGATGATCACTTCCTCAATGCGCGCCGGATCACCATCGAAGTCCGGATCAGCAAAGTGGCTGGTGGCCGTGCCGGTGAAGTCGATGATGTTGAAGTATTCCTTGCCGTAATCGACCTTGAGTCGCGTGCCACGGCCGACGATCTGCTTGAACTCGGATCGGGAGCCCACGACACGCGCCAGCACCACGTTTTTGACCATCTCGGCATCAACGCCTGTGGTCAGAAGTTGAGACGTAGTCAGGATGACGGGCGTGGGCTTGTCCACGTCCTGAAAGTGGGACAGATGGGTGAGGCCAATCGCGCCTTCATCGGCCGTCACACGGCAAACGTAATCGGGATACTGCTTGACGAGGTCGCAGTTCAGGTTGAGCAATTCCTGCCGCATCTCGGCCGCGTGTTCCTGATCGACACAGAAAATCAGGGTCTTGGCGAAGCGGTCGGTGCCCTTGAGCATGTCGGTCAGATGCCTCGCCATCGCCCTTGTGCGGGAACGAAGGGCCACAACACGCTCGAAATCCTTGGTCTGATACTCGTCGTCGGGCACTTCGCGGCCATATCGATCCAACTCATCCTTGCTGGGTCGCCAGCCTGCAGCGTCGACCGTTGTGATGACGCGATGCACGCGGTATGGGGCCAGGAAACCATCTTCGATACCTTGGCGCAGGCTGTAGGTGTAGACCGGGTTGCCGAAGTATTCGTAGCTGTCGCGAGACTCTTCGCGCAGCGGCGTGGCTGTCATGCCGAACTGAACTGCAGGCTCGAAATAGTCCAGCACCGCGCGCCAGGCACTTTCGTCACGGCTGGAGCCCCGATGGCATTCATCGATGATGATGAGGTCGAAAAAGTCAGGACGGTACTGACGGAACACATCGGCGTTGGCGGTGGTCAGCGCCTGATAGATGCCGAAATACATATCCCTGCTTTGGCTGGTGTGGCCACCAGCAATCTTGTGCCGAGCATCGCCAAAGGGGGCGAACATCTTGGCCATCGGGTCGTCCACCAGGATGTTGCGGTCAGCCAGGAACAAAATCTTCGGGCGGCGGTATTCCCCGGTTCGGTTCCAGCGGCTGCTCCACAATTTCCAGCAGATCTGGAAGGCGACGCAGGTCTTGCCGGTGCCAGTGGCCAGCGTGACCAGAATGCGCTTCTGCCCAAGCAAGATCGCTTCGATCACCCGATTGATGGCGATCTGCTGGTAATAGCGCGGCACCTTGCCGGAGATCAGATTGAATGGCTCCAGCACATGCGCAGCGGCGTCTTGGGGCAGATGGGTAGCCGCTGCGAGGCGGGCAAACAGTTCATCGGGCGTGGCATATCGATCCACCTCGCGCTCGGTACCGGTGGTGTAGTCGATCTCGATGATGCGGTGGCCGTTGGTGGCGTAGGCAAACTTGAGGCCGAGGATCTCAGCGTACTCGCGCGCCTGCTGCACACCGGTTTCGGCGGGTAGACCAATTTCCTTGGCCTCCACCACGGCCAGGGGATAGTCCCGCCGGTGGTACAGCAAGTAGTCGGCCCGCTTCTGTTTGCCGCGCCGCACCTTGCCCCCAGCCACAATGATGCGACCGTTGGTGAAAGTGCGCTGCTCACCAATGGCGTGTGGAGCGACGCCCCAGCCAGCCTCGACCAATCGGGGCGTGACGAATTCGCGGCAGGTGTCTGCTTCGGTGATCACGCCATCTCGCATTGCCTCCCCTTTCATCTTCGCCCCTCAATCAATCAGGATCTTGAAACTGGTCGCCAGCGCCATCGGCTCGATTTCGCGTACGTTCTTCTTCAGTGCCACCAAGCCATAGCTTTCCATCATCCGCAACGTGCGCGACAGATTCGGTACCTGGCGCCCGGTGAGCTCCGCCAACTCGGTCAACGACTTGGGCCGCTTGTCACGGATAAGGCGCAGCAGGGATTGGTTGTCCTCCGACAGCACCGCAGCCATGGTGGCCATCGACGGAAACCAGACCGTCGGGACATCTTTTTGAGCAACTGCCCCCTGCGATTCGCCAAGGCGACGAATACCGACAACACAGCGTTTCATATCGGATGTCCTGATCGGCATGGCATAAGACCCCATCTTATCAATGTGGCACAACTGCAGCCAGCTTTTGATGAACAACTTGGCTTCCTGATCGTTCAGCGCGTGAATGGTGGCGTCATCCATCAACCAAGGAGCCCCGCGATGAACACCAAGACCACCGCCATCGACACCTATCTCGCCCGCACCGCCGCCATCCACATCAAGTTAGCCCGGCTGCGCCAACTCGCCGACGACCACTTCGGCAACGACCCGGACGCCATCCACTGGGGCCACGTGGGTGACCTTGGGCGGGTGGATCAGGCGCTGGATGACCTGCTGGCGATCTTTGACGATCAGGCCAAGTAAGGGAGTCGACCATGGACGCACTGCTCAAACTTTCCCCGGCCCAAAGCCTGCTATTGCGCACCGCCGCCCGGCGTGCCGATGGGCGCGTGATCCCGCCCGACAACCTGCGCGGCGGGGCGCGGGCCAAGGTGCTGACCGCGTCACTGCAGCGCGGGTGGATCGAACCTGCCGACAGCGGACACCTGCTGACCGACGCGGGCTACGCGGCCATCGGCCAACAGCGGCCCGTGCCGCCGGATGATGTCCAGTCCGTGGACACCATCGGCGATCTCCAACTTCTGGAGGGCATCCCGGTGCGCCCGGGCACCAAGCTCGCAGCGCTGGTGATGGCGCTGCGCCGCCCGCAGGGAGCAACCAGCCTGCAACTGATGCTGGCCACCGGCTGGCAGCCACACACAGTGCGCGGGGCGATTTCCGGGATGCTGCGCAAGAAGCTGGGGCTGAACGTGGTGCTGGCGCACAACGACAGCGGCGAGCGGGTGTATCGCGTGGTCTGATCGGCTACTGCGGGTGTCCAGCTTCTGGAGGCACTTGTGCCGCTTGTCAGGGCGGCCGATTTCGGGTTTTTGCGCGGCGAATCGCCTGCAAACCCGCACCAACATTGAGTTTTCGTTCCTGGCCGTTTTCGTGTGACCAGGGTGCAAACCTGCAAACCGGGTACGCACCCTGGTTCGCATCTTTCCCATTCCTCACCATCCCGCATGCGCCCGCGCTGGCCGGGCATTCGGCCCACTGGTCCGCGCCGCAGGGTGCGAACCGCAAACCCTGCAAACCTTGTTTTCTGGTCGGACGGTGGCGCAATGCTGCGCTCGCGCCCCCCGCATTGGAATATCGCCAGGAAGGACCCCTTTCGCCTGGGGCATGTGTGCGTGCGCCGACCATAACAATAGGCGGTGACCATCACCATCGTCACAACCATCACGGTCGATGGCTCGGCGTGACAGTGGTGATGGTTGTGACAGTCGCCGCTTATTGTTTACACCGGCGAAAACACAGATATACCCTCGGCACGATCATCACAAAGGGAGCGTCGTAACGATTCGTACTGGGCGATGGCGAACCAGCATGGATGAACGTGGACGGTGCTGGACCACCCTCGGTAGACTGATGGGTAATGAACCCGCATCTGCTCACCCTGGCCCTGACTACACCGCTCGAACAACTTCTGGAGTTGCCGAACGCGGTGCGCATTGCCGCCTCGGCCAGGGACGATCTGCGGCGCTTCAGCACCGAACAGTTGGAACAGATGCTTGGCGGCATGGACGCCGCCATCACCGACACCGTGGCATTGGCGCAATCCCAATACGGCAGTGGGCTGGTCAGCCGTGGCGAGCAACGTGACTTGGACTGGTTCATCGAAGCCTGTAACCAAGCGGAGTGGCCGCGACAGAAATCGGCGCCCGCCACAGCGGATCGGGATTACTTCCTGGTTTTAGCCCTCTACAAATTGGGCGAGGTGATTGATGCCACAGCAGGCACGCCTCCGGTGGCCCTTGTCAACCCGGTTGTGGCTACGCTGATGGAAGCGCTGGAAGCCTTGATGCTGGCCGACCTGTTGCCGGAGTCCCCAACTACAGAACAGATCATCGAGCAGGCATGGAAGGCTGGAATCACACCAGATGCTGACGTTGCAGATGAAGTCCGCAAGGCGCAAAGCCATGCGGGCAGGCAGGCGGCTGAGGCTCGTCACGCCAGCAACCGGGCCGCCAAGCAAAAGGCTCTGGAGTTGTTCGCATCGAACACCTACCGCACCAAGGACGAGGCCTATCGAATCATCGGCGCGCAGGTTTGCAGAGCGCCGGGCACGATCAAAAACTGGATTGCAGGCCTGCAGAAGAATAAGCCGCCGCAGTAGTCCCACTGCAAACCTTCACGCTACGCGCAGCGTGATCATGGTGCGCGCACCGGTCGTATCTTTGCCGGAAACAGAGGTATTCAATACAGAGCATCCAAAAACGACCACGGATGCTCACCATGAACCTCACCCGTCCTGCACTGCCCGAAACCGGCTTCGTTCGGTTGCCGCAGATTCTGTCCCTGATCCCGATCAGCCGTTCGGCCTGGTGGGCCGGCATCCGGGAAGGCAAATTCCCTCAAGGTATCAAACTCGGCAGCAAGACCACGGTCTGGCGCGCTGAAGACATTCGCCATCTCATCGAACGCTCACGCTGATTCGGGCGGTGACGATGAGCGCGTCCATCCCTTCCCCGGACGGAGTAGTAGAGAACGACCGTCACCACTGACCTGCCCCGATTCTCCGGACCACGAATTACTTGAGACAGATGGCCTCGTGGTCGTTGCCTGACTGTATCTGAAGGTACTGTGCCGGGGTCAGGTAGCCCAGCG
>WBZX01002315.1_pt1 | contig 13066 bp, 15 predicted proteins | sample 5204211 | NCBI WGS metagenome assembly WBZX01 (sample SAMN12344362, study PRJNA552823) | activated sludge metagenome | biome: Activated sludge suspended growth; feature: Nitrification reactor; material: Wastewater; isolation source: activated sludge from nitrification reactor of wastewater...
AACAACGCTCCCCTGCGTTCTTAATGCAGCTTCGCACTGATGAGCTTCACAAACTCACTCCTCGTTTCGTTCTTTTCGAACTCGCCCCAGAAAGCGGATGTGGTGGTAACCGAATTCTGTTTCTCCACGCCCCGCATCATCATGCACAGGTGCGACGCTTCGATCACTACCGCAACGCCCAGCGGGTTCAGTGTTTCCTTGATCGAGTTCAATATCTGGTGCGTAAGGCGCTCCTGCACCTGCAGGCGCCGGCTGTACACTTCCACCACCCGGGCCACCTTGCTCAGGCCGGTGATGAATCCATTGGGTATATAGGCAACATGCGCTTTGCCGTAGAAAGGCAGCATGTGGTGTTCGCAGAGACTGTACAGTTCGATATCCTTCACGATGATCATCTCGCTCACGTCTTCGTGAAACTTGGCCGAGTTGAGGATCTCGTTGGCATCCATCTCATACCCTTGTGTCAAAAACTGCATGGCCTGGGCCAGGCGCTCCGGTGTTTTGATCAATCCTTCGCGGTTCGGGTCTTCTCCCAGTAACTGCAGCGAGCTTCGGTAGTTGTCCATCAATCCCGCGGTAACCGCTTCATCATACTGCTCAATTTTTTTATAGGCCATTTCTTGTCATTTAATGCTCAATAAACAATTTAGTGTTTACTTAGTTCGTCGGGTACTCGACAAAATTCCGCGGTGTTTCAAACAACCGCACCTGCAGGTCGTATTTTGTATCGATCTTCGGCCGTAACAGGTTATAGATCACCACCACGATATTCTCCGCGGTGGGATTAAGATTTTTAAACTCCACCGTATCCTCATTCAGGTTCCGGTGATCGAACCGGTCGATGATGGTCTCTTTCACCAGGTCGCTCAGCAATTTCAGATCGTACACATAACCCGTAGCGGGGTCGGGCTCGCCGGTCAGTTTCACGATCAGTTCGTAATTATGTCCGTGGTAATGGGGATTGTTGCACTTGCCGAACACCCGGGCATTGGTGGCTTCGTCCCAATCGGGATTGTTGAGCCGGTGGGCGGCGTTGAAATGTTCTTTTCGGTATACAGCTACTTTCTGACTCATGATAATCTGCTTTCGGTTGACAATGCGAACTGAAAAGATCCGTTTCTGCTGATCGGTGCCCGCGGCCGGTTACCGGAACAGAAGTCTGCTGTTCACAACGACCGGTGTGGAAGCTATTACAATTAAAGGTAGGAATAGTTCGTCGGACGCGGAAAACTAATCGCCGTAATACTCCGTATAGATCTTCGGCGTTTCCCGCAGTTTCAGGCAATGCAGTTTCACCCCTTCGGGGAGATGCGGAACCAGCTGGTTCCAGATGCCGATCACGAGGTTCTCGATCGAACACATCTTGCCGGCCATAAAATCCACATCGAGGTTCAGGTTCTTGTGATCGAGTTTTTCGATGACGTGTTCGTTGATGATGGCGCTGAGTTTCTTCACATCGTACACGAAACCGGTATCCGGGTCGGGATTACCCTTGATCGTAACGTCCAGCTCAAAATTGTGCCCATGCCAGTTCTCGTTGGCGCAGCGCCCGAAAACGGCATCGTTCTGCTCCTTCGTCCACCGCGGGTTATACAGCTTGTGGGCCGCGTTAAAATGTTCTGTACGTGTTACGTAAACCATCTCGTCGTCAAAATTTCCGCAAAGGTAGCGGCAAAATCCTGAAATATGAAGTACAAACACGAAATTTGCCCCATGCAAATACTGCTGGTTTCGGCTACCGCCAACGAAATAGAACTCTTTACGAAGAACGGTTCCCCGGTCGACCTCCTGATCGCCGGTGTTGGCGTGCCCGCCACCCTTTATCACCTGCAGAAACGCATGCAGCAGATCGATTACGACCTCGTCATCCAGGCTGGTATTGCCGGAACATTTAATACGAACATCGCCCTGGGTGAAACGGTTTGGGTGCAGCAGGATTGCTTCGGCGACCTCGGTACCGAAGAAAAAGGTCGCTTCGCTCCGCTCTTCGAAAGCGGACTGGCCGATAAGAATGAATTCCCCTTCACCGATGGATGGCTGACGAACAGTGGTAAGATCACCAACGATTTGACGCTGCGTGCCGTTCGTGCCGTAACGGTGAACAAGATCACCGACAGCCCGCTGCAGCAACAGCAACTCGTTGAACATTTTCAACCCGATATCGAATCGATGGAAGGCGCTGCCCTGCATTATGTATGCCTGCAGGAAAAAGTTCCCTTCATCCAGTTGCGGGCCATTTCCAATTACGTGGGCGAACGGGATAAATCGAAATGGAAAATGCAGGAAGCCATCACGAACCTGCACAACGAATTGCTCAAACTGCTCAACCAACAGATCCGCCGATGAAATGCAGCCTTGGCTTCTCCCCCTGCCCCAACGATACCTTCATCTTCGATGCGCTGGTGAACGGCAAGATCGATTGCGGCGAACTGGCATTCGATGTGGTGCTCGAGGATGTACAAACCCTCAACGAATGGGCCATCGCCGGTAAACTCGATATCACCAAACTCAGTTACGGGGTACTGCCCGGGGTGCTGGAACAATACATCCTCCTCAACAGCGGCAGCGCCCTCGGCCGCGGCGTAGGTCCTTTGTTGATCACGAAGAAGAAGGAAGAAATAATACCTGTAGAAGATCAGCTCATCGCGATACCCGGCGAACATACCACGGCGCACCTGCTCTTCTCCCTGGCTTACCCCCATGCGAAAAAGAAGGTTTTCCTGCGCTATGATAAGATCGAGGAATTTGTACTGAGCGGGCAAGGACTGGGTGTTATCATCCACGAGAACCGCTTTACCTACCAGGATAAGGGCCTGCACAAGATCACCGACCTGGGCGATTACTGGGAGAAACATACCGGCCATTCCATCCCCCTCGGCGGTATCGTCATCAAACGTTCGTTACCGGTAACCATCCAGCAAACCGTCGACAGACTGATCCGCGAAAGCATCGAATACGCGTACAGGCATCATCATGAAGAACTCACCGACTATGTAAAGAAACATTCGCAGGAAATGAGCGAGGCGGTGATGCGCCAGCACATCAACCTCTATGTGAACCAGCATTCCATCAACCTGGGAGAAGAAGGGCGAACCGCCGTAAACAAACTACTGGAGGTATACAAACAGGATCATCCGGCAACCTCTTTACGGAATGATGTATTCCTCCACTGATCAGTCGCGTAAGCCCACCGTAAGATCTTTCTTCAATGCCTTACTGTACACTTCCAGGCAACGCTTGCGGGCCAGCTCATGCTCCACGATGGGTTTGGGATAACTGAACTCGTTGAGTTCGGGTACCCACTTCTTGATGTATGCGAGTTGAGGATCGAATTTCTGCGTTTGCAGGTAAGGATTGAAGATGCGGAAATAAGGCGCCGCGTCGCAACCGCTGCCGGCCGCCCATTGCCAGCCGCCGTTATTGGCCGCCAGGTCGAAGTCGAGCAGCTTTTCGGCGAAATACGCTTCACCCAGGCGCCAGTCGAGCAAAAGATGCTTGGTTAAGAACGAAGCCACGATCATGCGTACCCGGTTGTGCATGTAACCGGTTTCATTCAGCTCACGCATGCCCGCGTCTACGATCGGGTAACCGGTCCTTCCGGCGCACCACAAAGCGAACTCACCCCCGTCTTTCCTCCATTCGATGGTATCGTATTCCGGTTTGAACGCCTTTCCTTTTCCCACCTGCGGAAAATGCCAGAGGATCATGTGGTAGAAATCACGCCAGATGAGTTCATTGATGAAGGTTTCGCTGAGCCCGAGGCTTTTGGCCACCAGTTGCCGGATGCTCACCGTGCCGAAACGCAGGTGTACGCCCAGCTTCGAAGTTCCGGCAATGCCGGGATAATCCCGCTGCTCCTTGTACTTACGCACCAGTTCTGCATCGAGCTCCTTCCCCGGGTAAACAACAGTTCCCTTCTGAAAACCGATCGCTTCCAGCGAAGGCAGGGCTATTGGCTCCTGCTTATAAAACTGAGCGAAATAGTTTTCCGTGGGATAGGCTTTGTAATGAAAGGGCGTCAGCGACACCTTCCATTTTTTGCTGTAGGGCGTGAACACGGTATAGGGCTTACCATCGTCTTTCAGCACTTCGTCCTTCTCAAAGATAACCTGGTCTTTAAACGTATGAAAGCCCGCCCCATTTGCCTGCAGCAGTTTGCCGACGGCGGCATCACGTTCCAGCGCATAGGGCTCGTAATCGTGGTTGGTGAAAACGGCTTCGATCTTATACCTGCGCAGCAGTTCCTGGAATGTATCGATCGGGGTGGAATGAAATACCTCCAGCGTGGAGCCCATGGTCAACAGGGCATGCTGTATCTCTTCCAATGCGGCATGAATGAACTGTACCCGGCGATCGGACTTGTCTTCCAGTTTATCGAGGATGTTCGTATCGAAGATGAAGATGGGCAATACCGGTTTACCGGAGCGCAGGGCATGGTAGAGGGCGGCATTGTCGTGCAGGCGCAGGTCGCGGCGGAACCAGAAAATGTTGACGGTTGTCATGAACGAAGGGTTTCAAACGATGCAAAACAAGATCAGGGTAAAATAGTTGACAGCGTTTCCGCATAAATTTTCCGCGTATCCGTGCAGTCGTATTTTTTATCGCCGATGCGCTGTACCCAGCGCAGGTTAAAGATGGAATTGGTGAGAAATACCTCGTCGGCGTTCAGCAGTTCTTCCACCGTGATCGCCGCTTCGGTCACCGGTATACCTTTTTCGGCCAGCAGGCGCATCAGGTTCTTACGCATCACGCCGGCGATACAACCTTCGGCAAGTGAAACGGTGCTTACCGTTCCGTTCTTCAGGAGGAATACATTGGCGATGGAGCTGTCGCAGACCCTGCCTGCGTCGTTGAGCAGGAGCGCATCGTTCCATTGCTGTTCTTTGGCTTCCAGCGCCGCCATCAGGTAGGGAAGAAAATTATTGTGCTTGATATCACTGAAAGCGTCGCGGCATTTGCGTGCCGCTTCGTAGATGCCCAGCACCAGGCCATTGCTGTTCCACTGCCCGGCGGTTTCGGGCAGGGCCATGGTTTGGATGGTATATTCGGGGTGCAGGTGAACGGGATCATACAAGCCGCCATTGCCCCGGAAAAGGGTAAGCCGTACCCGGGCGAGTTTATCCTGTTTATTTTTTTGGAGAAGATGGAGGATCTCCTGCTGCAACCTGGCGGGTGTAAAGTGCACAGGCAGTTGAAACCGCAAGCGCTCCAGTCCATCCCAGAGGCGGGCAAAATGATCGTCGGCGAATAGCAGTTCCCCGTTGGCAGACTTGATGGTTTCAAAAAGCCCGTCGCCATAGCGGATGGCCCGGCTCGAAGGCCCGGCAAAAGCCTTACTGCCCTCCAGCAGTTTACCATTGTAATTGTAATAATCCATGACCAAATATAGCATAGCTGAAATTCATCCCTGTTCCTGTTTCTTTTCCCGGGTAAGGCTGAGGTCTTCCTCAACCAAGCCCGGGGTTTTCCTGGGTAATGCCGTTGGAAAGCAGGAACCGCCCGCCTCGTAAAGAGCAGACAACAGGGCCGGCAACTTATCAACAATCCACCTGCATAGAAGCCAAAACGGGCTTGACAGTTTAAAATTCTTTTGTATATTCAAAAACAAGTTTCACCTGTAACCCAGGGCGGCGAAGCCATGTTAAGCCGAACCGTTGAAAAAGTAGCGATTTTCACGACATAACTTAGAATACAAGATCATTACGAAGCTGCGGTAATACGTCAATACTTTAAACGTTGTGGGCAATATTATTGAACATCCTAATTTTACAAGCAAACAGGACAAATGACATTTGAGGAATTTAAAAGACAACTTGACAAATCGACACAAGAGGACGAAGTAAGAGGAATTTATGCTACATATTTTAAGATAAAATACAATACCTCTCATCGTAATGATTTATACACACCGCAAGTTCTTTTCGAGTTCAAGGCAGACAAAAACTTTCACAACTTAAAAGCACTTGCAACAATTCTTGCTCAATCACTTTATTACATTAGGAGGCTGAAATATGTTGAAGTAGGTAAAGCAATTCCCTTTTTCATTTGCCTTGCCGACAAAAACGAAGCTACATTAACAGAAACTCGTAAATGGACAACTTACTATACCAATGACGCCTACGATTGGGAACGACCAGCAAGCAAGCCAGACCCAATGCTTGTTGACCATTTGGTAAAAGAACCTGAAACTGGAAAACTTCACGTTTATTCCGTTACCAAAAAACAAGAACAAGAAGCATTTAAGAAAAACCTTGATAATGCTTTAAATCCTCAAATGATTTTGGATTTTGGGGACAAGAAAGTAATTAATGAAGAAAATTTTGAAGCCGTTTTTGAACATTGGAAAACTGTAATTGGTCCTCACATTGTAAACGGATATAAGCCGTCATTTTATTTCCTTGCCAATATTCAGCGTGACAAAGTAATTATTGACAAAGAAAACAGCCGAGTAGTTTTCACATTTGAAGACAAGAATTCGAAGACGCAAAAAGTCTTGATGAAGGACTATGATTATTTTTGGAGTGTTTACGACTATGTTGAAAATGCAGAAACTATAAACGGCATCCACGCCAAACTTGACCGATTAACAGACGAAAGCCAAAGAAGATTTGAAGGTGAGTTTTATACGCCTTTGCGTTTCGGACAAAAAGCCGTTCACTATTGGAACGAGGTGCTTGGAAAAAATTGGTATAAATCAGGCAAGTTTAGAATTTGGGATATGGCTGCTGGAACAGGCAACCTTGAATATCACTTGCCCGCCGAAGCCTATAAGTATTTGTATATGTCCACGCTTCACGGAAGCGAAGCAGACCACTTGAAAAAGGTATTTCCCAACGCAACTTGTTTTCAATACGACTACTTGAATGATGACGTTGAATATGTTTTCAACAAGGGAAATTTGCCTTTTGAACCTAATTGGAAACTTCCAAAAAAGTTAAGAGATGAGTTAGCCGACCCGACTATCATTTGGATAGTTTACATCAATCCACCATTTGCAACAGCCCAAGTTGGTGGAGCAAAAGGCGACAGCAAAAAAGGCGTGAGCAAAACGAAAGTTGAGCTTGCAATGGATAACGTAGATGCAGGGCACGCAAAACGAGAACTGTTTGCACAGTTTATGTTTCGCATTGCTCACGAACTTCCGAAAAACACCTATTTGGGAATGTTCTCTAAATTAAAATACTTAAATGCACCAGACAGCACTGAATACAGAGACAAGTTTTTCAATTACAAATTCGAAAAAGGTTTTTTATTCAAGTCAACAACTTTTCACGGAGTTAAAGGAAAATATCCAATCGGATTTTTGATTTGGAATTTATCGAAACCAAGTGAAAAGAAATCTGTAGAAATAGATATTGCTAATGAAGATGCTCAAACAATTGGCGTAAAACACTTGCAGTTGATTGAAAAGAAAGACGTTTTGAATAATTGGTTTCCACGACCACAAAATTCAAACGACTATATCTTACCGCCATTGAGCAACGGAATAACAGTAAAGAATGACAACACCGACACACGACACAGGGCAAGACCTGATTTTTTAGCTTCTGTTTGTAGCAACGGTAATGACTTCCAACACGCCAAATATGTTGTTATACTCTCATCGCCAAATGCAAGTGCAGGAGCATTTTCAGTAATCAAGGATAACTTTGAAAAAGCGTTGGCACTTCACGCAGTAAAGAAAATTCCAAAACAAACTTGGCTTAACGACAGAAACCAATTTTTAATTCCTCATACAGAACCGACAAAGGAATTTTTAAACGATTGTGTTGTTTGGAGTTTGTTTGCTTCATCAAACGAAACAACAGCTTTAAAGAATGTTCAATATTTAGGCAACACTTACCAAATAAAAAACAACTTCTATCCTTTCCGACTTGAAGAAATCAAACATTGGGAAATCAAAGACCCCGATTTTAAACTTCAAATCGTAAACGACCAAAACCGCTTTGTTGCGGATTGGCTTTCAAAAAATGACTTGTCTGAAGAAGCAAAACAAGTGATTGAAAAAGCCAAAACAGTTTACAAACTCTTTTATGCAAACCTTAACCAAATGGCGACCAACAAATGGAAAATTGACACTTGGGATGCAGGTTGGTATCAAATCAGACGTTGCTTGACCGAACACAACTTAGCGACAGACGAACTAAAAGAATTAAGCAAGGCAAACGAACAACTTGCAAACAAAATTTTACCACAAATAGAAGAGTTTGGTTTCTTAGACAAAGACGAAGTATTTGACACTGTTTAGAAATACTGTCCACAACAAAAGCATTTACGCTACCTGCCGGCAAGCGTACTCCTCCTCAACTCTTAAATGCTTAAGGTGTTATGATCAGGCTTATGAATTTAAAATTCATAATAGCATTCCTTTTAATTTCACTCCTTTCCTTTGGACAAGATAGTTTACATACAGATTCGTCCAGTGCTGTTTCCAAAACGCATGTAGTTAAAGGAAAGAAAAAAGCGAAGAAGTATAAAAAACCAAAAAAAGAAAATGCGGTAGACAGTACAAACAGCATCAATACAACCCAGAAGGTTCGTAAGCAAACAAGCAGGGGCAGTAATAATGGATTCTACATCATCGCTTTTTTAGTCATCATTGCGTTACTGATCATAGCGGCCAATCGCTCTAATCTCCGAAGAAGACAAAAAACCAATTACGATTATTACAAGAATGAATACCTTAAATCGCTTGGCTGGAAACGAAATGCTGAGGAGAATCCGGATTTAGAGAAATTATTAGGGCATCTCGAATCATTAAGTGAACGCCAGGCGTATTACCGGTTTGAGTATCTCAAATCGGAAGCATGGCAAAGAAAGCGGTATGTAGTACTTAAAAGAGACAACTGGACATGTGTTCATTGTGGAGCCCGGGCTACCCAGGTGCATCATAAACGGTATGCCCGGAAAAATATCGGAAAGGAACCCATCGAATGGCTGGAATCTGTATGCAAATCCTGCCATGACGCTTTACATCGTTAAGAAAGACAACTGTCCTCCCCCCAATAGCATACATCAGGGGCTTTGGCGGTCATTGTACATAATTAAAAAAAAGAGCCATGGCAACAAAAACCAAGACAACCGAAACAGACGTTGACGTGTTCGGTTTTTTGAACGCTTTTACCGACAGTGAGCAAAAGAAACAGGACAGCATCCGCCTCATTGAATTGATGCAAAAATGGTCGGGCTTCAAGCCAAAAATGTGGGGACCAACCATGATCGGCTTTGGCAGCTACCATTACAAGTACGCCAGCGGCCATGAGGGGGATGCCATGCTGATCGGTTTTTCGCCCCGAAAAGCTGAATTCTCCCTCTACGTCTCCGCCCCGGGTAACGACAACAAGCAGTTGCTCGACAAACTGGGCAAGTACAAAATGGGGAAAGCCTGTATTTACTTCAAAAAACTGGCAGACCTTAACCTCGATATACTGGAAAAGTTAAGCAAAGCCACAATCAAATACATCCAGGAACATCACGAATGTGCCTGCCGGGAATAACAGCTACGTCGCTACAACGGCCCGGCAAGGCCCCAGGGCCGGAATGTTGTGACAATTTTATTTCCCCGTTAAAAATCGTCTCAAAACGGTGACATTTTTTTTTGAGACAATTTATTTTGTCACAGCATTTTTGTCACAAAACCTAACGGCACGCTATGATCAAAAAAATCAGGCAGGAACTCGGTCTGTCGCAGGAACTTACCGCCGGCTACCTGGGTATTTCCCGGAGCCACCTGGCCATGGTGGAGGCCAGCCGCCGGGCGCTCAGCAGCAGCGCCTATACCCGGCTGATGGAACTGTACATGCAGCTCACGGCGGGTAAAACAGCCCCGCCACCGCCCGCTATGGCCAAAGAAGCCGGCGCCGCCCTCCGGAAGGCAGTGGAAGCAAACCGAAGCCAGCGGGAGTACCAGCTGGCTGCCGCCCGCAATACACTCCGCAAACTGGAACAACAGCAGCAGCGGGCATCCGCCATGCTGGCCAAACTGGAAGACCTGAAAAGAAAAGGCAGTTTCAAAGACCCTGCTTTGCTCGGCATCATTGAAGCAAACGTCAAAAAAGCCTTCGAGGGATCCGCCGCCGCCATCCGGCTGAAAACCCAACTGAAGATCAAGGCCCTCGAAGCCGAACTGAAGTTCCTGAAAGGCGCTAAATAAAAGTAATTTCAAACACATCTTCCATAACGAATTACTATATCGGTTCTCAAACTCTTCTTGCTGGCTACAGCGTAAATGCAGGATCGTTAGCGGAAATAGCTATAGAAAGTTTATTATCTTTGATTAATGACAGAACTATACTCAATACGACAAATCCTTACTCAGCTCAAGCCAGAGTTGACTCAGCGGTTTTTTGTCGACTCTATTGGTCTGTTTGGCTCTATTGTTCGGGACGATTTCTCCCCTACCAGCGACATTGATATCATTGTTGACTTTAGCAAACCAGTTGGTGTTGAATTTATTGATTTGGCTGACTATATTGAAGCGAAGCTTAAAAAAAAGGTTGACTTAGTCTCTAAGAAAGGATTAAAGCCAAAGTATTTACAACAAATTCAATCTGAAATAATCTATGTCTAAAAGAGAGCCATCTCTTCTTGTTGAAGACATTATTGAAAGTGCAGATAAAATCCTTAGTTATACGGAGAATCTTTCATTCGAAGAGTTCACCAGTGACAGCAAAACGATCGATGCTGTAATCAGGAATTTTGAAATAATTGGAGAGGCCGCTAACCGGCTTCCGGAAGACTTTAAAGACAAGCACGATTCCGTTGACTGGCATCGAATAAGAGGCTTTAGAAACCGGATAGTTCATCACTATTTTGGTATCGACTATTCAATTGTTTGGGAAATAAAGGAATCCTATCTCCCTTCCTTACTTACATCCTTAAAATCTCTTTAAGCTACTTCCGCTAACAATAGCATTTACGCTACCTGCCGGCCTACCCGCCGCAGGCTTGCAGCCCCACCAGCTGCATACATGCCGGGTAATTAGCAACAACCATTAACTATTAACTATTATCCACAAACCACTAACCTTACGGCTGCACCTGCCGCAGGTATGGGGCGGGACAGCAACTCCCCCAGCAGCCGCATACACGCGGGGGCTTATGCGATGTTTTTAAATTATTCGAAATGATTTTATACCATGGAACAAGCCTGCATTACGGCAGTAAAATAATCGGGGATCCGGTCAATAACGTAGACGTAACAAAAGGAGGCGGTGAACTTGGACAAGGATTCTATCTTGGCAACAATATCGTATTGGCGCACACCCTCGCTATTGGTAAATTTGGGAAAAACGGAAGAGTTCTTCGCTTTTCCATTAAAGATGAACACCTGGTGCAATTAGAGGCGAAAGCTATTTTAAAGCGGAAAGATGTTTATGAACAATGGCAAAAACTATTCAGGGAAAGGGCATTAAAAACATTCAGGTACAATGTCGATTATGTTGTGGGACCCTTTGCCGTCATTGATTTCGCCGAGCAGTATAAATTTGAATCCTTTAAATCGGAGGCTATTCTGAACCAAGCTAACGCCGAACTCGTATGAGTAAAATTTTTCCGGTATACCAGATGAGCTTTTCCAATGAAAGGTCTCTTTTTTTAACGAAGGAAGTGAAATTTGCCACCGAACTCCCCGACATTGATTCCCAGGATTTTTTACACGTAATACCTGTAATAAACCACAGAGGGAATATTACAAAACTGATCGACTTTCTTAAAAAGAGAATTTTCGCATTTCCTTCGCTCGTGAATAATGATGCAGTTTTGTTACATGGTAAATTCTCCTATCCCTTTATAACTTTCCGGCATCCGGAATCCAATATTAAAATTCGTTTCAGGGTACTTTTTTCACAATTTGAATCAGGCATGAGCACGGGAAGCAATAAAGAGCAGGCAGCTCTCTTCAGGAAATATTTATTGAAAGAAATAAGACCCGAAAGAAGAAACGAAACTAAAGCAAGAGTAGCAAAGCGCAGGACTGCTGTCGAATTAAGTGGTGACAGAAAAGCATTCCTTAATGAAAACCTGTTAACATTCAGATACACCGGAAAGTCAAAACTGGTTCTGAAGCGCAGGTATACTTTAATGGCAATCGTCCCTGAAAATATTGACAGCCTGACCTATTTCTATAATACCCATAAACTCATTACCGTTGGCATGACACCCATGTTCGGTGTTAATGAAGATGTATTTGTTGAAAAATAAACAGTGCACAATACAGGTATGTACATTACTTTCCCCGCACCGTACATACCGGAAGCGATAGCGGCAATAGAATTTTCATACAAACTACCTTTATCATGACAACACCGAAGTACATTATAATCCTTTTATTAATTATTCCCCTGCATGGTACAGCCCAAACAGTGCGGATACCGGCAGAGTGGGAAAAGCAGGAAAAAGTATGGCTCAGCTGGTTCGGCCAGGAAAGACGGGATTCCACCTCATGCCGGGTTATTGAAGCCCTGCAGCCCCATGTACCGTTATCCATAAACGTAGAGTCAGACTCGATGAAAATGGCGGCTATACAGTACATGTCCGGTTACAACATTGATGTTTCCAAACTGGATTTTGTAAAAGATGCCTATGCCGATTTCTATATACGGGACTATGTATTCTTTGTAAAAGATGCCGCAGAAAAATTACAGATCGTTTGTTTTGATTATTCATCCTATGGCATGTATCCCGACCTTCTTGGACCTATGACAGAAGAAGAAGGCCGGTTTGGGAAATGGGATGAGCGCCTGGCAGAAAAGATGCGTGTACCTGCTGTTACCAGTGACTATGTGTTTGAAGGCGGGGGTATCGAATCAAATGGCAAGGGAACCTTCCTGGTCATAAAAGAAATGGCATTACAACGGAACCCCAAAAAGACGATTCCTGAAATTGAAGCGGAACTGAAAAGAACATTGGGTGCACGTAAGATCATCTGGCTGGCCAATGGACTTATTGAAGACAGGCTGTTTCCCAACTTTGGCCCATTCTATAAAAATTATTTCGGAGGGGGCGCCAACATGCACGTTGATGAGCTTTGCCGGTTTGTAGATGAAACCACCGTTGTATTGCCCTA
>WBZX01002316.1_pt1 | contig 13062 bp, 13 predicted proteins | sample 5204211 | NCBI WGS metagenome assembly WBZX01 (sample SAMN12344362, study PRJNA552823) | activated sludge metagenome | biome: Activated sludge suspended growth; feature: Nitrification reactor; material: Wastewater; isolation source: activated sludge from nitrification reactor of wastewater...
AGTTCCGCGACGAGCGCCGGCCGCGCTTCGGCGTGATGCGCGGGCGCGAGTTCACGATGAAGGACGCCTACTCCTTCGATCGCGACGCCGATGCCGCCGGCCGCAGCTACCAGCAGATGTACGACGCCTACGTGCGCATCTTCGAGCGGCTCGGCCTGACGTTCCGGGCCGTGGCAGCCGACACCGGCGCGATCGGCGGCGATCGTTCGCACGAGTTCCAGGTGATCGCCGACACCGGCGAGGACGCGATCGTCTACTGCCCGGATTCCGACTACGCCGCCAACATGGAGCTGGCCGAGGCGCTGGCGCCCAAGGCGCCGCGCGCGGGTGCAACACAGCCGCTGCACAAGACGCCGACGCCGGGCAAGAGCACCTGCGAAGACGTCGCCGCGCTGCTGGGCATCCCGCTGCAGCGTACGGTGAAGTCGCTGGTGCTCGCCACCGACGAGCGCAACGATGCCGGTGACGTGCTCAAGTCCACGCTGTGGCTGCTGCTCGTGCGCGGCGACCACCAGCTCAACGAGGTCAAGGCCGGCAAGCTGGCGGGCCTGAAGCACGGCTTCCGCTTCGCGACCGTGGCCGAGATCGAGGATCACTTCGGCTGCAAGCCGGGCTACCTCGGGCCCATCGGCACGGCCAAGCCGGTCAAGGTGGTGGCCGACCGCACGGTCGCGGCGATGAGCGATTTCGTCTGCGGCGCCAACGATGCCGACTTCCATTACACAGGCGTCAACTGGGGCCGCGACCTGCCCGAGCCCGACGCGGTGGCCGACATCCGCAACGTCACCGAAGGCGAGCCTTCGCCGGACGGCAAGGGCGTGCTGGCGATCCAGCGCGGCATCGAGGTCGGCCACGTCTTCTTCCTCGGCAGCAAGTACAGCCTGGCGATGAACGCCACCTACCTCGACGAAGGCGGCAAGCCGCAGCTCATGCAGATGGGCTGCTACGGCATCGGCGTCACGCGCATCCTGGGCGCGGCGATCGAGCAGGGCCACGACGAGCGCGGCATCGTCTGGCCGGACGCGATGGCGCCGTTCACCGTGGTGATCTGCCCGATCGGCTACGACCGCAGCGCCGAGGTCAAGGCCGCGGCCGACAAGCTGCATGCCGAGCTCGAGGCCGGCGGCATCGACGTCATGCTCGACGACCGCGGCGAGCGCCCCGGCGCGATGTTCGCCGACTGGGAGCTGATCGGCATTCCGCACCGGCTGGTGATCTCCGACCGTGGCCTCAAGGAAGGGCGCGTCGAGTACCAGGGCCGGCGCGACGCCCAGGCCACCGGGCTGGCAGCGGGTGATGCCGTCGCCCATCTGAAGGGCGTGCTGAAGCGATGAGCGACGAGCGCTCCCGCGCTGGGAGCGCGCGGCGTCGCCTGCTGCTGGCCGGCGCCCTCGCGCCGGTCGCGCTCGCGCTGCCGGGCTCGGCCCGCGCCGGCGCCCAGATCGAGGAGCCGCTGGCCGATGCGGTGCGCAGCGCGCTCTCGGCGGCGATCGCCGACAGTGCGCCGCGCAAGCCGGAGTTCGAGACCATCGAGGCACGGCTGGCCTACCTGCGCTGGCTCGGTGCGATGAGCACGCGGCTGCAGCGCCGCAAGGCCGAGTACATGACGCGCGTCGATTTCCTCGAGGCGCTGTGGTACGAGAGCAAGCGCGCCGGGCTGGAGCCCGCGCTGGTGCTCGGGCTGATCCAGGTCGAGAGCGGCTTCCGCAAGTACGCGATCAGCTCGGCCGGCGCGCGCGGCTACATGCAGGTGATGCCGTTCTGGACGCGCCTGCTGGGCAGAGGCGAGCCCGTGAACCTGTTCGACATGGGAACCAACCTGCGCTTCGGCTGTGTCATCCTGCGCCACTACCTCGACGTGGAGCGCGGCGATCTGTCCATGGCGCTAGGCCGCTACAACGGCAGCCGCGGCAAGCCGCAGTATCCGAACGCCGTGTTCGGCGCGCGCAAGCCCTGGCTGCACCCGGACGGCTGAGTCAGCTCTTCGCGCCCAGCCCGCTCCAGGTTCGAGGTGCCGCTTCGTCGACGCCGAGCAGCGCGAGCACCCGCTCGACGGTGTCGTCGATCAGGTCGTCGAGGCTCTGCGGGCGGTGGTAGAAGGCCGGCAGCGGCGGGAAGATCACCGCACCCATCTCGGTGGCGGCCGTCATGTTGCGCAGGTGAGCGAGGTTGAACGGCGTCTCGCGCACCATCAGCACGAGGCGGCGGCGTTCCTTGAGCGTGACGTCGGCGGCGCGCGTGAGCAGGTTGTCGCCCATGCCCAGCGCGATGGCGGCGAGCGACTTCATCGAGCAGGGCGCGACCACCATCGCCTCGATGGCGAAGGAGCCGCTGGCAATCGCCGCGCCCACGTCGCCGGGCGCGTAGGCCACGTCGGCCAGTTGCTCCAGCGCGCGGCGATCGAGGCCCAGCTCGTGGTGCACGCTCAGCACGCCGGCCGCGCTGGCGATCAGGTGCGTCTCGCGCCCGGCTTCACGCAGGCGCCTGAGCAGCCGCACCGCGTAGACCGCGCCGGTCGCCCCGGTGATGCCGACGACGACGCGGCGCTGAGCGCTCATTCAGCCAAGAGCGGCTGCAGTTCGCCCGACTGGTACATCTCCATCATGATGTCCGAGCCGCCGACGAACTCGCCCTTCACGTACAGCTGCGGGATGGTCGGCCAGTTGGCGTAGTCCTTGACGCCCTGGCGGATCTCCTCGTCCTCCAGCACGTTGACGGTCTTCAGATCGTCCACGCCGCAGGCCTTGAGGATCTGCACGGCGCGGCCGGAGAAGCCGCACATCGGAAACTGGGCCGTGCCTTTCATGAAAAGCACCACTCGGTTGTTCTTGACGATCTCGGCTATGCGGTTCTGGGCGTCGCTCATGGTCGGATTCGGGCTGGATTCGGAAACAGAGCCCGAGGTTATACGGCATGCGACGCGCGCGAGGCGAGTCGCAGCCACGAAGGCCCCGGCGCCTGCCGAGGATCAGAAGGCGTAGGAGGCGCCGACCTGCAGCACCGGCGTGAGGCGCAGTTCGCGCACCAGGTCGTCCAGCCCCTGGTAGGCGCCGCTGCGGCCGAGGCGCACGGCATTGCCGGCGCCCAGCGCCATCAGGCCGAAGTCGGCGCTGAAGCTCCAGCCGCTGCGGCCAGCGAGGCCGCTGTAGCCGACGCCGACATAGGGCAGGGCGCCGGCGTCGTTGCGCGCGTCGCCGAACAAGCGCGACTCCGGCATGAGGCTGCCGGCGCTGCCGCCGGGCTGGCCGATCCACAGGGCCGGCCGCGGGCCCAGCACCAGGCCGCTGGTGGCGCGCAGCACGCCCGTGCCGCCGTCGGCGCGGTTCAGGCGCGCGAACAAGTAGTCGCCCATCAGGCTGAGGCTGCGCGGCTTGAGTCCGCTGCTGTCGGCGTCGCCGAAGCTGGTGCGCCACAAGGGCGCGGGCTGGCTGACGGCGAGGCGCGCCTGCCAGCGCGCCCAGGTGACGTTGCTGTCGTCCTGCCATTTCAGGCCGTCGCCCTCGGCTGCATGAACGGGCGCCACGGCAGCCAGCGCAAACGAGAATGTGAGCATCCACTTGGCGATCTGCATGATCAGTTCCCCCGTGATGTCTGAAACCATGCTACGCCGCTTGTGCCGGCTTGTGTCGCCGCCATCCCCCGCAGTCGGGTCGTGCTGCCGGATTTCGCCAAGAAGCCACGCTCGTCGGCCGGCGCGTGGCAACAGCGCGCGTCGCCGGTGAGCAGGCGTTACCGGCGCGCACCGGTGCAGCGCGGCTGGCCGCCCAGGTCCTGGCGCGTCGCTATGCGCGCGAAGCCGGCATCGCGCAGCAGCCCCTGGACCGCATCGGCCTGGTCGAAGCCATGTTCCAGCAGCAGCCAGCCGCCGGCTTCGAGCCTGTCGGCGCCGCCCGCGACGATGGTGCGCAAGGCCTCCAGCCCTTCGGGCCCGGGCGTCAACGCCAGGCCCGGCTCGGCCGTCAGCGCCGCCAGGTGCGGATCGGCTGAAGCGATGTAGGGCGGGTTGGAGAGCGCGAGGTGAAAGCGGCGATCCGCCACGGCCTGCCACCAGGCGCCGCGGTGGAACTCGACGGCCAGACCGAGCCGCGTGGCGTTGGCTTGGGCGACGCTCAAGGCTTCGCCGCTGGCATCGGTGGCCGTGACCACAGCCGAGGGGCAATCGTGCTTGACCGCCAGCGCGATCGCGCCGCTGCCGGTGCCCAGGTCGAGCACGGCCGGCTGTTCGATGCTTGCCAGGTCGCCGCGCAGCAGTTCGATCGCCCAGTCGACCAGTACCTCGGTATCGGGCCGCGGCACGAGCACGCGCGCGTCGACCTGCAGCATCAGGCCGTGGAACTCCTTCTCGCCGAGCAGGTAGGCCACCGGTTCGCCGGCGCGCCGCCGCGCCATCAGCGCTTCGAGCCGCGCCGCCTGCTCGCCGGACAGCGGCGCATCGTCGTGCGCGAGCAGCCAGGCGCGCTCGCGGCCCAGCACGTGGCCGAGCAGCAGTTGCGCATCGAGCCGGGCCAGGCCCGCGGCGCGTGCGGCCGCGAGCGCGTCGCCCAGCGTCTTCACTGCCCGCCTTCCAGCGCCGCGAGTTGTTCGGCGGCGCGCGCGGCCTGCAGCGCGGCGATCACCTCGTCGAGATCGCCGTCGACGATCGCCTGCAGCCTGTAGAGCGTCAGGTTGATGCGGTGGTCGGTGAGCCGGCCTTGCGGGAAGTTGTAGGTGCGGATGCGGTCGCTGCGGTCGCCGCTGCCGATCAGGCCCTTGCGCGTGGCCGCCTCCTTGGCGGCGCGCTCGCTGCGTTCCTTGTCGCGCAGCCGCGCCTGCAGCACCGCCATCGCCTTGGCCTTGTTGCGGTGCTGCGAGCGGTCGTCCTGGCATTCGGCCACCAGCCCGGTGGGCAGGTGCGTGATGCGGATCGCGCTGTCGGTCTTGTTGATGTGCTGGCCGCCGGCGCCGCTGGCGCGGAAGGTGTCGATGCGCAGATCGGCCGGGTTGAGCTTGATCTCCTCGGCTTCGTCCGGCTCGGGCAGCACGGCCACCGTGCAGGCGCTGGTGTGGATGCGGCCCTGCGCCTCGGTGGCCGGCACGCGCTGCACGCGGTGACCGCCGGACTCGAACCGCAGCCGCCCGTAGACGCCTTCGCCCTCGATGCGGATCACCACTTCCTTGTAGCCGCCGAGCTCGCTGGCGTTCTCCGACATCAGCTCGCATCGCCAGCCCTGGCGCTCGGCGTAGCGCAGGTACATGCGCGCGAGGTCGCCGGCGAACAGCGCCGACTCGTCGCCGCCGGTGCCGGCGCGGATTTCGAGGAAGGCGTTGCGCGCGTCGTCGGGGTCGCGTGGCAGCAGCGCGGTCTGCAGCTCGGCGTGCAGGCGCTCCATGTCGGCCTGGGCCTCGACGGCTTCCTCGCGCGCCATCTCGGCCATGTCGGCGTCATCCAGCAGCTCCTGCGCCGCCGCGAGATCGCGCTCGCGCTGCTCGTAGCGGCGGAAGCGCTCGACCAGCGACGCGGCTTCGGCATGCTCGCGCGTCAGCTCGCGGAAGCGCTTCATGTCGGCGGCGACACGCGGGTCGGCGAGCGTGGCCTCGAGTTCGGCCAGCCTCAAGGCGAGCCGCTCGAACTGCTGGCGGAAGGAGTCTTTCAACCGCGCTCGTCGGCCGGGTCGCGCGGGTTCTGGCGCAGGAACAGCTTGGACACCGTGTGCGCCAGCTGGGTGCGCTGCGACGGGTCGGCCGCATGCAGCTCGGCCATCGTGCCGTGCAGCATCTTCTGCGTCAGGCCGTGGGTCAGCGCCTCCAGCACCTTGTCGATGTCTTCGCCGCGGGCGAGCATCTTGCGCGCGCGGGCGATCTCGGTGTGGCGCCAGTCGTCGGCCTGCTGGTGCAGCGCCTTGATCAGCGGCACCGCCTCGCGCTGGCCCAGCCAGTGCTCGAAGCCCTGCACGCCGGTCTCGATGATGGCCTCGGCCTGCTCGACGGCGGCCTGGCGCTTCTCGCCGGCGGTCTGCACCAGCGCCGAGAGGTCGTCGACGGTGTAGAGGTAGACGTCGGCCAGCCGCGACACTTCGGGCTCGATGTCGCGCGGCACGGCCAGGTCGACCATGAACATCGGGCGGCGCTTGCGCGCCTTGATGGCGCGCTCGACGGCACCGAGGCCGATGATGGGCAGCGTGCTGGCGGTGCAGGAGACGACGATGTCGAAGTCGGCCAGCCGGTTGGGCAGGTCGGACAGCCGCAGCGCCTCGGCGCCGAAGCGGCCGGCGAGCTTCTCGCCGCGTTCCAGCGTGCGGTTGGCCACCGCCAGCGCCTTGGGCGTGCGCGCCGCGAAGTGCGTCGCCACCAGCTCGATCATCTCGCCGGCGCCGACGAACAGCACCTTGGTCTCGCGCAGATCCTCGAACAGCTGCGAGGCCAGGCGCACCGCCGCCGCGGCCATGCTGATCGAGTGCGCGCCGATCTCGGTGGAGGTGCGCACCTCCTTGGCCACCGCGAAGCTGCGCTGGAACATCTGGTGCAGCGTGGTGCCCAGGGTGCCGGCCGAATCGGCCTCGCGCACGGCCTGCTTCATCTGGCCGAGGATCTGCGGCTCGCCCAGCACCATCGAATCGAGCCCGCTGGCAACGCGGAAGGCATGGCGCGCCGCCTGGCTGCCCTCGAACACGTAGGAATGCTGGCGCAGGGTCTGGCCGCTGACGCCGCCGATCTGCGCCAGCCAGTCGATCGCCGGCGTCAGCAGCGTCGGGTTGGCGCCGACATACAGCTCGGTGCGATTGCAGGTGGACACGATTGCCACCTCGCTGGAACGCAGCAGCTTGTCGCGGAAGGCGCACAGCGTTGGCGCGATCTGCTCGGGCGCGAACGCGAACCGGCCGCGCAGGTCGACCGGCGCAGTGGTGTGGTTCAGTCCGAGGGCAAAGACACTCATGCGGCGATTATAAAATTTGGGCTTCCTCCGGCCGTCATCATCTCGGTGACCAGCCGTTCTGGCTTGATGGCGGTCAAGCCGGCCGCCCTTTCCCTCGTCCGCGCTGGCTCATGGGCCCTCTCGACGCCCTCTGGCACCTGCTGAACTTCTTCGCCCCGGCGCTCGGCGTCGGGCTGATCACGGCCGCGCTGGCGCGCCTCGTCTGGTGGCGCGAGCTGCGCAGCGCCGGTTTTGCTCGGCTCGTCATCTGGGCCTGCGCGGGCTGTGCCATCGGGCTGGTCGCGGCGCTGATCATCTTCGAACGCGACGGCAAGATGGCTGGTTACGCCTTGATGCTCGCCGGTGGCTCGCTCGCGCTGTGGTGGGCCGGCTTGCGCGGCGTGCGCGCCTGATCCGTCAGGCCGCGACCGTTTCGTCCGTCAGCACCTCGCCGCGCAGCGAGTGCGGGTAGGCCCGGGTGATGCGCACGTCGATCATCTGGCCGATCAGGCGATCCGCCCCGGCGAAGTTGACGATGCGGTTGCACTCGGTGCGGCCCATCAGTTCGGACGCATCACGGCGCGACGGCCCTTCGACCAGGATGCGCTGCCGCGTGCCGACGCGCGATTGCCCGATGCGCCGCGCATTCGCCTCGATCGCTGCCTGCAATTCCTGCAGGCGCTGCAGCTTGACGGCTTGCGGCGTGTCGTCGGCCAGGTTGGCCGCCGGCGTGCCGGGGCGCGCGCTGTAGATGAAGCTGAAGCTCGCGTCGAAGCCCACGTCCTCGATCAGCTTCATGCTGCGCGCGTGGTCGTCGTCGGTCTCGCCGGGGAAGCCGACGATGAAGTCGCTCGACAGGCTGATGCCCGGCCGCACCGCGCGCAGCTTGCGGATCGTGCTCTTGTATTCCATCGCGGTGTAGCCGCGCTTCATGGCCGAGAGGATGCGGTCGCTGCCATGCTGCACCGGCAGGTGCAGGTGGCTGACGAGCTGCGGCACGCGCGCGTAGACGTCGATCAGGCGCTGCGTGAACTCGTTCGGATGGCTGGTGGTGTAGCGGATGCGCTCGATGCCCGGGATCTCGGCAACGTACTCGAGCAGCAGCGCGAAATCGGCGATCTCGCTCATGCCGCCCGTGCTGCCCATGGCGCCGCGGTAGGCGTTGACGTTCTGGCCGAGCAGCGTCACTTCCTTGACGCCCTGGTCGGCCAGGCCGGCGACCTCGGTGAGCACGTCGTCGAAGGGGCGCGAGACCTCCTCGCCGCGCGTGTAGGGCACCACGCAGTAGCTGCAGTATTTGGAGCAGCCCTCCATGATCGACACGAAAGCGCTCGCGCCTTCCTTGCGCGGCGGCGGCAGGTGGTCGAACTTCTCGATCTCGGGGAAGCTGATGTCCACCTGCGGGCGGCGCTGCTGCGTGCGCTTGGCCAGCATGTCGGGCAGGCGGTGCAGTGTCTGCGGGCCGAACACCACGTCGACATAGGGTGCGCGCTCGATGATCGCGGCGCCCTCCTGGCTGGCGACGCAGCCGCCCACGCCGATCAGCACGCCCTTGGCCTTGAGGTGCTTGACGCGGCCGAGGTCGCTGAACACCTTCTCCTGCGCCTTCTCGCGCACCGAGCAGGTGTTGAAGAGGATGAGGTCGGCCTCGTCGACGTTGGTGGTCGTCTCGTAGCCTTCGGTGGCCTGGAGCACGTCGACCATCTTGTCGGAGTCGTACTCGTTCATCTGGCAACCGAAGGTCTTGATGAAGACCTTCTTGCCCTGCGTGAGCGACATGGCGGCCTCCTTCAGGGCTTGGTCCAGCTCTGGGCCACGGTGTCGAAGCGCCAGGCCTGGGCTTCGGCGGCCGTGCTCGGCCAGGGCTTCTTCGCCGCTTCGCCGGCGGTGAGGATCCACACCTCGCGCACGAAGCCCTGCGTGTCGAATGTGTAGTTGACCGTGTACTTCACGCCCGCGATCGAGGCCGGCACCTTGATCAGGTTGTCGGGCCCGAAGATGCGCGCGCCGGCCGCGAGCCGCGCCGGCTTGCCGTTGAGCGCCACTTCGGGCGATTGCAGCACTTCGAGCGTGCCGCGCAAGGCGCTGGGCGGAAAGCCGCGCAGGCTCTGGGCAGCAGCAGTGCCGGCGAGCAGCAGGGAGGCGAGCAGGGCGAGGAAACAGCGGTACATGGTGTGGATCCAGTGGCTGCGCAAAAGGAGGCGCGATTTTAGTGGACGCATCCCGCGGCGCCGCCCCGTCGCGCGCGCCGCTCGGCTTGCCACGCGCGCCGGAATGCGCGCATCATCGCCTGCCTCGCGGAGGAGGCGCGCCATGAGCGAACGATTCGACGTGCAGCGGCATCTGCTTGGCCCCTTGCTCACCTACGGCCTGTGGTCCTGGAGCCACCATGTCTTCCGCCCGGCGCTGGTGGCCAAGAGCCTGGGCCTGTACCGGCCGCAGACGCTGGGCAATCCGCCCGCGCCGCGCAAGCTGCCCGGTGGCGGGCCCGAGCTGTCGCGCCGCTTCGACGAGCCGGTGCTGCTCGAGGCGACGCCCGGCCACTACGACTCGGTGGTCGAGTTCGACCACTGCTCCGACGACTACGAGCAGGCCGTCAAGCCCTTCTCGCAGCCGGTCTTCGACGAACTGCTCGCGCAGATGCTGCCGCACCTGGTGCCCGGCGCGCGCATCCTCGATCCGTCCTGCGGCCCGGGCATCGAGGCGATCGCGCTGGCCCGGCTGGTCCCCGAGGGCGAGGTGGTGGCGGCCGACCTGTCGCGCGGCATGGTCGAGACCGCGTGGCGCAACGCCCGCCAGGCCGGGCTGTCGAACATGGCCTTCGTGCAGGCCGACGTGGGCGACCCGCCGGCGCTGTTCGAGGGCTACTTCGACGCCATCTCCTGCTGCCTGGCCTTCCATCACTATCCCGATGGCGCGGCGGCGATCCGCGCCTTCCGCCGCGTGCTCAAGCCCGGCGGCATGGCCTTCGTCGCCGATCCGGGGCCGAAGTGGTTCAACGACATGAGCCGGCCCTGGGCCAAGCTGGCCGACCCGGGCTTCGTGCAGCACCGCACCGGCACCGACTTCCAGATGCTGTTCCGCCAGGCAGGCTTCGCCGAGGTCTACTGGGTGGAGGCCTTGCCGGGCATCGGCATCACGGTCGCCTCGACCTGAACCGCGATGGCCGCGGCCGCGCCGCCGCCCTACGACGCGGCCGTCATCAACGATGTGCTGTCGTGCGTGCGCGCGGCGATCGCCGCGAAGATAGCCGCCTACCTCGACGGGCGCGCCGCCGAGCCGGGTGCCTACGGTGCGCTGTACGAGTTGCTGCGCGACTACCCGTTCCGCCAGGGCAAGATGCTGCGCCCGGCGATGTGCATCGCCGCGGCGCGCGCGGTGGGAGCGCCGGGCCATTCGGCGCTGACCGTGGCGACCGCGCTCGAGCTCTACCACAACGCCTTCCTGATCCACGACGACATCGAGGACGGCTCGGAGAGCCGGCGCGGCGGCGACACGCTGCACCGCCGCGTCGGCGTGGCCCGCGCGATCAACGCCGGCGACGCGACCAACGTGATGTCGGTCGGCCTGCTGCTCGAAAACCTGGCGGTGGTCGGCGTGGCCAAGGCGCTGCACCTGCTGCACGAGATCGAGCTGATGGCACGCCAGTCGGCCGAGGGCCAGGCGATGGAGCTCGACTGGGTGAACGACAACGCCCCGGCGCTGACCGACGACGACTACGTCGCGATGTGCACCAAGAAGACCTGCTGGTACTCGTTCATCACGCCGCTGCGCGCCGGGCTGATCGTCGGCTGGCCGCTCGGCCTGGGCGGCGCGCTGGCGCCGGCGATCGAGGCGATCACGCGCTTCGGCGCCGCCATCGGCATCGCCTTCCAGATCCAGGACGACCTGCTCAACCTGCTCGGCGAGGCGCAGACCTACGGCAAGGAGATCCACGGCGACATCTACGAGGGCAAGCGCACCCTGATGCTCAACCACGTGTTGCGCGAGAGCCCGCATGCGGCCGAGATCCTGGCCATCCTAGCCGCGCCGCGCGAGCGCAAGACGGCCGAGCAGTCGGCCTTCGTCTTCGCGCAGATGCAGCGCTGCGGCAGCATCGAGCATGGCTGGCAGGTGGCGCGCGCGCACGCCGATCTGGCCGCGCGGCTGCTCGAGGGGCTGGCCTTCCTGCAGCCCGCCACGCCGCTGCAGCCCGACGAGGCCTGGGACTGCGAGCTCACCGACCGGCGCTTCCTGCGCGAGTTGGTGAACTACGTCATCTACCGTAATCTCTAGTCCATGGCTGCCGTTCCGCGCGTCGAGCTCGAAGCCCCGCCGGGCATGGCGATCGCGCTGCGCGTGCGGCTGGCCAACCGCATGATGGCCGCGGTGCTGGTGCGGCCGCAGGTCGACGACTGGGTCAGCAGCGAGGGCGAGATCCTGCCGGCGGGCGCGCGCATCGAGCCGGCCTATGTCTACCTGCTGCAGGGCGCCGAGGTGCGCCAGACCGTCACGCTGCGCGTGCCGCTGCACCTCAAGGAAGGCACGCGGCTGACCAGCGCGCTGCGCTTTCCGGGCATCAGCGAGCAGGCGGTGGCGATCGCACTGGGTGTGCGCGGCGGCGACGGCGATGCGCCGCTGCCGGCGCTGGAATGCCCGCTCGAGGTATCGCTGCCGCTCGGCGACGACGCGCCGCGCGCCGGCGGCGACGAATTCGGCTCGGCCGCACAGGCCAGCTACAGCCTGGTGGCGGGACTCGCCGGGCTGGACATGCTGCCGGCGCGCTGGCTGGTGGCCGAGTTGCTGACCGCGGTGTGCCAGGCCGGCGAAGCGCAGACCGACAGCGAGGCCGGCCGCGCGCTGCTCGAGCGCCTGGGTCGCACGCGCTTCTTCAAGAACGGCGTGGTCGCGTTTGCCTCGGCGCAGGCGCCGCGCTGGATCCTCTCCGGGCTGTCGGCCACCTCGGGCCTGCACGCGGCGATGGGCGGCCAGCTCGGCCAGGGCCAGCTGCTGCACATCTGGGAGCGCTGGCTGCTCGGCCTGGCCGATGCCGACATCGAGCGCGGCGATGCCGCACCCGAGGTGCGCGTACCCGACGTGCAGCTGCAGGCCTTCGCCGCGACGCTGGGCACGCAGGCCGACCGCTGGTTTGCCAACCTGCTGCTCGGGCTGGCGCTGCTGTCGCCGCGCGTGGCCTCGGCGCTGGAGCAGATCGCCGCGCGCGCGCCCGAGCCGCCGCCGCCGCCGGCCGAAGCCGCGCCGCGCGCCGGCGGCGATGACGTGCTCGGCGAGGACGGCTCGCTGGGCCGCTGAAGGCTGCCTCGCATGGCCACGACCGCGCAGCGCTCCGAAGGCGTCGAGCGGGTCGAGGCGCTGCGCATCCCGCTGCCGCCGCAGCGCGCGGAAGGCGACTGGAAAGACTGGTATCACTTCGTGCTGCTGCATGCGGCCAGCGGCTGGTGTGCGCTGGTCAACGTCAACCTCGCTGGCGGCGATGGCGACGACGCGCAGCTGCAATACACGCTCGCGATCCACGTGCCCGGCGAGCCGGCGCGCCTGCACGGCGCCAGCCGCTCGCTGCCGTGGCGGGCCGATACCGTGACGCAGCGGCCGCTGCGCATCCGCACCGACGAACTCGAGCTGAGTTTCGACCAGCAGGTCTTCGGCCTGCGCGTGCAGCCGCAGGGCCTGGACCTCGGCATCGCGCTGCACGCCCGGCCCGACGCGGCCCCGCTGCTGGTGACCGAAGGCTCGGCCTTCGGCAGCGGCTTCATCGGCTGGGGCCTCGTGCCGCGGCTGCTGGCCGGCGGCGAGCTGTGGGCCTGCGGCGCAAAGGCGGCCATCACGCACGACTGGTTCTGCTACCAGGACCACAACTTCGGCCGCTTCCGCTGGGGCGAGGATTTCGGCTGGGAGTGGATGGTCGCCCATGCACGCTCGCCGCAGCGGCCGGAGCTCACCGTGGTGATGGATCTGCGCACCGACCGCACGCACCGCCGCGGCGGCCTGCCCTACCTGTTCGTGCTGGTCGGGCGCGAACTGCACAAGGTCTTCCTGGGGCCGGCCATGAGGCTGCGCTGGGAATGGTCGAACGGCGCGCGCCTGCCGCCGCGCCTGCCCGGCGCCCTGGCCACGCTGCTGGCCAGCCGCAGCGAGCGCGAGCCGGTGGCGCTGCACATCGAGGCGGCCGA
>WBZX01002318.1_pt1 | contig 13049 bp, 15 predicted proteins | sample 5204211 | NCBI WGS metagenome assembly WBZX01 (sample SAMN12344362, study PRJNA552823) | activated sludge metagenome | biome: Activated sludge suspended growth; feature: Nitrification reactor; material: Wastewater; isolation source: activated sludge from nitrification reactor of wastewater...
CCGCCCCGGTGAGGCACTGCCGGAGGACGAGCTGGAAAACGATGCGGAAGATGCCCTCGAGGTTGAGCCGCTGACCGACCTGCTGGCCTTGGTCGAGGATGAGGTGCTGCTGGCCTTGCCCTTGGTGCCGCGCCACGAAGATTGCGATCCGCCGGTGAAGGCCGGCGTTGATGAAGAGATTTCGCCCTTCGCCGTTCTGCGCCAGCTGCGCGGCAAGGTTTAAAGTATTCCTCAAGGAGTGTTTCATGGCTGTTCAACAGAACAAGAAGTCCCCGTCCAAGCGCGGTATGCATCGTTCCCACGATTTCCTGGTCGCCCCCCCGCTGGCCGTCGAGCCGACTACCGGTGAAGTGCACCTGCGTCACCACGTGTCGCCGTCCGGCGTCTATCGTGGCAAGAAGGTTGCCAAGGCCAAGGGCGAGTAATTCTCCCGGTTACAAGACGGCGCGACGCCTTCGGGCGATCGCGCCGTTTTTACAACCGTCGCGCTCATCACTTTTCCCATTTTTCTGATACCGCCGAATGACTGTCACCCTGGCTATTGACTCCATGGGGGGCGATCATGGCCCTTCGGTAACCGTCCCGGCCGCCCTGCATTTCCTGCGTGGCGACCGCGATGCGCGGATCGTCCTGGTCGGACGTCCGGAAGCCATCGAGCCGCACCTGGGCACGGCCCTCGTCGAGTTCGGCGAGCGGCTGCGCATCCAGCGGGCGTCGGAAGTGGTCGGGATGGACGAACCGCCGGCGCAGGCCATGCGCAGCAAGAAGGATTCGTCGATGCGGGTCGCGGTGGATCTCGTCAAGTCCGGCGACGCGCAGGCTGCGGTGTCGGCCGGCAACACCGGCGCGCTGATGGCGATTTCCCGCTTCGTGCTGAAAACCCTCCCCGGCATCGATCGTCCGGCCATCTGCAGCACGCTGCCGAGCATGCGTGGTCAGACCCACATGCTCGACCTTGGCGCCAACGTCGATTGCTCGCCCGAGCATCTGCTGCAGTTCGGCATCATGGGCGCCATGCTGGTGGCGGCCGTCGAGCACAACGAGCGGCCCACCGTCGGCCTGCTCAACATCGGCGAAGAGGACATCAAGGGCAACGACATCGTCAAGCAGGCCGGCGAGCTGCTGCGCAACAGCGGCCTCAACTTCTACGGCAACGTCGAGGGCGATGACATCTACAAGGGTACGGTCGATGTGGTGGTGTGCGACGGCTTCGTCGGCAACGTGGCGCTGAAGACCTCCGAAGGCCTCGCCCAGATGGTGGCGACATTTCTGCGCGAGCAGTTCTCGCGCAACTGGATCACCAAGATTGCGGCGGTTTTCGCGATGTCGGCGCTGAAAGGTTTCAAGCACAAGGTCGACTCCCGTCGCTACAATGGCGCCGCCCTGCTGGGTTTGCGCGGCGTGGTGGTGAAGAGCCACGGCTCGGCGGATGCTTTCGCCTTCGAACAGGCCATCTGGCGGGCCGCGGAAGCGGCGCGCAACCGGCTCATTGAACGCATCAGCGAACGAATGGAACGCGAAAGGTCTGAAGCATGATTCACGCCCGAGTGGTCGGAACTGGCAGTTTCCTGCCCGGTGAGCCTGTCAGCAACGATGATCTGGTCGCCCGCGGCATCGATACGTCGGACGAGTGGATCGTCGAACGCACCGGTATCCGCCGGCGTCACCTGGCCGAGCCCGACGTCACCGCCAGCCAGCTGGCCTACGAGGCGGCGACGCGGGCGATTGCCGCCGCCGGCTGCCAGCCGTCGGACATCGATCTGATCATCGTCGCCACGTCGACGCCCGACTATATCTTTCCGAGCACCGCCGCGCTGTTGCAGGCCCGGCTCGGCATTGCCAACGGCGGCGCGGCCTTCGATCTGCAGGCGGTGTGCACCGGCTTCGCCTACGCGCTGGCCACCGCCGAGAAGTTCATCCGTTCCGGCAGCCACCGGCGCGCGCTGGTCGTCGGCGCCGAGGTCTTCTCGCGCATTCTCGACTGGAACGACCGTGGCACCTGCGTGCTGTTCGGCGACGGCGCCGGCGCCGTGGTGCTCGAGGCCGCCGAGCAGCCGGGCATCCTCGCCACCGCGCTGCATGCCGATGGCAGCCACAATGCCATCCTCTGCGTGCCCGGCCAGGTCAATCGCGGCAGCATCACCGGCGATCCGTTCCTGCGCATGGATGGTCAGGCGGTGTTCAAGTTCGCGGTCCGGGTGCTGAGCGAGGTGGCGAAAGAGGTGCTCGACAAGGCCGGCCTCGGCATTGACGAGATCGACTGGCTGATTCCGCATCAGGCCAATATCCGCATCATGCAGGCGACCGCCAAGCGTCTCGGCGTGCCAGCCGACAAGGTCGTGTCGACGGTCGGCGAGCACGGCAATACGTCGGCAGCCTCGATTCCGCTGGCGCTCGATCTGGCCGTCCGTGACGGACGCATCCGGCGCGGGCAGAAAATCCTGCTCGAAGGTGTCGGCGGCGGCTTCACCTGGGGCGCCGCACTCATCGAGTTCTAATAAAAAAGCAAAACAGTTACTGGAGAATAGAGGACGATGAAGTTCGCTTTTGTTTTTCCTGGTCAGGGTTCGCAGTCCGTCGGGATGATGAACGCCTACGGCGAGTCGGCGGCGATCCGCGCGACTTTCGCCGAGGCCTCCGATGCGCTGGGCGAGGATCTGTGGCAGATGGTTGCCGATGGTCCGGCCGAGCTGCTGGCGCAAACGGTCAACACCCAGCCGTTGATGCTGACCGCCGGCATCGCGGTGTATCGCGAGTGGATCGCCCGCGGCGGCGCGGTGCCGGCGCTGGTCGCCGGCCACAGTCTCGGCGAGTACTCGGCGCTGGTGGCGGCCGGTGCGCTGGATTTCGGCGACGCGGTCCGGCTCGTCCGCCTGCGCGCCCAGGCGATGCAGGAGGCCGTTCCGCAGGGCGAGGGCGCCATGGCGGCGCTGCTCGGTCTCGATGAGCCCGAGGCCGCCGCGGCGTGCGCCGAAGCGGCGCAGGGCGAAGTGGTTTCCGCCGCCAACCTCAATTCTCCCGGTCAGATCGTCATCGCCGGCGCCCGTGCCGCCGTCGAGCGGGCGATGGCCGTGGCCAAGACCAAGGGCGCCAAGCGGGCCGTGCTGCTGCCGGTCAGCGCACCGTTCCACTGCGCGCTGATGAAACCGGCGGCCGAGCGGCTGCAGCAGCGCCTCGCCGACATCGCGGTCAAGGTGCCGTCGATTGCGGTGCTCAACAACGTCGATGTGGCCGTCGAAACCGATCCGGCCCGCATCAAGGATGCGCTGGTGCGCCAGGCCTATTCGCCGGTGCGCTGGATCGAGACCGTGCAGGACATCGCCCGCCGCGGCGTGACTCACGTCTACGAGTGCGGTCCGGGCAAGGTGCTGGCCGGCATGACCAAGCGCATCGAAGGCAGCCTGCAGGGTGGCGCGATCGCCGATGCGGCCAGCCTCGCAGACATTCTCCAGACGACGGAGGCGGCATGAGCCAGGTATTGCAGGGACAGGTGGCGCTGGTGACCGGCGCCTCGCGGGGCATCGGCCGGGCGATTGCGCTCGAATTGGGGCGCCTCGGTGCCACGGTGGTCGGCACCGCGACGTCGGAAGTCGGCGCGGCGGATATCCAGGCCGGGCTTGAGGCGGCGGGTGTCGCGGGGCGCGGCATGGCCCTCGACGTCACCGACGCGGCGGCCTGCGAAGCGGCGCTCGCCGATATCGAGAAGAGTCTCGGTCCGGTGCTGGTGCTCGTCAATAATGCCGGCATCACCCGCGACAATCTGTCGATGCGGATGAAGGATGCCGAATGGGACGACGTGCTCGACACCAATCTGAAGTCGGTCTTCCGCATGTCGCGGCTTGTCATGCGTGGCATGATGAAGGCGCGTAACGGGCGGATCATCAACATCACGTCGGTCGTCGGCAGTTCCGGCAACCCGGGCCAGGCCAATTATGCCGCCGCCAAGGCCGGGGTCGCCGGCATGAGCCGGGCGCTGGCCCAGGAGCTCGGCAGCCGCAACATCACGGTCAATTGCGTGGCGCCGGGCTTCATCGACACCGACATGACCAAGGAATTGCCCGAGGCCCAGCGCAAGCAGCTGCAGGACAAGATCGCCCTCGGCCGGCTCGGCAAACCCGAAGAAATTGCAGCGGTGGTCGGCTTTCTCGCCTCCCCGGCTGCGTCCTACGTGACCGGGGCCACCCTGCACGTCAATGGTGGCATGTATATGGCGTAATTCCCGCCGGACTGGCGGGGGTGCGCGTTTTTGGTAGAATGCGGGGGCTTTGAATTTACCCCGCTCAATCAGCGAAGGAGTTGCTACATGGAAAATATCGAACAGCGTGTCAAGAAAATCGTCGCCGAACAACTCGGTGTCAACGAATCCGAAATCAAGAACGAATCGTCCTTCGTGGATGATCTGGGTGCCGACTCCCTCGACACGGTCGAACTGGTGATGGCCCTCGAAGAAGAATTCGAATGCGAAATCCCCGACGAGGAAGCTGAGAAGATCACCAGCGTCCAGCAGGCGATCGACTACGTTTCCGCCCATCTCAAGAAGTAAGACTCCCAGGAGCCTGCCTTGACCCGACGCAGAGTTGTCGTGACCGGCCTTGGCGTCATTTCGCCGGTCGGTAATACCGTGCCTGAAGCCTGGGATGCCATTGTCAATGGACGTTCCGGCATCGCTCAGATTACCCGTTTCGACACCTCTGCCTTTTCGGCGAAGATCGCTGGAGAGGTCAAGGGCTTCGATGTCGGTGCCTATCTTTCCCCGAAGGAAGCGCGCCGGATGGATGGCTTCATCCACTACGGTCTTGCGGCGGGCATTCAGGCTTTCCGCGATTCCGGCATCGAGGTGACGGATGCCAACGCCCACCGGATCGGTGTGAACATCGGTTCGGGCATCGGCGGTCTGCCGATGATCGAGGACACCCACAATGATTTTCTGGGGGGTGGGCCTCGCAAGATTTCTCCGTTCTTCATCCCCGGTACGATCATCAACATGATCTCCGGCAACCTGTCGATCATGTTCGGCCTCAAGGGTCCGAACCTGGCGGTGGTGACCGCGTGCACCACCGGCCTGCACGCCATCGGCATGAGCGCCCGGATGATCGAGTACGGCGATGCGGACGTGATGGTTTGTGGCGGTGCCGAATCGACGGTGACGCCTCTCGCGGTGGGGGGCTTCGCCTCCGCCAAGGCGCTGTCCACGCGCAACGACGATCCGGCGACGGCCAGCCGTCCGTGGGACAAGGAGCGCGACGGTTTCGTGCTCGGCGAAGGCGCCGGCGTGCTGGTGATCGAGGAATACGAGCACGCGGTCAAGCGCGGCGCGCGGATTTACGCCGAGGTCTCCGGCTTCGGCATGAGCGGCGACGCCTACCACATGACCGCGCCGGACACCGACGGTCCGCGTCGCAGCATGGTCAATGCGCTGCAGAACGCCGGCATCAATCCTGACGAGGTGCAGTACCTCAACGCCCACGGCACCTCGACGCCGCTGGGTGACAAGAACGAAACCGAGGCGATCAAGCTCGCCTTCGGTGCCGACGTCGCCAAGAATCTGGTTGTCAATTCGACCAAGTCGATGACCGGCCATCTGCTGGGCGGCGCGGGCGGCCTCGAGTCCGTGCTGACGACGCTGGCCATCTATCATCAGGTGTCACCGCCGACGATCAACATCTTCGAGCAGGATCCGGAGTGCGATCTGGATTACTGCGCCAACGTCGCCCGTCAGATGAAGATCGATGTGGCCGTGAAGAACAACTTCGGGTTTGGCGGTACCAACGGTACGCTGGTGTTCCGGAAGGTGTGACGGATCGGCCGGCACGGGAGTCCGTGCGGCATGACCGTGATCGAGATAAAGCCGTCGCGGCTGCTCGTCATCCTCGTGGTGGCGGTGCATGTTGCGGCGGCTTTTGCTTTGCTGGCCGGCCTCCGGGAGGCGTGGCTGGCGGCGGCTGGTGTCGCGCTGCTTGGCGCTTCGCTGCTGCATTTCTGGCGGCGCCGGCCGAATCGCGGATGCCGTCGCATCGGTTTGGCTGACGACGGTGGGCTGATCTTCGACCCGGATGGGCGCGATGCGCTGGAGACCGGAGTCCGGCCGTCGACGGTCGTCGTTTCCGGAGCAGTGTGGCTGGCGTGGCGGGACATCGCCGGAACGCGGCAGGGTGTCGAGCTGATTCTGCGTGACCAGTTGCCGGCGGCGGAGTGGCGTCGCCTGCAGGTCTGGGTACGGCTGCGGGCCCGCTCGTCGATCGCCGGGCCCGGTCAGACGCGCGCTTAGAGCGTACGACTGGGGCGGAGGACGGTGTCGCGGGCCTTCGGCAGGGTGTCGGGGTAGTCGCGGCTGAAGTGCAGACCGCGGCTTTCCCTGCGCTGCAGCGCACTTCTGACGATCAGGTCGGCGGTGACGACGAGGTTGCGCAGTTCGATCAGATCGTTGCTGACGCGGAAGTTGCTGTAGAACTCCTCGATTTCCCGGGCCAGCAGGCGGATGCGGTGCTGGGCGCGCTGGAGCCGCTTGTTGGTCCGCACGATGCCGACGTAGTCCCACATGAAGCGGCGCAGTTCGTCCCAGTTGTGAGAGATTACGATGGCTTCGTCGGCGTCGGTGACGCGGCTTTCGTCCCACTGCGGCAGGGTGTCGGTCCGCGGGCGGGGGTGGGCGAGGATGTCGGCGGCGGCCGCTTCGCTGTAGACCAGACATTCGAGCAACGAGTTGCTGGCCAGCCGGTTGGCGCCGTGCAGGCCGGTGCACGCGGTTTCGCCGATGGCGTAAAGGCCAGGCACGTCGGTGCGGGCGTGCAGATCGACCACCACGCCGCCGCACTGGTAGTGGGCGGCGGGCACGACCGGGATCGGCTGGCGGGTGATGTCGATGCCGAGCTCGGCGCAGCGGGCCAGGATGTTCGGGAAGTGTTCCTGCAGGAAATCGGCCGGTTTGTGGCTGATGTCGAGGAAGACGCAGTCGAGGCCATGTTTCTTCATTTCGAAGTCGATGGCGCGGGCGACGACATCACGCGGGGCGAGCTCCTCGCGGCGGTCGTGCTCGGGCATGAAGCGGCTGCCGTCGGGCCGGCGCAGCAGGCCGCCTTCGCCGCGCACGGCTTCGGAGATCAGGAACGATTTTGCCTGGGGGTGGTAGAGGCAGGTGGGGTGGAACTGGATGAACTCCATGTTCGAGACCCGGCAGCCGGCCCGCCAGGCCATCGCGACGCCGTCGCCGGTCGCGGTGTCGGGGTTGGTGGTGTAGAGGTAGACCTTGCCGGCACCGCCGGTGGCGAGAACCGTGTGGCGGGCGGAGAAGGTGCGGACTTCGTCGTTGGCGATGTCGAGAACGTAGGCGCCGAGGCAGCCGGCGTCGGGACGGCCGATCTTGCGGCCGATGATCAGGTCGACGGCGATGTGCTGCTCGAAGATCGCAATGTTCGGGTGGGCGCGGACCTGTTCGGTGAGTGTGGCCTGGACCGCGGCGCCGGTGGCGTCGGCGACATGGATGACGCGGCGGTGGCCGTGGCCGCCTTCGCGGGTGAGGTGGTAGCCGATCGGCGAAGCGGCGTCGGCCGTGAAGGGCACGCCGTGGTCGATCAGCCAGCGGATCGCGCGGGGGCCGTTCTCGACGACGAAACGGGTGCTTCGGTCGGAGCACAGGCCGGCACCGGCGGTGTGGGTGTCGGCGATGTGCGCTTCGGTGCTGTCGGTGGGGTCGAGGACGGCGGCGATGCCGCCCTGGGCCCATGCACTGGCGCTGTCTTCGAGCGTCCGTTTGGTGACGAGGGCGATTTTCAGCTTGTCGGCGAGGCGTAGCGCGAGGGATTGGCCGGCCAGGCCGCTGCCCAGAATGAGCACATCAAAGGCGGTCACTTCGGATTTCCGCAGGGGACAATATATGGGAGGGCCGACTATAGCATGGGGCGTTGGCCATGCAGGCGCCGACAAAACCGTACAAAACCCTTCTGACGACTGAACTATGACGCGGGTCGGGCGGTCAACCCGAGTACTTTGAAAGGGATTCATGGTCGCTCGGGTATACTGCGCGGTCTGTGGCCGTTCGGGTCACGACTGACGAGGTATACCTTCTCCGACCATGAGCGATCGCGAAATTGACCAGCAGCTGGTCGAGCGTGTCCAGCGCGGCGACAAGCAGGCTTTCGGCCTGCTGGTTGCGAAGTACCAGCGCAAGCTCGCGCGGCTCCTGTCGAGATTGATCAGGGATCCCGCCGAAGTGGAGGATGTCGCCCAGGAGACATTCATCAAGGCTTATCGTGCCTTGCCGTCGTTCCGGGGAGACAGTGCTTTTTATACCTGGCTTTACCGTATCGGGATCAACACCGCCAAGAACTACCTCGTTTCGCAAGGCAGACGCGCTCCGACCACCACCGATTTCGACTCCGAGGAGGCCGAGACCTTCGAGGAGGGGGATCAGTTGCGCGACATCAATACGCCGGAGCGCCTGCTGATGACAAAGCAGATCGGGGAGACGGTCAATGTGGCGATGGAGGCTTTGCCCGAAGAGTTGAGGACGGCGATCGTTTTGCGCGAGATCGAAGGTTTGAGCTACGAGGAGATCGCGTCGATCATGGAGTGCCCCATCGGCACGGTGCGCTCGCGGATTTTCCGGGCGCGGGAAGCAATTTCCGAGAAGCTCAAGCCGCTGCTCGATACGGCCCCGAACAAGAGGTGGTAAGACGATGAAAGAAAAGGTTTCGGCCTTGCTGGATGGCGCGCTCGACGACGATGCCTCGTCGCGGATGCTCGATTCCCTTAAACGGGACGGGGCGCTCCGGCGGGAGTGGGAAAGTTATTGCCTCATCGGGGATGTGCTGCGCGAAGAGGAGGGTGCGCTGTCGGCCGATTTCACCCTTGGTGTCATGAACTGCCTGGACGAGGAGCCGACAATTCTTGCGCCGGTGCCCCGGGATGCGGGCAGCCAGTGGGTCCGCCATCTCATGCCGATCGCCGCGTCGGTGGTAGGTGTCGCCGCGGTGGGATGGGTCGCGATGAGCTTCAACGGCGGCGGACAGGATTCTTCGCTGCGCATGGCGAGCGCCCGGGCGCCGGCCGTGGCGATCGCGGCGCCGGCGGAATCGGTGGCGCGGGTTGCCGCCGAGCCGTCGGAGCGGGAATATCTGTTCGCGCATCAGGCGATGGCGCCGTCGGCGGCGATGCCCGGGGTTGCGATGTATGTCCGCACCGTTTCCGACAGCCGTGCGGCCGGTGAGCGATGAGGCGCTTCCACTGTCTGCTGGCGGCGTTCCTCTGCTGCGGTACGGCCTGGGCCGAGGTGCCGAGTGACCCGCTGAGCTGGCTTGGCAGGATTTCCAGCGCAGCGCACAAGCTGAACTACACCGGCACCTTCATCTACCAGAATGGCAGAAATGTCGAAACGTCGCGGATAGCCCATCTCGTCGACGGTGGCGGCGAATATGAAAAGCTCGAGGCGCTGGACGGCAGTCCGCGCGAAGTGGTGCGCAGCAACGACGAGGTGCAGTGCTTTTTGCCCGACCAGAAGCTGGTGATCGTCGACCAGCCGTCTGCGCGGCGTAGTTTTCCGGCGCGTCTGCCGGCGTCGCCGAGCGCCCTTGCCGAGAACTACCGCATCCGTAAGGGCGAAGTCGTGCGGATCGCCGGCCTCGAAAGCCAGCAGATCATCCTCGAGCCCAAGGACGACATGCGCTTCGGGCACCAGTTGTGGGCCGATACGGCGTCGGGCCTGCTGCTGCGGGCGCGGCTGATCGGCGAGAAGGGCGAGAGCGTCGAGCAGTTCGTGTTCAACGAGGTGCAGATCGGTGTGCCGGTAGACCGCGAGAAGGTCAAGCCGCGTTTCGTGCGTGCGGCCGACTGGAAGGTTGTGCAGGCGCGCGGCAACGAGGTGAAGGTCGAGGACATCGGCTGGGTGTTCCGCAACGCGATTCCGGGGTTCCGTCAGGTGGTGTCGGTGGTGCGTCCGGCGCGCAAGGAGCGTGGCGAGTCCTATCATGTGGTGTTCTCCGACGGGCTGGCGGCGATCTCGGTGTTCATCGAGCCGCTGTCGTCGGCGAAGACCAACGCGCAAAGCGGCATGAGCACCTCCGGCGCGGTCAATATCTTCCGGCGCACGGTTGCCGATCATCTGATCACAGTGCTCGGCGAAGTGCCACCGCAGGCGCTGGTACGGATCGCCGACGGCGTCGAAATGCGGAAGCGGTGATGCGTGTCAGGGGCGTGGTGGCGCGGGTCGATGATGCCTACGCGTGGGTCGATGTGTCGGTTGCCCAGGGTTGCGGGCGCTGCAACGAACCGGGCGGATGCGGCGGGGTGAATATTGCGCGGCCGCTGGCGGCGGCCCGCCAGACGGTGCGCGTCCCGAACGACATCGGCGCGCGGCCGGGTGAGCCGGTCGGGGTGGTGATCGAGGACGGCCTGCCGCTCAAGGCGGCGCTGGTGGCCTACGCCTGGCCGGTGGCCGGCGTGTTGGCCGGTGCCGCCCTCGGAACGGCGGTGGCGTCGCCGGGCAGTGCCGATCTGTCGGCCGGTGTCGGCGCGCTGGCGGGAGGGCTCGTCGCCGCCATGCTGGGTCGCCGCCGTGCGGGCTGGTCTCAGACTGCCGTCGTGCCGCTGCGGCTCGAAAAGGATTCGTCGCCGGACGGGAGTTGCGGACGATGAGGTTGCCGATGCCGGTTTTCCGGGCGGTTTGCAGGGTGGCCGCCGCGCTGTCGCTGCTGCTGGCCGGGGCGGCCGACGCCCGCGATCTCCCCGAGTTTGCCGATCTGGCGGAGCGTCACGGGGCGGAGGTGGTGAACATCAGCACGACCCAGGCGCTGCGCCAGGGGCGGCCGGGACTGCCGAGCCTCGACGAAGACGATCCAATGTTCGACTTCTTCCGCCGCTTCATTCCCCGTCACCCGGGGGCGCCGCGGACGGAGCCGGACAGCCGTTCGCTCGGCTCGGGTTTCATCGTATCGGCCGACGGTTACGTGCTGACCAATGCGCATGTCGTCGATGGGGCCGACGAGATCATCGTCAAGCTGACCGACAAGCGGGAGTTCCGCGCACGCCTGATGGGGGCGGACCCGCGCACCGACGTGGCGCTGCTGAAGATCGAGGCCAACGGCCTGCCGAAGGTGACCCTCGGCGATCCGGGCAGGCTGCGCGCCGGCGACTGGGTGGTGGCCATCGGTTCGCCGTTCGGCTTCGAGAATTCGGTGACGGCCGGCATCGTCAGTGCCAAGGGGCGTTCGCTGCCGCAGGAAAACTTCGTGCCCTTCATCCAGACCGACGTGGCGATCAATCCCGGCAACTCGGGCGGCCCGCTGTTCAACATGAAGGGCGAGGTGGTCGGCATCAATTCGCAGATCTACAGCCGGACCGGCGGCTTCATGGGCCTGTCGTTCGCGATCCCGATCGACGTGGCGATGGATGTGCAGGCCCAGCTCAAGGCCAGCGGCCGGGTTCAGCGCGGGCGCATCGGGGTGGTGATCCAGGAGGTGTCCCGCGAACTGGCCGACAGCTTCAACCTCGGCAAGCCGGTCGGGGCGCTGGTCAGTTCGGTGGAAAAGGGCAGCCCGGCGGACAAGGCCGGTGTCGAGCAGGGCGACATCATCCTGCGCTTCGACGGCAAGCCGGTGATCATCTCGAGCGACCTGCCGCGGATCGTCGGAGGCACGCGGCCGGGCAGCAAGGCGGCGCTCCAGCTGTGGCGCAAGGGGACGCCGCGCGAGCTGGCGGTCGTGGTCGCCGAGCTGCCGGACGACAAGGCGCACAAGGACGTCGCCCGCGCGCCGCGTCTGGATGCGGCGCCCAACCGGCTCGGCATTCTCGTCGCCGAACCGAATTCCGAGCAGCGCGGACGTCTGGGCAGCGGCGGGGTGGTCGTCGAGGCGCTGCGCAGCGCGGCCGCGCGGGCGTCAGAAATCCAGGCCGGTGATGGAATCCTGGCCCTGGTCAGCCGGGGCGTGCGCACCGACATCCGTTCGGTGGATCACTTCAACCGGGTCGTCGGCGCGCTCGAGCCGGGACTGACGGTGACGCTGCTCGTCCTGCGCGGCGACTTCCAGACTTTCGTCCCGTTGCGCACCCTTGAGCGCTGATCGCGAACTGACCGTGCTGAGCCGCGAGTGGTGCCATCTGTGCCACGACCTGCTCGATGCGCTGGCGCCGCTGCAGCGGGAACTCGGCTTCGCGGTCACCGTCATCGACGTGGATGCGGAGCCGTTGCTGGAGGAAATCTGGAGCGAGAAGGTGCCGGTGGTGCTGGCCGGCGAGGTCGAGTTGTGCCATTACTTTCTCGACGAAGCGGCGGTCCGTGCTCATTTCCGGCGTATCGGTTAGAATCCAAGTCTTTGCCAGGCAAACAAATTTTTGAGGGTGCCCACCGGCACCCTTTTTCATGGCCCATGCAACACATCAGAAATTTTTCGATCATTGCCCACATCGACCACGGCAAGTCCACGCTGGCCGATCGGATCATCCACCTTTGCGGCGGTTTGTCGGACCGGGAGATGGAGGCACAGGTGCTCGACTCGATGGATATCGAGCGCGAGCGGGGCATCACCATCAAGGCCCAGACCGCGGCGCTGAACTACCGCGCCCGCGACGGCCAGATCTACAACCTGAACCTCATCGACACCCCGGGGCACGTGGACTTCTCCTATGAAGTGTCACGCTCGCTGGCGGCCTGCGAAGGCGGTCTGCTGGTCGTCGATGCGTCCCAGGGCGTCGAGGCGCAGACCGTCGCCAACTGCTACACCGCGCTGGAGCAGGGCGTCGAGGTGGTGCCGGTACTCAACAAGATGGACCTGCCGCAGGCCAACCCGGAGGGCGCCAAGCAGGAGATCGAGGACGTCATCGGCATCGACGCGACCGACGCGATCCCCTGTTCGGCCAAGACCGGGATGGGCGTCGAGGACATCCTCGAGGCGGTCATCGCCCGCATCCCGCCGCCCAAGGGCGACCCGGCGGCGCCGCTGAAGGCGCTGATCATCGACTCGTGGTTCGACAACTACGTCGGGGTGGTGATGCTGGTGCGGGTGGTCGACGGCACCTTGAAGCCGAAGGACAAGATCCTGTTCATGTCGAACGGCGCC
>WBZX01002319.1_pt1 | contig 13047 bp, 5 predicted proteins | sample 5204211 | NCBI WGS metagenome assembly WBZX01 (sample SAMN12344362, study PRJNA552823) | activated sludge metagenome | biome: Activated sludge suspended growth; feature: Nitrification reactor; material: Wastewater; isolation source: activated sludge from nitrification reactor of wastewater treatment...
TCCCGGGCCCATGTTCAGTAAGTGTGGAAGAACTCACCTCAGATGACTTCCTGGTCAATCCGGCCTACGATGGTATAACAGATATCAACTTATTGCTAGGTTCGGATGACCTTGTGGTCGATGACAAGGGAGCTATCCTGCTGTCCATCCTCGTATCGAATTGCGGAATCCTCGGTCCATTTGAAAATAATGCAACCCTCACCGGTGAAGGACCAGGTGGCGTGCCGCTTGTAGATGAAAGTGTAGATGGTACTGACCCTGATCCTAATGGTGATGGGGTACCAGATGAACAAAGTCCAACGATAGTTGACTTCAATGAAGATCCGATCATCGGGGTTGCTAAACGAGTTAGCGCCGGACCAGCACTTGATGCAAACGACAATTATGTACTCACCTATGAGATCCGTGTACAGAACTATGGCGATGTAGACCTTGACAGTATCCAGGTGGTAGATTCATTGGCCATCACATTTGCACCTGCAGAGAGCTGGACACTCGTGAGCATCGAGAGTGAAGAGTTTAACGTAAATAATATGTTCAATGGAGGTACAGACCCAAATCTCCTTTTGGGCAATGACCCCTTGCTGGTTGGCGAAGAAGGTGCGATCTATGTTACTGTCCGGGTGGCCCCTGGTGGTTTTGACGGCCCGTATTTCAATATTGCAACTGGTTTAGGTGAAAGTCCTTTTGGAACAGATGTTACGGACAATTCAAACAACGGAAGTGATCCTGATCCGGATGCGGATGGTGACCCAACCAACAATGATGTAGTCACACCTGTTGTGCTGGCTTGCTTTGTTGGTATTATTTGCCCTAACGTGCCAGATACCTTGTATTCACCAAATGATGTTGGATGGTGCAGGGCTGTATTTAATATTCCACCGGCTGAGATCATTACTTGTGCTGGCGCTCCGGATAGCTTGATACAATATATGCTCACCGGACAAGGTGCAGAAGGTGTGCTCAATGATATCTGGATTGATGGCCAGCCGACCGGACTGGAATATATAGTGGGTACCACTAAAGTAAGTATGCGTGCCAGTATCCCTAGCCTGCCAGGTGTTGGTTTCTCGGATACTTGTATGTTCTGGATTATAGTAGAAGACAAGGAGTATCCTGTCGCCGTGTGCCAGGATATATTTGTTGCAGTCGATGATAATTGCGAGTTTACCATCACACCTGATGATGTGGATGGTGGTAGTACGGACAATTGTGCAATTGACACATTGTTGATCAGCCGTGATGAAGGTCTGACATTTGTCGATGAGATCACATTTACCATTGCGGATCTGATCAACCCATTTGTACAGGTCATCCTGCAAGTGACGGATACCAGTGGCAATATCAGCTATTGTGTAGCCACTGTCACAGTCATCGATGTGGATGCACCAGAAGTAATATGCCAGGATGATATCACAGTTGAGACAGAACCAAATGTATGCTATGGTAAGATCCCTGTGATCATTCCTCCGATCATGAGCAATGATAATTGTCCTCCGGTGATTACACTGGATCAGTATCCAGACGCAGGAGTATTGTTTGGATCAAGACACCAGGATAGTATCGAGGTATTCCTGATCGCAACGGATATCGATGGCAATATGGATACCTGCTCACTGTTTGTACACCTGGATGATACGGAGATACCGGAGTGGCTCAATTGCCCACGGCCTCCGATTCAAACCAAGGCTATGCCAGGCATGTGCGGTGCGTTTGTCAATTTCTCACTGCCGATAGCTACAGACAATTGCGAATTAGATACGATCATACAAATTGATCAGACCGGCCTGACCTCAGGAGATATGTTCCCTGTTGGAACCACTATCCTGAAATGGCTTGCCTATGACATAGCAGGTAACGTAAGTGACACTTGCCGTATCAAGATCCTGGTCAATGACGCGCAGATTCCGGTCATCACATGCCTGGAGGATATCAGTGTCGTCAATGATGCGGGAGAGTGTGGGGCAGTAGTCCAGAATCTGGCCATTGAGGCTACGGACAATTGCCCGGACAACCTGGCTATCACTTATGAAATCACAGATGAGAATGGCAAGCTGGTTGCCTGTGGAATAACGGATGCAAGTGGGGAGAATTTCCCTGTAGGGGTCAATACAGTCACCTACAAGGTATATGATCAGCCTATTGTCCTGATTTCAGAGGTGGTACAGAGCCTCATCGATGCTATTGAGATAACAAACTTTGGCCCATCAGCTATGGACCTGAGTTGTGTGACTATACAACGTGTAGGTGCGGGCCCTGAGACTTATGTGATACCTGATGGCATCATCATACCTCCAGGTGGTACCTATGTTCATAATTTCATTACGAATATCGGGGCAGGTACACCTGCAGGATATTACCTTGTACTTGAAGACACCCAGTACGATCATGTTTCCACCAATGGATATAATATCGGCAGTGGATTTACTGGTGTTCTCAATGGCGGTGATGTTTGGAGGCAATATATCTGCGATCATGATACTGCCAGTGACTGGGTGGTAGCTGATGCTTGTCATCCAAGCACAATAGGCGTGCTCAATCCTGGCCTGATATTCTTCCCGGCTAATGGACATACCTCGTCATTACAAAATCAATTGCCAAATGAAGTCACCTGTCAGTTTACCGTGACAGTGACAGATATAGAATTGCCATATTGTGCAGAAAATCTTGAGAACCTTTACCAGCCAGCAGACCTGCCGGTGGCTATCGATCTCCTCAATGACGGATGCGCAAGCTCTGTGATCAACGTTTCAGATGTATTTGAAGTAGGGCACGTCAATGTGATAGACCTCCAGATTACTTATCCGAATGTTGGTGCACTGACAGTAACCATCACCAGCCCAAGCGGAACTGAAGTGACCTTATTTGAAGGTTTGTGCCCAGGCTTGCAGGATGTGGATGTATCTCTCAGCGATACAGCAGATGTGTCAATCAATTTTGCTCCATGTGGTCCTCTTGGCCAGGGTGGCTTCTATATTCCTCAGGAAGCATTGAGTGTATTCTGTGAAGAGCCAGCTCAGGGCACATGGACTTTAGAGGTTTCCTCCAGTAGTGGAGCCATAGGTTCAATTACCAACTGGGGACTCCAGATATTTGACCAGGTGCCATACAGCCAGCAGGACACTACGCTTGAAAATGTATTGGGAAGCTGCGGCGCACCATTTACATGGACACATCCAATCGTGGGCGACAACTGTTGCGATGGCGAGATCACTGTTGATTATGAGTCTGAAGATGATATTGATGTTCCTCAGGCCGGTCCGATAGATGGAGGAGAGACGGTTACGGAGTTCTTTGAAGTCGGGGTGACTACAGTCATCTATACCCTGACCGATGGAAATGGTAATGTAAGCCAGTGTCAGTTTAATGTCACTGTATTAGATACTGAATCTCCGGTAGTATCGTGCCCACAGAATATCATCATCAACCTGGACCCTGGAGCATGCGATGCACCTGTAAGTTTTGTGCCTTCGTTTATCTCAGACAATTGCTCGATAGACAGTCTCTACTCCAACTCAGGGGACTTCTTTGATATCGGTACACACGATGGTATCATTATCGTGTATGACCCTGCAGGAAATGCAGATACCTGCACGTTTACTATCAATGTAATAGAATACATACCAGTCAATAATAATCTGGCATGTAACAACCAGATACAGTTATCACTCCCTGAAGATTGCACTGTTCAGGTTGGAGCTGATATGATTCTCGAAGGTGATGACTACAGATGTTACGAAAACTACTGCATCACGCTTGAAGATGAAGATGGCAATGTGATACCAAATGGTATCCTTACCCTTGAGCATGTTGGTACCTGTGTGTATGTCAAGGTCACAGATTGCCTGGGCGGAGGTAATTCCTGCTGGGGTAAGATCTGTGTGGAACTGAAGCTGAAGCCAGAAATATCCTGCCCACCGGACATCACTGTTGGCTGTAATCAGGCCACAAGTGTGGATATCACTGGAGAACCAGAAGTACTATCATGTGAACAGACCATCACCAAAACCTATACTGATGTCTTTACAGACAATGGTGAATGTGGTGAGCCTAGGATCTTTATCCAAAGGACTTGGAAAGTCACTGATGAGTCCGGCAACTTCTCTACCTGTGTGCAGAATATCACAGTGGAAAGTTTCAGGTTTGACCAGGTTGAATTCCCGGCAGATATCATCGCCTACAGTTGCGTGGATGTGGTCAATAATCCGGACCTTATCACACCGGCTTTCAGTGGAGAGCCTACCATCAATGGCCAGTCCATCTATGGTGACCACTACTGTGAAATATACGTGGGTTACTGGGATGAAAAACTGTATGATGCTAATTGCCGTGGATCGTATTCTATCCTTCGTCATTGGTTGATCCAGGATGAGTGTCTCCCATTGGTTGAAGGCATGAATCCGCTGCGTCACATACAGAACATCCAGGTCAAGGATAATGTAGATCCTGTCATCGCATGTCCACAGGATATGATCGTGAGTGCGGTCAATAATTGTGAGGCTGATGTCAGTCTGCCGGTTCCTCATTACGGTGACCTATGCTCAGATATAGCAACATTCTCTATCCAGACCAGCGCAGGTTCCCTGTTGCATTTTGGTGGAGATAACTATGTATTGGCTAACCTGCCTATCGGAACACACACCGTAAGGTACAAGGTGGCTGATAATTGTAAAAACACGGTGACTTGTGAATTCCATATCACCGTCATCGATGATGTGATACCGGTGGCTATATGCGATGAGCACACTATCGTGACACTGACCAATGATGGCCCTAATGGAGTAACCCTTGTCCCTGCATCTGTCTTTGATGATGGCAGCTGGGATAATTGCGGCCCTGTGACCTTTAGAGTACGTCGTATGGATAGTTGTATTGATTTCGACTGGACTACCGAAGGTGCATGTGTTGATGATCACCCTGGTGGTATTCCTCCGGTCAATAGTCGTGACCGTGGAACTGTACACCGCGAGTGCGCAGTATTCTCATGCTGTGACGTTGGCAACGGCCCTGTAATGGTCGAACTCGAAGTCACGGATATCCATGGCAATGTCAATACCTGCATGGTCGAAGTGGAGGTTCAGGACAAGCTGTCTCCGTTCGTAGAGTGCCCTCCTGATATTATCATCAGCTGCGATTACTGGTTTAATGTGCAGGAAGGTACCTTTGTGGATGCGGATGGCAACCATAACGGTAATCTCGATGAAGATCCGCTCAGTCCGATCTTTGGAAATCTGTATGATGCATTTGCATACAACGATGATGAAAGCGTACGTGGCAATATCATCATCAACGATCCGGGTAATGAGCAGTTTAGCCAGCCTCATTTCTGGGGTATCGAGGGTTGGGCAGATGACAATTGCGAAGTAAACCTCCAGGTTCGCGTAAGGGTGATCGATGATTGCAGCGGCAATGAATTGCCTTCCAATGCTCCTCCGGGTGCAGTAAGGCTTATTGAACGCAGGTTTAGTGCGCTCGATGGCAACGAGGGTGTTGCACCAGGTACTTGTACGCAGCGTATATGGGTGGTCAATTATGATCCATTCTTTATCACCGACAATAACTGCAACAACAGCAATGCCCAGGACGGGGTGATCTGGCCATGTGATGTACTCATCACTACGTGTCCTGATGATCCGACTGGTACAGGTGAGCCAACCATCATCAATGATGGATGCAGCCTGATTGGTGTCACCTTTGATGATCAGCGATTTGATTTTGTAGATGGGGCTTGCTTTAAGATTCTCCGTACATGGAAAGTCATAGACTGGTGCCAATACAATCCACAGACCGGTGCAGGCCAGTGGTCATATACCCAGGTGATCAAGGTACATGACCAGGATGGGCCTCAGTTTGCATTGCCATGCGAGACACAGGTACTATGCGTTGCTGATCCTGGTGTTACACTGCCAGACAACAACCAGGCATTCCTCGGTGAGGACAATCCGTTGTCATCAAGCTGTAGCGTACATCTCAACCTCTCCAGGACAGTACATGAGACATGCAGTGATATTGTCAACTATGATGTCAAGATCTATCCGTTTAACGGAACGGATTATATATTGGTCAAGTCGACCAGCACAGCAGTAGTGGATGAGAACAATGATGCGGTATTGAGTTTTGATACCCGTCAGAGTAATCTTCCATCTGTACGCCTCAATGGCCTCCCATACAACAGCCAGTTCTGTGGTGATTATCACAGGATATTATGGAGTGTTGAGGATGGTTGCGGCAACTGGACGACATGCGAATACCTGATTCGCCTTGAAGATTGCAAGCAACCGAGCCCTGTATGTATCAATGGCTTGAGCACTGTAGTCATGCCAATCGGAGGACAGGTCACAGTATGGGCGAAGGATTTCAACGCATCCAGCTTTGATGATTGTACTCCTGCTGAAAACCTGCTATACAGTTTCAGTGGAGATACCTATCAGCCAAGCCACACCTACACTTGTGACAATGTACCTGCCTTTGGTGCGCAGCTATCAGTGGATGTATGGGTGGCAGATGCCGGTGTAGATCATAACTGCAACGGGCAGATCGAGTGGAGTGAACGCAATAAGGATCATTGCACCACGACCATTGTCATCACGGATAACATCGGCGTGTGTCCGGGCAGTGGCAGTATACTTGCAGGTGAAATCCTGACATCGCAAACCCAGGCAGTAGAGTTGGTCAACGTATTCCTGAGCAATCCGGATTATGTGTTCCCATCCTATGTCACGGTTAATGATGGTAAGTTCAAGTTTGCATCAGTGCCATTGAATGAATCCTATACCATCACTCCGGCAAGGAATGATAATCACAAGAATGGAGTGAGCACACTGGACCTTGTCAAGATTCAGAAGCACCTCCTTGGTTTGGAGACATTCAGCAGCCCATATCAATACATAGCGGCGGATGCTAACAACAACCAGCAGGTAAACGCGATTGACATGATCGAGATCCGGAAGCTGATTCTAGGTATTTATACTACCTTCCCGCAAAACCAGAGCTGGAGATTTGTGGAGACCAGTTCTGGATTGACGTTAGCCAATCCATGGGAGCATACGGAGATCATCAATATCGCTGACCTGGCAACGGACAGCATGATGCACAATGATTTTGTTGCGGTCAAGGTGGGTGACGTGAACAATACGGCCAAGGCCAATGCAGTACAGTCCCAGCCAAGGGATGGCCAGCGGGTGATGTATGTCCATGCCACTGAGGTTGGTGACCAGGAAGCAGAAGAGATCGTTAAACTCAATTTTGCAATTCCGGAAGATCTGGAAGGCTTCCAATGGACCTTTGAAACGGACGGTCTGGAGTATATCGGTATGGAAAGCACTACCATGAATCTCGATGACTCCAATATCGGATTGTTGCAGGAGGGAGTGATCACCATGAGCTGGAATGCAGCTGGAGGCCAGGTTTCATCCGTTGAGCACCAGGGCCAATCCTTTATCCTTGTCTTCCATAGGAAGCAAGGAGGAAACCTAAGGGATATGATAAGGATGACCAGCCATGTGACGGCAGCTGAAGGATACACCAGATCAGGTGAGATCATTGAGCCTCAGTTACATTTCGGTACAGCCGAATCACCACTAGAGTTTGCATTGTATCAGAATGAGCCAAATCCATGGAATGGTACTACCCTTGTCAGGTTTGACCTACCGGAAGAAGGGCTGGTGAAATTTACAGTGTTTGATGCATCCGGAAAGGTTGTTGTCCTGAAGGAAGCACTCTACAAGCCCGGACCTCACAGTGTAGTGATCAACAACAAGGAAATCAATACAAATGGTGTCTTCTACTACAGGGTGGACTGCGGACAGTACAGTGCGACCAAGAAGATGGTCAGGATACATTAATCCAAAAACAATCAGATAGCATTTTGTTGAAGCCCCTGCCTTTAGGCAGGGGCTTCTTTTTTCAATTGCCGGATTAGAATTACCTTTGGAGGGTCTATGTATGACATCATACTGAGTTTTATCACCGCCTTTCTGCTTGTTTTCCTTGCGATACCCAGTATCATCAATATCGCCAGGGTCAAGCATCTCTATGATGTGCCTGATCATCGTAAGTCACATGATGAGGTCGTGCCTACCCTTGGCGGGGTTGCCATTTTCGCAGGGGTTATCTTCAGTATTATCCTCTGGACACCTTTTGATGTTTTTGGAGACCTGCAGTATATCCTCTGTTCCTTTATCATCATCTTCCTGATTGGAGCCAAGGATGATATCCTGCCGATGTCCCCTTACCGAAAATTACTTGGGCAGATCTTTGCCTGCTTCATCCTGGTCTTTAAAGCCCAGGTCCGGCTGACCAGCCTGTATGGCATTTTTGGAGTGTACACAATGCCTGAGATAGCTTCCATTTTGCTTTCCATGTTTACCATCCTGGTGATCATCAATGCATTTAATCTCATTGATGGAATCAATGGGTTGACCGGCAGCCTGGCCACACTTATTTCCATTACCCTTGGCACCTGGTTTTTCCTGGTCGACCGCACAGACCTGGCGATCATCGCCTTCTCTCTTGCGGGCGCGACTATTGCTTTTTTACGATACAACATCACCCCGGCCCGGATATTTATGGGGGATACCGGTTCGATGCTTATTGGATTGATCTCCGCAATACTGGTCATAGAATTTATTGAAATCCATTCGGAAATCCAGGGGTCACCATATGCTTTCCGTGCTGTTCCTGCCGTGGCCGTGGGGATACTGATCCTTCCCTTGTTTGACACGCTGCGGGTGTTTGTGGTGCGCCTGGCCAAGGGAAGATCTCCTTTACATCCGGATAGGAGCCATATCCATCATCTTTTGCTCGATGCCGGATTGTCGCACATGCAGGCCACCACGGTTCTACTCATTGTCAACCTGGCTTTTATCTTCTTCGTGGTCTCTTTCCAGGACCTCGGTAACCTCAGGCTACTGATCATCATCCTGATGATGGCTTCCTTGCTCACGTTTGTCCCATCCTTGATTACAAAGTACAAGAAACGCACTTCGCTGGACCAGGAAGGAAATTAGCCGTCTTCAGTTGTCAGTCAGCAATTAATTCTACCTATCCTTAGTTAAGTTCTCGTTTGCAAAACTTCTTTAAAAAGATACTTATGACCTTTTCTAGGCAGTCCCTGGATCAGCCAGATGACTGCTGCCAGTAACCTGGAGGTTCCTGTTAATGATTGTACACTAGGTATTGATACCCTATGTTCTTACAATTCGCAGCCAGAGGCTACGAATATGATTTGTATTTTTCAAACGAGAAAACTAGAAACCAGAAGTTATTCAGTCATTGAGCGTAGCCGAAAGGGCTGGATAACTTTCATTATGCATCTCTTACGTCAATTCATCGGTCGTTGAGCGTAGTCGAAACGACCTCAACTATTCCACCACCACTTTCCTGAGTTTGATCACCTTTGTCCAGTCCAGTATTTTGATCACAGGATACAGCGGATCAAATTCATATTTCTTAATGGCGAAATTTGCACGTCCACCATGCATATGGTGGTTGTTGTGCAAGCCTTCACCAAGCATGATCAGATCCACTGGGAAGAGATTGCGGGAAGTGTCCTTCATTTTAAAATTGATATATCCGATACTGTGGGCAAACCAATTGATGATGACACCGTGGAACGGGCCCATTATCGCATGGATAATGATCAGTGGAAATAACCACCATGGAGCACCTAAGGCAATGTAAATAAGGATGTAGATTGCAACCCAAAGGAGACGAATATACCCGTTGGACGCAAACCGGTCAAAAGGGGCCCAGTCTGGAATATCTTTGGTAAACGTAGGATCCACTTCAACAGATTTCTCAAAGATGTGGAGGTAGGTATTGCGTGTGCGCCACATCATGGCAAACAAATTAGCATCGTACTTTGGAGAGTGTGGGTCCAACTCAGTGTCCGCGTAAGCATGATGCATCCGGTGCATAATACCATAAGCGCGAGGACTGAGATAGGATGCGCCCTGGAATACGAATGACATCACGTAAAACATCTTCTCTACGCCCTTGCTCATGGTAAACATCCGATGCGCAGCATAGCGGTGATTGAAAAAGGACTGTGTAAATAGGGAAAGGTACCAATGTGCACCTAAAACAGCTAAAACCCACATAAACTGATGATTTTGAGTTGAAAATACTGATGAAGAATGCAAAGATATTTGAAAATGACCGATTTCAAAGTGTTAACTATGCAAATAAAACACGAAGCCCTATGAAAGTACACCTCAAAAGAATCAATGAATCGGTCTTGTTTGAGGTCACCAATGGCCGTGGACATACCGTCCGCATTGAGGGAAGCAGGGACATCGGGGGGCATGATTCTGCGCCTTCACCCACCGAACTACTCCTCATGAGCCAGGCCGGCTGCACCGCTATAGATGTGGTCGAATTGTTGAAAAAAATGAGACAACCGCTACAACATCTTGAAATCGAGACAGAAGGCCATCGGGCCCAGGACCAGGTGCCAAAAATATTTAGACACATCCATCTTCACTACAAACTGTACGGAGATGTCCAGCCTGAAAAGGCAGAGAAGGCAATTTCGATGTCAATCGAAAAATATTGCACCATCAGCAAGATGATTGATGGGGTGGCAAAGCTTACACACAGTTTTGAAGTGATTAAACCTGAGATGCCCCATTAGATGTAGAAAGAGGAAGCTATTGAAGGGCAAATTTTATAGGTAATGTAAATGTAACGGGAACACCTATCCCTTTATGTATCCCCGGTTCCCATGTGTAATTTTTCTGCATGACAGTCATTACACGTAATGCTTCTTCATCACATCCGTACCCCAGTCCTCTGACCACTTTAATATCTTCCATCTTTCCTTCTGCATTGATCACAAATCGTGTAAAGACCTGGCCTGAAATTTTAAATTTCTTTGCTTCCGCCGGATAGCGCAATTCGGAATATACAAATCTGTACATCGCCTCATCCCCACCTGGAAATGAAGGCTTTTGCTCAACAGGATTGGTAGGTTGCCAAATTTCCTGAGACTGGGTACTGTCTTGTTGGGCGCTGACAGTCCCTATACCCATTGCACAAAGCAGGATGGTAAGAATTGTATACCTCATGATTGAGTTTTGTAGTTTTGGCCAAATAATGGCGCGACATTAAAAGTACGATATTTATGAAAAGAAGATCTTTTGTCCTGTCAGGAAGTCTCGCGGTTGCTTTTTCTGCCTTTACCCCTTTGATGAAGATGATCAATCCTGCTGAATATCAAATGAAACTCCTCCGCCGCAATGTTGGAATATTCAACGAAAAGGGCGGAACAATTGGTTGGCTCATCCAGCCCGATGGCATTGTGGTCATTGATACCCAATGGAAAGAACAATCGGAACATCTCATCAGCGAGATCAGAAAGCAGGATGATGGTCCTGTCCAGTTGCTGATCAATACACATCATCACGGCGACCACACCTCAGGCAATATTGCCTATAAAGGCATCGCAAAACACATCCTCGCGCATGCTAATTCAAAGGCCAACCAGGAGACAGTGGCGAAGAAGAATAGTAATGCAGCTGATCAACTCTTCCCTGATCTGACCTACACAGATCGCTGGCAACAATCGATCGGGGATGAGATCATTGAAATCCAGTATCTCGGGCCCGCACACACCAATGGCGACAGTATTATTCATTTTCAGAATGCCAACATCGTACATTGCGGCGACCTCGTGTTTAATCGTCGCTATCCATACATAGATAAGACGGCAGGAGCCTCCATCGAAAACTGGATCGAAATCCTCCAGCAGTTGCAATCCTACTATGACAACGAAGCTATTTTTATTTTTGGTCACGCCCGCGAAGGGTATGCAGTGACAGGAAACAAAAGTGATCTAGCCGCATTCGCTGATTATCTTACAGCCTTGATGGAATTTGTGTCAGCTGAAATCAGGACCGGAAAATCCAAGGACCAGATTCTGTTGGCAAAGGAAATCCCGGGAGCACCGCAATGGATTGGAGATGGGATCGAACGCAGCCTCAATGCAGCTCTCGAAGAGCTAGGCATGTAAGATCGTGAGAACGTGAGAACGTGAGAACGTGAGAGGCGTGGGGGTTGTGAGTGGGTGTGATGAGTTGCCAATATATTTAGTTTTGTTGAGTGATTTAAATTGAATAATTAATGTGCCATAAAAATTTTCAAACACACCACCTAAACACTTGCGTCTCACGTTCTCACGTTCTCACGTTCTCACTGTCTTTCACATGTTCTGGGGAATTGATCTAGGCGGCACCAAGATCGAAGGCGTGGTCATGACCAGCCGTCATCCGGATAGCGTGATCGCACGTCATCGCATTGATACGGAAGGCTCCGGTGGATATGATCATGTCCTGGCCAGGATCAAGTCACTGGTCGATCACCTGATCCAGGCGACTGGGTTCACTCCTCAAGCTATAGGTATCGGCACACCAGGGACAATAGATCCACAGACCGGGTGGTTGAAAAACAGCAACACGCTTTGTCTGAATCATCATCCACTTGACAAAGACCTGGAAAAATTACTTGGTATAAATATCGCGATGGCTAATGATGCCAATTGTTTTGCACTAGCCGAGTTTCATCTGGGTGTAGTGGCAAGCGATTTTCCGGATGCAAGGGTTGTTTTTGGGGTCATCATGGGCACAGGAGTCGGGGGAGGTGTGGTCATTGACGGCCGGATCATCGGTGGCCGTCATGGCATCGGTGGAGAGTGGGGGCACATGTTCCTCGATGAGTCAGGTGAAGATTGCTATTGTGGCAGGCATGGTTGTGTCGAAACGATTATATCTGGCACTGCCTTGCAACGCTATTACCTGAAGCAGACCGGTCGCGAAAAGAAGCTCAAGGACATACTTACTGATACGGCTGACCCTGTTTCTGCCCAAGTCAGGGAAAGGCTGATTTTTTTCTTTGGAAAGGCACTAGGACAGATCATCAATGTCCTTGATCCGGATGTCATCATCCTTGGGGGTGGATTAGGAAATATAGATTTCCTCTATACCGAAGGAAGGGAGGCCGTTTCCAGAAATATTTTCAACCCGGAGCTTACTACACCAATTGTGCGTCCCC
>WBZX01002320.1_pt1 | contig 13046 bp, 11 predicted proteins | sample 5204211 | NCBI WGS metagenome assembly WBZX01 (sample SAMN12344362, study PRJNA552823) | activated sludge metagenome | biome: Activated sludge suspended growth; feature: Nitrification reactor; material: Wastewater; isolation source: activated sludge from nitrification reactor of wastewater...
CGCTGCCGGCCACCGCTTCGGCCAGCGCGACGCAGGCGTCGTTGCCCGACTGCACGATCATGCCCTTGATCAGGTCTTCGACCGGCACCTGGGTGTCGACCTTGATGAACATCTTGGAGCCGCCAGTCTTCCAGGCCTTTTGCGAGACCGGGATCGGCTGGTCTAGGGCGATGGTTTTCTGGCGCAGCGCGGCGAAGGTCAGGTAGGCCGTCATCAGCTTGGTCAGCGAGGCGGGTTCGATACGCTCGTCGGGCTTCTCTGCGGTCAACACCTGGCCGGAGCCCATTTCCAGCAGCAGCCAGGATTTGGCGGCGAGGGCCGGTGGCACCGGCAGTTGCTGTGCCAGCGCGTGGCCGGCCAGGGTGACGAGGGCGAGGAGGGCGATGAATTTGCGAAAGTGGAGCATGGATTTTTCTGCTTTGGTTCTGCGTTGGGGGTGGAAATTATACCCCTCGCGCCGCTGCCTTCCGACGCGAGGCTGAGTGTAATCAGGTATTTGGCGTACTTGGCGAAGACGAGCAGAGGACTTCGATGGCCGGATGGCGGATCCGCCGTTCGTTCGAGATGGCGTAGATCTGTTCGCTGACGCCAGCCATTTCGCCGAGCGGGCGGGCGTCGAGCTGTTCGGCAACCTGTTCGGCGAGGGCCAGCGGTGCCGGGAAAAAACCGAGCCCGGCGCGACCGAAGGTGCCGAGCAGCGCGCTGTCCTGGAACTCGCCGACGATGCGCGGGTGGATGCCGATGTTCTCGATCCAGCGATCGATGCGGCCGCGCAGCGCGTTCTGCCGGGTTGGCAGGAAGAGCGGGGCGTCGTTCAGACTGCCGGGAAAGCCGGGGGCGTAACGCTCGACCAGCGCGGCGCTGCCGAAGAGCCCGGCGGCAAAGTCGCCGAGGCGCGTGCTGAAGACCTTGAGATTGCCGCCGACCGGTGCCGGCCGGTCGGTCAGCACGAGATCGAGGTGATGCAGGGCGAGCTCGGCGAGCAGAGGCTCGAAGCTGCCTTCGTTGCAGATCAGGCGCACGTCGTTGGGCATCGCCAGCACCGAAGCCAGCAGCCGGTAGGCCAGCAGCTTGGGGATGCCGTCCGAAATGCCGGTGCGCAGGCGCAGCGTGTTGCCGCTGTCGGCGCTGCGCACGGCTTCCTCCAGCGCTTCGCCGAGCTGGAAGATCTGGTCGGCGTAGCCGAGCGCCAGCCGCCCGGCGTCGCTCAGGGCGAGGCCGCGCCCCTGGCTGACGAACAGCGCCTTGCCGAGGTTGCGTTCGAGCAGCGAGAGCTGGCCGCTGATGGTCTGCACCGCCACGCCGAGACGTTCGGCAGCGCGCGTCATGCTGCCCTCGTGGGCGACGACCCAGAAATAGTGCAGGTGCTTGTAGTTCAGGTTCGACATGAATTATCCGAAAAAATCGAATTGATAGTCAGGTTGAGTGCGATTTTACAGGATTGTGCGCCGCACTATCATAGCGGCGTTTCCCATTCTGATGGAGTTCGTCATGAAACGCATTGTGCTCTTCCTCGCCACCAACCTCGCGGTGATGCTGGTGCTCGGGCTGGCCGTCAATCTGCTCGGTGTCGATCGCTTCCTGACCGAAAACGGCCTCAATCTTGGCATGCTGCTCGCCTTCTCGGGCGTGATTGGCTTCGGCGGCGCCTTCATCTCACTGGCGATGTCGAAGTTCATGGCCAAGCGCAGTGTTGGCGCTCACGTCATCGAATCGCCGAGCAACTCGACCGAGGTCTGGCTGGTCGATACCGTCGCCCGTCTCGCCAAAGACGCCAATCTGGCGATGCCGGAAGTCGCCATCTACGAGGGCGAACCCAACGCGTTCGCCACCGGCGCCACAAAAAACAGCTCGCTGGTCGCGGTTTCGACCGGCCTGTTGCAGGGCATGACCCGCGAGGAAGCCGAAGCCGTACTCGCGCACGAGGTTGCGCACATCGCCAATGGCGACATGGTGACGCTGACGCTGATCCAGGGGGTGGTCAACACCTTCGTCATCTTTCTCTCGCGCATCGTCGGCTACGCGGTCGACTCCTTCCTGCGTCGCGGTTCTGACAGCAGTGGCCCGGGTATCGGTTACATGGTGGCCAGCATGGTCAGTCAGGTGATTTTTGGCGTGCTGGCCAGCATCATCGTCGCCTGGTTCTCGCGCCAGCGCGAGTTCCGTGCCGATGCCGGCGCCGCGCAGCTGATGCGCTCGCCAGTGCCGATGCAGAACGCGCTGCGCCGTCTCGGCAGTCTGCATACCGAGCCGCTGCCGCAGAACATGGCAGCCTCCGGCATCGCTGGCGGCGCGGGGCTGATGGCGCTGTTCGCGACGCACCCGCCGCTCGAAGAGCGGATCGCCGCGCTCGGCAAATCCTGACCGTTGGCTGACGAATGGCATGCCGCTTGCTAAGCACCTGCTTATGATGCACCGCACAAAACTAATCGCCCTGATCGGCGGGCTGGGCGCCACACTGGCGTTCGCCCAACCCGCCTACGACCTGCCCCGGCTGGAGTCGCTCGCCCTGGAATCCAGCCGGGCCGTTCTGGCGGCGCGTGACCAGGTGACGGCGGCGCGCTACGCAGTCGATAGCGCCGGCGCCTTTCCCAACCCGGAAGTCGAGTACCTGAGCGGGACGACGCGGGCGCGCACGCCGGCCGGCAATCCCGGCGACGCGCGCAGCGTGACGCTGACCCAGCCGCTCGACATGCCGTGGCGGCGTTCGGCGCGCATCGGCGCCGCCGAGGCCGGCCTGGAGGCGACGACGGCGGCCACCCGTGGCTTCGAGGCCGACCTGGTGGCTCGTCTGCGCAGCCGTTATTTCGAACTGCTGCGCCGCGAAGCCGAGCTGCGCAACGCGCGTGAAGACATGGCGGCCATGGAAAGTGTGCGCTCACGCATCAGCCTGCGGGTCGAGACCGGCGAAGCGCCGCGCTTCGAGCTGATCAAGGCCGACGCCGAAATGCTGAATGCCCAGAAGACGGCGCAGGCGGCCGGCTTCCGCGTCGAGCAGGCGCGCTCGCTGCTGCGGCAGTCGGTGGGCGGCAATCTGCCGGGCGATTTCGCCGTCAGCGGCCATCTCCGCGACGTGCCCGCCGTGCAGCCGCTCGATGGCCTGCGCCGGCAACTGGCCGAAAGCAGCCCCGAATTGGCGCGCGCCCGCGCCGAAACGGTGCGGGCGCAACGCCAGCTCGATCTCGAACGCAGCCAGCGCTGGCCGAATCTGGCGCTCAAGGCGGCGATGAACGAAGACCCCGACATGCGCGCTTCGCAACTGGGCGTGGTGCTGACGATCCCGCTCTGGGATCGCCGCAGCGGGCCGGTCGGCGAGGCTGCCGCTCAGCTGTCGCGGGCGCGCAACGAGCTGGAGGCGCAGGAATTTTCGCTGGCGCAGACACTGGAAGTCGCCTACCAGCAATACGAAATTGCCCAGACGCAGGTGACGGCGCTCGAATCCGGGATTCTCAAGCAGGCCGAAGCCGCCCTGAAGGTGGCCGAGGCGGCGTATCGCTTCGGCGAGCGCGGCTTTCTCGAAGTGCTCGATGCGCAGCGCGTCTATCGCGCCGCGCGTGCCGAACTGATTGCGGCGCGCTATGAACTGGCGACCGCCTGGGTCGAAATTGAACGACTGCGGGCGATCCCCGGAGGAAAGACAGAATGAAAAATGCCCTCGTTTTGCTGTTGACCGCAGCAGCCCTGGTCGGATGCAACAAGGAAGACAACAAGACCGCCACGCCGCACGCCAACGATCCGGCGCTGGTCGCCCCGGCGCCTGAGTTGCTGGCGCAGCTCAAGCTGGCCGACGTCAGCATCCGCCCCGTCGCCGAAACCCTGCGCGTGGCGGGTCGCATCGATTTCGACGAGCAGCGTCTGGCGCGCATCGGCGCCACGGTGACCGGGCGCGTCACGCAGATCGACGCGCTGCTCGGGCAGGAGGTGCATAAGGGCGAGGTGCTGGCACGCCTCAACAGCAGCGAGCTGTCGAGCCAGCAACTGGCCTATCTCAAGGCGCGCGCCCAGCTCGAACTCAACCGGCGCAACGCCGAACGTGCCAGGGCCTTGTTCGACGCCGACGTGATTGCCGCTGCCGAGCTGCAGCGGCGCGACAGCGAGTACCAGATTTCGGTCGCTGAAGCGCGCGCCGCCGCCGACCAGTTGCGCCTGCTCGGCGTCAGTCCGGGGGCCATCGACCGTCTCGGCAAGGAAGGGGCGGTCGATTCGGTGACGCCAGTGGTGGCGACGCTGGGCGGCGTCGTCGTCGAGCGCAAGCTGGCGCAGGGGCAGGTCGTGCAGCCGGCCGATGCGCTGTTCGTCGTTGCCGATCTTTCGCGCGTATGGGCGGTGGCCCAGGTGCCGGAACAGCAGGTCAGCCAGGTCAAGGCTGGGCAGTCAGTCAGCATCGAGGTGCCGGCGCTGGGCAACGAGAAGCTGGTCGGCAAGCTGATTTTCGTCGGCCAGACCATCAACCCGGACACGCGCACGGTGCTGGTGCGTACCGAGCTCGACAACCGCGACGGCCGTCTCAAGCCGGCGATGCTGGCGTCGATGCTGATCGAGGCGAAGCCGGTCGAGCGCATGGTCGTCCCGGCCAGCGCGGTGGTGCGCGAGAATGACGAGGAGCATGTGTTCGTCGCCGAGGGCGACGGCGTCTTCCGTCTGCTGAAGGTCAAGCTCGGCCCGGAGCAGGGCGGGCAGCGGGTTGTGCTCGGCGGCCTCAAGGGGCAGGAAAAGCTGGTCGTCGATGGCGCCTTCCACCTGAACAACGAGCGTAACCGCAAGGAAATGGAGGGGTCGTGATCGAATCTCTCGTCCGTGGGGCGCTCAAGCAGCGCCTCGTCGTCGCGGTCATTGCCGCCGTCCTCTTCTTCTTCGGGCTGGATGCGGCGCGCAAGCTGTCGGTCGATGCCTTCCCCGATGTCACGAATATCCAGGTGCAGATCGCCACCGAAGCGCCGGGCCGTTCGCCGGAGGAAGTCGAACGCTTCGCCACCGTGCCGCTGGAAGTGGCGATGACCGGCCTGCCAGGGCTGGAGGAGATGCGCTCGCTGAACAAGCCGGGGCTGTCGCTGATCACGCTGGTGTTCAATGACAAGACCGACGTCTATTTCGCCCGCCAGCTGGTCATGGAGCGCCTGCTCGAAGTCGGTTCGCGTCTGCCGCAGGGCATCACGCCGGTGCTCGGGCCGGTGTCCACCGGCCTCGGCGAGGTCTATCAATACACGCTAGAACGGCCCGACGACGGCGACCGGACACTGAGCCAGGACGAACTGATGCAGCGCCGGATCGCCCAGGACTGGGTGGTGCGGCCGCTGTTGCGCTCGATTCCCGGCGTCGCCGAAATCAATTCGCAGGGCGGCTTCGCCAAGCAGTACCAGGTGCTTGTCAATCCCGACAAGCTGCGCCATTTCGGGCTGTCCATCGCCGACGTCTACCAGGCGGTGGGGCGCAACAATGCCAACGCCGGCGGCGGCGTGCTGCCGCAATACGCCGAGCAGTACCTGATTCGCGGCGTCGGGCTGGTCAAGGATCTCGACGATCTGCGCGCCATCGTGCTGCGCGAGAAGGACGGCGTGCCGGTCTATGTGCGCGACGTGGCGGAAGTGCAGATCGGCCACGACGTGCGCCAGGGCGCCGTGGTCAAGAACGGCGTCACCGAGGCGGTCGGCGGCGTCGTCATGATGATTGCCGGCGGCAATGCGAAGGAAGTCGTCGGCCGCATCAAGACGCGGGTCGACGAGATCAACGCCAAGGGCATGCTGCCGGACGGCCTCAGGATCGTGCCGTATTACGACCGTTCGGAACTGGTCGACGCGGCGCTGTGGACGGTGACCAAGGTGCTGCTCGAAGGCGTTGTCCTGGTCGTCGTCGTGCTCTTCCTGTTCCTCGGCGACGTACGCTCGTCGCTGATCGTAGTGGCGACGCTGGTACTGACGCCCCTGCTGACCTTCATGGCGATGAACAAGTTCGGCATCTCGGCCAACCTGATGTCCCTCGGCGGCCTGGCCATCGCCATCGGCCTGATGGTCGACGGCTCGGTCGTCGTCGTCGAGAATGCCTTCCTGCAGTTGGGGCGCAACGCCAACAAGGGCGAAAGTCCGTTGCGGGTGATCCTGCACGCGGTGGTCGAGGTGGCGACGCCGGTGATCTTCGGCGTCGGCATCATCATCCTCGTCTTCCTGCCGCTGATGACCTTGCAGGGCATGGAGGGCAAGATGTTCGCGCCGCTCGCCTACACCATCGCCATCGCGCTCGGCATCTCGCTCATTCTGTCGATGACGCTGACGCCGGTGATGTCGACCTACCTGCTGAAGCCGCCGGCGCATGACGGCGACCACGATACCCGGCTGATCGCCGCGATGAAGCAGCGCTATCTGAAGATGCTGCACTGGGCGCTCGCCAACGAGAAGAAGACGGTGGCGGCGGCGGTCGGCGCCTTCGTGCTCACGGTCGGCATGCTGCCTTTCCTCGGCACCGCCTTCATTCCGGAAATGAAGGAAGGCTCGGTGGTGCCGGGCATCAACCGGGTGCCGAACATCTCGCTCGACGAGTCGATCAAGATGGAAATGGAGGCGATGCGCCTGGTCATGCTGGTGCCCGGGGTCAAGTCGGCGGTTTCCGGCGTCGGCCGCGGCGAGTCGCCGGCCGACCCGCAGGGGCCGAACGAATCGACCCCCATCGTCAGCCTCAAGCCGCGCAGCGAGTGGCCGAGCGGCTGGACGCAGGACGACATCCAGGACGCCATGCGCGAAAAGCTGAAGGCATTGCCCGGCGTGCAGATCGTCATGGCGCAGCCGATTTCCGACCGCGTCGACGAGATGGTCACCGGCGTGCGTTCGGACATCGCCGTCAAGATCTTCGGCGACGATCTCGACCAGTTGCGCAAGGTTGCCGGCCAGATCGGCAAGGTCGCGCAGAGTCTGCAGGGAGCGCAGGATCTGCGTATCGAGCGGATCAGCGGCCAGCAGTATTTGTCAGTCGAGATCGACCGCCAGGCGATTGCCCGCCTTGGGTTGAACGTGTCGGACGTCAACGACGTGCTGGAAACGGCCATCGGTGGCAAGGTGGCGACCGAGATCTTCGAGGGTGAGCGCCGCTTCCCCGGCGTCGTCCGTCTCCCCGAGCGCTTCCGCAACAATGTCGAGGCCATCTCGAACGTGCTGATCACCTCGCCGAACGGCGCGCAGGTGCGCCTGACCGACGTCGCGAAAATCCGCGTCATGGATGGTCCGGCGCAGATTTCGCGGGAACTGGGCAAGCGGCGTATCGTCGTCGGCGTGAACGTCAAGGATCGCGACCTCGGCAGTTTCGTCGCCGAACTGCAGCAGAAGGTCGAGCAGCAGATCAAGCTGCCGGAAGGCTATTACCTGGAGTGGGGCGGCCAGTTCCAGAACATGGAGCGGGCGCTCGGCCACCTGACTGTCATCATCCCGATCACCATCGCGGCGATCTTCTTCCTGCTCTTCCTGCTGTTCAATTCGCTGCGCTTCGCGACGCTGATCATCACCGTGCTGCCGTTCGCCTCGATCGGCGGCATCATCGGCCTCTTCGTGACGCGCGAATACCTGTCGGTGCCGGCCTCGGTCGGATTCATCGCGCTGTGGGGCATCGCGGTGCTCAACGGCGTCGTGCTGGTGTCGTATATCCGCGGCTTGCGCGAGGATGGACGCAGCGTGCGCGAGGCGGTGGTCGAAGGCGCGACGCTGCGCTTCCGGCCGGTGATGATGACGGCGACGGTGGCCATGCTCGGCCTGATTCCCTTCCTGTTTTCGAGCGGGCCGGGTTCCGAGGTGCAGCGGCCGCTGGCCATCGTCGTCATCGGCGGTCTGATTACCTGCACCCTGCTGACGCTGCTGGTTTTGCCCACTATCTACCGCTGGTTCGATGAAGAAGAGGTTGAAGCATGAAAGAGATCAAGGCGGTCATTCGTCCCAACAAGCTGGCGAGCCTGCGCGACGCGCTGGTGGCCTTGCCCGGCTTTCCCGGCATGACGGTGTGCAAGGTCGAGGGCTGCAGCGCACCGTCGCGCCACGTCGCGCGGCAGAAGATCAAGGACGAGCTGACCGATTATTCGCCCAAGGTGCGGGTCGAGATCATCGCGCCCGACGAGGTGGCCGAGGCGATTTTCCAGCGCGTCACCGAAATAGCCAGCACCGGCCATTACGGCGACGGCCTGGTATGGATCACCGACGTCGAAAAGGTCGCCTTCGTCTTCAAGACGATGCCCGGCCCTGCCTGATTCGCTGTCGGGGAGCCGCTTCGCTTGCGGCGTGGCGCATTTCACGGTCTCTTTGCGGCTTCGCGCCTAGAATCGCTGACATTGCATGGAGGTGGCTACACCGCTTGTCAGCGTAACCGATGGAAACGACACTCACAGACCGCAAACGTCCCAGCCTGGCGTCACCGGCAGAACTGCAGGAGGGCATCGCCAGCCTGTCGCGCGGCGGCTACTTCCGGGAAGCGTCGCTGGAAATGGCGCTGAGCATCCTGACCGAATCTGCGGCGCGCATGTCCGGCGTCGAGCGGGTCAGTATCTGGGCGCTGACCGGCGATCAGCGCGAGTTGCGCTGCCTCGAACTGTACGAACTCTCGCCGGCCCGCCACGGCAGCAGCGACAGCCTGCAGGCCAGCCACTATCCCGCCTATTTCAACGCCCTGCGTAGCGAGTCCTGCATCGTCGCGGACGATGCCAGCCAGCATCCGGCCACCGCCGAATTCACTACCGGCTACCTGGCACGCCACCGCATTTCGGCAGTCCTCGACACGCCGATTCACATTCGCGGCGAATTCCAGGGCGTGCTCTCGCTTGAGCAGGTCGGCACGCGCGAACCCTGGAGTCCTGCGCACCGCCTGTTCGCCCACGCTATCACCAACCTGGTGACCCTGGCCCTGGTCGAGCACGAAGCCGCGGAGGCGCGCCTTCAGGCAAAGTCCGCCACCCAGCGTTTGCGCTCGCTGTTCGGCGTCGCCGGCGACCTCCCAAGCCGGGAGAACCTGGGGTTTTCGGGAGCCGTGCGGACGGCGTGAGCGACGGGCGCCAGGGCGCCCTGGCGTCACTTCTGAAATTCGGCATTTTTCGGGCGTCGACCGCAACAGGCGCCGCCCGCACTGCCAATCAGCCGGCAGCCAGCCTGGCGAAGGCCGAAACGACTTCCGGCGGGGCCTGAACCAGCTCGATCAGCACGCCTTCGCCGCCGATCGGGAATTCCTCGTTGCCCTTGGGGTGCAGGAAGGTGATGTCGAAACCGGCGGCGCCCTTGCGGATGCCGCCCGGGGCGAAGCGCACGCCGTTGGCGGAGAGCCATTCGACCGCCTTGGGCAGGTCGTCGATCCACAGGCCGACGTGGTTGAGTGGCGTCGCATGCACGGCTGGCTTCTTCTCCGGATCGAGCGGCTGCATCAGGTCGACCTCGACCTTGAACGGGCCGCTGCCCATGGCGCAGATATCCTCGTCGACGTTCTCGCGCTCGGAAACGAAGGTGCTGGTGATTTCCAGGCCGAATTTCTCGACCCACAACGTGCGCAGCTTTTCCTTGGAGGGGCCGCCGATGGCGATTTGCTGGATGCCGAGAACCTTGAACGGACGTGTCATGGGTGAGTTCCTGTCGTGTGGTGGATAACGTAATCCATAATTATAGAGATTTCCTGCGGTATGCCATCACCAGCATGGCGATGCCGATCAGGATCATCGGCAACGACAGCCATTGCCCCATGCTGATCGTGTACGACTGGCCGAAAATGCCGTGATCCGGTTCGCGGAAAAATTCGGTGATGAAGCGGAAGGCGCCGTAGCCGATCAGAAAAACGCCCGACACCGCGGCGCGTGGTCGCGGTCGACTGCTGAAAAGCCACAAAATCGCGAACAGCGCCAGGCCTTCCAGTCCGACGTGGTAAAGCTGCGACGGATGGCGCGGCTGCATGTCGCCGGCTTGAGGAAAGATCATCGCCCACGGCAGGCTGGCATCGGCGACCCGGCCCCAGAGTTCGCCGTTGATGAAATTGCCGATCCGCCCGGCTGCCAGTCCCAGCGGCACCAGCGGGGCGATGAAATCGGTGACGTCGAACCAGGCGATATGGTGCTTGCGCGACCACAAGCCCATGGCGATCAGGACGCCGAGAAAGCCGCCGTGAAACGACATGCCGCCCTTCCACACCGCAAGGATTTCCAGCGGGTGGGCCAGGTAATAGCCCGGCTCGTAGAACAGTACCTGCCCCAGCCGGCCACCGACAATCACGCCGAGCATGCCGTAGAACAGCAGGTCGTCCAGTTGCTCGACGCTGAGCAGGCCGGGGCGCGTACGAATCCGGTAGCGGCCGAGCAAGATAAATTGAACGAACGCGACCAGATACATCAAACCGTACCAGCGCACCGACAACGGGCCGAGCGAAAAGGCGACAGGGTCGAACTGGGGGTGCAGAAGCATCGAAGGCGGAGAGTCGGCTAGAATTCGCCAATTATAGTTCGCGCCGCAGGGCGCAAAGTTTTCGACGGAGATTTCCATGCCTGATTACCGCTCCCGCACCTCAACCCACGGCCGCAACATGGCCGGCGCGCGCGCCCTGTGGCGCGCTACCGGCATGAAGGACGGCGATTTCGGCAAACCGATCATCGCCGTCGTCAATTCCTTCACCCAGTTCGTGCCGGGCCATGTGCACCTCAAGGACATGGGGCAACTGGTCGCCCGCGAGATCGAGGCGGCCGGCGGCATCGCTAAGGAATTCAACACCATCGCCATCGACGACGGCATCGCCATGGGCCACGGCGGCATGCTCTACTCGCTGCCGTCGCGCGACCTGATCGCCGATTCCGTCGAATACATGGTCAACGGCCACTGCGCCGACGCCATGGTCTGCATTTCCAACTGTGACAAGATCACCCCGGGCATGCTGATGGCCGCCATGCGTCTCAATATCCCGGCTGTTTTTGTCTCCGGCGGCCCGATGGAGGCTGGCAAGGTCACGGTGCAGGGTCAGGTTATCCACCTTGACCTCGTTGATGCCATGGTCAAGGCCGTCGATAGTTCCGTTTCCGATGCCGACCTGGCCGAGATCGAACGTTCTGCCTGTCCGACTTGCGGTTCCTGTTCGGGCATGTTCACCGCCAACTCGATGAATTGCCTGACTGAGGCGCTCGGCCTCTCGCTGCCTGGCAATGGTACGGTCGTTGCGACACATGCCGACCGCAAGGCGCTCTTTCTGGGCGCCGCGCGCCAGGCCGTCGACCTGTGTCGCCGCTATTATGAACAGGACGACATTTCGGTCCTGCCGCGTTCGATTGCCACCTTCGAGGCCTTCGAAAACGCCATGACCCTCGATGTGGCGATGGGCGGCTCGACCAACACCGTGCTGCACATCCTCGCTGCGGCGCAGGAGGCTGGCGTCGATTTCAAGATGGCCGACATCGACCGCATTTCACGTAAGGTGCCCTGTCTGTGCAAGGTGGCGCCGATGACCGACAAGTACCACATCGAGGACGTCCATCGCGCCGGCGGCATCATGGGCATCCTCGGCGAACTCGACCGCGCCGGCCTGTTGCACCGCAATGTGCCGACCGTGCATGAAAAAACCCTCGGTGACGCGATCGACCGCTGGGATGTGGTGCGCACGCAGGATGCGAAAGTCCATGAATTCTTCCGCGCCGGACCGGGCGGCGTGCCGACCCAGGTTGCCTTCTCGCAGAGTCGGCGCTACAGCGATCTCGACCTCGATCGGAGCAAGGGCTGCATTCGCAACCGCACCGACGCCTATTCCCAGGAAGGTGGTCTGGCGGTGCTCCACGGCAACATCGCCCTCGACGGCTGCATCGTCAAGACGGCCGGCGTCGACGAGTCGATCTGGAAATTCACCGGCACCGCCCGTGTCTTCGAAAGCCAGGATGCTGCGGTCGACGGCATTCTGGGGGGCAAAATCGTTGGCGGCGACATCGTCGTCATCCGCTACGAAGGCCCCAAGGGCGGCCCCGGCATGCAGGAAATGCTCTACCCGACCTCGTACCTCAAGTCGCGCGGGTTGGGCAAGGAATGCGCGTTGCTGACCGACGGCCGCTTCTCCGGCGGCACGTCGGGCCTGTCGATCGGCCACGCCTCGCCGGAAGCTGCCGACGGTGGCGCGATCGGGCTGGTCGAGGACGGCGACACGATAGAAATCGACATCCCCAATCGCCGCATCCACCTCGCCGTGTCGGACGCTGTGTTGGAGCGTCGCCGTGCCGCGATGGAAGCCAGGGGCGACGCCGCATGGCAGCCTGTGCAGCGTGAGCGTTTCGTTTCCGCCGCGCTGCAGGCCTACGCCCTGATGGCGACTTCTGCCGACAAGGGCGCGGTGCGTGACGTCAGCCAGATTCAGCGACGCAAGTAAATGGCAGCCTGTTGCGGCGTTGCTGTCAACGCCGCAGACCCGGCTTGCGTTAATCGGTTGCAGTTGAGGTAGGACGAATTTGATTTGCCCGGCAAACCCAAGGCTGCGAGCGGTTTGCAAGGCAGTAAAAAGGGTCTTATCATCACAAACTGATTTACCACTTACCAACCCGACGAACGGAGCGAGAGAATGAAAGCTGTTTATGTTGCCATGCTGGCTGCAGGTGTTGTGATGGCCGGTCAGGCCCAGGCTGACGAAGCGCTGGCCAAGGCCAAGAACTGCATGGCCTGTCATGCCATCGACAAGAAAGTGGTTGGTCCGGCTTACAAGGACGTTGCAGCCAAGTACAAGGGCGACAAGACCGCCGTCGCCACCTTGGCGGCCAAGATCAAGGCCGGTGGCAAGGGCGTCTGGGGCGAGGTTCCGATGCCCCCGAACAACGTCACGCCGGAAGAGGCGACCAAGCTGGCAACCTGGGTTCTGTCCCAGAAGTAATTCGCCGCGATTCAAAAAGCCGGCTTTGACCGGCTTTTTTGCGTTTACAGGTGTTGACACGCATGGTTCCTGCCGGGATAATCTTGCGTTCTTCCGGAGGGGTACCCAAGCGGTCAACGGGAACAGACTGTAAATCTGTCGGCTCTGCCTTCGAAGGTTCGAATCCTTCCCCCTCCACCAGATTGAATGCTGTAGCGGCTAGTGCTGCGGGG
>WBZX01002321.1_pt1 | contig 13042 bp, 6 predicted proteins | sample 5204211 | NCBI WGS metagenome assembly WBZX01 (sample SAMN12344362, study PRJNA552823) | activated sludge metagenome | biome: Activated sludge suspended growth; feature: Nitrification reactor; material: Wastewater; isolation source: activated sludge from nitrification reactor of wastewater treatment...
CGCGCTGTGCTGGCTGCAGCTGCTCATCCGCTGGACGCTGCCGCGCTTCCGCTACGACCAGCTGATGAGCCTGGGTTGGAAGGGCCTGCTGCCGCTGTCGATCGCCAACATCGTGCTCACCGCCGTCGTGGTCTACGCGCTCACACCGAGCGCCGAGGCCCCCGCCACCGGCCCCAACGCCGCGGCGGTCGAGCCCAAGGCCCCGGCCGACACGAAGCCGACCGGCGACACGAAGCCGACCGGCGACGCGAAGGCCCCGGGCGACGCGAAGGCCCCGGCGGCCGCCGGCGCGCCTGCCGACACTGCCAAGCCGGCCCAGCCGAGCGAAGGGAAGACCCCATGACCATCGGCGTCAAGAACGTCTCGCTGCAGCGAACCGCACGCGATCAGATTTTCCTGCCCGCGATCCTCGAGGGCCTGCTGACCTCGGCGCGGCACTTCTTCAAGAACACCATGACCAAAGGCATGGGCGACGTCGACACGATTCGCTACGGCGAGCCGGACGTCGATCCCAAGACCTACTACCCCGCGCGCTACCGCGGCGTGCACCGCTTGATGTTCCGCGAGGATGGATCGGTGCGCTGCGTGGCGTGCATGTGCTGCTCCACCGTGTGCCCGGCGAAGTGCATCTACATCGTCGCCGAGGACCGCAAGGACGACGCCGAGAAGGCGCCCGAGAGCTTCGTGATCGACGAGCTCAAGTGCGTGGTCTGTGGCCTGTGCGTCGAGGCCTGTCCATGTGATGCGATCCGCATGGACTCGCGTCAGCACATGACGCCGACCGAGACCCGCGAAGCCGCGGTGTTGCGCAAGGTCGACCTCATGAGCCGGGGTGGTCCGTCGGTCGCGGTCCAGGGCGGGCTCGGAGCCGACTATCGCGCGGTCGAGCCGGCCGCCGACCCGCGCTTCGCCGACTCGCGCTCGCACGGCACTTAGCGCCCATCAGGTTTGCACGCCGCTGGCAAGTCGCCCGCGAGGCGAGCGCGACAACCCGAGCCACGCTCGCATGTCGCCCTCCGAACGCGCTGGGCGATTTTTGCCGATGGTTGCGTCGGTCGGCTCTGCTATCTTGGAGTGCAGGTCAGCCGACGCTCGGCGTTCGAGTTCTACCTACTCTGTTCAACCAGGGAACCGCCTCTGCCCGTGGGAGTGCAAGCCCGTTCGGCGGGAAGCCCGAAGCGGATATCCGTGGTGCCCACCTGCTACGGTAGGGGTTGAACTGGAATCGTCGAGCGTCGGTGGACCTGCTTTTCGTCACGCGCGGCGGGCGGCCGCAGTGACCGCGCGCCCGCGCGCCACGAGCTCAGGTCTGCGCCTTCAAGGCCTCGATGGCGTCGCGCAGGCGCAGGCGCGTGCGGTCCTTGCCGCACGCGACCAGCGTCTCGAACAGCGGCGGCGCGGCCGTCCGGCCCACCACCGCCAGGCGCAGCAAGCCGAAGATCTCCTTGGTCTTCCAGCCACTGCGCTCGCAGAAGCCGCGGGCAAAGGCCTCGACGGTCTCCTTGGTGAAGGCGCGGGCATCCTTGTCCTTCTCGATCTCCTCGAGGAAGCGCGTGAGGATCTCGATGACCTCCTCGCGCGTGCGGTTCTTGAGCGCGAACTCGGGGAGCACGGCCCGCAGGTCGATCGAGCCGCCGAAGAAGAAGCTCGCGAACGGCACGAAGTCGTCGAGTCGCTGGATGCGCTCGCGCGACAGCTCGACGATGGCGCGCAGCCGCTCGCGCTCGAAGACGTCGCCCAGCAGCCGCTCGCACAGCGCATCGACCGACAGCGCGCGCAGGTCCTCGCCGTTCCAGGCCGCGAGCTTGACCGGGTCGAACACCGGGCCGCCCGCCGACAGGCGCGACAGGTCGAAGCATTCGACCATCTCCGCCAGCGTGAAGCGCTCGCGGCCGTCGGGCATCGAGAAGCCCAGGGTCGCGAGGAAGTTGAGGAACGTCGTCGGCAGGTAGCCGAGCGCGCGGTAGTAGTTGATCGACACCGGGTTCTTGCGCTTCGACAGCTTGCTGCGATCGGCGTTGCGCAGCAGACCCACGTGGTAGAACTCGGGCGCCTCCCAGCCGAAGGCGCGGTAGAGCAGCACGTGCTTGGGGGTGGAGCTGAGCCACTCCTCACCGCGGATCACGTGGGTGACACCCATGAGGTGGTCGTCGACCACGTTGGCCAGGTGGTAGGTCGGAAAGCCATCCGACTTGACCAGCACCTGCTCGTCGACCTGCTCGACCCCGAAGCGGATCTCGCCGCGCAGGCGGTCGGGCACGATGACCTCGCCGTGCTCGGGCACCGCCAGACGGACCACGTGGGTCTCGCCCGCCGCCGCGCGGGCGGCCGCCTGGGCGGGGTCGAGGCCGCGGCAGTGGCGGTCATAGCCGGGGTGCTCGACCTTGTCGGCGAGCTGCTGCTTGCGCAGCGCGTCGAGCCGCTCGCGGGTGCAGAAGCAGCGGTACGCCGCACCGGAGGCGAGCAGCTGCGCCACATGGCTGCCGTACACCGCCAGGCGCTCGGACTGGCGGTAGGGCCCGTGCGGCCCGCCGACGTCGGGGCCCTCGTCCCAGTCGAGCCCGAGCCACCGCAGGGCCTCGAAGATCGCGGTCTCGCTGCTGCGAGAGGACCGCTCCTGGTCGGTGTCCTCGATGCGCAGCACGAAGCGCCCGCCGTGCCGCTTGGCGAAGGCGTAGTTGAACAGCGCGATGTAGGCGGTGCCAACGTGGGGGTCGCCGGTCGGGCTGGGCGCGATGCGGACCACGGGCGGCATGCGCCCCTGCACCTCGGTCATGCCCGCTCCTACCACAAGCCGGGCAACGCCGTTACACTCTGTCGCCGTGGCCGACGACAACATCGACGACGGGCTCATCGACGTCGTGATGCAGACGGTCGGCCGTCGCGTGCTCGAGCGCGCCGCGGCCTCGGCCGAGCTGCTCGAGACGCTGATCCATGCCCAGGGCCGGGTGCTGCGGCGCGATCAGGAGCTGTGGGCGGGCCACGCGGTGCTGAACTACGACCGCGAGCTGCTGCCGCGGGTGGCCCGCGCCAGCAGCCTCGGGACCTCCGTCTACCTCGGCAACCGCCGCATCGCGACCTATACCTCGCTGGACGCCGGCCCCGCGCCCGAGGTCGGTGCCTACGCCGAGGCCGAGCTGGTCGAGACCGTGCTGCGCAAGCGCCAGCCCTTCCGCGGCACGCTCGAGTGGAACGGCCGCCCGACCATGCTGGCCGCACGCCCGCTGTTCGCGAGCGACAAGCCCGAGGAGTACGGACCCATCGGCATCCTCGAGGCCTACCAGGACGTCGGCACCCTGCGTGACATGCTCGCCGCCAGCTGGCGCCGGGGCGCGGCCGAAGACCCCGCCACGCTGGTGCGTGCGCTGCACGCCGAGCGCCTCGGCGCGGTGACGGAGTTCGTCGACGACGTCGCGCGACGGCTGCAGCTGCTCGCGCTCAATGGCAACATCATCGCCGCCCAGGCCGGGGACCACGGGCGGGCCTTCCGCGTGGTGTGCCGCGAGCTGGGCAGCCTCGCGGAGCAGTCCAAGGACGTGGTCGCCGAGGTGCGGCGCCTGGGAGAGGACGCCCGCCGCACCGAACCCGCCGAGCCCAACGGACCGATGGCCGATGCCTGAGACCCCACGCTCCGACCCGCGCGCCCCCGCGGCCGCACACCGGTGCAGGGGTGCCATGCGTGCAGCGGCGCGCGCCCGTCGGATCGGCTCCGCATGCGCGCATGATCCCGCGCGGGCCGGCGAGCGGCGGGTCGAGGCGATGCGATCCCAACCGAAATCCGGTCCTGGAGGGGGCCCTCCGCGGGCCCCTTCGAAACGTGCTTTGTTCTCTCATTTCAAACAGTTAACCTCGGCTCGATCGTCAACGACATCTCGACCCTCCTTCGAAATTGCCTGCATTTTCGGGGTCTTTGATGCTTGTTGGTAAGATCGCGCCGTGCTAGGTCACGTGCGAGCGTAGGCCGGAGTTTGGTCATGGATCAGATCTTCGAGAGCCATTTCGGTGGGAATCAGAGCTCGAGCAACGGGGGCGAAGCCGATGGCTACTGCCCCAAGTGCCGCGCAGATACCCAACACATCATCCTCGAGAGCTACGCGGAGGAGATCCGTCGCGTGCAGTGCGCCGTATGCGGTGACACGCACGGATTCAAGCCCCCGCGGGGTGGTGAGGACGACAATCCCGAACCGCTGGCCGCTGCGAAGCGACGCGGCGCGAAGAAGCTCGACTGGCTCGAGGGCATGAACGCCTACCCGCTCGACACGGCGGTTCGGTATTCGCCCAAGGCGGCGCTGTCGCTCCACCAGATCGTCGTGCACCCCACCTTCGGCGTCGGCTTCGTCTGCGAGATCGCGGGCGAGCAGAAGGTCGAAGTCATGTTCCGCAACAACCTCCCGCGCGTGCTCGTGCACGGGCGCGGCGAGACCGACGAGGAGCGTGCGGGCGAGCGCGTGGCCGAGGAAGAGGTGCGTCAGCTGCTCGGCCTCGAGCTCGGGCCCTCGCCGGAGGAGATCGCCGCCGAGCGCGAGCGTCGACTCGCGGAGGAGGAGGCCGAGCGCCAGCGCGAGCGCGAAGAGAAGCGCCTCGCCGCCGAGCGCGAGCGGGCCGCCCAGGCCGAGCGCCGCGAAGAAGAGCGCCGTCGTCGCGAAGAGGAGCGCGAGGCCAAGCGTCGCGAACGCGACGAGGAGCGCGAGCGCAAGAAGCAAGAACGCGAGCAGGAGCGCGTGCGCAAGGCCGAGGAGCGTCGTCTCGAGGCCGAGCGCAAGCGCGACGAGCTGCACAAGGCCCGCGACGACGAGCGCCGCCGCAAGGACGAGGAGAAGGAGTCCAAGCGGCTCGCCAAGCTCGCCGAGAAGCAGCAGGCCATCAAGGCCAAGGAAAAAGAGAAGGAGCAGGCGGTCAAGGAGAAGGAGCGCCAGGCCAAGGAGAAGCTCAAGGAGAAGGAGCGCCTCGCCAAGGACAAGGAGCGCGAGAAGGAGCGTGCCGCCAAGGAACGCGAAAAGGAGCGCCTCGCCAAGGAGAAGGAAAAGGAGAAGGAGCGCCTGCTCAAGGACAAGGAGAAGGAGCGCCTCGCCAAGGAGAAGGAAAAGGAGCGCGCCGCCAAGGCCAAGGAGAAGGAGCGCCTCGCCGCCGAGCGCGAGAAGGAGCGCCTGCTCAAGGACAAGGAGAAGGAGCGCCTCGCCAAGATCAAGGAGAAGGAGCGTCTCGCCAAGGAGAAGCTCAAGGAGAAGGAGCGCCTCGCCAAGGAGCGCGCCAAGGCTGCGAAGAAGCCCGCCGCCGCCAAGAAGGCCTCCAAGAAGCCGGCCGCAAAGAAGCCCGCCAAGAAGCCGGCCGCCAAGAAGCCCGCCAAGAAGCCGGCCGCAAAGAAGCCGGCCGCAAAGAAGCCCGCCGCAAAGAAGCCCGCCGCAAAGAAGCCGGCGGCGAAGAAGCCCGCCGCAAAGAAGCCGGCCGCAAAGAAGCCGGCCGCAAAGAAGCCCGCCGCAAAGAAGCCCGCCAAGAAGGGCAAGTGACGTCGCGCGCCGCGGGTCGCCCGACCGGGCACCGCGGCGTGAAGATCGCGCCCCCTGCGTGGGGTCAACACCATGGCCCGCACCGTGGATGACGACGACGACGAGCCACGTACCCGCGCCCCCGCGGGTGCGTGGCAACGTCACCTCGCGACCCGCGTCGACGGACTGACCAGCGCGGTGCTGGTGTTCCCGCTGTTCCTCACCTACCAGCTGGGCATCCTCGGCGGGCGCGGTCAGAACGGCGTCGACGTGCTGACGCGATCGCTCGTCGATCTGGCGGAACGCGACCTCCACAACTACCTCGCGATCCTCGTGGCGCTGCTGGTCGTGTACGCGGCGGTGCTGCTGGTGCTCGCGCGCCGCGATCGATTCCATCCCCGCGCGTTCGTGCCGGCGATGGCGGAGTCGGCGGTCTATGCCCTGACCATGGGTACGCTCATCGTGTTCGTGATGGACCGGGCGCTCGGCGTGATTCCCGGCCTGAGCGTCGGCGGCGGACCGGGTGCGGCCGACGTGGTGGTCATCTCCGCCGGCGCCGGGTTCCACGAGGAGCTGGTGTTCCGCGTGTTGGTGATGGGCGCCTGCGCGTGGCTGCTCACCGGGCTCACCGGCGAGCGCCGGGCGTGGCTGCTGGCCCTGTTGGTGTCGTCGCTGGTGTTCTCGCTCGCGCACCACGTCGGCAGCAGCGGCGAGCCGTTCACGTTCGCCGCGTTCGTCTACCGCACACTGGCGGGGGTCTTCTTCGCGGTGGTGTACCGCGTGCGTGGCTTCGCGGTCGCGGCCTGGACCCACGCGCTCTACGACGTCTACGTGCTGTCGCTGCAGTGAGCCGCCCGCAGCGGGCCGCTCACGCGACGGTGATGGTGACTTGCTTGTCGTCGCGCAGGAGCGTGCGAGCCAGCTGCACCAGATCGGCAACCCGCACCGCCTCGATGCGCGCCGCATAGTCGTGGTGTGCGGCGTAGCCGAGCCCGTAGATCTCGTTGAACGCCATCATCGAGGCGATTCGTCCCCTTCGCTGCAGCGCAGCCTCGGCCTGGCCGATGAGGTACGCCTGCGCGCGCTCGACTTCGTCGACCCGCACGTCACCGCCGCAGACCCGCCGACGCTCGCGCTCGAGCGCCGCGTGGGTGCGCGCGAGCTTGTCGGGCGAGGTCGCGGCGTAGAACGCCACGTGGCCGGCGTCGAGCCCTTCGCTCGACGACGCCGACACGTGATAGACCAGCGGCTCGTCCTCGCGCAGCGCGGCGAAGAGTCGACCGGCCTGGCCGCCGAGCACCGTGGTCAGCACCTCCATCGCCCAGACCCGCGGATCGGACAGCGTGAGGCCCGGCCACGCATGCACCACGTGGGCCTGCTCGCGGCTGCGTCGCACGCGATGGCTGCGGCGCTCGGCCAGCCGCGGTCGTGGGCCCGGCCAGCGCGTGCGTGACGGCGGCGCGCTCGCGTCGCCCTCGAGGCCCTCGAGCAGATCGACGATCTCGGCCGGGTCGAAGTCGCCGCACAGGGCCAGGCATGCGCGACCGACCGGATAGTGCGTGCGCCATAGCTTGCGCAGCGCGGCGCGATCGACCGCGGCGAGCGTCTGCGGCGTGCCGCGGCGGCGGCGGCCGTAGGCGTGCGCGCCGTAGAGGCGCTCGGCCGCGGCCTGGAACGCCAGCCCCGCGAGATCGTCGCGGTCGGCGGCGAGTTCCTCGATGGCCAGGCGCCGCTCGTTGGTCAGCTCGTCGTCGGCGAAGCGCGGCGCGCGGGCGCACTCGATCAGCCGCCGCAGCAGCAGCGCGCGATCGGGCGCGAGGCACTCGAAGTGCAGGCCGACGCTGTTGCGCCCCGACACGCCGTCGAGCACCGCGGCGCAGCCCTCGATCTCGCGTGCGAGCGCATCGCCATCGCGCTCGTCGGTGCCGCGCGTGAGCAGGGTCGCCATCAGCGGGCTCGCGCCGGCGAGCGCCGCGGGCTCGATGCGCTGACCGCCCGGCCACACCATCCAGCCGGCCAACATCGCGAGGCTCGGATCGGGGCGCATGCGCAGGCGCAGGCCGCCGCGTAGCTGCGTGCAGACGATGCCGTGGCGATCGCGGGTCAGCTGCGGCCCGGTGGTCGCGTGCGCGCTGCCCTTCAGCCGCGACAGCAAGCGCCGCTGCAGCGCGCGGGCCTGCGCGGCGTCGAACTCGGACGACGGCAGCACCAGGGCGATCGAGGCCCCCTGCGGCCGCAGGTGCACGGCGGCCGCATCCCGGAGGCTCGCGGGGGTCTGCGCCTGCAACATCGCGAGCAGGCGACCGTCGAGGTCGATGCCCTGCCCCAGGCTCAGATAGTAGCCGAGCGCGTGGGCGAGGCCGTTGCTGGTCTCGCGGCGATACACGACGTCGCTCGACAGCACCGCGCGCGCCCGCGCCAGCTCGTCGGCGAGCACCGGCGTGCGCTGCAGCAGGCCGATCATGTCGAGCATCGCGCCCGTCGCGGCCTCGATGCGCGCCGCGGGCCCGTGCGCCGCGACCGTGAAGGTGCTGCCCTGGCGCCCCGCAATCAGGCTCGCGTGCGCGTCGGTCACCAGCCCGCGACCGCGACGCAGCTCCCGCGCCAGCCAGCTCGACTCGCCGTAGCCGAGCACACACGAGGCCAGCTCGAGCGCAACCGCCTGCGGGCCGGGCCACGCCGGCGCCTGCCAGCCGATGGCGACGTGGGCCTCGTGCACGTCGTCGCGCACGACCACCACGTGGGGCTCGCGCGAGGGCGTCGGGGTCCGCAGTCGGCGCGGCGCCGCGACGGTGGGGAACCGCGAGAGCACGCGGCGGGCCGCCGCGACCACGCGCGCCGACGGCAGCGGACCCGCCACCACCAGCGCGAGCCGATCACCGGCGTAGTTGCGCGACAAGAATCGCCGCAGCACCGCGGGCGTGTGCGCCGCGACCTCGTGGGCGCAGCCCAGCACCGGCCGGGCATAGCCGTGCTCGCCGAAGAGCGCCGCGACCATCTCCTGCACCACGCGCGAGCCGGGGTCGTCGTCGTACTGCTTGATCTCCTCGAGCACGACCTGGGCCTCCTGCGCCAGCTCGCTCGCGAGCGGACGCGCGTGCGCGACCGGCAGCACCAGCGCCTCGAGTGCGGCGTCGAAGGCGGACGCCGGCACGGTCGCGTGGAAGACGGTCTCGTCGTGGCTGGTGAACGCGTTGACGTCACCGCCCAGGGCCTCGATCGACGACGCGATGTCGACGCGCTTGCCATCGATGCTCAGCGGCTTGAACACCATGTGCTCGAGCAGGTGGGCGCAGCCGTGCTCGCGCGGGCCCTCGTCGGCGGTGCCGGCGAAGATCCACAGCTGGATGGCCACCGTGCTGGCTCCGGGACCCCGCCGCGGCGTCTGGTGGACGATGACGCGGGCGCCGGAGCGCAGGCGCGTCTGTTGCGGGGTGCGGGTGGCTGGTGATCGCCTACTGTCCATCGGTTGCGGTGTCGGGGTCGGAGCGGCGGGTGGGCACCGCGGCGGTTTCGGCGTGCGGCCGACGTGGCCATGGGCGGTGCCGGAGTGCGCCGATTGCCGTGCGGTACGCCGTTGCCCCCGCACGGTACACGAACTGACGCGGGCCCGGAGCCGACGGCGAACCGCCGGGCGTGCACGCTCGACCGCCACCGGCCGCCCCCGATCCGTCGGCGATGGGGCGATCCCGCGGGGCGGCGGCGCTCGAAGTCGTGTTACCGTGCCACGGTCGTCCCCTCCAACGACCGCCTGCGACCGCCGTGCAGATGCTCGATCACGAGGCCCAAGCGCCCGACGCCCCCGCCGTGCTGCCGTGTCCCCTGCCGGGACGCCACAGCCGCGAACCCGCCGAGCTGACCGAGTTCCGCGCGAACGCGGCCGATGAACGCGCGTTCCATCGCTTGCGGCGCCAGTACCGCGACGCCGAGGACTGGCGTTCGTTGGCGACGCTGCTGCTGCTGCACGCCGCGGCCACCGAGGCCACGACCGCCGAGCAACGCTCGAAGGCTGCCGAGCTGTGCGTACAGGCCTACGAGCTGTGGCTCGAACGCGTGAAGGATCGCGACGAGGCCGCACACGCACTCGCGCGCGCGCTGCAGCTGCGGCCCGACAACCTGCGCGCGCACGAGCGACTGCGCAAGCTCTACGAGCTGATGGGCGCACACAAGGAGCTCGTCGAGCTGCTGCGTTGGCGCGTGCAGACGCTTCCCGCCGGGGCCGACGCCGCCGCGCTGCACTTCGAACTCGCCGAGCTGCTCGAGCAGCACTTCCTCGCGATCGGCGAGGCGGTGCAGCACTACGCCCGCGTGGTCGAGCTCGATCCCAACCACGCCAAGGCCTGCGATCGCTTGATCCGGCTGTACCTGGTCGCCGGCGCCTGGCGTCCAGCGGCCGCGCAGCTGGTGCAGGAGCTGGCCAAGCTCGAGGGCTCGAGTGACCGCGTGCGCGTGGCCGAGCTGCACCGTCGGCTCGCGAGCATCGAGTCCGAGCAGTTCGACGACGTGCCCTCGGCCGCGCGCCACCTGCAGGCCGCGCTCAAGGTGGTGCCTGACGACATCGAGGCGCTGCGGGCCTTCGGTGTGCTGTACCTGGCCTCCGGCAAGGCCACCGAGGACGGCGTCGCCAAGGCGGCCGACATCTTCTACAAGGCCGCCGAGCTCGCGCGTCGACGCGGCGACAAGCCCCGCGCGCTCAAGCTGCTGCGGCGCTCGCTGATGCTCGCGCCCGATCACCAGCAGGCCTCCGCAGCGCTGGAGAACACGCTCATCGACGCCGAGGACTGGCTCGCGCTCGACGAGCTGTACCGCGAGTGGCTGTTCCACTTCAGCGGCGCCGATGCGGTCACGCTGCAGCTGCGCCGCGCCGAGCTGCTCGATCGACGGCTGTACCGCCGCGAGGAGGCGCGCGCGCTGTTCGAGGAAGCCAGCCGCTACCAACGCCCCGACGACGAGTCGTGGCGCCGGCTCGAGCAGATCTACGCCGACAGCGGCGATCACTGGGCGCTGGTCGGCCTGCTCGACGCACAGATCGAGCGCATGCCCGACGAGGTCCCGACCGAGACACTGCTGCGCGCCGCGATGGTGTGCCGCGACGAGCTCGGCGACGAAGAGCGTGCCGCGGTCTACTTCTACAAGGTGCTCGAGCGCGAGCCCTTCAACGCCGGCGCATTCGAGGGCTACAAGGAGCACTGGCGGCGCAAGCACAACTGGACCCACCTGCGCGACCTCATCCTCTACCAGATCGAGCAGGCCGCCGCGTATCCCGAGGGCGAGAGCCCCTACGACGCGCGGGCCTTCGCCGAGGAGTTCGTCGAGCTCGCCGACATCTGCGAGCGACGCCTCGGCGACATCGACGGCGCGCTCGATGCCTGGGGTCGGTTACAGGCCGCGTACCCCGACGACGCGCGCCCGGCCAAGCACATCGCCCGCATCGAGAAGCGCGCGCGCATGTGGGACAACATGGTGCGGGTCCAGGAGGCCGAGCTCGAGCGCACCGTCGACCCTGCCAAGCGCCTCGACATCCTGAAGCGCCTCACGCAGGTCTACCGCGATCGCCAGGTCAACCCCGAGCGCGCCATCGAGCTGTACGGCGAGATCCTCCAGCTGTCGCCGAGCGACATCCAGGCCACCCGGGCCCTCACCGCGCTGCACGACCGCGCCGGCGACTACGAGCGGGTGGTCGACATGCTGCGCGACCAACACGATCGTTCCCGCAGCGGCACCGAGCGCATCGCGATCCTGCGGCGCATGGCCGAGCTGTGGCACCACGAGCTGAGCCAGCTCGAGCACGCCGAGTGGGCGTGTCGACAGATCCTCGAGATCAGCGCCGACGATCGCGAGGCCTCGTACCGGCTGCAGCAGCTGCTGGAGGAGCAAGGCCGCTACAGCGAGCTGCTCGAGGTGCTCGCCCACGAGCTGCCCAGCGCCGGCTCGCCCGACGCCAAGGCCAAGCTGCTGCGTCGCATGGCCCGCATCGCCGAGCTCGACCTCGCCGACGAGGACCGCGCGGCCTCGCTGTGGACCGAGCTGCTGGAGCTGCGCCCGGGCAACCTCGAGATCGTCGACAAGCTCGTGCTCGCCTACGCGAAGGCGGGGCGCAACGAGGAGCTCGGCACCCTGCTGACCAAGGCCGCGGGCTCGCCCAAGACCCCGCTCGTGCGGCAGATCGACTACCTGCTGCGGCTGGGACAGCTGGCCGAAGCCGCGCTCGACGACCCGATGCTCGCGCGCACCTCGTTCGAGCGGGTGCTCCGCAGCCGCCCCGATCACCGTGGTGCGCTCGAGGCCCTGGTCCGCATCTATCGTCGCGAGGACGCGTGGCAGCCCTTGGTCGCCGTGCTCGGCAAGCTCCAAGAGCTGGCCGAGACCGAGGACGATGCCTTCCGCATCGCGTGGGAGCGCGCCGAGATCCTCGCCGAGCAGCTCGACGATCCCAACGGCGCCGCCGAGCTGCTCGAGTCGCTCGGCGAGGATCTGGCGCTGGGGCGGCGCGAGGTCGCGTCGAGCCTGCTCGAGCTGTACGAGCGGGCCGGCCTCCACCGCAAGCTGGTGCGCCAGGCCGAGCTGCTGCTGCTGGCGGCCGAGTCCGCCGAGGAGCGGCGACGACTGTACGGCACCATCAGCAACACCTGGCTGCAGCACCTCGGCGACAAGCAGGCCGCGGTCGCGACCTACGCCCGCTTCGTGCACGAGTTCTCGACCGACCTCGAGGGTCTCGCGACCATGGCGCGGCTGCAGCACGACGTCGGCGACCACGAGGCCGCACTGGTGACGCTGCAGCGGCGGCTCGATCTCCTGAGCGAGGTCTCAGCCCGCACCGCCACGCTCGAGCAGATGGCGACCATCGCCGAGCGCGACCTCGAGCAGCCGGCGCGCGCGCTGGCGTTCTTGCGGCAGGCGCTGGCGATCGACCACTTCGACGCGCGCATCGTGTCGCGCGTGCACGAGCTCGCGGCCAAGGCGGGGCTGTGGCGGGAGTTGCTCGCGATCCACGAGGAGCGCTTCGGCTACCTCGGCGAGGCCGGGCTCGCGGGTGCGCAGGTCGATCTGTGCCTCGAGGCGAGCCGCTTGGCGCAGGCGAAGTGTCTCGACGCGCCGCTGGCGTTCGAGTGGGCCGAGCGCGGCTACCTCGCGGCGCTGCGCTCCGACCTCACGCTCGCCGCACCCGGGAAGCACCTGCGCTCGCTGGCCGAGGCACACGGCTGCTGGCGCGAGCTGCTCGAGGCCTTCGACCACGAGATCGCGGCGCTCGAGCGGCGGGAGTCGACCGACGCACTGGTCGCCCGGCTGCGCGAGGGCGCCGGCGTGGCGCTCTCGCGGCTCGGCGATGCCGCCAAGGCGATCGGCTACCTGCAGCGGGCCCACCGCGCCGCACCGCTCGACGAGGCGCTCGCGGACGAGCTCGAGCGCACCGCACGGGAGCACGGCGCGTGGCAGGCGGTGATCGAGCTGCACGGCGGTCGACTCGGTCGCGCCGCGTCCGACCTCGGCCGCTACGACGCCTGCCGTGCGATCGCCCGCATCTACGAGGACGAGCTGCACGATCCCGAGAAGGC
>WBZX01002322.1_pt1 | contig 13025 bp, 10 predicted proteins | sample 5204211 | NCBI WGS metagenome assembly WBZX01 (sample SAMN12344362, study PRJNA552823) | activated sludge metagenome | biome: Activated sludge suspended growth; feature: Nitrification reactor; material: Wastewater; isolation source: activated sludge from nitrification reactor of wastewater...
CGAAGCACGGCATCGACGTCGCGTTCTGGCTCGACCCGCTGTCCGCGGTCATGGCCGCGATGACCTGCACGCTCGGCTTCGTGGTGGCATGGTTCTCGGTCGCGTATCTGCACCGCGAGCCTGGCTTCCAGCGCTACTTCATGCTGGTCAATCTGTTCCTCGCCGGCATGCAGGTGCTCGCGCTCGGCGACGGCTTCATGCTGCTGTTCCTCGGCTGGGAGTGGGTCGGGCTGTGCTCGGCGCTGCTCATCGGTTTCTTTCACGAGCGTGCGGCGCCGGTTCGCGCGGGCGCGCGGGCATTCATCACCAACCGCTTCGGCGACTTCGGCCTGCTCACCGCGTCGCTGTTCGCGGCGCACGAGTTCGGTGGCGACGGCTGGGCGGCGATGAACGCCGGCGCCGTCCACCTGTCGCCGACGACCGCGACGGTGATCGGGCTGGCGCTGTGGCTGGCGGCGATGTCGAAGTCGGCGCAGCTGCCGTTCTCGAGCTGGATGGCCCACGCGGTCGAGGGGCCGACGACTTCGACGGGGTTGTTCTACGGCGCGGTCATGGCCCACGCCGGGGTCTATCTGATGATGCGCACCGGCCCCATCGTACAGCACTCGACGATCACGCTGGCGGCGATGGTCGTCGTCGGTGGGCTCACGCTGGTGTACGCCGCCGCAGTCGGTGCGGCGCAGCCGGACGCGAAGGGATCGATCGTCTACTCCACGATCGCGCAGCTGGGTGGCATGTTCGCGGCCTGCGGGCTCGGTGCCTGGCACCTCGTGGTCATCTTGATGGTGCTGCACGCGGGCCTGCGCGCGGTACAGTTCCTGTTCGCACCGTCGGTGATCCGGCAGGTCCGCGCCGCGCAGCACGCGGCCGCACTCGACGCGACGCCGACCCAGGGGCGGATGGTCCACAGCGGCCTGGTCGGGCTGGCGCTGGTGGTCGCGGCGTGGGGTGCGTTCGGCCTGTCGAATCGCAGGTGGTGGTACGGACCCACCGGCAGCGTCGGCCTGCTCGGCGCCGACGGTGACCTGGCGCTGATGATCGCCGCGCTGGCGTCGTTGTTGGCGGTGGCCTACGTCGGCGTCCGCCGGCCCGAGCGGCGGCGCCCGGAGGGGCTGGCCGCGCGGCTGCACGAGCGGGCCCTGCATCGCTTCGATCTCGATGCGTTCCAGGAGGCCGTGGCGGTGCGCCCGCTGCTGGCGCTCGGCGGCGCGCTCAAGCGACTCGATGACCGGTGGCGTGACCGCGCGCGCGCGCTGGCGGTCGCGGGGCTCGTGGTCGCGGCCTTCATGAGCTTCGATCCGGTCGACGTCGAGGCTGGGCACGTGGTGGTCGCCGAGCTCGGGGGCGCCGCGCAGGGCGGCACGCCGTGGCTGTCGATGATCTGGCTGCTGCCGCTGGTCACCGCGGTGTTGGTGTGGCGGATCCACGACGACGAGTGGGCGCGTGTGTTCGCCCGCGGCGGCGCAGCGTTCACGCTCGCGCTCGCGATCGCCATCATCCGACGCTTCGAGCCTGGTGACAGCGGCATGCAGTTCGTCGAGCGTCTGCCCCACGAGCTGCTCGGGCTGGGCTATCACGTCGGCGTCGACGGCATCAGCGTGGTGTTGGTGCTGCTACAGGCGCTGCTCGTGATGCTGTTGCTGGTCGCGCTGGGGCGTCGGACTCGACGTGGCGCGCTGGTGTCGCTGCTGTGCCTGCACGCGGCGTCGCTGCTGTCGTTGGTGTCGATCAACCTGCTGGTGCTCGCGCTGCTGTGGGTCGTGATGATTGCGCCATCGTGGTCGCTCGTGCAGTACGCCGGGCCCGATGCGGGCACACGCCGTCGCCTGGGCTGGTTGGTGGGCCCGATGACGGTGTCGGCGCTGTTGCTCGTCGGCATCGTGATCGTGCTGGGCACGCGGCTGCCGACGACCTCCTTCGATCTCGACGCCATCACCGCCTGGGGTGTCGGCGGTCGCACGCAGGCGCTGCTGTTCGTGCCGTTCATGGTCGCGCTGGCGATCCGCCTGCCGCTGGTGCCGTTCCACGGCTGGATGGTGCGGCTGCTCGAGGGCTCGCCGGCGGTCGCTGCCGTACCGATCGCGCTCACGCCCTTGGGTCACTACCTGTTCCTGCGCCTGGGCCTCGAGCTGTTCGGTGACATCATCGGTCGACACGCGGTCACGCCCGCCGTGATCGCCGTGTTCGGCATGGTCTTCTGCGTGTTCGTGGGCCTTGCCCAGGGCAGCCTGCGCTCGGCGCTCGCCTACTTCCAGCTGGCGGTCAGCGGCAGCCTGCTGGTCGGGGTCGCCTCGACCGATCCGATGGGGCCGACCGCGGGGCTCGCGAGCGCGTGCAACCTCGCGATTGCTGGCACGGGTCTCCTGCTCGCCGCCGACATGGTCCACGCCCGCGCCGGCACCACCGACTTCGCCGCGCTCGGCGGCCTGGTCCGCACGGCGCCACGGCTCACCGGCCTCTTCCTCGTGATCTCGTTGGCATACGCCGGCTTCCCCGGCGCGCTGGGCTTCATCGCCGAGCACCTCGCCAGCCACGGCGCCTTCGAGGCCCACGGCACCCTCGCGATCGCGATGGTCGCCGCGATCAACCTCGCCTCGGTGCTGTTGTGGTGGAGCTTCACCCGCGCGTTTCTCGGGCCGTGGCGGACGCCGCAGCTGTCGAACTTCCCGCGGCTGCTGCCGCGCGAGCACGTCGCGCTGCTCGCCGTCGTGCTGCTGGTGATCATCGCCGGCTGGTGGCTCGAACCGTGGGTCGCGATGATCGAGCCGACGATCGCGGCGCACATGCCCCGGCTGTAGCGGCAGGCGACGCGGTCATGCGATGCGATCGAACGCGAACAACCGCGCGAGCGGGTGCGCGCGCCGCTCGACCAGCGCGCGCAGGAGTACGGCGCCGAGCATGCTGTAGGTGATCCCGTTGCCGCCGTAGGCCATCGCGAAGTGCACGCGCGGGCCGTGCTCGGCGTGGGGGCCGAAGAAGGGCAGGCCGTCTTCGGTCTCTGCGAAGGTGCCGGCCCACGCGAAGCAGGGGCGCACCGCGATGTCGGGCAGCAGACGCTGGGCCTTCTTGTTCAAGCTCCGCGCCTTGGTCTCGACCCGGCGATCGCGGCGCGCCGGAAGATCGATCGCGTCGTCGTCGCCGCCGACGAGCAGGCGGCCGTCGCCGGTGCTTCGCAGGTAGAGATAGGGGCGCGCAGACTCCCACACCATCGTGCTCGCGAACGGGCCGAGGGTGTCGGCGTCGATCGGGTCGGTGATGAATGCGTAGCTGCTGCGGGTGCGGGCGACCCGTCGCTTCAAGTACCGTTGGCCGGCGTAGCCCGCCGCGAGCACGACGTGGTCCGCACGCACGCACGCACCCCGCGAGGTGTGCAGGGTGACGCCGTGCTCGCCGAGCTCCATGCGATCCATCGTGGTGCGGTCGTAGACGTGGCCGCCACGCTCGACGAGGCGGGTCAGCAGGCGGCAGGCCATGCGATACGGATCGACGCGCGCGGCGACCGAGCTGACGATGGCGCACGGTGCCGCGATGCCGAAGCGCTCCCGCACTGCCGCGGCCTCGAGGAACTCGACCGGCAAGCCGTGGGCCCGGCGCAACGCGAACTCCTCGCGCAGGTCCTTCGCGTGCCCGCGCTTGCTGGCGTAGTAGAGGCTGTGGGTGGTCGCGAAGTCGACGTCGCCGAGCTCGGTCGCGACGGCCTGGAGCTGGGGGATCGCGTCGAGGCACGCACGGTGCGCGAGCACCGCGTCGGCCTCGCCGTAGCGCTGCGCGAGCGCGGTCATGTGGGTGTCGATCTCGTACTGCAGGAGTGCGGTGCTGGCCGCGGAGCTGCCCCAGCCGACGTCGCGCTGCTCGAGCACGACCACCGCGTGTCCGTGCTGCGAGAACTCGTCGGCGATGAGCGCCCCCGTGATGCCGCCGCCAACGATCGCGACGTCGCAGCGTACGTCGTCCGTCAGCGGCGGAAACGCGGTCATCAGGCCGTTCTTGATCGCCCAGAAGGGGTACCCGCTCTTGAGATCCATCGGATGCTGACCGCCGCGGTGCAAGAACGGAGCCCGACACCGCGCGTGGCCAACCCTAGCGAGGGCACCCTGCTCGATGCACGCCGTCGCGAGCCCACGCGCCCGTCGGGCGCCGCCGCGCGTGTTGCGGCTGGTAGCATCGCCGCATGTCGATGCCGATCTACCTCGATCACAACGCGACCACGCCGGTGCACCCCGCGGTGCGCGAGGCGATGTTGCCGTGGCTGGGCGGGCAGTTCGGCAATCCCTCGTCGAGTCATGCGTACGGCCGGCAGGCCGCAGCCGCGCTGGCGCAGGCGCGCGAGGCGGTCGCGCAGCTGGTCGGTGCGTCGCCGGACGAGGTCGTGTTCGTCAGCGGCGGCACCGAGGCCGACAACCTCGCGATTCTCGGCGCGGTGCTGCCCCGCGACCGCATCGTGATGTCGGCGGTCGAGCACCCCGCGGTCGAGGCGGCGGTGCTCGCCCGCGGCGTCGAGGTCGAGCGGTTGCCGGTGGATCGCAACGCGCGGGTCGAACTCGTCGCAGCGCGCGCTCGGCTGCAGCGGCCCGCCGGCATGCTCACGGTGATGCTCGCGCAGAACGAGACCGGAACCCTGCAGCCGGTCGCCGAGCTGGCCGCGCTGGCGCGCGCCGCAGCGCCCGACGTGGTGGTGCACTGCGATGCCGCGCAGGCGGTCGGCAAGGTCCCGGTCGACATGCGGGCCCTCGGGGTCGACCTGCTCACGATCGTCGGCCACAAGTTCTATGCGCCGGTCGGCATCGGTGCGCTGGTGGTACGCCGCGGCGTCGCGCTCCACCCGATCTCCCACGGCGGTGGGCAGCAAGGCGGGCTGCGATCGGGCACCGAGCCGGTCGCGCTCGCGGTGGCGCTGGGCGCTGCGTGCTCACTGGCGGCCTCCGATCTCGCCCGCGAGTCGGCGCGGCAGCTCGAGCTGCGCGAGCTGCTGTGGCAGCGACTGCTGCAGGGTGCGCCGTCGCTGGTGCGCTCCGGTGCCGACGTGCCGACGTTGCCGAACACGCTGCACGTGCGCGTGCCCGACCGCAGCGGCGCGGCGATCCTGGCGGCCGCGCCGGAGGTCGCTGCATCGACCGGCTCGGCGTGTCACGCGGTGCTCGACCACGGGCCCGGCGACATGGTCGCCGTGGGTGGCGTGCTCGGTGCGATGGGCGTGGACCCACGCCAGGCCGCGGGTGCCCTGCGGTTGTCGCTCGGACGCAGCACCACGCGCGACGACATCGAGCGCGCCGCACAGGCACTCCTGCGCGGCATGTAGCGCGGCATGTCGCGCGCCGCGGTTTGTGGCACGATGGCGTGGGTCCGCATGCCGAAGTCCGCGGTCACGATCGAGCGACGCTACGACGCACCGGCTGAGCTCGTGTGGGCGTTGCTGACCGACACCAATCGCTTCGATCGCGCGCTCGGCCTCGGCTTCGCCTCGTATCGCTGGGAGACCATCGACGGCCGGCGTGTGCACGTCGCCCGCGCGCGCCAGAACGGCGTCGAGATGGAGTGGATCGAGCCGCCGTACGAGTGGATCGAGGGCCGCATGCTCGAGGGCGCGCGGCAGTTCCTCGCCGGGCCGGCGAAGACCGGCGGCATGCGCATGGAGGTCGAGCCCGACGGCGACGGTGCCCGTGCTCGCGTGACGGTCTCGGGCAGCTCGACGCAGTGGTACATGCGGCTGCTCAATCCGCTGGTGCGCGCGCACCTGGCAGGACGGACGCGCGCCTACCTCGAGGCCATCGCCGAGCTGCTGCGTGGCCCCGCGCTCGCGCGCGTGACGGCCGAGACGCCCGGCGTGAGACCGCCCGCCGAGCGCGTCGCGGCGCTGCTCGACGACGGATCGAAGCCGGCGCTGAGCGGCGGGCACACCCCGGTCGATCACGCCGAGCTCGAGCGCCGGGCCGAGCGCCTGCGCAGCTACGAGCTCCCGGGTGCCGCGAGCGAGCGCCTGATCGCGTGGCTGCGCGAGCGCCCCGACGAGGACGTCGCGCAGATGCAGCCGTTCGCACGCGCGCGCGGCTGGGGCCTCGATCGCCGCGAGGTGCTGCGGACCTTCCTACACGCCACGCGGGCGGGGCTCGTCGACCTGAACTGGCAGATCAACTGCCCGGTGTGTCGAGTCTCGGCGGCGGTCGAGGACTCGCTCGAGAAGCTCGGTCGGCAGGTGCACTGCGAGGCCTGCAACATCCGCTACGACGTCGACTTCGGCCGCAGCGTCGAGGCGGTGTTCCGCTGCAACGCGGCGGTGCGACCGGTGACGCCGGGGGTCTTCTGCGCGGCCAGCCCGGCGCTGCGCCCCCATGTCATCGCGCAGCTGCGGGTCGAGCCGGGCGCGGTGCGCGATGCGGTGCTGCCGCTCGCCGATGGGCACCTACTGCTGCGGACGCTGGGCGCACAGCGACCCGCCGTGCTCGAGGCCGCGGTCGCGCCGGCATCGCTTTCGGTGGTGCTGCGTCCCGGCGAGGTCGAGTGCACCGCGACGGGTGCGTCGAGCGACGGCACCACCGCGCTGCGCGTCGCGTCGGCGCTCGACGAGCCCGCGTACGTCTCGGTCGAGCGCGGCGCCTGGTCCTGCGACGCCGTGCTCGGCAGCGTGATCGCGACGCTGCCCGAGTTCGTCGAGCTGTTCGCCACCGAGGCCCCCGCGGCGGGGCTCGAGCTCAGCGTCGGGCGGCTCGTGTTGCTGTTCAGCGACCTGACCGGTTCCACGGCGCTGTACGAGCGGGTCGGCGACGCCCGTGCGTTCGCGATCGTGCAGGCCCACTTCCGCTCGATGGAGCGCTGCGCAACTGCCCACGACGGCACCGTGGTCAAGACCATGGGCGACGCCGTGATGGTCTCGTTCTCGCGGATCGAGGACGCCGTCGCCGCCGGCATCGCGATGGTCGCGGCCACCAACGACGAGCACGGCGGTGAGGGCATCAGCGTGAAGATTGGCATCCACGAAGGGCCGTGCCTCGCGGTGCGCGCGAACGATCGCTTGGACTTCTTCGGCACCACGGTCAATGTCGCGGCGCGCCTGCAGGCGCAGGCGGGTCCGTCGGAGCTGGTGCTCGCGCGCGAGACGGCGGCGCATCCCGCCTCCGCGCAGCTACTGCGCAGCTTCGGCATGCGTCGGTTCCGTGCGTCGTTGAAAGGCATCGCAGCCGAGCAGGAGCTGCTGGGGTTCGATCTGCGCGCCCCGGTGGCGGCGGCGATGGAACGTGCGAGCGGTGACGAGACCTGATAGGCTCGTGGACGTCGCTCGCATGCCTCCGCTCGACGAAACCCGTTTGCAACGCGTGCTCGGGCGCTTCCCATGGAAGCGTCGCAAGCCGCGGGGCGGTGCGCTCGGTGTGCCGCCGGTCTCGCTGCGCACCCGTGACGGCGAGCAGCTGTGGGCCGACCCGCTCGAGCTGGCCGAGTTCTCCGACCCCGGGCCGGCGCTGCTGTGCGTGGCGCTCTCGGGTGATCAGACCTCCCGTGCGCTGGTTCGCAGCCTGGTCGAGCACCACGCACGTAGCCGCGGCGTCGACCTGCCCGAGTTCGTGCCCGAGATCACCCGCGCCGGCGTGATCGTGCTCGACGAGTTGTTCGGCCAGAGCGGTCTCGATCCCGCCGCCGAGATCGGTTCGCACGGCCTGCGCGAGCTGGTCACCGCCACCTGGGCGATCGCGGCCGCCGAAGACCGCCACGCGGCGTAGCGCTCGCGTCGCGTCGCGTCACCACGGGCTGCCGCGGCCTGCGTCAGCCCTGCGCGGGCGCCAACAGGCTCGGCAGGTACTCGGCTGGCGCCTGCAGGCCCATCAGCTCCAGGCAAGTCGCGGCGATCCAGCCGAGGTTGGCCGCGTCTGCAGCGGCATCGCGACGGACCTCGATTGGCTCGCCCGCGCCGACGATGACGAACGGCACCGGGTTGAGGCTGTGGCTGGTGCGGACCTGCTCGCGGCCCTTGGCGTCGAGATCGATCATCTGGTCGGCGTTGCCGTGGTCGGCGGTGACGACGACCACCCCCCCCAGCTTCTGCACGCATGCAATCACGCGAGCGAGGCACAGGTCGACCACCTCGACGGCCATGCGCGCGGCGTCCAAGACCCCGGTGTGGCCGACCATGTCGCCGTTGGCGTAGTTGACCCGCACGAAGTCGTAGTGGCGGCGCTGCAGCGCGGCGACCAGCGCGTCGGTGACCTCGGCGGCCTTCATCCACGGTCGCTGCTCGAACGGCAGCGTGTCGGAGGGGATCTCGATGTAGTCCTCCGTCGCGCCGTCGAACTTGCCGGAGCGGTTGCCGTTCCAGAAGTAGGTCACGTGGCCGTACTTCTGCGTCTCGGCGATCGCGAGTTGGGACTTGCCGACTGCCGCCAGCAACTCGCCCATGGTGTCGTCGATGGCCGGCGGCGCGACGAGGTAGCGCCGTGGCACCTGCTCGTCGCCGTCGTACTGCATCATGCCGCAGTAGAAGACCCGCGGACGCCGGCCGCGATCGAAAGCCGTGAAATCGTCGCGCTCGAAGGCCTTGCTGATCTCGATGGCCCGATCGCCGCGGAAGTTGAAGAACACCACCGCGGCGCCGTCGTCGATGGTGCCGACCGGCCCGTCGCCCTCGTCGATCACGAAGGCCTCGAGGTTCTGGTCGTCGACGCCGAGCTCCGCGTACATGGCCTCGATGGCGCTGCTCGCCGAGGCGAAGCGTCGGCCGTCGCCGTGCACGTGGCAGGCCCAGCCCCGTGCGACCATCGACCAATCGGCCTCGTAGCGGTCCATGGTGATGCGCATGCGCCCGCCACCGCTGGCGATGCGGGCGTCGCAGCCGCGCGCGCGCAGCTCGGCGAGCGCCTGCTCGAGGGTTGCGACGTAGCCGAGCGCGCTGCGGGCGGGCACGTCGCGGCCGTCGAGCAGCGCGTGCACCCGCAGGCGCGTCACGCCGGCATCGGCGGCCCGGCGCAGCATCGCCAGCAGGTGAGCGATGTGGCTGTGGACGTTGCCGTCGGACAGCAACCCCATGAAGTGCAGCGGTGCGCCGCTGTCGCGCACGTGGGCGACGGCGTCGCGCCAGCACTGGCCCTCGAACATCGCACCGCTGTCGATCGCGGCCGCGACGAGCTTGGCGCCCTGATCGAAGATGCGGCCCGCCCCGATCGCGTTGTGCCCGACCTCCGAGTTGCCCATGTCGGCGTCCGAGGGCATGCCGACCGCGCGCCCGTGGGCGAGCAGGGTGCGGTAGCTCGGCAGCGACCTTAGTCGTGCCAGCGTCGGTGTGTGGGCGTTCGCAACGGCGTCGCCGCGGTCACCCCGGCCGACGCCGACGCCGTCCATCACGACGCACACGACCGGGCCTGAGGGTGCGACGCGCGTGGGGTGGGGCTGCAGCCGGATCGTCATGGGGCAGGGAACATCTAGAACATGAAGTGATAGCCCACGACGATCTCCAGCATGAGATCGAAGGGGTTGGTGTCGGGCGGCGCGTCGGGCAGATCGGGGCTCGGGTGGGCGACCACCTGCTTGCGCGAGAAGTACTTGTGGATCGTCGCGCCGATCGTGATCGAGGAGTTGTTGCGGATCGGCACCCCGATGTGACCGCCGCCGCGGATCATCGCGGTGGTGTCGCTGACGTCTTCTTCGTCGATGACGAACGGGCCGAACGGGCGCACCAGGGTCGATACGCCGAGACCCACGGCGACGCCGACCTCGGCGAAGATCGGGCCCATCACCAGCTGGAACGACGGGCCCAGCGCGAAGTCGGTGTGGCCGAGCGCCGAGAAGCGCCGCGCACTGCTGCCCGACGGCGTCGGCACCGAGTTGCGCTGCAAGAACCGCGTGTGACCCAGCTGCACCTCGCCACCGAGTCGCAGCGGCCCCAGGTGCAGCGCGTGCACGCGGAACTGCAAGCCGGCCCCGAAGCCGACCGGCTGGATGACCTCGGCCCCGCCGGCGAACAACACGCCCAAGCGTGGCGCCGCCATCACGCTGAACACCGGGCCGCGTGCGCGCAGGATGGCGTCGTTGCCCCGCCGCGCGAGGCTCCGCTGCGATCGCGTCGCGCGGCTCGGCGCCGGCGATGCTGCCTCGGTGGCCGGCGCCAGCGCGAGCGCCAGCGCGAGCGTTCCTGCGAGCGCCATGGACACGCGACGGACCATAGCAGGCCCCTCGTCGACCGTCGTGCGGGGTTTTGCGATGCTTGCCACCGATGACGTCACGCGTGCGCGACCCCAGACCTTCGCTCGAGGACTCGCGCTGCGGCGGCACCGCCTTCGTGCCGGCCTGCGCGCTCAGTCGGCGGCGCTTCGTGGGGGCCTCGGCCGGCGTGCTGCTGGTCGGCTGCGGCGCCTCGGGGATGAAGCCGAAGTCGGTGCCCGCCGCCAAGGATGGCGTGGTCGAGATCGACGTCGGCAAGATTCCCGAGCTCGCCACGCCGGGCGGGATGATCGCCGCGCAGCCGCAGGGCAGTCGCAAGCCGCTCATCGTGATGCGACTCGAGGGCGAGCGCTTCCGCGTGCTCTCGTCGCGGTGCCCGCACCTGGGCTGCACCGTGCGCTGGGACAACGAGGCGCAGCAGCTGCGCTGCCCCTGCCACAACTCGCGCTTCGGCGACGACGGCAAGGTGCTGAAGGGGCCCGCGAAGGAGCCGCTGCGCGAGTATCCCAACCAGTTCGCGGGTACGCACCTGCAGATCGCAGTGCGTGACGATCGATGAGCATCGCGGGTCGTCACAGCATGATCGAGCTCTACGGCTGCCCGCGGGCGCTGCTCGATGACCTGCCGCGGGTGCGCGCAGCGATGCTCGAGGCGGTGACGGTCTCGCGCGGGCAGCTGGTCGGCGAGTGCAGCCATCGCTTCACGCCCCACGGCGTCACCATGGTGGGCTTGCTGGCCGAGTCGCACATCAGCATCCACACCTGGCCGGAGCATGGCTACGCCGCGGCCGATGTCTTCACCTGCGGCGAGCACGGTGAACCGGAGCTGGCGTGTCGCCGACTCGCGCAGCTGCTGGCGGCCGAGCGCTTCGAGCTCCGCACCGTCGACCGCGGCCGGCCCGGTGGCCTCGAGCAGCCGCTGTCGAGCCCGGCTTGACGCCGCGGCGCCCACGGCCTATTGCGTGGCCGGCATGAGCGGTGACGGCACGCGGGTGCGCGTCGAGGTGCGGCGCGACGCCGGTCGCATCGGGCCGGCGACAGGCCCGTGGTTGCGGCGCAATCAGGTCTCGCGATTTCTCGGCGTGCCCGATCCCCACGCGCTCGCGCAGGTCGTCGATCGTCACGGCGCCACGCTGGGCTGGGGCCTGGTGTCGGCGGTCTCGCAGATCACGGTGCGCATGATCTCGTTCGAGTCCGACGAGCCACCGCAGGACTGGCTCGAGCAGCGGCTCGCGACCGCCTTTGCGGCGCGGGTGCGCGCAGACCTCGACGGCCAGGGCACCAGTGGCTATCGCTTGGTGAACAGCGAAGGCGACGGGTTGCCGGGCCTGGTGATCGATCGCTACCGCGAGGCGCTGGTCGTGCAGCTCGGCACCGCTCCGATGGCCGCACGCGAGGCCGACGTGATGGCGTGGCTCGGCCAGCACTGGTCGGGCCCGGTGCACGTGGTGGTGTCGGAGTCGAGCGCCAAGCTCGAGGGCATGACCGCCGGGGTCCGGCCCGAGCCCGGCGGCGTGCTCGGCTTCGACGAGTGCGGGCTCGCGTTCGAGGTGCCGGCTCCGCCGGCGCAGAAGACCGGCGCGTACTTCGACCAGCGGGACAACCGACGCGAGGTCGCTGCGCTCGCGGCCCGCGATGGTCGGCCCCTGCTCGACGTCGGCTGCCACGTCGGCGGCTTCGCGCTGCACGCCCGCAGGGCCGGGGTCGAGGTGGTCGCGCTCGATCGATCGCGCAGCGCTCTGCAGCACGCGCGGGAGAACGCGGCGCGCAACGACCTGCATGACATCGCGTTCGTCGAGGCCGACATGTTCGAGCCCCTGCGCGACGAACGGCTCGCGGGACCGTTCGGCACCATCGTGTTCGATCCACCCAAGCTCGCGGCGCGTCGCAGCGATGTCGATCAGGCACTCGGGGCCGCCACACGCGTGATCGAGCAGCTGGTGCGACGGCTGGCGCCGGCAGGTCACCTGGTGGTGTGCAGCTGCAGCCACCACCTCGCGCGCGAGCACCTCGATCGTGCGGTACTCGCCGCCGGCGACGGCTGGACCCGCGTCGCCGCATGGGGGGCCGGCCTCGATCATCCGGTCGCGCCGTGCCACCGCGAGGGCGAGTACCTGCGCGTGAACGTCTACCGCCGCACGTGAGGCGAGCGCTCGCCGACGTGCCAGCTCAGGCGGTCGCGGCCGCGAAGTGCTCCTCGCGGATCGAGATGCGATAGACGCTGTTCTCGGTCTCGACGTAGAGCACGTTCGACTCGGAGGTCGCCAACACGCGTCGCACTGCGGTGGTCACCATGCGGCGCCCGTTGGGGTCGCGGAAGATGACCATGCCGCGACCGACGACCGGCTCCGACAGCAGGTAGCCCTCGTAGATCCGACCGACCGTCGAGGTCAGGCCCGACTGGTCCCGCGACGTCCGAATCTTCGTGGCGACGACCGAGAGCACCCTGATGCCTAGCTTATCCCCGGCGCTGCAGCTGCGCCACAATGGACGCGCCGCCCGCCCCGCCGCTCGCAGGGTCGGCGATGGGCGGTGGCACGATCGAGCGACGGGCCGCGGTCGTCGAACCACTGTCACGGCGCCGCGTTTGCATCGGCGGGGCCGGCCGTCGCGCGTTGCTGCGGAAACCTCAGGGCTTGCGCGCGGAAGGGCCCTCGAACTCGGCGACCTCGGCGTCGGGCACCCAACCCTCGATGCCCCCCGTCATCCGCACCAAGGCCCACCCTGGGGTGCGATCGACGATGCGCACTTCACTGCCGCCTTGGATCGCGAACTCGACGGCGCGGTGATTGCCTGGGCCCTCGCGAGCCTCGGCGCGGTTGGAGAGCACCACCGCCCGCGGTGTCGTGCGATCTGCGCGAAGCGAGAGGATGTGCAGCATGG